>WNGA01000569.1_pt1 | contig 74147 bp, 58 predicted proteins | sample 5400061 | NCBI WGS metagenome assembly WNGA01 (sample SAMN13153366, study PRJNA577476) | soil metagenome | isolation source: 100 cm soil or saprolite under grassland replicate 2 | place: USA:California | collected 2016-06-15
TTCGATCCGCGCGAAACAGGGTGAGGTGCGCCCCGGAGATCGTCAGTGAGCGCGCGACCCCCGCTACGCGCGGCGCGAAGGTCGCGGTCTAGCCATCGCCACCTGCCGCTTGTTGGCGGCGCGCGGGGCGTCGGTCTAATTGAACGGCGTTAGGGCTAGGACGGCGCGGCGTCACCGATGGAGGCCCGCTCAAGGCGTGGGGGATTCCACCGATAGGGCTACCGGGGGAGTCGGGGGAAAGGTCACGTGGCCGCAGCCAACATGACGGGTGGAACGCAGACGTCGTACCGCGCCAAGCAGGGGCAGCCGCTGCGTGCGTTGTTGATCGAAGACAACCCGGACGACGCCGAGCTCGTGTTGCGCGAGCTGCGGCGCGGCGGCTACGAGCCGACCGCGCTGCGGGTGCAGACCGCCGCCGATCTCACCGCCGCGGTCACGCACGACAGCTGGGACGTGATCATCTCCGACTATTCGATGCCGGCGTTCAGCGGCCCCGACGCGTACGCGATCGTGCGCAACCTGAACCTCGACGTCCCGTTCATCATCGTGTCCGGCACCGTCGGCGAAGAGGTCGCGGTGGAGTCGATGCGCGCGGGCGTGCACGACTTCTTGCTCAAGGGCGCGCTGCACCGGCTGGTGGCGGCGGTGGAACGCGAACGTCGTGAGGCGCTGATGCGCGCCGAGCGGCGCAAGATGCAGGAGCACCTGCTGATCGCGGACCGGATGGCGTCGGTCGGAATGTTGGCCGCCGGCGTCGCGCACGAGATCAACAACCCGCTCAGCGTGGTGACGGCGAATCTGCAGATCATCCGCGAGGATCTGGATCGGGCGGCGACCGCGCTGGACGTCGGCCCGGGCCTGGACCTGCCCGCGCCGCTCGCGAGGTTGTGGAACACGTTGCGCGAGTCGCTGCCCGATGCCCGGGAGGCGGCCGACCGGGTGCGGGTCATCGTTCAGGACCTGCGCGTGTTCTCGCACCCCGACGAGAGCAAGCGGACGCCGACCGACGTCCACAAGGTGATCGAATCGTCGATCCGGATGGCCCGCAACGAGGTCCGACATCGCGCCAAGCTGGTGTGCGAGTTCGGCGACGTTCCGCTGGTCGAGGCCAACGAGGCGCGCCTCGGGCAGGTGTTCCTCAACCTCATCGTGAATGCCGCGCACGCGATGACGGAAGGCGCGCTCGATCGCAACCGGATCACGATCACGACCCGGTCGATCGCCAAGATGGTGGCGGTCGACGTCACCGACACGGGCAGCGGCATCCCCGCTGACGTGTTGCCCCGCATCTTCGACGCCTTCTTCACGACCAAGCCGGTCGGCGTGGGCACGGGGCTGGGGCTGTCGATCTGCCATCGGATCATGACCGCGCTCGGCGGCCGCATCGAGGTGACCTCGGAGGTCGGCCAGGGAACCAGCGTCCGCGTGCTGCTGCGGCGAGCGGGCGCACACAACACGCAGGAGCTGCCGGTGGCGGCGTCCGAGCCGGAGCCGTCACCGTCCTGGAAACCGTCGGGCAACGTCCTCATCGTCGAGGCCGAGGGCGCGATGGGCCGGACCTTGCCGCGGGTGCTCAGCCATCACCGCGTACACACGGTGGGCAGCGCCCGCGAGGCGCTGGCGCTAATCCGCGACGGTCACGCCGTCGACGTGATCTTGTGTGACCTGATGATGCCCGACATGACCGGCATGGACTTCTACGACGAGCTCGCGTCGTCACACCCGCACCTGGTGCCGCGGATCGTGTTCGTGAGCGGCGGCGCCTTCACCCCGCGCGCGCGCGACTTCCTCAGCACCACGACCAACCGCCACCTCGACAAGCCCATCGACGCCGCCAGCCTCCGCCGCCTGGTCGACGACATGATGCGGGCGTCTACGAACTGACGGCGCTTCAGTTCTGGATGATGGCGGCGTGCTCGTAGCAGACGAGGTCGCAGTCCAGCGAGTTCGCGATTCCGCGCAGCTCGACGTTCGTGCTGAGCTGGGGCCCGCTGTTGATGCTCACGGTCAGGTTGACGAACAAGTTCTGCTGGTGACCGAGGTCGACCCCGGTCACCACGAAATGCCGGCCGTCGCAGAGCTGAATGCCGGGGGTGAGGCCGAGGTCTGGGGCCATCATCGGGCAGTTGGCGGCGAACGACGCCGCGTTGACGAGGACCGAAAGGCGATAAGCGTCGGCGATGGGATTGGTGAAGGTCGCCTCGAGACGCGGGACGCAGGCGATGGTGGGGCATTGCTTCTCGGAACAGGCGGGCAAGAAGGCGAGAAGCGACGCCAGCGACGCCAGCGGGTAGCCAATCTTCACGAGCCGATCATTTCTCATAAATCGTGATCGATGGCCCCCGGATACCGCATTGACGGTCGCCCGCCGATCCGAATGCAGGATCTCATGAATCCGGACCGCCGCGAACCGCAAAGCCCCCCACAGAACCGCGTCACGCGTGGCGGCCGGCTGGTTCTGCTGGCGTTGGTCGCGGCGGGGGGCTGGGCGTGCGCGGCGAGCGACGTCGATCCCGGAGGCATGGGTTCTGCGGGAACCGACGGAACCGCGGGCGCCGCCGGAACGCAGGGAAGTGCCGGAACGAACGGCGCCGCGGGTAGCACGGGCCTGGCAGGATCGATCGGCAGCGTCGGCACGAATGGCGCCGCCGGAACCAGCGGAGGCGCCGGAACGAACGGCGCCGCCGGCACCCAGGCAAGCGGGACGACCGGAGGCGCCGGAACCACGGGCGTCGCGGGCACCAACGGCGGGGCCGGGCGTGGCGGCACCAACGGCGCCGCGGGCAGCAACGGCGCGGCCGGGCGTGGCGGCACCAACGGCGCCGCGGGCAGCAACGGCGCGGCCGGGCGTGGCGGCAGCACCGGTGCCGCGGGCAGCAACGGGCGTGGCGGCAGCACCGGCAGCGGCGGCGGAGCCTCGACCAACTTGTGCACGTGGCCCACGGCCAACGGCAGCCAATCGGTGAGCTCCACGATCTCGGTCACCGGCAGCTACGACGGCGGCATGAAGCGGTTCACCGGCGCGGGGGCTCTCGGCGGCAGCGGCCAAGAAGAGGGTCAGGACCCGCTGTTCGAGATTGAAAACGGGGGCACGCTACAAAACGTGATCATCGGAAGCCCCGCCGCCGACGGCGTCCACTGCCGCGGCACCTGCACGCTGCGAAACGTATGGTGGGAGGACGTGGGCGAGGACGCAGCAACGCTGCAGGGTTCGTCGTCGACCCAGACGATGACCATCGATACCGGCGGCGCGAAGGCGGCGAGCGACAAGATCTTCCAGCACAACGGCCCGGGCACGATGATCATCAAGAATTTCTGCGCGCAGGACTTCGGCAAGCTCTACCGCTCGTGCGGCAACTGCAGCTCGCAGTACACGCGCCACGTCGAGTTCGACAACATCGAGGTCCGGCCGAAGCTCGGACCGCTCGCCGGCGTCAACGCCAACTACAACGACACCGCGAAGTTCACGCGCATCCTCGTCCGCGCCAGCTCCGGCAGCATCTGCGATCGCTACAACGGCAACAGCACCGGCGCCGAGCCCACCAAGATCGGCAGCGGCGCCGACGGCACCAACTGCATCTACACAGCCAGCGACATCACCTTCATGCCGTAGCGCCACGCGCGCTGCGCCGTTCGCCGTGACAGAATCGGTGGGTGAGCGACGGCGAACGCATCCTCTACCTCGCTCGCCACGGCGAGACCGAGTGGAACCGCATCGGACGCTGGCAGGGCACGACCGACGTCCCGATGTCCGACGCCGGTCGCTTGCAGGCGCGCGCGCTCGCGGAGCGGCTGCTGCCGCTCGGCGTCGCGCGGGTTCACGCGAGCCACCTCGCGCGCGCGCTCGAGACCGCGCAGATCGTGGCCGCGCACCTCGGTTTGCCGGCGCCCGCGGTGGATCCGCGCTTGCGCGAGCGCGGCTACGGCGTGTTCGAGGGCCTGACGCGCGAGGAGTGCGCCGAGCGATATCCCGACGCCTGGGAGCGATACCTCGCCGATCGCCGCGCGGTCCCGCCCGAGGCCGAGCCGCCAGTCGAGGTGGTCTCGCGCATCACCGCCGCCCTGCACGCCCTCGCCACCGCGGACAGCGCGGCGACGACCTCGGGCGGCGTGACGGTGTCAGCGCCCGGCCCGGTGCTCGTGATCTCCCACGGCGGCGCCATCCGTTCGTTCATTCACGGCAGCTTCGGCGTCATGCCACCGCCGGTCGCGAACGGTGCCGTCTACCGGGTCCACTTCGAGGCCGGCGTCTTCGTCGCGGCCGACGAGCTACCGGCTCTCCCGGCCGGCGGCGCCCAGTAGGTCGAGGGTGTGCTGCAAGCTCGCGCCCGCGACGTCGACCGCGCCATGGCCGGGAACCACGGTGGTCTCGCCATAGCGCTCGGAGACGCGGCGGACGGCGGCGGGCCAGGACGCGCGGTCGGCGTCGCCGGTGAAGCCGAGGTCCTCGGCGTCCATCGACTTTATCAAGCAGCCGCCGAACACCACGTCCGGAAACCGCACGACGATGTTGTCCGGCGCGTGACCGGGCCCCGGGTAGAACGCCTCGAAGCCGCGCGGGTCGGTGAACGTGACATCCTTCGCCGCGAACAACACGCTCACGTCGTGCACGCCCCGGCGCGCCAGCTTCGCGACCGTGAGATCCAGCGCCGCGGTCGGGATCCGCCGCTTCGAGAGCGCGCCGAGCCCGCCGTCGCGATCGCCGTGGTCGTGGGTGATCAGCGCGCCAATCCACGGCTTGCGCAGGTGCTGGTCGCCCCATTTCAGAATCGCCTCCGTCTGGGCGTCGGTCCACGCCGTATCGATCAGAAGCAGACCGAGCGCGCTGGTCCAGATGAGCCCGTTCGACGGGATCCCTCTCGCATCCACCGATCGATGCACATACGTCCCGCCTCCCAGCACCACGAGCTCGACCCCGCCCGCGGCGCCGGTGGTTCCGAGCACGGGAATCCGCGAGTCGGGCGTCGTCGAAACGAAAGGCCCGCCCCAAGCGAGGAGGTGGGCGGCGAACGCGAGCGGCAGCGACGCGGCGGTCACGGGCACGCGAACACTCTACCTCTGGCGCCAGGTCAGCGCGTGCCACTCGAGAACGGCGACGCCAGCAAGTACGCAACCGCGCTTACCTCGTCGCCGAAACAGTGCCGAATCAAGATGGCGCAGCGGACAGGTCGCGAGAGTAAACGGACACCTCGGCAGCTCAGCCTCACGATGCCGCCTGGCCGAGGGCCCGAGAGGTGAGCGCCCCGGCGCCCGCTCGGCCGAGACGCCTCGATTTCCGTAGTCGTGCTATCCACGGACGATGCGCCATCTGGCTTCATTGATAACGTGTTCGCTGGCCGTCGGAGGAGTTGGCTGTGTGATCCCGCCCGGGCCGACGACGACGCCGTCGTCGGGGGTCGCGGGGCAGACGCGGGCGAGCATGTCGGCGCGTTACGTGCGCGGCGACAATCCGTTCAAGGACGTGTATTTCGTCGTCGAGCGTGAATCGAACGCGAAGCGCACCGCCGACGAATGGCGCGCGACCCGGCCCGACGACGCGGCGGCGCTGGACAAGATTGCGGGGCAGCCGACCGCCGGATGGATGGGGAACTGGTATCCGAACATCGAGATGGCGGTGAAGGCGTACGTGATGGGCCGGACGCGCGCGGGCGGGCTGCCGGTGATGATTCTCTACAACCTGCCGTTTCGCGATTGCGGCCTGTACTCGAAGGGCGGCGCCGGCTCGGTCGCGAACTACCACAAATGGATCGACGCGGTCGCCGAAGGGATCGACGATCGACGCGCGGTGGTGGTGCTGGAGCCCGACGGCCTGCCGCAGATGAGCGACTGCCTGGACGCGCGCCGGCGCGACGAACGGGTGGCGATGATCCGCTACGCGGTCGACAAGCTCACCGCGCTCGAAGGCACCGCCGTGTACCTCGACGCCGGCCACTCGGCGTGGCTGCCGGCGCCCGAGATGGCCAACCGCCTGCGCGCCGCGGGCATCGATCGCGCGGACGGGTTCTCGCTGAACGTGTCGAACTATCAGCGCACGGAGGACCTGCTCGCGTACGGGCGCACGATCTCGGGGCTGGTCGGCGGCAAACATTTCATCATCGACACCGGGCGCAACGGCAACGGGCCGCCCGCCGGGTTCGAGCCCAAGGACGAGCGCAACTGGTGCAACCCCGACGGGCGCGCGCTCGGCGTCCCACCGACCACCAATACCGGCGACCCGCTCTGCGACGCGTTTTACTGGCTCAAGCCGCCCGGCGAGTCCGACGGCCGCTGCAACGGCGGCCCCGCCGCCGGCAACTGGTGGCCGCAAAAGGCGCTGGAGATGGCCAAGAACGCGAAGTGGTAGCGCGACCTCGCGGTCCTGCTCAATACCTTGCGCTCGGCTCGGATCGTCCTTGCGGCGCAAGCTACCCCGACCCAGCCTTTCCACATGCGCTCGTTCCTGCTGCACTGGATCGTCACCGCCATCGCGCTCGCGGTGAGCGCGATGCTCGTTCCCGGGATCGCCGTCGCGTCGTCGGGCGTGCTGCTGGTCTCCGCGCTGGTCCTGGGGCTCGTGAACGCCGTCATCAAGCCGATCCTGGTCGTCCTCACGCTCCCGATCACATTGCTGACGCTGGGCCTGTTCTACTTCGTCGTGAACGGTCTGGCGCTGGCGTTTGCCGCGTGGGTCGTGCCCGGCTTCCAGGTCGCGTCGCTCGCCTCGGCGATCTTCGGCGCGCTCGTGGTCAGCCTGGTGTCGTTGCTGCTGAGCCGCCTGGTCCAGGCAGCGCGTGCGTAGCGGCGAGCATCCGCTCCGCGTCCGCTGTCGGCAGCCGCTTGGCGGCTCGCTGGACATCCTCGGGCACCCAGCGCGGGAAAGCCGTGCGGCGCGAGCGGTGAGCGCCAGTGCGCGTGTGCTCGTTCCAGACCTTGGCCAAGCGAGGCTTCGGGAAGCGAGCCGCGAGCTTCACGAGCGCGGGCCACAGGCGCCGGTGGACGTAGGTGATCTTGCCGTCGACCAGCTTGCAGACGAGCACGTCGTCGCTGTCGCTGACGGCTTCGGCGACGCGGAAGATTTCATGGCCTTTGGCGTGGGCCCACCAACTGCCGCGGATGGGGGCGCCGGTGATCGCCTCGGCGAGGCTGGGGACGGGACCGCGCGCGGCTTGCAGGACGATGCCGTGGCGTTTGACGAAGGCGAGGCCTTGTTTCGGGGTCACGCGGGACTCCTTCTCACCCTAACCCCGCCCCCCTAACCCTCTCCTCCGCCCTCTCCGCTCTCGCGGAGGAGAGGCGATCGGAGCGTTGCCACACGGCTCGTCTGGCCCGACGGTTGGGCGGGCGCTCGGCTGCCGGCCAGTGGCGCGGCTAGCTCTGCGACGGCGGCTTGGCAGGAGCGGGGGCCGGCGCCGGCTTGGCGGCGGGAGCAGGCGCCGGCTTGGCGGCGGGCTTCGGCGCGGGAGACGGGGCGGCGGCGTTGTTCTCGGCGGCGGCGCGCGCGGCGCGGCCCTCGGGCGAGTTGTAGGCGCTGCGGTAGGCGTGGCGCCGGCGGCGGTGGGCGGCTTGGCCGGCGGTTCGGAGACCGGTGCGTTTGCTCATGGGCGGCACCTTACACCGAACCGCGGCGGAGTGAAGCGTTGCCGCGCAGGCAACGGGCGCCACGCAGGAGCGATGCCGTTAGGCGTTGCCACGTAGGCAACGGGCGCCACGCGCGAGCGATGGAGTTGGGCGTTGCCGCGCGAGCAACGGAAGCAGGCGAAGGATCGTCGTCGCCCGAGCGCACGACGGCGCAAACCGCGTCGCTCGCCAGAGCCGTGACGCCGGCGCCGGAGCGCGTCGGGGTGCCGCAGCTTGCCGAACGCGGCTCGTCGTCAAGAATCGCGCGCGTCCATCGATGTCTTTAACATGCACGACGAAGACGCATCGGGACCGCACCGCAACCCGTCCAGCGAGCGGCGCCGCGAACGGCGAATCTGGGTTCCCGGTGTCGCCGTGCTGCAGAGCGGAGGTCAGCCGCCCTCCGTCTGGCGCGTCAGCAACCTGTCCATGGGTGGCGCCGCGTTGGTCGGCGACGGTGGGCTGCTGTCGGGGCCGCTGGCGTTGCGCCTCCACATCGCGGGGTTCGAGACCCTTTACCTGTCGGCGCGCGTGCTGCGCCGGCAGCTGGTCACGCGCGGTGGGCGTTGCGGAATTCGGTTCGTCGACGTCGGCGATCGGCAGCGGCGAACGCTGCGCGACATCGCCGCCGCCGAACACGCGCCCGCGCACGTGCGCCGGCGCGCGCTGGTCGTGATCCCGGATGCGCGCAAGGCGCCCGAGCTCGCGGCCGAGCTGACCGCGATCGGGTTCGACGTGCGGCGCGAGTCGTCGCCCGGGCAAGCGGCGGCATGGCTGCAACGCGAGGGCGCCGAGGTGCTGCTCGTCGACGAGAGCGCGGTCGAGGTCGACCGCTGGAGCCTGCTGCAGTTCGCGCGCGACACCGCGCCCGAGATCCGGCGCATGGTGCTGGCCGAGGACGTGCGCGGATTCTCGCTCTACTATGCTATCAAAGCGGGGCTGGTCGAGGGGCTGGTCGAGCCGTCGATGGCGGGCGACGCGCTCGCGCGCCACCTGCTCGCCGCGCAATCGAAGAAGCAGCCGGCCCGCCGCCGGGCCGCTGCCGGCGGGATGTAGGCGCTTCGCCCCTTGCGGCCTGTCGGCCGCGGCCAGACAATTGGGACGTGGGGTCCACGGGTGACCGGGCGGTGACGGTGCCAGCGTTCGCGCTCGCGACGGCGCTCGCGTTTGTGGGTGCGGCCTGCGACAGCGGACGCAGCTCGCGCAGTTGCGGCCGCGCGCCCACCGAGATCCCGGGCGTGCTGGAGGCCGAGTGCATGGAGACCGCCACCGGCGATGTACGGCTCGCGTCGCACATCGGCGCATCGGGGGGGCGGTCGATGCACTTCGGTTCCAACGCCGAGGCCGAGACCGAAGGGGTCGGTGACAGCGCGACCTGGCGATTCGAAATTCCGCGCGATCTCGCGCTCGGCGTGCTGGAGGTGACCTACTCGGACGAGGTCGCGGGCAACGTCGCCGACGTGTTCTGGGACTCCGCGAAGCGCGGCCGCATCTACACCGAGGCCACCGGAGGCTGGAACGCGTTCGCGCGCAACCCGATCGAGATCGTGCTCGGCCCGCTCGCGGCGGGGACGCACCAACTGCGGATCGCGGTCGTCACGGGCGGAAGCTTCGGGCTCGAGCTCGATCGGTTTCGCCTCGTCGAGGCGGCGCCCGACGACCAGCTCGCGCGCGCTTACGCGCACGTCGCGAGCCTGGTGGATCCCGCGACCGGACTTGTCGCGAGCGCCATCTACGATCGGGAGCTCACGACCGTCTACAAGAACGCGCTCGCCGCGATGGCGTTCATCCACGGCGGCGACGTCGCGCGGGCGGAGGGTATCTTCGATTTCTTCGCGGCGCGGTTCGAGGCCGCCGGGTTCGCCGGGTTCAACAAGAGCTGGAACCCGCGCACCGGCGAGCCCGGAGCGGCCGAGCGCCGGGAGGGCGACGACGCGTTCCTGCTGCTGGCGCTCGAGCACTACGCCGCCACGACCGGCGACGGCGCGCGCTACCGGGCGCTCGCCGAGGGGCTGGTGACCTGGCTGGCGTCGCGCGCGTCGGCGCCCGAGATCGTCGCCGAGGGCGTCGCCAACATGCATGCCGCGCTGGGCCCGTTCGAACAGACGATGGCTGGCGTACCGGACGCGCGCGCGGCTCTGCGCGCGGCGTTCGCCGCCCGCGCCGACATGGCGACCGTCGCCGATCACATCGTGCGCGGCGCGCTGGTGTTCGGGGACACGAGCGGCCTCGCCGGCGCCGACGCGTTCGCGCGCACCGAGATCGCAGACGCGACCGGTGGCGAGGTGCGGGCGCTGGCGGCGTTCGCGGGTGACGACTTCATCAACGTCGAAGTGAGCGCGGAGGTCGCGCTCGCCGCCCACCTGACCGGCGGCGAGCGCGCCGACCTCGACGCCGCGCTCGACAGCCTATGGATCGCGGCCGGCGTCCAAGGCGACGCGGACGCGCTCACCGAAGGCCTGCCCTACACCGTGACGACGCACGGCTCGCCCCATAGCGCCGACGCCCCGATCGTCGACACCACCTGCTATCGCTTGTTCCTCGCCTGGTCGTTCAACCCCTGGGCGCCGGCGAATTAGAACTGAAACAGGTACTTGTCGGTGTGGCCGCGGACGCCGCCGATGAGCGTGCCCAGCACCGCGCCCGGCACGCCCGCCACCACCGCGCCGATGATCCCCTTGTCGGTGGACGAGAGCTCTAAGTAACACGTGTCCGGGTTGCTGCACTTGTCGCTGCCCAGCGACGACCCGACGACGAAGCCGGCGAGCCCACCGCCGAGCGCCCCGATCAGGAAGCCTTCGAGCGCGCCCAGGGCGCGGCGCTTGACCTCGTAGCCCGGAATCGCGGACAGGTCGACCATCGGGATGTCGCCGCTCGGGCCGAGCGAGCTCCCCCACGGCACCGGCGCGGCGGGCACTCCGGACCGCGGCGCCGAGCCGGTTGCCGGCCCGGGCGCGACGACGATGGGCGTCACGACGCCGCCGTCCTGCTTCATCAGCGTGAGCTGCAGCTCGACCGCGCTCCGCGGCCGCGGCACGTTGTAGGTGCGCGAGCAGCCACCGAGGGCGCCGGCCGGCCCCACGATGGCGGATAGGGTGAGAAGCGCGGCGAGGCGACCTGTCAGTGGCACGCGGGCAGCTAGAGCAACCCCCGTGCCGAGGCTCGGGCCCGCGCGGCGCACGGGCTTCCGCGGCGTCAGCGTCGGGATTTCATCATTCCCTGCGTGGCGGGCCGACACCGGCGTCAGTCGGGCAGCACGGAAGCCAGCTGGCGCACGGTTTCGAACGGAATCACCGCCGTGCGGTCCGCGGTCACCTTGAGCGCGTCGCCCTCGAACCCGAGCCGGAGCTGTCCCTTGAACGGCTTGCCCTGCGCGAGCTTGTCGAGCGTGACCCACGCCCAGCGGTCGGCGCGCCAGGTCACGCGCAGCACGTTGAGGTCGCGCCGCTTGGGGACGAGCGCGAGGATCGAGATCAGCCGGCCGCGATCCGAGATCGCCATGTGCTCGGTCTGATCACAGGGCAAGAGCGCGTTCCACTTCGGCGTGCCCCCGCACGCGCGGCCCTCGAACACGTCGACGGTCATCCGGCAGACGCGCGCCGGCCCGGGCGTGAGCCGGGTGTCGAAAGAGAACGCGCCCGACGCGGACGCGCGGCACGCAGCGGCCGCGTCGGCCGCGACGAACGAACCGAGAACCAACGCTGCGCTGGATGCAAAGGCCCGCATGCACCGCATTCTACGCCGGCCTACCCCCCGCCCTAGCCCGGAAGCTAACCGTAGCCAGCGGCCTGGAGGCCGAACAGGTGCGCGTAGCGGCGGCCCGCCGCCAACAGCTCGGCGTGGCTGCCGTCCTCGCTGACGGCCCCCGACTCGATGACGAGAATGCGGTCGGCCATGCGCACGGTCGGGAACCGGTGCGAGATCAGAATCGTCGTGCGGCCGGCGGCGAGCGCCTTGAAGCGCTGGAACACCGCGTGCTCGGCCTCGGCGTCGAGCGCGGCGGTCGGCTCATCGAGGATCAGGATGTCCGCCTCCTCGCGCATGAACGCGCGCGCGAGCGCGACCTTCTGCCACTGACCGCCCGACAGCTCCACGCCCTCGCGAAACCAGCGCCCGAGCTGTGTCTCGAGGCCGGCGCCGAAGCCCGCCACCAGCTCCTTCGCCCCGCCCTGCTCCACCGCGCGCTCGACGCGCAGGTCGTCGCCGAGATGGTCGACGCTGCCGAAGCCGACGTTCTCGCGCAACGCGAGCTGGTACTCGTTGAAGTCCTGGAAGATGACGCCGATGCGCGCGCGCAGCGCGGCCTCCTCCCACGCCGGCAGGTCGCGGCCATCCAGCAGCACGCGTCCCTCGGTCGGCTGGTAGAGCCCCGCCAGGAGCTTGATGAACGTGGTCTTGCCGGCGCCGTTCTGACCGACCAGCGCCAGACTCTGCCCCTTGGGCACGAACACGTTCACGCCACGCAACGCCCAGCTGTCGCTGCCTGGATACTTGAAGCCGACGTTATCGAACCGGATGCCCTCCTCGGCGCGCACGGCGCCGAGCGGCCCGACCGCCTTGGGAGCATCGGTTTCGATAGCGAAGTAGTCGAACAGGTTCGACATGTAGAGCGTGTCCTCGTACATGCTGCCCACGGCCGACAGCACCGCCTGGAAGCTCTGCTGCCCCTGCCGGAACGCCACCAGGTACATCGTCATCTCGCCCAGCGACAGCCTCCCGCGCACGGCGGCCGCGACGATCAGCGCGTAGCAGCCGTAGAAGACGGCGGTCGAAAGCAGCGACAGCGCGTATCCCCACACGGTGCGCCGGACCGCGAGCCGGCGATCGTCGGCGAAGAAGGTCTCGGCGAGCTGTTTGTAGCGCCCGAGCAGGAGCGGCCCGAGCCCGAACAGCTTCACCTCCTTGGCGTGCTCGTCGTTGGCGAGCACGTACTCGAGGTAGGTCAGACGGCGGGACTCGGGCGACCGCCAGTTGCGGAGCCGGAACGCCGCGCCCGAGAATCGCGCCTCGGCGACGAACGCCGGGATGGTCGCCGCCAGCACCGCGAGGGCCATCCATCCCGAGAACCCGAGCAAGAGCACGGTGTAGCCCGCAAGCGTCAGCCCGTGGCGGACGACCTGGAAGTTGCTGCTGATGAGCGACAGCGGGCGGCTCGAGGCCTCGCGCCGCGCGCGCGTGAGCTTGTCGTAGAACTCCGCGTCCTCGAAGTGACGGAGGGCGAGCCGCTCCGCCTTCTCGAGGATGCGTACGTTGATGTCGATGCCCAGGCGTAGCCCGACCACCTGCCGCACGAGCGCGAGCACCCGCTCGCACCCCGCCATCGCCGCGACCGCGCCGAGCTCGAGCGCGACCAGGCGCACCGCGCGCGAAAGCGGGGCGTGCCCCAAATGCGCGACGGAGCTCGCGGCGATCACCGCATCGATGATCAACTTCCCGATGTAGGCGACAAACGGCGGCAGCGCCGCCGCGACGAGCGTGAGTGTCGCCAGCGCTACCACGCCGCCGGGCGCCGACCGCCACACGAGCCCGAGCGCCCGCCCCGAGTGCCGCAGGCTCTCCTTCACGCGAACGCCGAGCGCCGCGGGCGGCGGAGTTGGTGGCGCAGGCACGACGGGATGGGGCGGCATGGCGGTCGAAGCCTAGCAGGCGAGACCGATCAGGCGATGAGCGGCGTCGGCGTGGACGTCGCGACGATCCAGAGCTGGTAGGCGGCGCGCGTGACGCCGATGTGGAACAGGTGGCGGGACTCGTCGTCGCGGCCATAGCTCGAGGCGTTGGCGTCGAGCATGACGACGTAATCGAACTCGAGGCCTTTGACCTGGCGGACGTCGGTGACCTCGACGCCGGGCCGAAACCCGAACTCCTGGGCGCGGATCCGCCGGAGCGCGGGGACCTCCGATCGGCGCAGACCCTCGTAGTATCGATCGGCCTGCTCGGGGTGGCGGGCGAGCAGCGCGACGGTCGCGCGCGGCTCGCGGGCGGCGAGCTCGCGCAGCGCCTCGGCGAGGAAGGCCACCGCCGCGCCCACGCCCGGAAAACGGAAGCTCTCGACCGGTGCGCCGCTGCGCGTGGCTTCAGGCGCCTCCGGATCCGCGAGCGGGCCCATCGCGGCGCGCGCGACCGCGAGGATCTCGCGCGTCGACCGGTAGGCGATCCGCAGCGGCTCGACCGCGACGTGGTCCAGTCCGAGGTGCCCGAGCACCGCCCGCCAGTCGCCGAACCCGTTGTCGAGGAACAGGCGCTGACTGGTGTCGCCCGCGAGCGTGATCGACGGGCGGGCGGCGGCGCGCGGCGTGAGCAGGACGGACAGCTTCATGGGCGAGAGATCCTGTGCCTCGTCCACGAACAGGTGGGCGAACGGATGCTTCACCCCGCGCAGGAGGTGGCTCGCGCGCAACAAGATCGCGATGTCGTCGAGGTCTAGGATCGGGAGATCGTCGTCGGTGGGCAGACCGTCGATGCCGGTCGCGCCGCGCACGTTTTGATCGTCGGCCTCGTCGTCGTCGCTCGACGATCCCTCACCTTCGCCCTCGACCCGCCGGATGCCTTCGGGCAGATCGCTGTCGACGCTCCGCTGGCCGGTCTTGACGGCTAGGCCCATCGCCGTCCAGTGCATGTCGGGTGAGATCTCGACCGGGCGGGCGCGCTTCGTCGTTCGCGCCGGCCGCTTGCCGGCCACGCCCTCGCGCGGGTCGCGCGCCGCAATCGCCGCCACGCGGTCGGTCATGATCGCGTGCGCGTCGATGATGTCGCGCTCGGCGACCGGCATCTCGGCCGCCCCGCGCAAAAGGCGCACGAGGCGCCCGCGATCGGTGACCAGATCACCCCACAGCTCGACGGCCGCGCGCGAGCCCCGCTTGCCCTGGTACGCCGCCGCCATCCGCTCGAGCTCGTGCAGAAGCGCCGGGTGGCTCTTGACCCGGGTGACGGCCGGTGGCGCGTCGTCGACGATCTCGGCGCGCAGCCAGGGCAGCTCGGCGCGCAGCGCGCGCTCGGCGTGCTCGCGGAACGTCGTCACGCGCAGGCCGACCACGCCAAGCGACGGCAGCAGCTGGCCGATATACGCGGCCAGCGCCACGCCGTGCGTGATCACCCCCAGCTTGCGGGCCGGGAACTGCGCCGGGTGGTTGAACGCCAGGTACGCCAGGCGATGCAGCCCCACCGTGGTCTTGCCGCTGCCCGCCCCGCCCTGGATGACGACCACCCCCGACCGCCGCGCCGTTATTACGTCGAACTGGCGCGGATCGATGAGCGCGGTGATTTCGGGCAGGTGGCGGTCGAGCGTCTGCTTGCCGGCGGGCGCCGCGCCGAGCACACCGCGCGCGGGGCGCAGCGCCGTCTCCTGCCCGCCGGCCAGCTCGTGACTGGGCACGTCGGTCCGTTGCCACGACAGTCTCGATCCGGAACCCTCAAAGGGTTTCGCGCCTCCCGCCGCAACGCGCGCCCACACGCCCTGCGGGCAGGCGACGCGCACGAGCACGCCGTTTTCGATCGTCAACGTCCGCCGCACGAGCACCTCGCCCTCGACGTCGCGGTCACCGAACCGCTCCTCGTAGTCGCTGCCCTCGCTGTAACGATAGAAGAGCTGGCTCACGGGAGCGTGCCGCCAGTCGACGATGTTGACCCGCGCCGGCGCGTCGATGAACGTCGTCCGCCCTATCAGCACGTCGCGCTCGATCGCGCCCCGGCCGCGCACCTGCTCGCGCAACCGCAGGTGGCCGAAGTAGGGGCTCGCGGGATCGACCAGGAACGATCGCAGATCGCCGCGCATCGCCGATACGTTCTGTAGCCGCTCCATCTGCGCGACCAGCTGGGGTACGTCCTCGAGCCGCGCCTCGCCGATCTCGTCGCGCAGCGCCACCATCTCCGAGGCGTAGACGTTGTCTCGGGAACCCTGAGAGGGTTCCCGAACCCTCCCGCGATGAGCTCCGACCGGCAAAGCCGGTCGGCCCTCGACGCGGACATCATCTCGGGCTGTGGCACCCGCCGCAGTCTGGCTAGACGCGTGGGCCGCGAGGCTGGCGAGGACGCGCGCCAGCAGCACTTCCTCCTCGGCCGGGATGTCGTCGGCGTCCACGGCGGAAGCGTACACGAGCGGCGGCGCTGTAATGTCGCGCGATGCCCCTGATCCCGCACCCCGGCTGCCGGTCGAGCGAGACGGCGCGAGGATCTACGTGCTGCGCGGCCGCGAGGCGCTCACCGCCTACGTCGCGGGCCCGCGTGGCCCCGTGTTCATGACCCTGATCGAGAAAACCTTCGGCAAGGACGTCGCCACCCGGACGCTGGACACGGTCACCCGGCTCGCACGTCGTTGACCTCCGCCCTTGCGCGGGCGCCCCCCGAGTGCAAGTTCTACCCGCCATGGCCGACGCCGCCCGGACGACGCTCGTGACCGGGACCCGGCGCGGCCTCGGTCGTGAGGTTGCCCGTCAGCTGGCCGCGCGCGGCGTCCAGGTGATCACCACCGCCCGCAACCCCGCCGACGCGCGAACGCTGGCCGAGGAGCTGACCATCGGGCCGCCGGCGGGCCGCGGGGATCCGCTGCCGCTGCCGCTCGACGTCGCCGATCCGGCGTCGATCACGGCGGCGGCCGACTACCTCACGCGAGCCGCCGCCAGCATCGACGTGCTGGTCAACAACGCCGGGGTTTCTCTCGACGGCTTCGATGCCGAGGTCGCGCGCGCCACGCTCGCCACCAACTTCTTCGGCCCGCTCCGCGTCACGGACGCCCTGTTGCCGCTCATCCCGGAGAACGGCGTGATCGTGATGGTGTCGAGCGGCATGGGCGAGCTCGCCGGCCTCGATCGAAAGCTGCGCGACCGGCTCACGGATCCGGCGCTCACCCGCGAGCAACTGGCGGCGCTGATGAACGAGTTCGTCGCCGACGTGGAGGCCGGCCGCCATCGCGAGCGCGGCTGGCCGAGCAACGCGTACCGGGTATCCAAGCTGGGTCTCAACGCGCTCGTGCGCGTGTGGTCGCCCGCGCTCGCGGAGCGCCGGATCGCCATCAACGCGGTTTGTCCCGGATGGGTACGCACCGACATGGGCGGACGTGCCGCGCCCCGCCCCGTCGAACAAGGCGCGGCCTCCATCGTATGGGCGGCGATGACGCCTTCCGGCCGCGGGGGACCTACCTCGGGCTTCTTCCGCGACGGCCGCCGGATCCAGTGGTGATCGTCTAACCGCGTTCGGCCCGCGCCTTGGGTGACGCGGTCTTGTTCATCACCGTGATGCGCAACGCGCTGTCGGTCTTGATGTGCGTTGCGCTCTTGCGGGTCGACTTGCGTGACGGCCGCTTGGCATCCGGGCTGGCCTCGAGCGCATAGAGGCTGTTGCGGCCGGCGCGCGGCGCGGTGTTGTGCGACGGGCGCGACAGAGCGTTTTGCTGTCGCCCCACCCGCTTGGCTTTGCGCTTGCCGTGATCGAGCCCCGCGGCCCGTTGCTGCTCCGCTTTGAACCGCTCCGCTTTGGTGGCCATGGCTGCCGCTAGCGGGCGTTGCCGGCGCGTGCTTTCCCGTCCTGCGCCGCGGAGGGCTGCCGGGGCGAGCAAATGTCGGCCAGCGTCGCGGCCACCTCGTCGGGGATCGTCTCGGACCGGCGGCTGCCCCGCCCCGATGGCTTCCCGTTGTCCCGACCCGTCGCGCGCACGATGTCGGCCAGCGCCAGGATGCCCACCAACCGCCCTTCACTGTCCATCACCGGCAGCCGGCGGAGCTGATTCCGGCGCATGGTCCGCTCGGCATCGATCACGTTGTCGTCGGGGCCGCAGGACGCGAGCGACTTGGACATCGCCTCCGACACGAGGATCGCGCTCATCGGCCGATCCTGGAACATCGCGGTCATGCTGAGATCGCGATCGGTGACCATGGCCCGCGGCCGGCCGTCGTCGTCCAGCACGGGCAGCGCGCCGCAGTCGCCGTCCCACATCAGCCGCGCAGCCGTCGATGCCGAATCGCCGGCGCGAACGGTCGCCACCTGGCGGGTCATCAACTCACTCACCTTCATGGGGATTCCTCCTGGTTCCGAAGCCAAGCGGAACCAGGGGGAACGTGGGATCCGGGCCCAACAATGCAAGGGCGCTAACTAGGCGCTGGAGACGATTTCGCCGCGCCAGTTTGGCAGCCGACGTGACGCCGGCGCCGCATGACCCGCGGCGGGAGCCGACCTCGCACGCCGCGCGGGCTGGTCCCGCGCTTGCACACTCAGGTCGCATGCGACCCGCGCGAGCTTGCGACCGGTGGCTTGCCGGCGTCAGCGCCGCCGTCGCGGCGTTCGCCTTTGCCGTAACGCCCGCGGGCGCCGCCGACAGCGGAACAACGACGTGCCGGCGGATTCCGGCCGGGCAACGGGTCGTGAGGCTCAATCTCAAGCCCGAGACCGACGTGGCCGACCTGGTCGCATGGATCTCGACCATCACCTGCAAGACGTTCGTCGTCCCGGGCCCGATCGCGACGGGCAAGAAGGTGACCATCTATTCGCCGGGCCTGATCACCGGCGCCGAGGCGTACCGACTTTTTCTCGCCGCGCTCGACTCCGTTGGCCTCACCGTCTATCGCGCCGACAACCTCTGGCGCGTGATCGAGGCGCCCAAGGCGCGCACCTCGGCCATTCCGGTCTACGGCTTCGACGAACAGATCGTCCCGGTCACAGATTGACCGGAAGGATCACCGTCTGGGTGGCCGCACGACACCAGCAACACGCAGGACAGCAGCCGAGACCCGCGACCGGCCATCCGCGAGACCGCAGAAGCGTTCATGCGGGGGAAGATAAGTCCTGGCGCCCTCATGCGAGCGCCAGGCGGATCGCGTGTAGCGCGGCGCGGCCTTGCCGCGCGTACTCGGCGCGGGAGGCGTGGAACCCTCCTTAAGGTTCCGAGCTCAATTGCTACAGGCGGACTGCTTGGTGCAGAAGTGCATGCCGCTGCTGTTGCAGCAGACCCAGCCCGCTTTGCTGCAGGGCTGGTTTTCGCACGAGACGTAGGTCGTTCCGCTCGGGCACTGCGTATCGAGCACACAGGTCGAGATCTGGAGGCAACACACCGCCGTCCCGTCGGCTTGCGAGCAGTTGCCGTTGTTGACGCAAGCCGCGCCGATCGGCTGCGTCCCGCTGCCGCCTCTGCCCGTCGTGCCCGCATCGCCGGTCGTGCCCGCGCTGCCCGTGGCACCACCGCGACCCGCGCCGCCCGTCGTGCCCGCACTGCCGGTCGTGCCCGCGCCGCCGGTGGTGCCACCGCGGCCCGCGCCGCCCGTCGTGCCCGCGCCGCCCGTCGTGCCCGCGCTGCCCGTGGTGCCCGCACCGCCGGTCGTCGAGCCGTCGTTCGGCGCCGGCTTGTCCGACCCGCACGCCGGAATCCCGGCGCTGACCGCCACCGCGCCCGCGAGCGCGAGCGCCAACACCAGCGCGCGTGTCATCGGACCCGAATCGGCAGAACGCCGTCCGATCTTGAATCGCCTTCAGACCCGCTCCCCGCCTCCCGATGACTGCTCCGAAGAATGTCGTATGGGGTCGCACTGGGCGCGCGACGGTCGAGGGTGGCGGCCGTTACGGCGGTCGTGCTCGCGTGTGCGGGCGCCTGCTCGGGCCACCAGAAGCCGCCGTCGGTCTCACATCCGCCCGCGCCTGCGCCGCCGCCGAAGCGGTTGGCGTGGCTGCCGGTCGAGACGCTGGAGATGCCCGACGTCGCACGCGCGCTGAACGACGAGCTCGGGCGCGTCCGGCTCGCGGGCGCGACTGCGATTCGAAAGGCGGCGGTCAGCATGGAGGTCGCGCAGCTCGCGATCGAGTGCACGCAGGCGATACCGGCGTGTTATCAGGCGGTCGGCAAGTCGCTGGACGCCGACCAGCTGCTGTGGGCCGAGGTTCATCCCGGCTCGACGCGCGAACCGGAGGTTCGGATCGCGCTCGCGCTATACGAGGTCGGGGCGGCCGCGGCGCCGCGGCGGGTGGAACGCAAGTTCGCGGGGCCCGAGGCGGCGCGCGCGGGCATCGCCGAGCTCGTCGGACACGCGTTCCAGCCTGATGCGCGGACGGCATCGCCATGAGCCGACCGTGCCCGCGCTGCCACAAGGATCTGCCAGCCGCCACGCTGCGCGCGCTGACCCAGGGGACGGTGTGCCCGTTCTGCGGCGCGCCGCTCAAGGTGGTTCCGCGCAAGACCCTGGTGGGCGCAACCTCCGTCGGCGCCGCCGACGACGGGTACGCCGGGTTCGAGATGGCGAAGCCTGGAGCGACGCCACCGCCGGCGCCCCCGGCTGTGACGCCGCCGCCGTCGTTGTTTGCGACGTCGAAGATCGCGGCGACGCCGTCCATGACGACGCCGTCCGGGCCCCCGGCGCCCGAGGCCGCAACCGCTCCCGCAGGCTCCGCTTCGCCTTGGCTGCGCTCACTCTCGGGAGGCAGCGCGTCGGTGACGCCGAGCCCCTCGCCGTCTCGAGCCGCAACCGCCGCGGCAGCGCCCGCCGAGCCCCCGCCGCCGCCCAAGCCGTCGCGCTGGGCGCGACCGGCGATGGCCGCGGCGCCCGCCGCACCGCCGCCCGCGTCGCCACCCGAACCGCGCACACCCGCACCGATGCTCGCGGTTGTCGCCCCCGCGCGTCCGACCACGATGGCGGCGCCGCGCGAGGTGATCCCGGCGGACGTCCCAGCGGACGCGTCGCCGGCGCCCACGACCGCCATCATTTCAACGCTCGACGCCGACGCCCCGGCCTCGTCGTTTGGAGACACACTCCGCGAACGCAAGCTCGTCATCCTCGCGGCAGCCGCGGGGCTCGTCATCGCGATCACGCTGGCGCTCGTCCTCCGGCCCTCGACGCCGCGGCCGAGCGCGCCAGCCGTGTTGCCACCGACCACGACCTCCACGACCACGCCGCCTTCGGCGCCCGAGATCGCACCCGTGGTCGAGGCCCCGGTCGCGGGCGCGCGAGCGGAAGCAGCGGCGACATCCCAGCCGTCGGAACGCGTCATCTCCCGCGCCGAAGAGCGCGCGGCCAGTCGGCGCGAAGGCTCACGTACGAAAGCGCATGCCCAACCCGTCACCCAGCGCCGCCCCGTCCGCCGCCGCGTCGCCGTGGCCAAGCGCGCGGCGGCCACCTCGGCGGTTGACCGTGGCGATCCGCGCGCCATGTACGAGCGCGGCAACACGCTGCTGTTCGCGGGTGACGCCGCCGGCGCGGTGTCAGCGTATCGCGAAGCGGTCACGCTCGCGCCACGCGATCCGATCGGCTATCGCGGGCTCGGCCTCGCCTACGAACAGACCGGCGCGACCGCTGACGCCATCCGCGCCTTCCGCCAGTATCTCAAGCTCGCGCCCAAAGCCACCGACCGCGCGATCATCTCGCGCCGCATCGGGCTGCTAACCAAGTCCCGCAAATAGAGGGCCGCTCTCGCTCACGGCAGCGGCTAGGCCGCGTGACGGGTTGAGCGCGTGCCATGCCCTTCTCGCCGAGAATTATTGCCCGCGGGGACGTCGAGCCACAATCCGCGGACCCTTGTGGAGGGCCACTCCCCGAAGCAGGGCTCACCCGTCGTTCTTGCGGGTGAGGTTCCCTCCCACCGCGGTGGTCTCGTCGTTCCCCTCTTCGAGCTCCGGGATCGCCGCCAGATCCTCACGCAGCCGCCGCAGGCTCGCCTGGTAGACGCGGTTCTCGGGCGCCAGCGCGAGCGCCAGCTCCCAGCTCTCCAGCGCTTCGGCGAATAGCTCCTGCTTGCGAAACGCGACACCACGGTCGAAAAACTCCATCGCCTGCTCGACCGCCGACCGTCCTGGCGCGGTGGGCACGCGCGATCCCGCGGGCTGTGGCAGGCGGCGTTCGCCGGTGCCGATCCCCGGGATGCGCCGCTCGCCGGTGCCCGACCCCTGCCGCAGCCGGATCGGCCCCGATGCCTCCAGGATCTCCATCTCGGACAGCGCGACCTCGACGTCGGAGGGGTGGCTGGACGTCTCGGGCACGACGACCTCGGGCACGGCCTCGCTCGGCGCCGACGCGTCCGCCCCGGTGATCTCCTCGTCGGTGGGCTCGAGCACCGTCGACAGCGCCGCAGTGACCTCGCGCTCCTTGCTGAACGAGCCCAGCTCCGACAGGCACATGCCGATCGCGCCCGCCAACTCCTGCGCGTCCTCGAATCGGTCCTCGGGCCGCGGTGCGGTCGCCTTCATGACCAGCTTGCCGACGCGCACCGGGAGCTCGGGCACGAGCGCGCGCGGATTGCAACCCTGACTGGCCAGCACCGCGTTCATGATCTGCGCGTCGGTGCCGTCGAACGGCCGCACGCCGGTCAGACACTCGTAGAGGATCACGCCCGCCGAAAACACATCGCTGCGACGGTCCTCCCCGCTCTGCTGGATACGCTCCGGGGCCGCGTAGCGGTACTTGCCTACGAATAGCGCGTTGGGCGGCGTGCGCTCGGTCGCGCGCGCGGCGCCGAAGTCGATCAGCTTGGCGCGGCTGCTGGTCGACAGGATGACGTTGTCGGGCGACAGGTCGCGATGAATGACCCCCATGGGTCCGAGCGAATCCTCGAGGTCGTGCATGTGCTGCAGCGCCTCGCACACGTCTTTCATCACGTGGAGCAGCATCGCCACCGGCAGCCGCCCGCCCCGCGCCAGCATGCGCCGGTGCGCGAACCGCAACGTCACGCCCGGCACGTACTCCATCGCGATGAAGTACCGCCCCTCGAGCTGCCCGAAGTCGAACACGTCGACGATATTGGGGTGATTGAACTGCGCGGCCAACGTCGCCTCGCGCACGAACATCTCGACCAGGTCGGTGCGGTCGAGGAACTGGGTGAGCATCGTCTTCAGCACCACCCGCCGCTCGAAGCCCTCGGCGCCTTTGATCTGCGCGCGCCACACCTCGGCCATTCCGCCCGACGCCAGCAAGGACTCGATCTCGTACTGGGAGAAGTGGGACCCGACGGACCAGGCCGCGATCGCACGCCTCGGCGGAAGCGTCGGCGCGAGCGCATCGCGGAGGGTCAGGTCTTCTCGTGGGGTCATGTTTGATCTTGAGAAGAGAGAGGTCCTAATAAACACCAAGCCACCGGATCGGAATCCGATCCGGTGGCTCCCGCCACCGCTAACGCCCCAGTCTGATTAGAGCGCGTTCAGGAACGCCTCCAGATCTTTCGCCTCCCGGTGGGTGAATCCGATGTTGAAGCGCGTGTCGTGGTACTTGACGACGTCCTTGACGGTCTTGGCGCCACCATCGTGGAAGTACGGCGCGCGCGCCGCGAGGCCACGCAGCGGGTGGGCGCGGAACTTGCCGACGTCGGCCCAGAGACCGGTGCTCGAACCGCGGGACATGTCGCAGGTCTTCTTGGTCAGTGGCATCGTCTTGTGCTGCAGCGTCAGCATCGGAAGATCGGGGCTGCAGTTCGCCTCGTCCGCGGTGCCGATGTTGAACAGCCGGTAGACCGAGTGGCCGCCGACGTTGGGCGAGTTGTGGCAGGTGCCGCAGGTTCCGTGGATGACCGGCTGGCCCAGCGTGTCGTTCAGGCCGTTGACGCCCGAAATGTCGAACGCCCGGTTGTTGAAGATCTCTTGCCCGCGATAGATCGCCGCGCGCGCCTCGGTCCGATCGTCGCTGCACGGCTCTTGCGCATAGTGCGCCCACGAATCGTAGAGGTTGAAGATCTTGCTCGTGAACGTGTGGGTCATCGGATCGTTGCCCTGGATGTCGTTGATGCCCACGTAGAACGGCTGGTTCACGAGATGGAACGGACCGCCGGTCGCACCGTCCGCGTCGAGGCGTCCGGCCGCTTTGTCGATGGACTGCGCGAAGAACAGGCCCATCTGCATGGTCGCCGATGCCTGCTGCTGGTCGAGCGGCACCGGGTTGGCGGGATCGCGCTGCCCGTGGAACTGGGTCGCGCCACGAAACGTGGCCGCCAGCGCCGCCGGGATGTCCGCCTGCGGTCCACCCGCATTGCCGGTCTGCGCCGACTTGGCTTCGTTGACGGTGGGGGTCGGCCGGCGGAAGCTCGTGATCTGCGTCGGCGTCGCGAACCCGTAGGGATCGTCGACGGCGATGACCGTGAACTCCGCGGTTGCGGGGACGGTGCGGCCGAACCGGATCAGACCCTTCTCGATCAACGTCGGGCTGAACGCCGCCTTGCGCGCTTGGCGGGTCGAGATGTCGGCGTCGGGCCGGTTACCCGCATCGTGGAGCATGAACAGCGGCGCGAGCCCTTCGCTCTCCTTGAAGGCCTGCGCCGCGCCCTTCGCGGTCAACGTCCAGCCCATGGCCGAGGCATGGCATGTCTCGCAGGTACGCGCGTTGGTTCCCAGCGCTTGAAAGAACGGGTTGGTTCGATCGATGACGCCGGTGGTGTGAACCGTCTCGGCGATTCCTGCCGAGTTTCGCGACGGTTCCAACCCGCCGATGCTGAGCAAGTCCGTGCTGCTCTCTTCCACGGCGTCGGGAGCCATTCCACACCCTCCCAGCGTCGCAATCAAGGCCCAAGACACCTGCCAACGTTTCGACAACATCGATAACCTCCAATTGTTCGTTAGTCGACCGCGATCCCACGATCACGATATTTGTTGTTCCGGAATTCTTCAACGACTCATTTTAATTTCGGCAATAATCACAATTACGTACAACGGACGCGGGGTCAGCGTCGGTGAACCGGTGTCCGCGGTTGTCGTCGACTCAATGGCCGCCAACCGTAATCAACGTCGCACTTCCGTGGGTTGTTGATTGTTGGTCCACAACGAACGTCGCGATCTCTCGCAACCAACGTGCTGCACCGCGAGCACTTCCCGTCACGGCTTTCGTATTTTCAGCAGGGCGTAAATGCGGTTTCCCGCCGGCCCGCGCACAAACAAAAACGCCGCGTGAGCTTCGCAACTCACGCGGCGTTGTTTGTGACGAGTTTTGCAACTCGTCGTCGTGTTTGGTCGTCGGTTACGCGCCGCCCATACCGCCCGCGCCGCTGCCACCCGCACCGATTGAACCCGCCGCGCCGGTCGTACCCGCCGCGCCGGTCGAGCCCGCCGCGCCGGTCGTACCCGCCGCGCCGGTCGTACCCGCCGCGCCGGTCGAACCCGCAGCGCCGCTGGAACCACCACGGCCTCCCGCGCCTCCGGCTCCCATCGAGCCGCCCATTCCGCCCATCCCGGTCAGGGGCGGCTTCGCGGTGTTCTTCGACCAATCCCAGACGGTGCTGGGATCCGAAGCGGCGGCCCTGGCGTCCGCCGCCACTTGCGCGGGGGTCTTACCGGTCAGGCTGTGGAGGAAGGCCACGAGGTCCTGCACCTCGTCGTCGGTCAGGTGCAAGGGACGGATCTCCGGCGACTTCTTCCCGACGAACGTTCCATCCGGGCCGCCGCCGTTGTTGTAGAACCACACCACGTCCTCGAGCGTCTTGAGAAGCCCGCTGTGGAAGTAGGGTGCGGCTTCGGCGGTGTTGAGCAGGGACGGCGTCCGGAACGTGCCCTCGATCGTGTCGTCGTATTTCATGCACGAGACCCGGGTATTGCCGTGGAGCGCGAGCTGGGACGCCGACTGCATCGTCGTGGCGGTGCATGTGTCGGTGGTGGCGACCGCGTCTGCTTCCGAGATCTGCCGGCAGACACACATCGACGGGTCGGCGTCGTCGTTCTTGAGGCACTCGAGCCCGGTTGCGGTGCGCAGCGCCTTTTGGGTTTCCGAAGCGACGATCGCCGCGGTGCAGGCGGCCGCATCCAAGACCTTGTCCGTCCGGCGGCAGAGGCAGTGCTCTTTGTCCAACGTCCGGATCGCTTCCAACCGCATCTTCCCGAGCTCGCGATCGTCGCTGAACTTGCCCGCTCCATTGAAGATGTTGGCCTCCGGGTCATCGTCCAACAGGGTCATGCTGAGGCGGTTCGCCTCGATGGCTGTCCCGCGGCCGCGGGACAGCGCCACCGGCGCGGGCGCGGCGGGCGGCGTGGTCATCAGCGAGATGATGTTGGGCGCGCCGATGTTGTGGAATTTGTTGTCGGCGAGGGTCGGCCCGTTGTGGCAGTCGCTGCAGGCGGCCTTGCCGATGAAGAGTCTCAGCCCGCGTTTCTGCGCGCCCGTGAGCGCGCTGTAGTCACGGTCCCGGACGTAGCGCTGGAAGGGCGAGTCCGGCGTCGTCAGCATCCGCGGGTAGTTGTCAAAGGCGCGACCCAGGTTGCCGCGCATTTTGTGGATGAAAGTCTGGGCGTCCATCGGCATCGCCTCGAACGGGCCCGGCGCGGCCCCGATGGCCGCGGGATTGCCGGTCGCCGGAAAGACGTTGGCCGGATCGGTGGTGGCCAAGCCGAGCCGTGGATCGAGCTGGTTGTCGGGGAACGCCGCGTTCCACTCGTCCTTGTACTTGGCGTAGAGAAAGCGCGCCTGCGCGAGCGTCGTCGCCGAGGTCCCCCACACGGTGGTGCCGTGCTCGATCATCGAGTCGAATCGGCCCGATGACGTGAACCACTGGTACCAGTGCAGGTTGACCATCTGGCCGGTCTGCGTCGTGAGCCAGTTGCGCCCGTGGGACAAGCCGGGGACCGCCCCGTTGTTGCCGAGCGCGCCGGGCGGTGAGTTCGACGTCAGAGTCGGATCGTGGAAGACCGGGCTGCCGTGGCAATTCACGCACGCGACCTTCTTGACGTCACCCACCTTACCCGACGTCCCCTCGACGGTGATCGCCTCCGCGACCTCCTTGTCGAAGAACAGCTGCTGGCCGAGCTTCGCGATCTTCTCGTCTTGATCCTGGTTGTTGTAGAAACTCCGGGGAGGGCCCCCGGCCAGCGGCTCGAGCGCTCTGATCTGCTTCCATTCTTCGTCGGTGAAGTCGTCCGTGGTTCCGCAGGCTCCAGCCAGCGAGGTCATCGCCGCGGCGAACATGATGATTCTGAAACGCATGTTGTTCCTTCCTTGTTGCAACCGGGGGAGACGCATTAGAACGCCAGCACGAGTGAGCTGGTGGCGACGTCATTGTCAAACGAATCGATGCCGCCGTATTCCACGTTGCGCAGGTACTCGGCCCTGACGACGATGTGTGGGTTCACAACCACGTGGATGCCGGCGGTGAAACGGGCTTCCTTCGTGATGTAGAGCCGGTCGGTCCCGAGCGTGACCAGCGCGTCGCGAAACTCGGCGCGGGCCATCAGGCCGAAGCTAGCGAGGAGCAGCCAGTCGATCTCCAGATAGCCCGATGGCTTGAGATCGAGGCCCCAGACCCCTTCGTCCGGGCGGCCGGGAGACTTCCCCTCGAGCAGCTGCCCCTTCACCCAGAAACTGGTGCCGAGGTACTGCAGGTCCACGCCCGCGAACCACATCTTGCCGGCGTTGTTGGTCGCGCGATCTTGCGGGCCCCACTCGCCGGAGAACCCGATCTCCAGCCGATCGTCGCTGCCCATGAGGTGGCCCACCGGAAGGCTGACCGCCGCGCGGCCGTTCAACGTCTTGCCGTTGTTCTTGTCGGTCTCGCTGTAGAAGTGGAACATCTCGATCGTCGACGAGTTGTTGGTGATGGACGCGGCGACGATCAACCAGTCGTCGAGCAGCTTGCTTCGGACCTTGAGCCCAAGCTGCGAGCCGGTCGTGTAGCGCGAGACCAGCGAGGGGGTAATCCCGAAGCGCTGATCCGACTTCCGATCTTTGTACTCGATGCCGAACACCGGCAGGGTCTTCCCCGCGAAGATCGAAGTCTTGCCGTCGGCCGTCATCAGGTACTCGAGCTCGCCGAGGTCGGCATCGATGGAGTCGCCGAGCGCGAAGTCCGAGCCGGTGCGCGGAACGAAGTTCACACTGGCGCGCAGGATCGCGCGGTCCGACAGCTGGTAGCGGGGCCGAAGGTTGATCTCGTTCAGGATGAAGCCGGCGGCGCCGTCCGAGTTGATACCGTCATAGCGGGGTACGGCCAACCCGGTCGCGTCACCGAGGTCTGCCACCTCGCCGCGGCTATTCACGGCGGTCGAGAGGATGTCCCCGAGAAACACCCACGAATAGTTCGAGTATTGCGGGAACTGAGTGTGTTGGTCGTCGCGCACCCAGCCGGCGCCGCGGTTGCCGAGCGGGGCAAACAACCCGAAATCGACGTAACCGTTCCAGCTGAACGCCGGCGCGGCGGCCTTCTGCCGCTCTTCCTCGGCTTTCGACAGACGTTCGTTCAGCTCCTGGATCCGGTCCTCGAGGACCTGGGTGCGGTCGCCGGGCGCGGCGCGCTCGTCGTCGGCCGCCTCCGGGAGGGACGGCGCCTGGGCCTCCTGCGCGGCGGCGTCGCTCGCCAACAAGGGCGCGCCCAGCTGGGACAGGATGCCGAGCGAGCCCGCGAGCCACGCGCGGTGTGCTCTCGCGCGGGTCGGGGTGCGTCTGGGCGCACGGTGGGTACGGGTCTCGTCAACGGTCATGCAACCTCCCTTGGGTGTTTGCCGCCTACTTGATTGCGCTCATCCATCAACCGCATCAGCTCCAGCATCACGTTCTGCACATCAAACGCGATGGCTGGAATTTCTTTCTCCCCCTCGGGCAAGAACGAGAACGCACCTTCCGTCCATGCAAGCATCTCGGCCAGCGTGTCCAGCACCTGCTCGAACACGACACGCTGGACCTCGGCCCGCGCGGAAGCGGGGCCGGTTTCGAGCAACAAGGTTCCCAGGGTCTCGGAGGTGTCTTGGCCGGCTTGGCCGGCGGCGCGCTGTTTGGCGAGCGCGCGTTCCAACTGGGAGCGCGTGATCACGCGCCGCTCGATCAGCACCTCGCCAAGGCGCCGGACGCCGGGGGCGGTCGCGCTGGTCACCCGACCGCGCACGAGGCGCACGACGCCGGCGCCGTTGCGCGACGACACCCTCAACGAGCCGGTCTTGCTCTGCAGACGCAGGAATTCCAGCACGTCTGGTAACAGGAAGCTGGTCAGGTCGCCGCTGATCGAGGCGTTGAGCTCGGCGGCTGCGCCCGCCGCCGGGGCCGGAGCGGGGGCGTCCGTACCGCTCGGGGCGAGCAGCGCCTGCAGCGCTTCGCGGATCTCCATGTCTTCAGGCTCGAGGGCCGCCGCCCGCAACAGCGCCTTGCGCGCGCCCTGCTCGTCGCCCGCGGCGGACAGCACGAGGCCGAGGTTCAGCGACGCGGTCGCCTGATCAGGGGCCAGCTGCTCGCTGGCGCGGAACGCGTCGGCGGCGTCCGAGTAGCGTTGGAGCTGCCGGTAGGCGAGCCCAAGCCCGCAGTACGCCTGCGCCGAGCCCGGTTCGAGCCGCAGTGCCGTCATGAACGAGGCGATGCCGGCGTCGATGTCGCCCGCCGCGAGCTGCACCATGCCGAGATCGGCCCGGATGCCAGCGGCGTCCGGAAACCGCCGCACGACCTCGGACAGGAGCGAGATGGCCTCCCCGTTCCGGCCGCTGGCCGATAGCGTGATCCCGAGCGACACGGCCGCATCCAGGTCCCGCCCGTCGCTGACCTCGACGAGCCGGCGCAGGCACCGTTCAGCGCCCGCGCCGTCGCCCATGCGCCCCAGAATCACCGAGAGCTGGCGGTTGGCGTCGATGTGGTCGGCGTCCGAAGCCAGCACCGCGACCAGGTGATTGGCGGCCTCGCTGAGCGTCCCCATCCGTTCGTGCGCTGTCGCGGCAACGATGTGGAGATCCGGATGGCGCACGTGCGTCCGCAGACCAAACACGGCGATTTGCGCGGCCTGGCGAGCGTCGCCGGTCTCGAGCGTCAACCACGCGAGCGCGACGATGGGCTCCGGTCGCTCCTCGAAGCTCTCGATCGCCTGCCGCAACACCATCCCTGCGTCGGAGGCGAAGCCCGCGTCCTCGAGCCGGTGCGCCACCGACAACAACCGCTCCAGCACCGGTGGCCCGAGCTGCGTCGACTGCAGCAGGCCCTCGCGTCCGTCTTCCAGCTCGCCCCGCTCGAGCGCTGAAACCCCGAACGCGTACCACGCCTCCGGATCTTGTGCTTGTCGTCTATTTCCAGAACTCAGCTTGTTGAGCGTTGAACGGGGCACGCTGCCTCGGCACCGTACATCGGATGTCGAGTGCCCGCCTACAGCCAAAACACGCGTTGATGAACTGAAACTCCACTTTCTTTCCACTTTCCTTCATGGGACGTAAGCGCACCTACGGCCCGTGAGAGCGAATGTGCGTTGACGAACATTTCGCAACCATGTGGTCCACGTCGTTGTCGGTTTGGCGATGACCGGTGCGCGGGTGTGCTCTCGCGCGAGCCCCCGCATTCGTCGCCATCGCAAATTGCGACCGACGCGTTTCTCGACGGAGACGAAGCACTCTTGCGATACAAACCGTACGCGCGCCTACCGTTTGTCGCCGGATTGACCGCGCCGCTGTCGGTGGTCCGCGCCGGTGTGCGTGCGTGTGCCGACGACATTTCGTACTGCGGGCGCGATCGCCTCTCGGTTGCGAACCGTACGTTGCACGACGGTTCCGAGCGAGAAGGAATACGACGTGTCGGTGTCCGCGCGCATCCGATTGTGTTTAGAGCGTTTGTTCGGCGCGCGGGCATTAAACAAACTGACGTAAAATGTCGACGGGCATTGTCTCGTCGTGACTCAACACCGGCATCCACTGAACGTCGCTAACGTGGGTTCCTCGTCGACGGAAACGTTCGGTCGATATCGTTTGCTCGCCCTACTGGGCCAGGGCGGAATGGGCCGGCTCTACCTCGCCGAGCGCCGGGGCATCGAGGGCTTCGTCAAGATCGTCGCGCTCAAGCGAATCCTGCCGCATTTGTCGGACAGCGCTCAGCTGAAGGAAATGTTCCTCAACGAAGCACGCGTCGCCGCGCGTCTCGAGCATCCGAATATCGCCACCACCTACGAGCTCGGTGAAATCGACGGAACGTACTTCATCAGCATGGAGTACCTGCCCGGCGAGGACCTGGCCGCGACGCTGGCGCGTTGTCAGGGCGAGCAGCGCGTTCCCGTCGACATCGCCGCCGCGCTCGCGCAACAGGCGGCGCACGCGCTTCATTACGCTCACGAGGTTTGCGACGCGCGCGGCAAGCGCATCGAACTGGTTCACCGCGACGTCAACCCCAACAACATCTTCATCACCTATCACGGCGTCGTGAAGCTGCTGGACTTCGGCGTTGCCAAGGACAAGGACCCGAAGGCGCGCAAGAGCGTGCCCGGCGTGTTCAAGGGCAAGTATGCGTATTGCGCGCCGGAACAGCTCGAGGGCGGCAAGATCGATCGACGCACCGACGTGTTCTCGCTGGGCATCGTGCTCTGGGAGTGCCTGACCGGCACCCACATGTTCGCTGGCAACGAGGCGCAGATCATCGACGCCGTCCGCACGCGGCGGATCGAGGCGCCCAGCGTCTCGAGGCCCGAGGTGCCACAGGCGCTCGACGACGTCACCCTGCGCGCGCTGGCGCGCGATCCGGCCCAGCGCTACCAGAGCGCCCAGGACTTCGCCGAGGATCTCGAGAAGTATCTGCTGGAGCGCGAGCCGCGCCCGGCTTCCAAGAAGATCGGGCGCTGGCTCGAGTCCATGTTCGGGAGCGAGCGCGCCGCTCTCAAGCGCTCGCTCAGCCAGGGCGGCGCCGCAGAGCGCTCCCTCGAGCGGCTGGCCGAGCTCGACGTGGTAAAGCCGGCCGCCGACGACCCGAGCGCGCGGCCGTCGAGCCGGCTGGCGAGCGTGCGTCCGCGCGCGCTGTGGTCGAGCAGCGTCCCCCAGCCGACGCCGGGACAGAGCTCACCGCGTTTGCAGGCTCCCCCGGCGCCCGACGCCGCGTCGCGCTCGAGCGGTCCGATATCGAGGACTCGAATCACGGCCTCGCCTGTGAGCGAGGCCGACGGGCTCCCGTCCTCGACCGAGCTGCCGCCCCCGGTACCCGGGCGCACCAACCCATCGTTCCCCGGCCCGGCGCCCCGCGGGCGCGTGGGCGGGGTGATGGTCGCGGCCGCCGGCGCTGCGGTGCTCGCGGTCGGCTTGCTCGTCGCCAGCAGCGGTCGGCTGACCAGCAAGCCGACGACGGACAACTCGGGCGGCCCGCTCGGAATGGCGGCGGCGGTGGTCGACGTTCGCAGCCAGCCGCCCGGCGCCCACATCTTCGTCGACGGCAGCCCGAGCGGCCTGCGCACGCCGGCGGTGCTGCGCAGTCTGCCCACCGCCCGCCCGCTGGAGATCCGGCTCGACCTCCCCGGCTATGCGACCGCGGCCGAGAAGGTGCAGCTCGCCGACGGTCAAATCAAGCAACTCGCGTTCACGCTGCGGGAGGCGCTCGCGCAGGTGACGTTCAAGGGCCTGCCCGAGGGCGCGGTCGTGTTCGTCGACGATGCCCGCGTCGAAGTGGACAAGCCGGTCGCGGTCGCCACCGGCAGCCGGCGCGTCCGGGTGGAGGCGCGCGGCAGCGATGTGTACTCGCGGACGGTGGAAATTGCGGCCGGCCAGCCCATCGAGTTGGACGTGTCGTCGAACGGGAGCAAACCATGACTAGGCCCAGGTTCGAGGTTGTCGCCCCGTCATCCCCGGGCATGCAGGCACCCGGCGGCGAGTCCACGCGGCCGGGCGTGGGCTTGATGGTCACCGCGGTCGCGCTGCTCGGCCTGCTGGCCGCGGCGAGCTGGCTCTCCCACCGCAAGCTGGGCGATTTCCTGTCCGGGTTGGACGATCAAGCGCTGGGCGAGGCTTCGCGCGCGCTCAACCTGGTGCTCGATTCACAGCGGGAGCAGCTGGTGGCCGAGGTCAGCGTGCTCGCCGACGACAACCGCATCCGCTCGACGGTGCTCGCGCCGTCGTTCGACGAGGCCACCGTCAAGGACGTGCTCGACGACCTGCGCAAGTCGGCGGGCGCCAGCTTGCTCGCGGTGCTCGACCAGTACGGCAAGGTCCGGGTCGTGAGCGGCGTGCCCTCGCTCAAGGAAGTGAGCCTGGCGTCGTCCGCCGCGGTGAAGACGGCGTTCAACAAGTCGACCTCCGACGTGTGGACGCTGCCGGATCAGGTTCAGGTCGTCGGGCTGGCGCCGATTCGGTCGGGCGATCAGACGCCCGCGATCCTGGTCAAGGGTCTGCCGCTCGGGCGCGCGCAGCTGGCCAGCGTCGAGGGTGCGCTGGGCGTCTCCGGCGCCCTGCTGATCGCCGACCGGGTCGCCGTCACGGGGTCCGACAAGCCGGAGATGGCGGCGGCGTTCCGCACCGCGGGCCGCGTGTCGGAAGGGACGGTCCGGATCGGGGACGGCGGCGACAGCGTGCTCGCGCGCGTCGTGCGCACCGGTGAGGCCGCGACTGCGGCGCGGGTCGCGTGGATCGTGCCGTCGCAACACCAGGCCGAACGCGCGCGCGTCCTCATGCTTCTGATCTGGTGTCCGATTCCTTTTGGATTGCTGATGCTGTTGCTCGTGCTTTCATCTCGACGCACCAACGGAGGGAGCTCGTGAGAATGAGACAAACGCCAACCAACGCCGTCATCGCGGGGATGTTCGCCACCCTGCTCGGACCAGCCCACGCGTGGGCGGCCGGCGACGAGGTCGAAGATCTACGACGCGAGGTTCGCCAGCTGCAGGCGCAGGTGCAGTCGTTGCGTAGCGCCATCGCCGAGGTCGCCGAGCTCGAACGCCAGCAAGCGGCGATCTTTTCGCGGGTCGCGCGCTCGAGCGGCCTGTCGGAGGCGCCCGCGTCCATGTCCGCGTCCGCGCCGCGCGCAGAAACTGCGCCCGCGAAGCCGGCCGCCGCGGCGTCGACCCTCGCGGCGAAAGAGAAGGCCGAGGCGGCTCCGGCGCGCAGGCCCGCGGTCGCCAGCGCCGCGAGCGCCGGCAGCGACGCGGGCGCGATGGGCAGCATCCGCGGCAAGGTCACGGTGCCGGGCGGCGAGCCCGTCGCCTACGTCTACGTCGAGAACATCACCGCCGCGGCGGTCAAGGGCCAGCGGGTGTCGATCGAGCAGGTCGGGAAGAAGTTCGTGCCCAGCTGGGCCGTCGTCCAGCGCGGCACGACCATCTCGTTCCCCAACAAGGACAACATCTATCACAACGTGTTTTCACTGAGCTCGGGCAACAGCTTCGATCTCGGACTCTACAACGCAGCCTCGGATGCGAAGACTCACACGTTCCTGGAGCCGGGGTCGGTCGACATCTACTGCAACATTCACCCCCAGATGGCCGCCAGCGCGCTCATCGTCCCCAACCGTTATTTCGCCAAGGTCAAAGCCGACGGCACGTTCGAGATCAGCGGCGTCCCCGCCGGCCGGCGCAAGGTCGTGGCGTGGGCGCCGGGGTCGCGCCTCACCGCCGATTGGGTCGAGGTCGCGGCCGGCCGTCCCGCCGACCTCAGCCTCAAGCTCGAGGCGAAGTCGCCCGGGCACAAGAACAAGTCGGGCCAGAGCTACGGACAATACGAATGACCACACGTCTCGCTTCGATCCTGGCAGCGGGCTTCGCCCTCGGCTGCGCATCGGCGCCGCCGACGCACGTCATCGAGCCGCCTGCGTCTGCTAGCGCCGGCGGTGGCGCGGCCGTTGGCAAGGAGGACACCGGGTTCGTGCTGTCACGCAACCCGGCTCGCAAACAGGCGGAGCCGCCCGCGCCCGTCCACATCAATGATCAGTGGTGGGCGTTCCGGGGCGACTTCCTCAAGGTCAGCGAGGCCAAGGTTCGCGACCGCGACGCTGAGATCTCGGAACGGCAAGCCCCCGCCGACTTCTGGGACCTCCAGATGGCGGTCGAGACCGTGACCATCTGGGGCACCTTCTGCAACGAGTGCCACGGCGGTCGCCGCCGCACCGACGACGCGATCAAGATGCCGGCGCCGGTGCCGGGCTGGGGCAAAGGTGAGGGCCTGTTCTTCGGCGCGCGCCGCCCCTACGTCGACATCTTCCGCATCGTATCGAACGGCCGGATCGAGAAGGAGAGCAGCCGCTGGAAGATGCCGGCGTGGAAAGGCAAGCTCGCGCGCGAGCAGATCTGGGCGCTCATCTACTTCATCGAGTATCAGTCGGGCGGCATCGAAGGCCGATTCCCCCCGAGCCTGTTCCCGCGCGGCGAGACCGTCGAATAGCGGCGGTCAGGGCGCGTGGCGGGCGATTCGCACGAAGCCCGCGTCGTGTTCCGTGACCAGCAGGTCGCCGGCCGGGGTCATGGTCACGTTCCGCACCTCGCTCACCTTGAAACCGGCCACCGTCAACGGGTCGCCGTCGCAGCAATGCGCGCCGCGCGCGCCGTCGATCAACACGTGCGCGAAACCGTAGCTGTCGGAAGACGCGGCTGCCATGGTGGGTTCCGACCAGCAGGCCTGCGCCCGGCACGCGCCAGATGCCGCGCACCTCGTCGAGCGGTGTGTCGAGCGCCGGCAGGCCGTCGTCGCCGATGCCGGCGGCCCCGCTGCCGGCAATCGGCGCCGACACGCCGGCGGATGACACGCGAAACACCCGGCTCGCTCCCCGGTCGGTGACCAGCACGCTTCCATCGGGATCCACGATCAGGTTGCCGAGGTCGACAAATCCGCTGGCGAGCGCCGTCACCCCGGCCGACGGCGTCCAGCGCAAGAGGTCGCCGACCGAGCTCACGTAGGCGACCGTCTCGTCGTCGGCCACCCACAAACCGCGGCCGCCTGCCAGCGTGGGCGCGACAAACAGCGTCGAGAGCCGCCCCGTGCGATCGAGCCGCCGCACCTTCAGGTTGCCCAAGTCGAGGATGTAAACGGTCCCGCTCGCCGCGACCCAGACGCCATTCGGCCAATCGAGGTGCAGCGCGCGCGCGTCGCCGGGGGCGTCGCCATCGTCGCCCGCCGTATTGACGCCGGCCGCGGTTTCGATCCGGCCGTCGGGCGTCACCTTGCGGATGGCGTGCGCTTCTTTGTCGGCGATGAACACGTTGCCATCCCCGTCACCGACGGCGTTGTGGGGAGACGAGAGCTCGGCGGCCGTCGCCGGCCCGCCTTCGAACGCCGGGTCCCACTCGTTGACGTCGTCTTGCCGTTTGCCCGCGCCGGCGAGCGTCTCGAGCACCCCGAACGTAGCGCGCACGCGCTCGAACTCCGCCTGCCCCTTGTCGCTGGGCGGCGGCCCCGCCCCTCTGCCACCGCAGGAGATCGCGCCCGCCACCACCGCAACCACGGTCAGAGGCCCTGACGCGCGCATGTACCGACCCTAGATGCGACGCGGGACGACCGCAATACGGGTGTAATCCCTGAGCGGCGCTTCCGTCTATAGGGGTGAAAGGAGACGCCAATGCCCAGCAACGACCAGGAATCCGAGTGCCCATGTGGTCCGGGGTGCCCATGTGACCCCGGCTGTCCTTGTGACTGACGTGTCATGCTCGAGAAGGTGAGGACCGACGTGGAAGGGAGGCTATCGCCCGCCGTGTTGCGGGTCCTGGTGGCGAACCACGATCGGTTCCTCGCCTTTCTCGAACGCCGCGTCGACCGGCGCGAAGTGGCCGAGGAGATTCTGCAAGATGCGTTCGTGCGCGGCATCGCCCGCGGCGGCGCGCTGCGCGAGGACGAGTCGGCGATCGCGTGGTTCTACCGTCTGCTCCGCAACGCCATCGTCGATCGCACACGCACGGCTGTTAGCGAACGGCGCGGGCTGCAGGCACTGGGGCGCGAGCTCGCCACCGCCGCGGACGCCGCCGAACCCGACCAAGAGCTCATCGATACCATCTGCACCTGCGTGCGAAGTCTGGTCGCCACGCTCAAGCCCGAGTACGCGGACGCGATCGAGCGCGTGGAGCTGGGCGGCGAGTCGTTGCCCGCGTTCGCCGCGGCCGCCGGCATCAGCCGCGGCAACGCCGCCGTGCGCGTGTTCCGCGCGCGGCACGCGCTCCGTCGGCGCATCGAGGAGAGTTGCGGCACCTGTGCCACGCACGGCTGCTACGAGTGTGAGTGCCGCCACGAGCCGCATGCGAGGACTGCGAGCTAGCTCGGCTCACTCGCGGCCTGACCGACTACTCCGCCGCCACCGGCTGCGGCAGGGGCGCCGCCGGGCGCGCCAACCGCGCCAGCGCCATCCGGTGAATCGGGTACATCATCACCACCGTCAGCGTGATCGCCCCGATCACCACCCAGCCGAGCGTGTCGTAGCGCTCGATGCGCCCGCTCGCGGTCTGGAACACGATCATCCCCGCGATCGACGACGCGACCCCGCCCGACAGCTGCTGCAGCGACGACCCGACCGCCATGAACGCGCCGCGGTCCTGCGGCTCCGGCACCGCCGACGTGAGCGCGCCCGCCGCGATCATGCGCGCCATGATGGCGCTGAACAGCACCGCGTTGATGGCGATGACCCAGGCGATCGGCGTGGTGCCCAGGTTGCAGTAGATCCCGACCACGATCGCCGCCAGCACCGATCCCGCGACGAACACCGCGTACTTGCCCACCTGGTCGGCGAGCCGCCCCAGCAGGGGCCCAGCGACAATCGAGCACACGCCCGTGATCACGTAGATGAGCGGCAGCTCGGTGATCGGGATCCCCAGGTTGTTGACCGTGAACGCGCTCCCGAACGGCATCAGCATGAACCCGCCGGTCGCGAGCAGCATCGTCGCGCCGAACGCTTGCAGGTAGCGCCGGTCGCTAATCGTCTTCAGTAGGTGCCGAACCGGGCTGCGCTGCGACGGGATCGCGAGGTGCGCGGTGAGCGGCTGCAGCCGCAGCACGATGACGACCCCGACCAGCGCCGACAACCCGGCGATGGCCGCGAACGGGGCGTGCCAGCCGAGGTGATTCGACAGCAACAAGCCCAGCGGCAGCCCGAGCACCTGCGCCGCCGCGAACGCAGTCTGCACCGTGCCCATCACCCGGCCGCGCACCTCCAGCGGAAACAGGTCGGTGACGATCGCGAACCCGATCGACCCGATCACGCCCCCGAATAGGCCGGTCACGATCCGCGCGCCGAGCAGGAATGGGTAGTTGGGCGCCACCGCACACAGCGCGGTCCCGAGCACGAACCCCGCATAGAAGAACAGCAGCAGCTTCTTGCGATCGAACTTGTCCGCGAACCCGGCGGTGAGCATGCCGGCTATCCCGGCGCTGAACGCGTACGCCGACACCACCAGCCCGAACTGCGCGGTGGTGATGTTCAGATCCCGCAGCAAGAGCGCGCCCAGCGGCGACAGGATCATGAAGTCGAGGATGATCGTGAACTGCAGGAACGCGAGCAGCGCGATGACGAACTTCTGGTAGCTCGTGAACACAACCCGGGGCGACGGGGTCGGGGGAGTAGACATGGGCGGGCGCTTTTATAGTCGATGCCCGCCCAGAGTGCCCGTTACGTCTAGCCGCTCTCGCGCGAAGCGCGAGTCTGCGGCTATTTGTGCGACAAGCTCTAGCCTAGGCGCTGGCTTGCCGGCGGTCGCGTCCGAACGGATCCCCTTTGATCGATTCGGTGTGCAGCGCGCACAGCCACTGCCCGTCGCGCCGAATCCAGGTCGAAGCGTCGGCCGCCTCCAGCGTGACCGGCTTGCCCTCGACGGTGAGATCCTCCCGCACCTTGTAGGCCACGATCGCGACGTCGTCACCAACCATCCGCACCTGCGGATCCTCGACCTGAAAGCCATTCATCGTATAGCCGCCGGAATGCATCATCTGGGCGAGCTGCTCCCGGTTGATGCTCATGACCCCCTGCGCGCCGGTCACGAGACAGGTCTCGTCCGTGAGCCGCTGCGCCGCCTCCACGTCCTGGTCCTTGAGCGCCTGCCAGAACTGGTGCTCGAGCTCGATGATCTGCTTCTCATCACCCATGGTTTTCATGGTTTCCCTCCTGTGGGAAAACCTAATCATCGCCGGCGGCCCTGCCATCGAGACCGCCGACGATTTTCGCGTGCTGTTCCGTCGTCGCTCAACTGCGCGTGATCGTGACCTCGACAGCGCCGGTCGGCGCGCCGACCGCGAGGGTGGCCGACGTCGTGGCGGCGAGCAGTCCGCGCAGGCACGTCTCGAGCGCGCGATCGCTACCGAGGACGTCGACGCGCAGGATCTTGCCGTGCGCGTCGACTGTCACCCGGAGCCGGGTGGACTTTGCGCCGCCCGCGGCGCATGTGCCCCGGCTGGACGCGAGCGCGGCGCGCAGCGCTTGTACCAGCGACGCGGTCTCGCCGACGGTCGTGGACTTGCCGACCGTGACCGCCCAGGTGACTGTCCGCGGGCCGGTTGCCTTGGCCGCTTTCCGATCGGCGCGTTCGTCGTCCTTGTCCGCCGCACGCGTGGCTGCCGGCGGCGGGGCCGCGGGCGCCGCCGCCGACTGACTCGGTGACGACAGCGAAAGCCCGTCCAGCGGGTTGTCGCTGATCTCGCGCTTGGCGGGCGCCTTCGCCTTCATCGCGCCTTGGCCGCTCATCCTGCCAGCGCCTCCCCTGCCGATGGTTCCGAGCCCACCCACGCCGTAGGCCGCACCCGACGACGACGGCGCCGCCCCCTCGGCGACGGCGAGGTTCGACACGCCCTCGGGCATCGGTAGCGGCTGGCGCACGCTGTTGCCGGTGCCGCCCTGGTTGACCACCAGCGAGTCCACCGCGACAAACGACGTGAACGCGGTCAAGAGCTTGTAGTCGAGCCCCAGGGACGTGATGCCTTCCTCCGCGCCCTGGCCCGCGCCCATCGCGCGCTCGTCCTCGAACACGTCGACCCAGCGCCGCGCCCACAGCCAGCGCAGCGCTGCGTTCTCTTGCCGCACGTTCGCGGGCCGGGCGTCGATCGCCTGCCGCCACCGTCCGCCGCCGCTCACCCCACTTACCTCGATCTTGCCCGCCGCCGGTCCGCGGTACTTGCCGAACAGCACGAGCGGCCGGCGCGCCATGAGATCGGGCAGCTTCTGCGGCGCCACCTCGTAGGCGTCGAGGCCGGCGAACGAGATCGCCACGTGTGCGAGCACCGGCTTCTCGATGTAGGTCCGCAGCTTCTCGGCCTGCTCCGCCGCCTTGTCCGGCCGCAGCACCACGAACGGCTCGCCCTGCCCCGCCCGCGCCATGCCTTCGATGAGGCCGCGGTTGACGCTGGAGCCGATGCCGAACGCGAACAGGTTGGCCTCGTCCAGCCGCTCGCGAATGAACCGGAACGCCTGCGCCTCGACCCCCACGTAGCCGTCGGTCACCACCACCACCGTGCGCGACACCTGCGGGTTCTTGCGCGGAATCTTGTAGCTCATCTCGAGGCCGCCCATGAGCTCGGTACCCCCGCCCCCGTGCTGCTTCTCGATCTCGGCGATCGCTTGCATGATCTCGTCCTTGTGCGCGGGCATCGATCCCGATGGGCTGAGAACGTGAGCGGAGCCCGAGAACAGCGCGACGTTGAACGTGTCGCTCGGACGCAGCCGTGTCAGCAGGTTCCGCATCAGCGCCTTGGCCGTGTCGAGCGGAAAGCCGTGCATCGATCCCGACACGTCGAGCAGGAAGATGTATTCGCGCCCCGGGATCTGCGCCGCGCTGGGACGCTGCGGCGGCTCCATCATGAGCGCGAAGAAGTTCTCGCGTCGCCCGCCACCGCCCTCGCCTTCCCACATCAAGAGTCCGCTCTCGATCTTGTCCCCCGCCAGCCGATAGCGCAGCACGAAGTCGCGGTTGCCGCCCCCCGGTACCGCCAGCGCGACGTCGGCGCGCGACTGGCTCGGGTAGTTGACCGCGATCTGGTGCGACGGCGACGACAGCTCCTTGATCCCGATCCCGGTCTCGAGGTGGACCTTGATGTCGAACCGGTACGGCTCGGGCGTCCCCGCCGGCAGGTGCGGGTTCGCCATCCACTTATCCTTCACCGGATCGGCACCGCCCGTGTAGCGCGGCCCGACCACGGTCGGGTACACGAGCTCGTACACCGCCTCCTCGGGCACCAGCATCTCCGAGTAGTCCATCTCCACCCCGATGCGGTCGCCGGGCATGATGTTGGCGACGCTCATCGTGAACACGTTGGCGCGCTCCTGCTCCAGCAGCGACGCGCGCCGGCCCTCGCGCTTCGCGGTCTCGTAGCTCTCGCGCGCCGCCTGCTTGCGATCGATCTTGGCCTCGATCGTGCGCGCGCCGATCTTCATCCGCACCCCATGGACCGCGGCGCGCGTCGACGCCGGGAACACGTACACCGCCTCGATCGGCGAGCGCCCGGTGTTCTCGAACCGCTGGTGCACCTGCACGCGCGCGATGACGCCCGCGATCGACACGTCGGCGGTGGTCTCCTTGAGCGGCACCTGCTCGCTGCCGTCGTGCCCCTCGCCCACCACCATGAGGTAGGGCGCCAGGCTGCGGGTCTGCGGATCGGGCTCGGTCCGCCCGTACATCGACGGATACCCGATGTTGCCGCTCTTGTTCAGCTGCGCCAGCACCTTGCTGGGCGAGAACGGCACTCCCCCGGTTCCACCCCGGGCGACCGCGGCGGGCGTGCCGTCCGCGTGCCCCATGCCCGCCCACCCCGCCACGATCCCGACCGTCAGCAATGCCCAGTATTGACGCGCGCGTACCATGATCGCCCTCCTGGCCGGGCCGTCCGTCGACCCGGGATGAAGCTGTCGACGGACGGGCGGCCAGGAAGATCTAGGGTTCGTTCAGTTCATGTTCAGCGCGACCAGCGCCGGCAGCCCGACCAGGACACCCGCGAGAACCAGCAACGTCTACACCGCCCGCCACACGTCGCCCCCGGCGCGCGCATCGCCGGGTCGTCCTAATCGTGACCGTGGCCGTGCTTGTGTCCGTGCGGCTTGCGCTCGGCGTTTCGTTCGTGGACCTCGGCGCGCCGAACCTGGCCCGGGGGGACGCGCCCGGGAGGCGGCGCGCCGCGCCAACCTCCGCCGGAGTGGGCGGGAGGTCCGTGCGCGTGCGAGCGAACCATACATCCGGTTGCGAGCGGCGCAGCCAGCGCTAGGGCGAGCAGGAACGTCGCTCTGCGATGGGCCATGGGGGTTAGAGCCCCCGGCGCCTCTACGCGGCTCACCTGACCACCCGCCATCGCACGACCAGTTATCGCGGGTGTCAGGACGCGCCGCCGAGGGCCAGGTCGAGGATGGTCTTGAGGCCAGGCGATGAAGCGATCACCGAAGGGATCGCGGACAGCACCGTCGCGACGGTGCCGCGATCGCCGTGGGTGCCGCCGCGAACGAGCACCTCGAGCGGCGGATCGCCGTCGATGACGACGCGATCGTGGGGATCCGGCGCGCCGACCGACATCTCCAGATCCAAACGCACCACCTCCTGGCCTTCACGCACGCCGACCGCCGACTGGCGCAGGCCGGCGACGCGGCCGGCCGGGACGCCCGGGCGATCTTCCAGCACCGGATCGATGGTCGACCGGATCTCGTCGAACGACCAACCGAGGCCGAGACCGACCAGCGCGCACGACTCGGCGAGCCCGCGATGGCCGAGCCGGTGCTCCCTGACGCCGGTCCGAAATTCCTGCTCGGTGAGCCCGGCGCCTACCTTGGCGCGCAGTGGCGCGCGGCGCTTCGCCGCATCGACGACGCGCTCGACGCGCACGCGCTCCACGCTCACACACGCCGCCGCGAGCGTCAGCGGCAGCCGATCCATCACGAAGCCGGGATTGACGCCGGTGCCGACGACGGTGATGCCGGCGGTGCGCGCGCGCGCGTCGATCCGGCGCGCCAGCTCGGGCGCCGACAGATCCGCGTACGACAGATCCTCGCAGGTCGAGATGACGTCGGCGCCGGCGGCCGCCGCGGCCTCGACGATAGCGACCACGTCGGCGACGCCGGAGCCGGTGAGCACGAGGACAACGTCCACGTCGCGCCCCGCGAGCGCCTCGCCGGCGCTGCCGACGACCTTCACGCCGCACGGTTCGACGCCCGAGGCCTCTCCGGCGTCGCGTCCGACCGATGCGGGATCCGCGACCGCGACCAGCTCGAGACCGGTCCGCGCCCGCACCGCCTTCAGGACCTCCTTGCCGATCGCGCCGAGACCGACGATCGCCACCCGGACCATCGCGCCCCCAACCGGGGCGAACTTCACCGCCGCCATGCTCATCGCGTCCTCATTTCCCCGTCATTTCCCCAGTTCGGCGAGGTCGTCGCCCAGCTCTTCGAGAAACGTCGCGATCTCCGCGGGGGACAGCTCGTCGAGCCTGCGGCGCACGCCAACCAGATCGTCGCGCAGCCGCTCGACGCGCTGGCGATAGTTGCCCAGCGTGTCGCGCAAGCGGCTCGCGGTCTCCTGGTCGACCGGCCCCGCCGCGACGCCCGCCGGGCCGCGTTCGTCCGACGCTCCGGCCGCGTCGAGACGCGCCACCTCCGTCCGCAGCTGGGTCTCGATCGCCTCCAGCTCGCGCGCGACCGCCGCCGCGCCCGTGTCATGGCCGTTGCGGCCCGCGGCCGCGTGGGTGAGCTCGTCGATGCGCGCGTGCAAAGCCTCGCTCTCGCGCGTGCGCGCGGCGCGCTCGTCGTCGACGCGCCGGCGCGCCTCGTCACGTTCCGCCTCCGCCGACCGCAGCGCGCGCTCGAGCGGTTGCGTCTGCTGCGCATCCGGTTGCGCTCCGACCGGCGCCGCCGCCAGCGCGTTCTTTCGCTCATGCTCGAGACGCAGCAGCTTGCCTTCCAGCTCGGCCAGCCGCGTGCGCCGAGCGCGATCGGCCTCCGCCAGGTCCTTGGCGGTCTTTCGCAGCCCGGACACCTCGGCCTCCGCGGTCACCGCGCGGGTCTCCGCCGCCGCAACCGCGTCCTCCAGCTCGGCGACCAGGGCCGACTGCTCGGACACTGACGCCTTGATCTCGTTGAGCTCGCCGACGTGAGCGGTCGCTGCGGCGTGGAATCCCTCGAGCGCGCGCTCACGCGCCGCACGGACGGCGGTGATCTCACCTTCGGCGCGCGCCGCCTCCGCGCTCGCCCGCGTCTCGATGGACGCTGGCGGTCCCGACGGCGTCGCGCGGCCGCCTTCCCGAACCGCGCGCGAAATGGCCTCGCGCAACCGGTCCTCGAGCTCCGCGAGCCGCCAGATGAGATCCTGCTTCTCGGTCTCGAGCCGCGCGATGCGCTCGTCACGCGCCGTAACCGCCTGGTCGCGCTCGCCGAGCGATCGCGCATCGGCGCTCGCGCTCCGCGCTTGCTCCTCGAACCGGGTGGCCGCGCGCCGCGCACGTCCGAGCTCCGCCTCGGACAGCCGGAGACGCTCGAGCGCATCCTCCAACGCGACCGCACGCTCGCGCGCGGTCGTGCCGATCTCCTCCAGCCGCTGCTCGGCCGCGGTCGCGCGCGCCTCGGCGTCCGCCAACCGCGCCCGCAGCCGATCGGCCTCCTCGCGCGCAGCCGCCAGCTCGGCCGCGCCCCCCTCGGCTGCCGGCGCCACCGCGCGGAATCCGGTCGCGAGCCGCTCGGTCACCGCCGCCATCTGCTCGGCGGTCTTGCGGGTCAGCGTCACCACCGACTCGTCGGCGTCGGCGAGCGCGTGCCGCAGCTTCGCGACCTCGGCGTCGAGCGCCGCGCGATCTTCGCTGCCTCTCCGCAGCCGCCCGCGCAATTCTTCGATCTCGTCGCCCTGCGCACGCGCGACCCGCATCGCGGAGTCCGACTGCGCCACGGCCTCGTCCAGCTTGCGGCGAAGCCCTGCCGACGACTCCACCTCGCGCAACGGTCCCGAGATCCACGGCAGCTGCACCAGCGCGTAACCGAGCCCGGTGACCGGCTCGGCACCCGCGACCGCGACGTACGAGACCGGCACCTCGGCATCGGTCTTCACGAACCGCGAATCGATCCGCATCCCATCGACGGCGCCGCCGAACTCGACCAGCCCCACGCCCAGGAACGGCGTCACCGCCAACATCTGCACATTGGCGAAAGCGGACGCGACCGCGTCCTGAAGCTCGTAGTAACCCACGCCGCCGCCGCCCCCCGAGCGCTCCGGGTTCGCGACCGCCGCGACCAGCCGCCCGCCGTCGGTGAGCAGGGCGCGCCAGGACGCCACCACGCCCGCGACCCCGAGCAACAGGTCAGCCTCGGGGACCAACACGACGTCGAAGCGTTCCGCGACCGCGCTGACGTCGCCGTCGGCGCTCACCACCCGCGCCGCGCCGTGCGCAAGCAGATAGTCGGCGCTCCCCTCCCGCGCGCGCCCAATTTCGAGAATTCGACGCCCCGAGAGCAGGGGTTCGAGGTACGCGTAAAGCGGCAAGCGGCGGGCCAAAACGTCAGGCGGCATGTTCGGGCCGCACTATATACTTATAGATTCCTAGCGGCGCCTACTTGCATCCGGGGCCCGTGCCCACTATAAAAGCCCGTTTTCGGGAAACCCGTCATGGCAAAAAAAGGCATTCACCCGGTTTACAAAGCGTCGGTCATCAGCTGCGCGTGCGGCAACAAGATCGAGACCTACTCGACGCGCAGCGACTTCATGGTCGACATCTGCTCGAACTGCCACCCGTTCTACACCGGTAAGCAACGGTTCGTGGACGTCGCCGGCCGGATCGAGCGCTTCCAGAAGAAATACGCGGGCAACAAGCCCAAGACCGCCCCGACGACCTAACCGGTCTCCCCGGCCTTGCTCGAGAAGCTGCTGCTCGACAAGCTGGTCGCCGTCGAGGGGCGCTATGACGAACTGTCCGGATCGCTCTCGGATCCGGCGGTGCTGGCCAACCGCCAGCAGATGCAGAAGCTGTCGAAGGAGCACTCCGACCTCCGCGAGCTGGTCGAGACCCTCCGCCAGCACCGTGACGTGAGCAAGCGCCTCGACGAGGCGCGCGAGCTGGAGAAAGATCCCGAGATGCGCGAGCTCGCCCGCCAGGAGGCGGGGGAGCTCGGCAGCGAGCAGCAGCGGCTCGAGAAGTCGCTCAAAGAGCTGCTCATGCCGAAGGATCCGAACGACGAGAAGAACATCTTGCTCGAGATTCGCGCCGGCACCGGCGGCGAGGAGGCCGCGTTGTTCGCCGCCGACCTGTTCCGGATGTACAGCCGGTTCGCCGAGCGCCACCGCTGGGGCGTGGAGATCCTGTCCACCTCGAGCGCGTCCGCGGGCGGTATCAAGGAGGTCGTCGCCGGCATCGCCGGCCGCGGTGCGTACTCGCAGCTCAAGTACGAGTCGGGCGTCCACCGCGTACAGCGCGTGCCAGCCACCGAGGCGCAGGGCCGCATCCACACCTCGACCGCGACCGTCGCCGTGATGCCCGAGGTCGAGGACGTCGAGATCGAGATCGATCCCAAGGACCTCAAGATCGACGTCATGCGCTCGGGGGGTCCGGGCGGTCAGTCGGTCAACACCACCGACTCCGCGGTGCGGATCCATCACCTGCCGAGCGGGCTCATCGTTCACTGCCAGCAGGAGAAGTCGCAGCACAAGAACAAAGCGATGGCGATGAAGCTCTTGCGCGCGAAGCTCTACGACATCGAGCTCGAGAAGCGCGAGACCGCCGAGCGCGACGCGCGACGCAGCCAGATCGGCTCTGGCGATCGCTCCGAAAAGATCCGCACCTACAACTTCCCGCAGGATCGCCTGACCGACCACCGCATCGGGCTCACGCGCCACAACCTGCCCGGTATCCTCGACGGCGATCTCGTCGACGTCATCAGCAGCCTGCGGGCGCACTTCCAGGCCGAAGCGCTGAAATAAGTCCGCCTTACCTTCGTGTGCGGCTGTCGAGCGCGTGGCGCGATTTTTTCCGGCGTGTTACGCATTTTTTCACTTTGCGCGTCGTCATCGTCGATAGTTTCGCCGCCGATCAGGGGGACGACGGTCTGTGGGCGGATGTGCGCGCGATCTGCGATCTCGTCGTTCACCCCCGCACGCCACCCGAAGCTCTGATCGCTCGGCTGCGTGGCGCGGACGCCGCGCTCACCAATAAGGTGCGGTTCGGCACCCAGATCTTCACGGCGGTTTCCGAGCTGCGATACGTGGGCGTGTTGGCGACCGGGACCAACATCGTCGATCTCGCGGCCGCGCGCGCGGCGGGCGTCGCCGTCAGTAACGTTCCCGGGTACGCGAGCGAGTCGGTCGCCGAGTTGGTGTTCGCGTACATTCTCCATTTCAGCCACGACATCGGCGCGCACGCGGCCGCAGTGAAGCGCGGCGCTTGGGCGGCATCGCCTGACTTCTGCTTTTTCGTGAGCCCGCTGACCGAGGTGGCCGGAAAGACGATCGCGATCGTGGGCTCGGGTTCGATCGGCGGCGCGGTCGCGCGCATCGCCGAAGGTTTCGGCATGCGCGTCGTGCGTGCGGCCGTCCCTGGATCGCCGACCCGCGCCGCGCGCGTGCCGCTCCCGGACGCGCTCGCCGCCGCCGACTTCGTCACCCTCCACTGCCCGCTCACCGAGGTCACGCGCGGCCTCGTGAACGCCGACTTCCTCGCCGCGATGAAGCCGCGCGCGATCCTGATCAACACCGGTCGCGGCGCGCTGGTCGACGAGCGCGCGCTCGCGGGCGCGCTCGCCGCCGGCCGGCTCGGCGGCGTGGGCCTCGACGTGCTCGCCGACGAGCCACCGCCCGCCGATCATTTCCTGACCGATCCGCGCGCGCCGTGGGCGTCGCGCGTGGTCGTCACCCCGCACATCGGCTGGGGCACGATCGAAGCGCGCACTCGACTCGCCCGCGAGGTTGCGCTCAACCTCGCCGCGTTCGCGCGCGGCGAGCGCCGCAACCGCTTGGACTAGCCGCTCTCGCGCGAAGCGCGAGTGTGCGGCTACCTACTGCAACAATCTCCTAGCCGTCGCCCGGAACGCGCATGGACCGTTCAGCCTCGGGCACCGCCGCGCGGCCAGGCAGCGCGCGCCGTGCCGCCTTCCCGGCGCTTGCTCGCCTGCTTGCTCGCTTTTGCTTCGGCTTGCCGCCGGCTGGCCTTCTCCGCCTCCAGCGCCAGCGAGCAGGCCTGCATCATCGGACGCAGCCGCTCGGTGAGGAAATCCCGCAACAGGCCGACACGCGTCGGCTCGTAAGCGGTGGTCGGGGATACGAGGCTCAGCTGCGAGGCGACCACGCCGTGATCCGGGAGGACGCGCACGAGATCATGGCCGCCCGACCGTCGCATGCCGCCCTTGATCATCCAGCCGAGGTAAATGTTGGGAACCAGGCCGATGCCGATGCCGGTGGTGATTGCGTCGACGGCGAACGACATTTCGTGCACCACCAGCGGCCCCTGGATCTTCACGCTCTGCTCACCGTCCGGGCCGGCGAGACGAAGGTGCTCGCGCTCGTGCGGCTCTCCGAACAGCACGAAGCGGTGCTTGGCCAGATCGGCGACGCTCCGCGGGCGGCCCGCCTTCCGGAGGTACGACCGCGAAGCGAACAGGCCCAGCTCGGTTAGCCCGAGGCGCCGCGCGCTCAAAGCCGAATCGACCAGCGGTCCGGCGCGCAGGGCCAGATCGAAGCCCTCTGCGACCAGATCGACCCGGCGCGGCGTCAGCACCACGTCGATCTGGATGTTCGGGTAGCGGGCGAGGAACTCGGCGAGCAGGTTGGCGATGAGCCCAGTGTTGTCGCCGCCGGCCGTGAACCGGATGGGCCCGGCGATCTCGCGGCTCAGATCGGTCACCGCCAGGTTGGCGTCGGCCAGGCCGCGCAACGCCGCCCGCGCGCGCTCGAAGTAAAGCCGCCCCGCCTCGGTCAGCACCAGCTGGCGCGTGCTGCGCTGGACGAGTCGCACGCGCAGTGCGGTTTCGAGCGCACTCACCCGTCGGCTGATCGAAGATTTCGGCAGCCCCATCTCCCGTGCCGCGGCGGTGAAGCTTCCGCTCTCCATCACCCGCACGAACGCCGTCACCTGATTCAGATCGACGCCATGGGTAGCCGTTGCTGTCATAGCAACGACATGTTGTCACATCGATGGCTAGTTGCCTGCAGGGAAACGGCCAGACTGAGGCGTGAAAGGACAGTCATGCGCACCATCGCCAATCATCTCGCCACCGCAGCTCGCCTCTTTCTCGGCCTCGTCTTCACCGTCTTCGGCCTGAACTTCTTCCTGCACTTCCTGCCGATGCCGCCGGCCCCGCCGCGAGCGGCGGCCTTCGCCGGCGCGCTGTTCGCCAGCGGCTACCTGTTCCCGTTGTTGAAGGCGACCGAGGTCGTCGCCGGCCTGCTGCTGCTCGGCGGCCTGTTCGTCCCGCTCGCGCTCGCCGTGCTGGCGCCGATCATCATCAACATCGTCGGCTTCCATCTGTTCCTCGAGCCGTCCGGCTTGCCACTCCCGCTCGCCGTCCTCGCCGCCGAGCTTTACCTCGCCTGGAGCTACCGCAGCGTCTTCGCCCCCATGCTCCACATCCGGACACCGCTGTCGCGACAGGCGGCCGCCGCGTCACAGACGCCAGTCCATCTGGCGGCGTGAGGACCAACGCGATCCGGCCTGCTCGGTTTTGGCTTAGTATCGCAGCGATGTCGGACGACGCCGCGCGGAACGTGCTGGACGAGGCGATCGCGGGTTTGTCGATGACCGAGATCATCCGACTCCAGGATCGGCTGTCCCAGGATCTGAAGCGACGGTTCGAACAGCGGCTGGCGCTGGGCTTCTCGGACATTGTCGGCTCGACTCCGTACTTCGCGCGCTTCGGGGACGAGGCGGGGCGCAAGCTCCAGCAGCGGCACTTCGATTTCATCCAGCGCGAGACGGCCGCGACGAGCGGGCGGATCGTCGACACCGCTGGCGACGGCGTCTTCCTGGTGTTCCCGGGCGTCGACCTGGCGGCGCGCGCGTTCATCGATCTCCAGGCCAGCATCTCCGAGGACAACGTGACGCGGCCCCGGGTTCAGCAGCTGCAGGTCCGGATGGGATTCCATTTCGGCGCCGTCCTCACCGACGGCAATCAGGTCACCGGCGACGCCGTGAACCTGGCCGCTCGGGTCGCCGGCACGGGCGAGCACGGCGAGATCCGGCTGACGCGGGACGCGTTTCGTGAGCTCTCCGACGCCGCCCACCGGGTCGCCTGCCGGCCCCTCGGTCCCGTCCTCGTGAAGGGCATTTCGGACCCGATCGATCTGCTGTCGCTGGCCTGGCGCGACGGCGGCATCTATCCGGATCTGATCCGCATCCACGAGACCGCCCAGGAGATCCCGCTGCCCTCGCACGACGTCATTACGTTCGGTCGATTGGCGGATACCGAAGGCACCGCGGGCAACGACGTGGTGCTCACGCTCGGCACCGACGAGCAGACGCGCAAGATCTCGCGCTGGCACTTCGAGCTCCGCCGCCACCCGGATGGCTTTCGGTTGCGACCGGTGTCCGACCAGGTCACGGAGGTCGACGGACAGCTCGTCACGAAAGGCGCGGAGGCCGCGATTCGTCCGGGCAGCCAGGTGCGCGTGGCCAGGGCGGCGACGCTGGAGTTCCTCAGCCGGACCGCGGCTCCGACGCCCGCGATGGGCGAGACCTACGCCGTCGACTAGCCGCCCCCGCGCGAAGCGCGGGCTCGCGGCTACCTGAAGGACCGATAGTCGCACACCGCGCCTGCGGCGCGGAGCGACTAGCCCGACCGCTAATCACTGCTTGACCTCGCAGTTGGCGAAGGTGTTCTTGCCGGCGCCCCCGCTGCACGTGTCGGTGCCACCGCCTCCGTCGAGGGCGTCGTCGCCCGCGCCGCCCGAAAGGCTGTCGTTGCCCTCTCCACCCGACGCCTGATCGTTGCCGATGCCGCCGTTGATGGTGTCGTTCCCGTCCCCGCCGCTGATGGTGTCGTTCCCGTCCCCGCCGCTGATGGTGTCGTTGCCGCCGCCGCCGCTGATGATGTCGTTGCCGCCGCCGCCGCTGATGGTGTCATCCCCCCCCAGGCCGAGGATGCAGTCGGCGCCGCTGGTCCCGCTCAGGTTGTCGTTGCTCGAAGTGCCCTTGACGATCTTCGTCCCCGGCGGGCAGCACGACGAATCGTCGCCCAGAATCGCCGTGACCCGCTGCGTGCCGGTGGTGGTGTTGCCGGCCCCGTCGCGCGCCGTCCAGGTCACAGTCGTCGTCCCGAGCGGGAACGTCGCCGGCTTGTTGCTGGTGATCGTGACCGGCCCGACGAGATCGGTGGCGGTGGCGGTTCCGATGTTCGCGTTCGCGCAGACGGTGATCGTGAGGTCGGGCGGCACTGTCAGCACCGGCGGAACGCTGTCACCGACGGTGACGGTGAAGCTCCCCTGGGCCGTGTTGCCGGCCCCGTCGCGCGCCGAACAGCTGACGGTCGTCGTGCCGGCCGGGAAGCGGCTGCCGCTCGCGGGGATGCAGGCGACGCCGACCGCGCCCGACACCGTGTCGCTGGCCGTCGGCGTGAATTTGACCACGGCCGTGCCGGTGGCGTCGGCCTGGCCGGTGATCGGCGGCGGAAGCACCAGCGTCGGTCGTTGCGTATCGCGCACGATGATCGTCGCGAGGGCGCTGCTCGCGTTGCCGGCGCGGTCGGTGGCCGTGCAGGTGATCAGGTTTTCGCCGAGAGGCAAGGTCCCGCCGGAGACAACCGGCGCGATGCCGGTCGCGTTCGGGCGCGTGCACACGGGCACGACGACGCCGTCGACAAGGTCGAGGGCCGAAGCGGCGAACGTGACCGCCGCGCCGCCGGGGCCGGTCGCCTCGACAGTGCCGGGCGCCGACAGCGTCACCGCGGGCGGCGTCGTGTCGACGACCAGGACCTGGAGCGAACCGCGCGTCTCGTGCCCGTCGCGATCGGTCGCGCTGCACGAGATCGTCGTCGCCAGGCCGGCGGGGAACCAGGAGCCGGAGGGGGGCAGGCAGACGACGGCGTCGGTGCCGTCCTCGATGTCGGTGGCGCTGACCGCGGCGCCGTAGTCGACGCGTGCGCCCATCATGTCCTCGGCCTCGGCGGTGATGTCGGCGAGGTGGAGCACCGGCGGGTTCAACGCCGCGACGGTGATCGTGAAGGAGCTCGTGCCCTGGTGGCCGCTGCGATCGGTCGCGTGGCAGATGACACGCCTGGTCCCCATCGGGAAGAGCGCGCCCGACGCCGGGACGCAGGTCGGCGTCACGGCACCGTCGACGACGTCGTTGGCGGTGACAGCGAACGTCTGCACCGCGCCTGCCGTCGAGGTGGCCGCGACGGTCCGGTCGGCGGGCACGTTCACCGAGGGCGGCTCCGTGTCCGCGACCGTCACGCGGAACGACGCCGTGCCCGTGAGGTTGCTGGTATCGGTCGCGGCGCAGTTCACGGTGGTCACACCGATCGGAAAGGTCGCGGGGAGCGACGGCGTGCACGTTGGGGTCAGCGCGTTTCCGCCGCTGCTCGCGGTGACCGCGAATGTCGCCGTGGCGCCGTAGGTTCCCTGCGCCTCCAGCGTCTGGTCGCCGGGCGTCGTCACGACAGGCAGTATCAGGCCGGCCGGGCTGACCGTGACCGGGAACGCGATCGTCGCGCGGTTCGGCGTGGGCGACACGTGATCGGCCGCCGTGCACTGAACGATCGTCGTACCCGGCGCGAACGTGCTGCCCGAGGCCGGCGTGCAGATCACCGTCGGGTTCGGATCGACCGCGTCGGTCGCGGTGACGTTGAACGTGACCGTCGCCGACTGGCCCGCCGGTGCGCCCGCCGCCGGCAGCGGCGAAGGCGGCTGGATGGCGGGCGCGGTCGTGTCGCGGACGCTGATCGTGAGCGCCTTGGTCGACTGCCTGCCGAACGTGTCTTTCGCTGTGCAGTTGATCGTCGTGTCGCCGAGCGGGAAAGACGAGCCGGGCGTCGCGGCCCTGTTCACATCGGGGCCGACACAGGTTGGCCGCAGCGCCGTCTCGAAGACCGGCGTCCCGGTTCGCACGGCCGCTGCGCGCGATCGCTTCCAGGGCAGGCCGCTGTAACGGTCGTTGGCACTGGTCCCGGCACCGAGGACGGTGCCGTAGACCGCGCCGTCGACGGGCGACACCCAGAGCGTGGTCAGCCCCGCCGGTGCGGCGGGATCGGCTCGCCAGGTGCGGCCGCCGTCGTGGCTCTCCCAGAAGGCGGCCCCGCCCGGGCCGATCGCGTACATGGTCTGGCCGCCGCCGATCGGATCGATCACCAGCGTCCGGAAGTCGATCTCGGCGTCCCCGGGACTCACCGGCTCCCACTGCGGGCCACCCGGCGACCAGAGATCGCTGACGCGCGCGCGGTAAAGGCGGCTGGGGTTGCCGGCCAAGGGATCGGGATCGGACGACTGCCAGTCGGTGAACAGGCGGTTCACGCCGTCGGAACCGTCGAACAACACATGGGTGACGGTCTCGCCGCTGGTGTTCAAGATGCGGTGACCCGCGATGCCACCTCGCTCCTGGCCCACCGGCGGCGCGAACGGCTCGGACGGCGAGAAGTAGAGGAGGTCCTCGCCGCGGGGACCCTGCGTTTGGCCCGTCGTCGACGTGATCAAGGAGAGCAGGATCGTCTGGGCCGCGTCCGGGACCATCTGCACGGTCGACGGGATGACCGCTATCTGCGGATAAGCGACGGCCGTCTCGAACGTCGTCGAGCTCGCGGTCCGGAAGGTGATAGGAATTGGCTGGCGGATGTCGTTGGTCCGATCGCCGGCGATCACCAGCTGCCCGGGCGTGAGGGGCGATAACGTGAAAGCCCACGAGTACAACGGGAAGTTCGCCGGCGCGACGTGTACCCAGTCATCGCCGCTGTCCGGCGACCGCCAGAGGTCGGGACCGCCGAAGTAGACGTTGTTGCGGCTCGTGGGATCGACCTTGATCAAGGGCCCGTGCCAGCCGCCTGGGAAGTTGGCCGGCAGCGCCCCGCGCAGGGCGACCCAGTAGTCGCCGCCGGTCGTCGTCTTGTAAGGCCCCCAGTCCGTCAACAGATACGCAATCGCCGGGTCCGATGGATCGGGCGCGAGGGCAAAGGTGCGCGTGTTCAGGTAGTCGATGACGGCGTCGGGCGCGGGCAGCGCCTCCCAGGTCGCGCCGCCGTTGTGGCTCACGATCGGGCGGGGCACCTCGAACGAAGCCGGGAACGGTGCGGCCGCCCCCGCGGCGCCGGTGGTGTACAGCGTCTGCGGGTCGGCCCCGTCTTGCACGGCCGATTCCCCGTTATAGCCGGCGTAGCTCTCGGACCAGCTCTGGGCTCCATCGATCGAGACGTAGAAATTCTGGCTGCCTCGCCCGTAGAAGCGGGCCGGATCGTGGCGGTCGGCGATGATGGCAACGAGCGGCTTCGTGTTCTCGATCCAGCTGTCGCCGCCGTCGCGGGAGATCACCCCGCCGGCGAGGATGGTCGGGAAGGTCTGGCAACTGCCGCCCGGCTGCCCCTGACCGGCCGGACAGGGGGCACAGGCCTGGCCCGGCGCGCCCGGGCGGCAGACGTCGAGGCCCGGCCCCACGACGATCGGGTCAGCAGCAGACACGACGGCCCTCGGGTAGGGCGGAACCGCGAGACGCTGCCACGGGGCGACGGCGATCCGTCTGTAGAGCAGGGTCTGCATCCCGCCCACCGTCGTGGCGCTCATGCTGAGGTAGAGACGGCCGGAGTTCAGCGGATCGAACGCGGCGGTGATCACCTGTGACGAGGGGAGACCATCGGAGATCTCGCTCTGGGTGCGCCATTCGTCGCGGGTCTCGAACAACCCGGGCCCCCCACCGAGGAACGATGTCCACGCGAGCATGTGCCGCGGATCGGCCGGATCGGCGGTCATCCCGCTCATCACCTTGCCGTCGAACGCGGTCGCCCAGGTGGCGCCGTCGTCGCGGCTGATCGTGGTCGCGTCCTCGGCGAACGCGTAGATCGCGTTGGGTGCGCCCGCCCCCGTTGAAACGGCATAGATACCTGCGAGGTCGCAGCCCGGGGGACGCGCCAGCTTTCGCCAGGTCGTTCCGCCGTCGACCGATTTGTAGACGTCTATCCACGACGAACAGCCCGCCGGCTTCGGACCCCCGCTGGTGGTCGCGATGAGGGTATAGAGCGCGCCCCTCGGCCCATCGGTCTGATCGCCAATGATCCGCTGGGTGATGAAGCCGACCCCCTTGTAGGCGGGCTGCCAGACCGTGCAGCTCGCGGCCTCGGCCGCGCCGGGCGTCGCGCAGTTGGGCGCGAAGCCGGTGGCCGTCACCTGATAGCCGACCGCCGCGCCGCCCGGTCCCTGCGCCTCGGCGACGAGATCGCTGGCGGTGATGATCGGCGGGCCGACCGGCTGCACCGTCACTAGGAAGGACGTCGAGCCGCGGTTGCCGGCGGCGTCGATCGCCTGGCACGAGACGCTGGTCGTCCCGAGCGGGAACAGCTTGCCCGAGGCCGGCGCGCAGGTGACGGGCAGCGTCATGCCCGCGTCGGTCGCGGTGACGCCGAAGTTGACGATCTTGCCGGTCGGGTCCGTGGCGGACTCGAAGAACTCGCGCTCTGCGCTCACGACGCTGGGCGGCGTCACGTCGCCCAGCGTGACCAGCACCGGCGCGCTCGCCGGACCGGTCGCGCCCGACAGGGTCTGCACCGCCGTGAGGACGTGCGTGCCGTTGGCCAGCGCCACGCCGAGCGAGAAGCTTCCCAGCGCGTCCACGATCGGCGCGGGCGGCACCGTCACGACGCCGGTGCCGTCGGAGGCGATTGCGACCGAGGCGCCCGGAATGCCGTTGCCCTTCACGGTGAAGGTCAGCCCCGCCTGCATGAAGCCGTTCGCCGGATCGGTGATCGTCGGCGCACCCGGGCGCACCTTGACGGTGATCGGCCTGATCAGCCTGGTGGACGCGCTCTCGGCGGATCCGGCGCCGGACAGTGAGCTCGCGGTCTGGCTGACCGACAGCTGCGTCGGCCCCACGCCGGTCAACGTGACGAGGATGCTGAAGTTGCCGTTGTCGTCGCGCGGGCCTTCGCCCACCTTCGTCGTCCCCTGGTAGATGATCACCGTCCCCGGCCGTCCGTTGCCGCCGGGGCCGACGCGCGGCAGGCCACCGCTGCCGCTGACGCGGATCTGCGGATCGACGACGGTGCCGTCTCCCGGCGTACCGATCGCGAGCGCGCCGACGGGAGGCGGCACCGACACCGTGCGGGTCACGCCCGCGCCGTCGAGCCCGTTCGCGCGCCGCTCGCGTTGACGGCGACGGTGCCGCGATCGGCGAAGTAGCGCCCGTCGCCGTCGGCGATGATGACGTTGCCGAAGCTGGGCGTGGCGCCCGTGCCGCTGACGTTGATCGGGCTGCCGACCGTCGCCCCGTCGAGGGGCGCGGTGACGTTGAGCGGCGGCAACAACACCTTCGCCGTCGCGGTGGCGGCCGACCCGCTGGTCGCGCCGCCGACGGTCTGCGTGATCGTGAGGTCGTAGCTGCCCGCGCCGGGCAGCGTGATCAGCCCACCCCAGACGCCGGCGGCGTCGGCCACGAACGTCGTCGTCGTGCCATTGACGGCGATCGTCACGTTCACGGTGGCGCCCGCGGCGGCGGCGCCGCCGATCTGCACCTTGCCGTTCCCCGATATCAGGCCGCCCGACGGCACGGTCACCGTCGGTGGAGGCGGCGCGCCGGGATCCGCGGCCGTGAACACCAGCGCCGTCGAGAACCCGCTCGCCTGCACGCCCGCGGTCTGCCGCGCGGCCAGCTGGTGCGCGCCCTTGGCGAGGGTCACCGTTCGCGTGAACGTTCCGCCCACCGCGATCGCCGGGGCGACGAAGCCGTCGCGCAGCAGGGTCGGCGTCCATCCCGCCGACAGATCGGCGCCCGTCCCGTCCCAGATCTCGAGGGCCGCCGTGGGCGTCGCACCCCGACCGGTGATCTCGACGGTCACGTTGCCGCCGCTGCTCGACACCATACGCGCCGCGGCGAGCGCCGGGCTCCCGGGGGGACCGCCGGCGCCACAGCCGGGCGACGTGCAAATCAGGGTCGCCGCGCGGGCCGCGCCAGGCGGCGACGCCGCGTCGAAGCCGGGCGTCGCCTCGACATGGTCCAGGACTTCGACGGCGAACGCGCCGTCGGAGAAGTAGGCGGCGTTGATCCCGACGCCCGGCGCGCCGGATCCGACGACGGGATCCGCGAACAGCCGGTCGGCCGGGATCACGTCGCGCAGCCCGCCCGCGAGCGCCCAGTTGAGGCGCAGCTTCGCGCCGCCCGCCTGGTGCTCGTATTCGACGCGGATGTCGTATTTTGCGCCGGCGGCGAGCGTGATCGAGAGCGGCGGCGTCGGGTTGCAGTCGAGCCCGCAGAGCGTGGCGACCTCCTTCTGGCAGGTGGCGTCCCAGGTCTGCGAACAGCACTTCGGATCGAAGTTGCAGATCAGGCCGGCGCAGAAGAACCCCTCGGGGCACGTCCGGCTCACGGCCGCACCGGTCCGGCAGATGTCGTGGCTGCAGGTCGCCTCGTCGAACCCGCCGGGGACGCGCGACGTCGCGGTCACGAGCTGGCCGTTCACGTAGATGCGCGCCACCGCGTCGGTCTCGGCGGTGAACGTGTAGTCACCCGAGATCGGCGGCACCACCTGTCCTTCGAAGCGCGCGGCGAACGGCGCCGAGACCGACAGCCCCGACGCCGATGGGGCACCGGTCGTCCACAGATAGTCGACGGCGCCCACGGTCTGCGTCGGTTGCTGTGTGCCGGTGGCGAGCGATCCGGCGAAGTAAGTGCCGCGAAGGCCAGTGCCGCTCCCCTGCGCCATCGGATAGAACGCCGTCGCCGGCACCGGAACGCTGGCCGTCCCGTCCTTCGCCCAGGCGAGCGCAAAGTGCGAGCTCGCCGGCAGATCGGCCGCGCGCAGGTACTCGACGCGCACGCCGTAGCGAACGCCCGAGAGCAGATAGAACGCGGGCGACGTGGCCGGCGCCGGCAGCGTGAACGCGCCGGGCACGTTCGGATCGGGATCGGTCCAGTTGCCGGCGACGTACACGCCGTTCACCCAGACGCGGTAGAGATCGGTGGCGCCCGCGCTCGCCGAGAACACATAGCTGCCCGCCGCCGCAGGCTGGACCCAGCCCGTCCAGATTGCGGCGCGCGGGCTCGCCGACGCGCCCGCGGGGACGGTCTGCTTGCCGCCGCGCAGGAGCGAGAACGGCGCCCCCGGCACGTTGAGATCGATACCGTACGCGTAGACGTCCTTCCCGGCCGAGCCCGCCGGCAGCGCAAACCGAAACCCCTGTCGCCCGGCGCCGCCGCACTCGCTGGCGACCACCTCGCGCCAGCCGGTTGCGAGCGGCTGGTCCGCCGTCACCGTCGACAAGGTGGCGCCCGTCGTGCCGAGCGCGCCGCCGACGGAGAGCTGCACCGGGATCGGCGTTCCCGGGTAGTCGGGATCGCACGCCCAGCCCTCGGCGAACGAGTTGCCGGCGGTGTCGGTCGTGATCCCCTCGAACGAGCCGACCGCGCCGCGCGGGAACACCGTCGGCCGGCTGCCGGCGACCGGCGCCGTCACACCGAGCGGCCAGAGCGGCGCGCTCGCGTCCGCGCTGCTCTTGCACACCTGCTGGCGGATGGCGGCGCAGTGCCCGTCCCACACCAGGCTGCCCGGGTAGAAACCGCTTCCCGGATCGCCACAGCAGGTGGGATCGACCTCGCAGACGCGGCTCACACACTGGTTGCACAGGGGATCCAGCGGCTCGCCGTCGGTCGTTTCGTTGTGGCCGCAATGGCGCGGCGAGTTCACCGCCACGAACGCGCCATACGGCTGCGCGGAGACGTTCGTCGCGCGGTAGCAGGCGTAGGGCTCGCTCGGATCGCAACGATCGATATACGGGCCCGCCGCGCACGAGCGTCCCGGATCCAGATCGCCGTAGCGCGACGACTGCATCCCCGAACGCCGGAGCGACGACACCAGCGAGCGTTGGTCCGCCGGCAGGCTCATGAGCTCGCTGGACGAATAGTTCTCACTGACGCGGTGGGGGCCCGGCACCGTGCCCAGCGTCGTGAGGTCGAGCGCCGAGACCTGATACTCCTCGTGCAGCATGACGCCGGTGGAGTAGGGCGCGTAGGGCAGCCCGCTAGACGAATTGATCGACGTCATCCCGTCGAGGGTGTCGAACAGATCGACCAGCGTGCCGTTTTTCGTGTAGCTGTGATCGTCCTGGCAGTAGTCGGCGCGCGCGGCGACCAGGCAGGCACCGTAGAGCGGCGCGAGGGGAATAGGGGCGGTGGTGAACCCGGCCCCGTTCCAGATGGTCTCGCTGACAGTCTTCCACGGCTTGTAGCCCCAGTTGCGCGCGCACTTGGCAGCGACGCCGCTACCGGTGCAGGCAAACGCGAACTTCGCCCGTGACGCTTCGGAGGTCCAGTCGTTCGGGTTGAGCGGCACCGCCATCGCGTGCGCCTTACCGTAGGGATCCACCGGGCACAGCGCGGACCACTGGCCGGTCGCGGGCTGACGGTAGTAGACGGTGTAGAGGTAGATGTCGTCGTTCGAAGGGTACTTCGACAGGTTCTGGCGGGTGTCGAGCTCGACGTCCGCGATGTAGAGCGCGATGCCCCCTTCGACATCGCTGCACGATCCCTGGACGCATTTCGCAGGAGCCGTGCAATGCAAATCGGAGGTGCACGCTCGAAGGCAGGCCCCCAGGGAACAGACACTCGATGCAGGGCATTGCGTGTCGTTCGTGCACGCGTCCGCCAGCACCATGTTCCAGAACGAGCCTTGGAGATCGGCAGGCGTTCCCGAGAGCCCGGGTACGTAGATGTAGCTGCCGGGAGCTCCGTCTGCCGGGCTGCGCTGCAACCGAACGCCAGCCATGGGATCCGTGATCTCGACATAGTTGATTGCCGCGCCGGTCTGGAGGCCTTGGAGATTGATTCCCGGGATCGTCACGTCGGCGCGGGCGATGCCGCGGAATTGAATCGGCGACAGGTAGGTGCTGACCCGATCGACGCCACGGAGCTGAGCGCCCTGCGTGGTGATCCCCTGCGTCGTGATCCCCTGCGTCGTGATCCCCTGCGTCGTGATCCCCTGCGTCGTGATCCCCTGCGTCGTGATCCCTTGCGTCGTGATCCCCTGCGTCGTGATCCCCTGCGTCGTGATCCCTTGCGTGGTGATCCCTTGCGTCGTGATCCCCTGCGTGGTGATCCCCTGCGTCGTGATCCCCTGCGTGGTGATCCCTTGCGTCGTGATGCCTCCCAGGACGTCGTTGCTGGCCGTCACCAGCATCGTTCCCAACAGCACCTTCGCAACGCGTGAAGCAAGTCTGGATTGCGCTGACCGATTCATGGCTATCCCCTTCGTCATTTTCAAAGTCTCGCCGAGGCACAAACGCGGAACCCGACGGTGGGATCACGCGTGACCGCGCTGATCGGATCGCGATTCGAAGTCCGGAGGCTGGGCATGCCCTGATAGAAGCTCCCGCCACGAATCACAAAACTTTCGCGATCGAGAACCGAAACGGCGATGTCCCACGCATTGCCGGCCAGATCGTCGACCGAAAACGGGCTCTGCGATGCCGGGTGGCTTCCGGTCTCATCAGGACCGAAGGCGCCGCTCTGCCGAGCGTAGGTGAGATCAAAGTTCGCGTCGTCGAATGACAAGCTGTCGCCGTGCGGGAACTCGCGTCCGTCTACCCCCCGTGCGGCCTTCTCCCATTCGTGCTCCGTGCACAGACGGGCTCCGGAAACTCGACCCGAAGCGTCCAGCCAGCGGACGTACTGCCTTGCGTCTTCGGCGGAGATGCCCGTGACGGGAAACATCATCCAATCCTGCGACACGCGCCGTGTCCGCTGTGCGTAGCGGATAAGCTCACCTTGACCGGCGCGATAGGTGCGATCCGTTACGCGGAACAAGATTTCCCAACCAGCGTCGGACGTCTGTCTGACCTCCACAAAGCCGCCGCGGATGTCTTTTCGCCCGCGCGGCCGACGCAACTCCTTTTGTCCCGGCGTAAGCGTTTCCAAGAAAGCGATCCAGTCTCGGACCGTCGTCTCGTGCCTCGCGATAAGGAACGCGGTGGTTGGCACGCTGTGGAGTGGCACCGTGCCGAGGAAGGTCGTTCGCAGCTCCTCATTGGCCGAGCCAAATAGAAAACTCCCTTCGGGCACGTAGACGAAGTCCTTCGGGACCGTGGTCCGCGCCGGCACGGGCACCGATAGCCGATGGCTCTCGCCAGCCGCGAGCAGGACCGGGTAGTTGAAGCCGACGTGCGTCGCCGTCTCTTCGAAGGTGAGGCGGTAAGAGCCGGGGGCGAGCTTCAAGTCGATTGGTGTCCGTCCCGCGGGCCTTGCCGGCTCGGCGAGTCGACGGGTCAAGGAATCGTACGACTCTATCCGGGCCACGAGCCCCGGAGGACTGGTCTCAATTCGCAGCTTGGCAGGTGCGTTAAGCCGCGCGGCGCGCACGCCACCATCGTCGAATAGCGCGAGCCTTCTCAGCATCGCGTCTCGTTCGATTTCTGTATGGCCGTCCGTCTCGATCATTTCGACCAACACATCCGCGATCCGATCCTTGAGATCGCGGCGTGGCGTCAACGTCACCGCAGCCTCCAGACGTTGGATGCTGCGCTGATAGCCTGTGCCCGCCGTTTTGCCCGCCGCGGCGCTCAGGGCCCACAGATCCTCGCCCTTGTCGCGCTGGTAGCCGTCGAACGCGGCCATCGCGCGATCTCGCAACGCCTTCGCCTCGGCGCGCTTCGCGCGGGCCTCGACCAGCGCCGTGTCGGCAACCGCGATCTGTTCGGCCGCCTGACGTTCGATCTCGTGGCGCTTCTGAAGGACGAAATGCCGGGTCGTGAGTACACCGCCCACGAGCATGACCACCGCGGCGGCGCTGAGCATGCGGCGATTTCGCCGGGCGATCGGGTCGTTCGTCAGCGCCGCGACCAGAGCGTCCAGCTCCGCGAAACGCTCGTCGGGGCTCACCTTCAGGCCGCGAACCACGCAGGCACGGACCCAGGCGGGGATGTCGGTCTTCTTGACCAGCGCCCGCATCCGCCCGCCGGTCACCGAGTCTGCGAGCGCGATCACCGTGTCGCCCGGGAACGGGCGTTCGCCGTACAGGGCCTCGTACAGCGCGACGCAGAACGCGAACTGATCCGTGCGCCCGTCGACGCGTTTGCCCAGGAACTGCTCGGGGGACATGTACGCCGGGGTGCCGGAGATGGCGCCGGTGCGCGTGAGGCTGGCGGAGCCGGAGACGGCAGCGACCTCGCCCTCGGCGCCGTGCTGGTCGTCGTCATCGTCTTCCACCGTGAGGTGCGACGTGGTGACCGACGTCATCCGCACCAGCCCGAAGTCGACGACCTTGGGAACGCCGTTCTTGTCGAGCAGCACGTTGTCGGGCTTGAAGTCGCGGTGGATCTGGCCCTCGGCGTGCGCTGCCGCCAGGCCATGGCCGACCTCGATGAACATCCGCACCACGTCGCGCCACCGTCGCTTCTCGGCGGCCAGCCACTGCGTGAGCGTGCCGCCGCCCAGGTACTCCATGGCCAGCACGACGCTGTCGTCGTGGACGAGGACATCGAAGATGCCGACGACGTTGGGGTGCGACAACTTGGCGACGGCCTGCGCCTCGCGTTCGAGGCGCGCGGTTCGCCGCGCCGGATCCCCGCTGCCACCGGCGCGCGGGCGCAGCAGCTTGAGAGCGACCTTGCGATCCAGCTTGGGATCGTACGCGGCGTAGACAACGCCCATGGCGCCGGCGCCCAACCGCTCGACCACGATGTAGCGCCCTACGCGCGCGCCCACCGCCAACACCTCGACGTGGTCGTCGTCGCTGGCGGATGCGGGGTCGTTGGGCCCGAGCTCGCGGGACGTCCCGATGGGATCGGGCGGCAGCGTCGATCCGGGATCGGGCGGCAGGGTCACGTCGGGCCCCGTCCGCCTTGATTCGTTGTCGACCACGCGCGCGCAGGCGTTATCCCGTGGTTCGCTCACATAGAGCAACCAACGAATTGTTACATCGTCTCATTTTTTGGTTAGCGGCCTATCCCGTCATCACCTGTTTCCTGATCCCGACAAGTACGAAACGCGCGCGAAACGTCCGCGATCGCACGCTCGGTCGCAGATGGTGTCGCCGATCCAGACCTACCTCGCGGAGCTCCACGCGAGGTACGCGTCCCTGGACGAAGGCGAGGTCGCCACGTACATCCCCGAGCTCGCCAAGGCCGACCCGGGCTGGTTCGGCATCAGCATCGCGACGACCGACGGGTACGTGTACGAGGTCGGCGACACTCGCCAGGGGTTCACCATCCAGTCGATCTCCAAGCCTTTCGCCTACGGGCTCGCGCTCGAGGACAAGGGGCCGGGCGCGGTGCTCGCCAAGGTTGGCGTCGAGCCATCCGGGGACGCGTTCAATTCGATCAGCCTGGCGCCTGGCACCGGGCGGCCGCTCAACCCGATGATCAACGCGGGCGCCATCGCGACCACGTCACTGGTGAGCGGCAACTCGACCGCCGAGAAGCTGCAGCGGCTTCTCGATGTCTTGTCGATCTACGCGGGTCGCCCGTTGACCGTCGACGAGGCGGTCTTCCTGTCGGAGAAGAACACTGGACACCGCAACCGCGCCATCGGACACATGCTGCGCAACTTCGACATCCTCGCCGACGATCCGACCGGGGCGCTCGACGTCTACTTCCAGCAATGTTCGATCGAAGTCACTTGCCGGGATCTCGCAAGCATGGCGGCAACCCTGGCCAACGGCGGCATCAACCCGACGACCGGTGAGCGCGCGATCGGCGCCGGTCTGGTCGACAATGTGCTGAGCGTGATGATGAGCTGCGGGATGTACGACTACGCAGGCGAATGGCTGTACCTGGTCGGGGCGCCGGCCAAGAGCGGCGTGTCGGGCGGGATCATGGCGGTGTGGCCGGGCCAGCTCGGCATCGCCGTGTTTTCGCCGCGGCTCGACGCGCGCGGCAACAGCGTCCGGGGCATCAAGGTCTGCCAGGAGCTGTGCCGCAACCTGAACCTGCATTCGCTGCGCGTTCCCAGCTACGGGCGCAACGCCGTCCGCGCGGTCTACGATCTGGCGAACGTGCGGTCGAAGCGCCGGAGGCTTGACCCCGAGCGGCGGCGGCTCGACGACGTCGGCCGCCGCGCCATTGTGTTCGAGCTCCAGGGCGAGCTGATGTTCGCCGCCACGGAGGTGGCGGTGCGCAGGATCGTCGACACCTGCTCGGAATCGGACGTCGCCATCGTCGACTTCCGGCGCGTGTCGCGCGTCGATCCCGGGTCGGCGACGCTGCTGGGCGACCTGTTCGCCGGGCTGGGCGCGCGCGGAACGCGGATCCTCGCCGCCGGGCTGCGGCGGCACCAGGCGCTGGAGCGGTCGCTCGCCGTCGCGTTCGGTCCCAGCGACGCGCCCGGCAGCTCGCGCATCGTGGCGGAGCTCGATCGCGCGCTCGAGGACGCCGAAAACGGCTTGTTGGCCGCCGCTGCCGGGAACAGCGTGGCGAGGCCACACGCGGTCACCCTCGCCGAGCACGATCTGCTGCGGGGCCTGTCGCCCGAGGCATCTGCCGCGGTCCAGGAGCACATGCGCCCGCTCGAGTTCCGCCGCGGCGAGACGCTGGTGCGTCAGGGCGACGCGGCAGGCGAGATCTTCCTGCTGACGCGCGGGGAGGTCAGCGTGGTGATCGAGCTGCCCAGCGGCGAGGCGAAGCGGCTGAGCACGCTGTCGGCGGGAATGAGCTTCGGTGAGCTCGCGGTGTTCGGCGGCACAGCGCGCACCGCGGACGTTCACGCAGACACTGACGTCGAATGTTACATTCTGCCGAAGCCAGCCTGGGACAGCCTGGGTGACACCCACCCCACCGCGCGCTTCATCATGCTCGAGAACATGTTTCGCTACGTCTCCACCAGGGTCGCGGCGTTGAGCGCGGAAGTCGCAGCCCTGGAGGCGTGATGCGAATCGAAGCGTCGGTCACCTCGGTGTCGTGGATCCCATCGGAGGCCGTCGGCGGCGGTTTCAAGCTTCCGTTCTCGATCGGGATGTCGCACTACGACGATCCGCCGCCCGATCCACTGACCGACATCGAAGAGCTCGTCGCGCAGGATCGTTGTCGATTCTGCAATCACTTGAATGCCTTCATCGAGGTCGAGGACGGCAAGATCGTCGGTCACGGCGTCACCGCGGACGGCGTGGTCGGATCGACGACGCTGCGCCTCGGGCCGGCCGCGATGACGTTCGCCGCCGTCGTGTTCCCGACCCTGCGGCCGGACCCGGTGGTGACGCCGTCGTCTGTGATCTTCCGGCAAACGTGCGGCGCCCGCACCGGCGTTCCGGCGCCTCGTCCAGTGAAGCGGCCGCCTTACGTCCAGTTCGCGGCGCCGACCGCGTAGACGACGCTCGAGCTGGAGGTGCGTATCGACGGGACATCCACCGGGCGGATGGTCGGCGCGAGCTTCTTCCCGCGCCACTGGGTGTACGGAGGCGACGGGCGGCTGCTCCAGAAGAGCGGCGTCATCGATTTCAAGAGCTGGGCGGCGGAGCACTTCGGCGACAACACGCCCTGGGGCGATGTCGACTCACCGGCGCTGACGACGGCCATCGAAACCGCGCTGGAACGCGAGATCAGCCAGACAATCATGCGCGAGGGCAAGAAGCCCGAGATCCGCACGATCAAACCCGAGGGGCTCCTGTGCAAGGAAGGCGAACCGGGCGACGAGCTATACCTGCTCCTCGACGGCGTGCTCGAAGTGCTGGTGGGTGGCCAGCGGCTCGCCGAGATCGGTCCCGGCGCCATCCTGGGAGAGCGCGCGCTGATCGAGGGTGGTCTCCGCACCTCGACGCTCCGGGCGCTTACGCGGTGCAAGGTCGCGTGCGTGCCCCACGAAAAGGTGGATCGCGAGCGCCTGGAGCGACTGTAACCTGGCCACCAGCGGGAAGCCGGCGTTCCGGCGGATCCGAATTAACGAAGCTGTCACCCTGGACCGAGAAAGGGTGTGAGGAGATGACGGTTTGGTTAAGCATCGTACTGAGGCGACCCAAGGAGACGTGACTTGAAACTGCCCAACATCTTCGAGAAGGGGAGCGCACCGGTGACGGTTCGCCCCGGCGAAATCGTCTTCGCGGACGGTCAGCCGGCCGACTTCATGTACGTCGTCAAGCGTGGCGAGATCGAGATCGTGCGGGATGGTCGCGTCGTCGAAATGCTGGGGCCCGATGGCTTTTTCGGCGAGCTGGCCCTCGTGGACCAAGCACCGCGCAGCGCCACGGCGCGTGCGAAGACCGAAAGCGAGCTGATCGCGATCAACGAGAAGCAGTTTCTCTTCATGGTTGGCGAGACACCGTTCTTCTCGCTCGTGGTGCTTCGAAAGTTGGCCGAGCGCCTCCGGCGCAAGGATGGGTGAGCGACCCGAAAGGTATCGGCGCCCCCGACCGCTCCTGAATCGCCAAGCGACCACAGCGGCCACCCCGAAGTCCATGTGCCGCGCGCTGGCGGTGCCGCGGGCGACTTACTACCGGCACCTCGAAGCCAAGGCGCGTTACAGGTACTGCGCGCGGAAGCCCAGCCTACGTTCGAGAACCTGAAAGTCGCTACGGTTCGACGTCACCAGTACGGCGCCGCGCTGGCGCACCGTGAGCGCGATCAAGGCGTCGTTCTGAAACTCGCGTCGCTTGTTGACGTCCCAAGTGTGCTGGTCGCCGATGTCGCGGACTAGCTCGCCCGCCTCCCACCAGTGCTGGGCGGTGGGTTCCCACACCTCGCTCGCGAGACGATGCAGGGCTTCTACTGTCCGCCGAGCCTGTTGCGTCCGCGCCCCCCGTCGCAGCTCAGAAAGGACGACGGCCAGATGACGAACGACGAAGGCTGCGTGAATCGCTTGCACCGTCTGTGCGTGTAGTCCGCGCTCCCAGAAATCGATGTAGACGTTCGTGTCGAGGACAGCGGAGCGCATGACAGCGGATCAGCGTTCCGTGAAACTTCCCGGCGGCACCGCTGCGCGCGTTCGGTTCATGAACCGTGCAAGCACCCTCATCCGGGCAACCTCGCGCAGGGCCGCGCGAACCGTCTCGGCGTCGGTCCCAGCGCCCAACACGCGGCGCGCCTCATCGAGCTCGCGCTCGTCAATGAAGAAGGATTTTCGTTTGAGCCGCGAGGCCATATGCACATTGTAGCATACACAGGCATACGTTGTCGGCGGGCGGTGATCGCCCTGGTTGACCACCGAGCCACTGGGAGGCCGCGGCTACGGGGAGACCGATCGAGACGTGGTTGCGGATCGCAACGGCTAGGCCGCTACGCAGTCGGCGCCGGCGCGCGGCGGCGCCCGGCGTTGCTGATTCCAAGCGCGGACACGGCGCCGCCGAGGACCATCAGGCCGGCCATCGCCCACAGCCCCGCACGCATCGCCTCGGTGGATGCGCCCTCGAGCACGTCGACCACCACTTCGCGCTCGCCGGCGGGGGCGCCGGACGCAGACGTGTGGAGCGGACGTTGCTTGGCGCGCTCGAGAAACGCGTGGGTCGAGCCGCCGAGCCGCCGCTCGCCCGCACGAGCATCGATCGCGCGACCGAACCCCGCCGCCACGATCGCACCGACCGCCGCTACCGCGAGCAACCCCGCCACGCGCGCGATCGCGTTGTTGACCGCCGACGCGATACCGGCGTGGCGCTGGTCGATGTCCGCCAGCACCGCCGAGGTCAGCGGCGCCACCGTCGCCGCGAGGCCGACGCCAAACACGACCACGCCGGGCGCGAGCCGGGTCACGTAACCCGCGTGCGCGTCGAAGCCCGCCATCAGCGCGAAGCCGGCGCCCGCGACGATCGGGCCCGCCGCCATGAACGCGCGCGGACCATGTTTGCCCGCCAGCCGGCCGAACACCGGCGACAGCACGAACATGATCACCGTGACCGGCAACAGCGCCAGCCCGGCCGCGGTCGCCGAGTACCCCGCGACCTGCTGCAGGAATACGGTGATGAGGAACGTGGCGGCGGTCAGCCCCGCGTAGATCGCGAGCGTGGCGGCGTTGCCGACCGCGAAGTTGCGCGTCCGGAACAGCGCCAGCGGGAGCAGCGGGTGCGCCGTGGCCCGCTCGAACGCGAGGAAACCCGCGAACGCCGCCACCCCGCCCCCGAGCGGCAGGAAGATCGCGGGATCGCGCCAACCCCGTCGCGGCTGCTCGATGAGCGCATAGATGATCCCGCCCAGCGCGACCGCGCACAGCAGCGCGCCGACGACATCCACCCGGCTGCGTTCGGTGGGCGCCGGCTCGGCGTCGAGCTTCGCCAGCACGGCCAGCGTGACCGCGACCGGCAACACGTTGATCGCGAATACCCAGCGCCACGATCCCGCATCGACCAACAGGCCGCCGAGCAGCGGTCCGATCACGAACGCAATCCCCGTCCACGCCGTCCAGCGGCCGATCGCTCGCCCCTGCTGGTCGTTCGAGAAGTTGCCGATGATGAGCGCCAGCGAGCTCGGCACCAGCAGCGCCCCCGCGATCCCTTGCAGCGCCCGCCCCGCGATGAGCGACGGCACGTTGGGCGCCATCGCACAGCCCACCGACGCGAGCGCAAACCCGACGAGGCCCGCGCCGAACACGCGCTTGCGGCCGAACAGATCGGACAGCGATCCCGCGATCAGGATCAGCGACCCGAGGGTGAGCAAGTAAGCGTCCACGACCCATTGCTGTGCCGCGATCCCGCCACCGAGCTCGTCTTCAATCGCGGGGAGCGCGACGTTCACCACCGCGACGTCGAGGAACGCCACGAACGAGCCCAGGATGGCCGCCAGCAGGACGAAACGCTGATTACGGGTCATGCCCCGAGCCCTCGTCGCCGTACCCGATGTTACCCCTCGCCCTCGCCCATCAGGGTGACGACGACGGTACGCGCGCCGCCCGAATCGCGGTGCTCACCGAGGTAGATGCCCTGCCAGGTCCCGAGCGCCAGCCGGCCGCCGCGAATCGGAATCGTCACCGACGCACCGATGACGGTCGACTTGATGTGCGCCGGCATGTCGTCGCTGCCCTCGGCCGTGTGCTCGAAGTAGGGCGCGTTCTCGGGCACCGCGCGGTCGAACCAGCGCGCCATGTCGCCGCGCACGTCGGGGTCCGCGTTCTCGTTCACGGCCAGTGACGCCGACGTGTGCTGAATGAAGAGCTGCGCGAGCCCGACCCGAAACCGCGCGAGCTCCGGAATCGCCGCGACGATCTCGTTCGTCACCAGGTGAAACCCGCGCGCCCGCGGCTTCAGCCGAACCTCGGTCTGGTGCCAGCGCATACTGCCGTGAGATCTAGCACGGACGCGGCGCGCGAATTGCGCCGTGATCTGCCCCACCGACGGACGATATTGAGATTGCGAAAATCGGCCCCATCATTCTAATGAGTCGACGGGCGACGGACGTCCAAGGATCGAGACCCGAAAAGGAGATCGAATGACTTCCGCAAGCGTGTCATCTGGCAAGAAACTGGCTGTCGCACTGGGTATCGGACTGTTCACGCTGTTGGGCGCGCTGGCCGAGGCGCAAGCGCAATACGGGGCTCCCCCGCCCTACTACCCACCGCCCGCACCCCGCGGCGTCTACCGTTCCGGTCTCGTCCTCGGCGGCTCGCTGGGCGCGGGGTCGATCCACGCGGACAACTGCGGCGTCGTGTGCGGCGCCGCGTTCATGGGCGAGGTCCACATCGGGGGCATGGTGAATCCGCGGGTCGCGGTGATGGGGGATTTCTGGATGGGCGCGCGCGGCTGGAGCGACGCGATCGGCGACGGGTCGACCTTCCATGGCATCTACACGCTCGCGGCCCAGTACTGGGCCACCGACATCCTGTGGCTGAAAGGCGGCCTCGGGATGGGGAACATGCAGCTCTCCGACGCTTACAGCGGGACGTTCGGGGACGAGACCGGGTTCGCGCTCATGGGCGCGATCGGGCTCGAGCTCATGCAGACGTACAACTCGACGCTCGACTTGCAGCTGCGCGTGGGCCACGCGTTCTATACCGAGGGGGGCGACGTCGACAACCTCGCGCTCATGATCGGGTTCAACTGGTACTGACGGTTTTCGTCGAAAAACCCGGCCAGCATCGCGACGGTTTCGCCGCGTCAGCGACGACGCCGTGCCTCCTCGACAACACACCTGATTCGGGCCAAGCTGCTCCCTGGCTCGTCGAGGCCAGCCCCGCCTCGGAAGTCATCAGCTTAAAGGAGCACTCGCGATGCCCCCCAGTACGTTCTCCTCGCGCGCCGCTGCCGTCATCAAACGCCGGATGTTTCTCAAGGCGTTGGCGCTGGGCGCAACGGTTCCAGCCGCGATGCGCCTCGCGCGCGTCGCGACCGCGGCGACCACCGGTGCGCCGCGGCGGTTCATGGTCATCTACGTCCCGCACGGCACGGCGCCCGAACATTTCGCGCCCCGCGTGACGGGCGGCGATCTCAAGAACTTCACGCTCTCGAACACGAACGAGTCGATCCTCGCGCCGCTCGAACCGTACAAGGCGTCGGTCAACGTCTACGAGGGCTTCCAGTACCTCGGCGACGCGGAAACCCACGACGGCGTCGTCAATTGCCTGTCGGGCGTGGACGCGAAGGACACCACGACGCCGCGTACTTCGCTCGAACACGTCATCGCCAAGGCGCTCAACGTCAAGCCGCTCATCCTGGGCGCGTGCTCGCACCTGCCGTTCGGCCTCGACCGCAACGGCATGTTGTTCTGGAACGGCACCCCGGTCGACCCGGAGAAGAGCCCGGTCAAGGTGTACGACGCGCTGTTCGGCAACATCGGCGCGCCGATGGTCAACGCCGAGGCGCAGCTGCAGAAGGACCTGCTCGCGTTCACCGCCGGCGAGATCAACTCGCTCAGCTCGACGCTCACCGGAATGACCCGCGAGCAGAGCAAGCTCGCGGTTCACCTGTCGTCGATTCAGGCGATGCAGGTGGACACGATGATGCCGCCCTCGGCGTGCACCACGAAGCCCAACCTGCCTCTCGTCGAGATGGTGCGGACGATGAGCGCGGGCAACAAGCCCGATCCCGGCAACGGCAACGACTGGTTCTACCAACCCGCGAATTTCAAGCTGCTGTTCCAGGCGCAGCTCCAGCTCGCGGCGCAGGCGCTGATCTGCAACGCCGCGCCCATCATCGGGCTCATGCCGCTGTTCGCGACCTGCGACTACGACTTCGGACCGATCGCCGGCATCCCGGGCGCGCACCACAACGTCCTGTCGCACACGACGCCGCAGCAGGCGGACGGCGCCCAGTACAACTCGCCGATCAGCATCGACAACCTGAAACCGAGCGTGCGCGTCCAGTTCGCGAAGGCGCAGCGCTGGTTCACGCAGCAGATCGTCGACTACCTCGTCAAGACGCTGGCCGACACGCAGGATCCCGGCCAGCCCGCGGGCGTGAAGGTCCTCGACAGCACGCTCATCTACATCATGAGCGAGATCGGCGACGGGGCCGACCACTCGCGGGTGAGCGAGGTGCTCTACCCGCAGACGCCCGACAGCCTGCCGCTCTTGACCATCGGCAAGTGCGCGGGGGCGATCACCACCGGCCAGGTCATCAGGTTCCCCATCGACGAGAAGTCCAAGGCGCGCGCGGTCAACCGACCCGCGAGCGATCTCTACCTGACGATGGCGCGCGCGATGGGCGCCAGCAACGCGACCTTCCCCGGCACGACGGGCGTCATCCCCGGGATGCTGACGCCATGACCGCCCTAACGTGGACGAATACCCCGACGCGCGGGCTGGTCGTCGCGCTCGCGTTGGCCGCCCAGGCCTGCGCCGGCGGGAGCTCGCCGCTCACCGGCAACGGCGGCAACCCCGGCAGCGGCGGCTCGAGCAGCCCAGGCACGGGCGGCTCGGGCAACGTCGGCAACCCGGGCACCGCGGGCGTCAGCGGCGGCGCGGGGACCACCGGCGCCGGCGGCTCGTCGCCCAACTTTACCCTCGCCTGCCAAAGCGCCTCGCTCGGGACCCCGACCCTGCGGCTGCTCACGCGCGGCGAGCTGACGAGCACGCTCAGCGACGTGTTCCCCGAGGTGAAGACGCAGTGGACCGCATCGCTGCCCTCGAGCACGATCTCCGCCTACGGGTTCGACAACGAAGCCTCGGCGACGGTGGGCTCGCAGCTCGCGGGCGCGATCCTCGACACCGGCCTGGCGGTTGCGACCGCGGTGACCGGCACGTCATTCGCGACCATCCTGCCCTGCTCGGGCAGCGCGGCGGACCGCACCTGCGCGGGTACCTTCATCGACAAGTACGGCAAGCGCCTGTTCCGCCGCACATTGACCTCGGCGGAGCGCGACAAGTACCTCACGTTCTTCGATCAGTCGCGCGCCAAGGCGCCCGACTTCAAGACCGCGATGAAGTACCTGACCGTGGCGCTGATCCAGTCGCCGAACACGCTCTACCGCAGCGAGGTCGGCGCCGACACGGGCAACGGCATGCGCCAGCTCTCCGCGTACGAGATGGCGACCGAGCTCGCGTACACGTACACCGGCACGACGCCCAGCGACGCGCTGCTCACGACCGCCGGCACCGGCAACCTGGGAGACGTCACCGCGATGGCCCGGGCGATGACCGGCACCCCGGCCGGCAAGCAGATGATGCACCGGTTCTTCGACCAGTACCTCGACTACCCGAGCGTGGTCAGCCTTCAGAAGCCGAACATCTCGACGTTCGCCGGCCTGTCCGCCGACATGGTCCTCGAGACGCGCGCGTACGTCGACGACATCGTGATGGCGAACGCCGGCGGCATGAAGGAGCTGCTGACCTCACCGACGGGGTACCCGTCCAAGCGATTGGCCACGTACTACGCGACCGGCAACATGTTCTCGGGGACGTTTCCGATGCCCGCGACCGACTACGGCAAGGTCACTCGCCCCGCGGGGACGGGTGTGGGCATCCTGGCGCAGGGCGCGTTCCTGGCGACGCACGCGTCGACCGCGGCGTCGTCGCCGACCAGGCGCGGCCTGTTCCCGTTCTACCGGCTGTTCTGCAGCCCCAAGCTGACGCCGCCCGCCAACGTGCCGCCGCTCGACACCACGACGCCGACGCCCAACGTGAACACGACGCGGGATCGCTACGAGTCGCTGCACACGAAGTTGGGCGCCGATTGCAAGGCCTGCCATACGTTCTTCGATCCGATCGGCTTCGCGTTCGAGCACTTCGACGAGGGTGGTCGATACCGCGCCAAGGAAACGACGGCGTCGGGGACGTTCGACATCGACTCTTCGGGATCGATCAAGGCGCCCGACGGCACGACGCTCACCTTCACCGACCAGGAGTCGCTGATGGCGGGGCTGGCCAACCAGCCCGTGATCCACCAGTGCCTGTCGGCGTACCTCGCCGCATACGCGTTCGGGACCAGCGAGGCCTGCATCGGCGCCAGCCAGGTGACAGACCTCAAGGACGGCACCATCGGCATCGTCGAGGCGTTCGCGCGCCTGGCGAGCGAGCCCCACTTCTCGAAGCGGACGGCGCCCTAGCGCGGGCGGTGTTCCTCGACGCGCCCGGGGCGTCAACCTCATGTTCGGCGGGAGGTTCTAACCAGCCGGTTCGATGACCAACGCGCGGCCGGGTCCGGCGCAACCCGCGCGTCGCTCGTCCGAACACCCGACGTGCGGCTCGTGTCGATCGCAGTGGCGTTCGTCGTCGGGGATGCGTGTGGGCTCGGGGAAGTCATTGGGGTCCGCGGAGCGATCGCCGTCTGGATCGCGACCGGGGCTCTGCTCGCGCTCACGCTGCGGATTCGGCGATCGATGTTGGTAGTCGTCACGCCGATCGCGCTGACGACGACGCTGTTTGGTATCGGCGCCGTCATGGGGACACGGGCATTGCGACCGGCGAACATCGATGCGCGGTTGGCGGCGGCGTTGGACGGCGACGCCGCGGTGACGATCGAAGCCGACGTGGCCCGAGGACCGGAGTTGACCAGCGCCGGGACGCGGCTGGTTGTTTCGGTGCTGAAGATCGACGGAGCGCGCGCGGCGGGCACGGTCGCCGCTGGGGTCGTGCACGGGTGGCCGGACTTCGGGCCGGGCGAGGTCGTCGAATTCAGGGCCAAGTTGCGGTCGTTGCATGGGACGAGGAATCCGGGGCTGCTGGATCCGATGCTGGGATTGCGCGCGGCGGGAATAGAGGCGCTCGCGTCGGTGGGTAGCGCGGAAGCGATCCGCCGGCTCGCGGAGCCGTCGGGCATGGGGCCGCGGCGGCTGGCATTTCTGGCGCGGCGGGCGCTGCGGGCGGCGGTGGACGAGCAAGTGGCGGGAGCGCCAGGCGCATTCATGCGGACCGCGGTGCTCGGCGACCGACGCGGGGTGTCGGATGAAATCGAAGCGGGTTTCCGGTCGGCGGGGGCAACGCACGTGTTGTCGGTGTCGGGGCTACATCTGGCCGCGGTGGCGGCGGCGCTGTTCCTGATGGTGCGAACGCTGGCGGTGCGGATTCCGCGGCTCGCGCTGCACGTGGACCCGCGCGCGGTCGCGGCGGCGGTAGCGCTCCCCGGAATCGCTTTCTTCACCCTGCTCACCGGGGAGGCGATCGCGACCGAGCGGTCGGCGGTGATGCTGGCGATCGGGATGGGCGCGTTCATCGTGGGGCGACGGCCGGCGCTCGGGCCTGCCATCGCGGTGGCGGCGCTCGTGCTGCTGGGTCGACAGCCGCTCGCGCTGCTCGACGTATCGCTGCAGCTGTCGCTCGCGTCGGTCGCGGGGATGGCGCTGCTGGCGCGCGGGTTGGGACCGGCGCCGGCACAACGCGGGTCGCCAACCGCCGGCGGCTGGAGGTCACGGCCGACCCGATGGTTGTGGGGGTTCGCGGCGGCGACCGCGGCGGCCACGGCCGCGACGGCGCCGCTCGTCGCGCATCAGTTCGCCGAGGTGGCGCCGCTCGCCCTCCTGGGCAACCTCGCGCTCGTCCCCCTCGTGGAGCTCGGCGTGGTGCCGGTCGGGCTCATGGGCGCGACCGCGGCGGCGGTGTGGGCTCCGCTCGGCCGGCCGCTGCTGACCATCGGGGGCTGGGCGGCACGTGGGGCGCTGGCGATCGCGGATGG
>WNGA01000273.1_pt1 | contig 74027 bp, 59 predicted proteins | sample 5400061 | NCBI WGS metagenome assembly WNGA01 (sample SAMN13153366, study PRJNA577476) | soil metagenome | isolation source: 100 cm soil or saprolite under grassland replicate 2 | place: USA:California | collected 2016-06-15
GTGTTCCCGCTCACCGTTGAATCCACAAGGTGCAGGGTGCCGTCCACGTTCTGGATGGCGCCAACGGCCGCCAACGCGGTGTTGGTCGAGTGGTTCCCGGTCACGGTCACCCTCAGCAGCGTGACCACGGCCCCCCCGAGCATGCTGAAGCTCCCGGGACCGGAGTTCGAACTCCCGCCTGTCAGGGTGAGGTCGTTGAAGTGCACCGTGGGGGCGAGGGCGATCGAGCCTCCGCCCATGATCGTGGTGGACCCGTCGCCCTGCAGGGTGATGTCCTTGTTGATGAAGAAGTTCCCCGTACAGGTCCCGGTCACGTCCAGGGTGTCCCCGGCCGCGGCGGCGGTGATGGCGGTCTGGAGGTCGTCGACGGGACAGTTCACCGCCGTGGTGGTGGCGTGGGCCACCCCGGGCACGAGGGCCGGGACGGTGGCGAGGGCCAGGACGGACACGACGACGGCACGAACGGCGGAACGGACGCTCATTGGAACCTCCCCAACGTTGGAACCGGATGCTGAGATTGTCATACACCACCGCCAAGGACAAGGGGTGCGACTGCCGCAACTCCCAAGCCGGGGATCGGTCGAAGCATCGGCTCACTGAGCGCTGTGCGCAACCTTCCAGCCTGCGTTTCCGCAGGTCAGCGCGCCGGGAGGGATTCGAACCCCCGACCTTCTGATCCGTAGTCAGACGCTCTATCCGGACTGAGCTACCGGCGCGTGGTCGGACGAGGCGACAGGGTCGGACGCTCCTTGGTGCAGCGAACGATCCCGCCGACCTGCCGCCTCAGGATACCGCGCGAGGAAACCACGCCTCCGGCCAGGACGCTCCTCGGGGCGACGCGCTACACGGCGCCGGGGCCCTTGAACCGCATCTCCTCGCAGTACATCTCGGCCCTCAGGCGCTGCACCGTGTCGGCGTTCGGCTGGGGCTTGTCGAGGGCCAGCGAGAAGATCCCGAGCTGCACGAGATCGATGCTCGCGAGCTCTTTGGCGAGGTCGGAGGAGAGGAACGCGATGCGGCCGTTACGTTCGAACTCCTGGCCGTCGTTGCCGAGGATGACGAAGTCGTTGAACCAGCTGTACCAATCCAGGCCGTCGACCTGCGAGAACAACAGGCTCACGTTCGAGACTTGCAGGACGCCGGTTGCGCGGCCCCCGACGCCAGGCTGCTCGATGGTGATCGCCTCCACCTTGCTCACCCTGTTGGTGGGCAGGGTCCCCAGCGTGACGTGGAAGTTCTGCGCGAGCCAGGCCCTCTGCTTGGTCGGGTCCAGGTTCACCACGCCGGTGGCCCTGCGCATCTTGGTGGACTGGGGGGCCAGGGTCAGCGTGATGTACGCGGGGGCCGTGCTGGCGGCATCGAGAACAGGGAACCTGATCTCGGTGATGAGCGCGTTCGAGAAGTCCAGGGCGCTCTTGATGTTGCGCTCGGAATCGCACGCCAGGATCGATCCTGAATGAACCGGCGCCTTGCGGACCAGGACCGCACTGATCCAGTCGTACACCGGCTTGGCCATCGACAGCCCGAACCGCATCACGATCGGGTCGTAGCTCACCTTCCCGATGTGCTTCCTCACCACGCCACTGACATCGGGGTCCTCGAGCACCACCTCGCCCACCGGGTCGCCGCCGTCCACGGACTTCAGGAACCCCATGAGCTGGCGGTCCAGGACCAGGACGCGGTAGCCGGTCGTGCGGGACAACCGCGTGTCTCCCGTGGCCCGGTTCGCCGCGCGCTCCGCCGCCGTCGCCGCCGAGCCCCGCCACAGGCCGGAGGCCACAGCCGCCCCGGTCACCCCGGCCGCGCCGGCGAGGAACCCTCGCCGAGTGACCCCGTCATGTTCATCCGGCTCGTCGTGGGCTTCACCGGACACCACGCCAACGCCGAACGAGTCGTCCATGGGGCACCTCCCTGGTCGATCCTGCGGCGTTGGTACCACTCCGGGACGTTCCGGTCGAGTCGGACGTCCGGCCCCACAGTCTGTACCGTGCTCTGACCGCGGCTATCGCCCCGACCCTCGGGGAGGACACAATGGACGGGAGCAGGAGCCACGCAAGGATGGATCGCTTCACGGTCGACACGCGGTACTGGCACCGCCTGGACGACGGACGGGTGCAGTGCGACGTCTGCCCGCGCGCCTGCCGGCTCCAGGAGGGCCAGCGAGGGTTCTGCTTCGTCCGGATGCGGGAGGACGACCGGATCGTCCTCACCACGTACGGGCGGTCCAGCGGCTACTGCGTCGACCCCATCGAGAAGAAACCCCTCGACCACTTCCTTCCCGGGACCCCGGTGCTGTCGTTCGGCACCGCGGGATGCAACCTGGGGTGCCGGTTCTGCCAGAACTGGGACATCTCGAAGTCCCGGGAGATCGACACGCTGGCCGACGAGGCCCGCCCGGAGGCCATCGCGGACGCGGCACGGGCGCTGGGGTGCCGGAGCGTCGCCTTCACGTACAACGACCCGGTGATCTTCATGGAGTACGCCATGGACGTGGCCGACGCATGCCGGGAGGCCGGGATCAAGGCGGTGGCCGTGACCGCCGGCTACATCTGCCGCGAGCCCCGCACGGAGTTCTACCGGCACATGGACGCCGCGAACGTGGACCTCAAAGGGTTCACCGAGGACTTCTACCACCGGACCTGCTTCGCCCACCTCCAGCCGGTGCTCGAGACGCTGGAGTACCTGAAGCACGAGACCGACGTGTGGTTCGAGATCACGAACCTGCTGATCCCGGGGCTCAACGACTCCGACGACGAGATCGACGCCATGACCGCATGGGTGGTCGAGCACCTCGGACCGGACGTACCCATGCACTTCACCGCCTTCCACCCCGACTTCAAGATGATGGACCGGCCTCACACGCCCGCGGGGACGCTGTCCCGGGCCCGCGCGATCACGCTGCGCAACGGCGTCCGCCACGCGTACACCGGGAACGTGAACGACGCCCTGGGTCAGAGCACGTACTGCCCCGGGTGCGGGACACGGGTGATCGAACGCGACTGGTACCGGCTGGGGCGGTACCGGTTGACGGACGACGGCCGCTGCGAGACGTGCGACACGCGCCTGCCAGGCGTGTTCGACGGCCCGCCCGGGGGCTGGGGCCCGAGGCGGCTGCCGGTGAACCTGGCGTCCATGGCCGGGCCACGTGGGCTGACCGGTCTCGTGGCTCCAGGGGTTCGCCTCCCCGCGTTCGGGCCACGGTGAAGGCCCGTCGGCGGACCGATATGTCCCCGGCGGTGGCGTCTCTTCGATTGCGTATGACAGCGACGTCGCTCGACCGGCCGTCGGCGATGGCGGCGGCACTGCGGGTCCGCGGCCTCGTGTTCGCCGCGCGGAGCGACCTGGACGGGGCGGTCGACGCCCTGGAACGGGCGCTCGCGCAGCACGAGCGTGTCCGATCAGCTCACGCCGACGGAACAAAGCGTCTCTGCCAGCGCTCCTAGTTCAGCACGAAGTACGCGACGATGACGGTGTTCGGATAGGCCGGTGCCTTGTTGAGGTAGATGGTGAAAGAACCCGTAGCAGGCACCACGTTCTTCACGAAGAACGGTCCCTTCTGCTGAACGGTCGCCAGGATCATGCTGCCCGTGGTCGCCCCCGACATGTTCACCGTGACGTGGTTCGAGCCGGAGGGGAGGAAGGCCAGCCCGCTCCTGCTGAACTTGGCCTTGCCGAGGACGTTGAGAGCCGTGCCGGTCGTGCTGCGAGCCTGGACACCGGTCCCGGCGGGGGAATCCCCGAACACGCCGGCCCCGTTCACGGTGGCTTCGCCGTACACGGCGGAGCCGGTCCCGCCCGTCTGGCCCCACACCCCGATGCCGGTCGACCCGGTGTTGTGGCCGTAGACGCCGGTGCCTTTGACGGTCTTGCCCTCGACGCCATAGCCCGTCGATGAGTCTTCGGTGATCCCGAACAGGCCAGCGGCGGTCCCAGCCCCCATGAGCCCATGACTGCCGCACACAAACAGTCCGCTGGTGCTTGGATTGGGGGTCACCGCGTCACAGCCCTGAAACCCCGCCGTTGTGTTGTACAGCCTCGTCACGGCCGTCTCGGAGTTGCCTTGCCCCGCGGTGATCGGCGAACCCTGGGTCGCTAGGGCCCCTGGACTCCCGGCGACCACAACCACGGCGAACGCCAGAGCGACCAGGGCAACGGCACCGCCCAAGCGGGTACGCAGCTTCATGATGAACCCCTCCCCTCGGTCGATACGGACTCCGGACGGTGCCAGGTCACGAGGCACAGGTCAATACGCGACCCGGCGCAAGACCTCGCCATGCCTCACGTTCGAGTTGGGACGCATACCGACTTGCGGAGACGACAGGATTCGAACCTGTGAGGGAGCTATCAACCCCCTAACCGCTTAGCAGGCGGCTGCTTTCGGCCACTCAGCCACGTCTCCGGGGGGATTGTACCGAGCCTCCCCAGGGCCGCCCGAGGTCGTTTGCCCGGGGCGGCGAGGGGTACAAGCAACGTGCGCCCGGGCCCGCGCGGGGCCCCGAAGGCCCCTGCCCGAACCTTCGGAGGGAACACATGAAGCGCGTCCTGCCCGCGGCGGCGTCGGCCGCCGGACTGCTCCTGCTCGCCGCCCTCGCCGTCCCCGGGCCCGCGTTCGCGCCCCCCGCCCGGGCCGACACGCCGCCCGCCGCCCAGGTCGGCCGGTTCGGGCCCCCGTTCGCCGAACCGGGACCGAGCTGCCCGCACGAGGCCGAGGGGTCCACCGGGCCCGCGACGGCCCAGCCGCCCGACTGCAAGCCGGCCGCCGTGAGCGTGGTGATCCTGCCGAACGGACGGGTCCTGTACTGGGACGGCCTGGAGGCCATGGAGTCGGTCCACTACGGCGTGGCCGCGGAATTCGGCGACGTGGCCGGGATGGACCAGAGCCGGGTGATGGACCTCCACGGCTCATGGGAGACGCCCGACCCATCCGACGGCGGCGCGAACGCGAACGGCTACGACTCCACCTACCTGGTCCCCGACGCGCCTCCACCGCTGAACGAGGTCCTCAACGACCCCGGGAACGCCCCCGGGGCGCTGTTCTGCTCCAGCCAGGTGATCCTGAGGGACGGCACGGTCCTGGTGGCGGGCGGCACGAACTACTACTCCGAGCCCCACGTGCCCGGCACTCCGTACGGGGTGGCCGAGCTGGAGGGCCTCCGCAACTCCCGGCTGTTCCTCCCGAGGTCGAACCGGTGGATCCAGTCGGGCTGGATGCACCACGGCCGGTGGTACCCGACGCTGGTGACCCTGGCGAACGGGGACGTGTTCGTGGCGAGCGGCGTCACGAAGCTCGTGAAGCCGCTGTACCCGGAGACGCCGGAGGACTCCGGCCGGAACGTCGTCCAGACCGAGACGTACCACCTGGGAACGCGGGCCTGGACGTCGAACGGTACGGGCGGCGACCGCTCGCTCCCGCTGTTCCCCCGGCTCCACCTGCTCCCGGACGGCAAGGTCTACTACGACGCCGGCGGGCAGACGTTCAACCCGTTCGGCCAGGCCTACGACGAGGCCCTGTGGAACGAGGCCGCCGCGTACGACCCCGCCGCGAGGACCTGGACCGACCTCGGGACGCCGGCGCTCGCGTTCCGGGGCTCGGCGTTCTCCGTCATGCTCCCGCTCCGCGCGCCGTACGCGAAGGCGTCGTTCCTGTCGGCCGGCGGCGTGTTCGGCACCACGCCGGGCTCCTACGTGGCGAACCCCACCAGCCAGATCGACACCGTGGACACCGCACACGGCGATGCGTTCTCCTCCGAGCTCACCGGCATGCTGAACAACGCCCGCTGGTACTCCACGGCGGTGGTCCTGCCCACCGGCCAGGTCATCGCGTTCTCCGGCGCCGACCGCGACGAGGTGGACGCCCCCGGCTCGGGATTCCCGGTGGCCCAGGCCGAGCTGTTCGATCCGGCCACGAAGACGTGGGCGCCGCTCGCGAGTGGCACCGACGACCGGACATACCACAACACCGCCGTCCTCCTGCCGGACGGGCGGGTCCTGGTGGGCGGGCACTCCCCCATCGGCACCGGATATGGGGCGCAGACGGAGGTCCCCGGGGGGTTCTCGAACCCGTGGCGGGACCCGTCGTTCGAGGTGTACAGCCCGCCGTACCTGTTCTGGGGACCCCGTCCGGCCATCTCGAACGCGCCGGACTCGGTGGGCTACCGGGGCACGTTCACGATCAGGACGCCCGACGCCGCCCGGATCGGCACGGTGGCGCTGGTCCGCAACCCCGCGCTCACCCACCTCACGGACGCCGACCAGCGGGTGGTGGATCTCCGGATCGTGAGCCGGAGCGCGGGCTCGGTGACCGTCGCCCGACCCCCCTCCGGCGCGGTGGCGCCGCCGGGGCCGTACCTGCTGTTCGTGAACGCCCGGAGCGACCGCGGGCTGATCCCGTCGGTGGCCCGTCAGGTGTTCGTGGGGGGCCGGGCCCCGGCCTGGACCCAGGCCGGGTAAGGACCGGCGTGGCCCCGCGACCAGGCGCGAACGCGTCGCCAGGGCCCGGTTTGGACCCGGCGAACCGTGGGTACATCTGCCCCGCGAATGCCCGCCCCGCGTGAGCGGATGCCGCCCTCCCAGGGCGAGCCGAGGGGGATGGAGCCGAACAGATGTTGAGACGACGTATTCTCCGACCGAACTCGCGGCGGACGGCCGCCTCGATCGCGGTGGCCTCGGCCGCGGCGATCCTGTTCGTCCTCACGGTGGCGGGGCCGAGCTTCGCCGCGTCCCCGTCCTCGGGGAGCGTGGGGCCGAGCGGCACCTCCACCCACTGGAGCGGGCAGAGCTACGTGGCCGGCGCCACCGCCAGCCCGGCCGCATGCTCCGCCGGCGACACGGTGTGCGACCACTTCACGCTGTCGGTCGGGGTGAGCTCCTCCTACTGGGACACCCACACCGGCGGCGTCCGGGTCTCCATCTCGTGGGGGGACTCGAGCGACAACTTCGACCTCTACGTGTCGGGCGCGGGCAGCTCCGCGTCGAGCTCGTCGTCCTCCGAGAGCGTTTACATCGCGAACGCCGCGGGGTCCTATTCGATCCTGGTCGTCCCCACGCTCGTGACCTCATCCGGCTACAGCGGCTCGGCCTCGTTCTCGTCCGCGACGAAGCCCACTCCATCGCCGTCCCCCTCGCCATCGCCGTCGCCCAAGCCCTCGCCGACGGGCGGCGGAGGGGGGTCGGGCGGCGGCGACGGCACCGGCGGCTCGGGCGGCGGCTCCGGAAGCGGGACCGGCGGCTCCGGGAGCGGGACCGGCGGCTCCGGGAGCGGCTCCGGTTCGGGGTCCGGCTCCGGGACCGGTTCGGACTCGGGATCGGGCTCCGGCACCGGCTCCGGCACCGGCTCCGGCACCGGCTCCGGAGACACCTCCGGCGGTTCGGACAGCTCTCCCGTCGTGCAGCCGGGCCAGCCCCACTACTTCGGCCCGCTGGGAGGCCCCGTCTTCCGCTACCACGGCCCGTACCACTTCAAGCCCCCGTTCTCGGTGGGCGACTCGCCGGGGCACGCGGTGAAGCCCCCGTCGACCGGAACGGCCGGCTCCTCGGCCGGCGGCGGCCACGCGGTCCAGCCACCCCAGCCGGGGGCCGACGCCGGCAATGGGTCAACACAGTCCACGGAGTCCACGGAGTCCTCGCAGGATCGCGTGGTGGTGCAAGCCACGTCGGCCTCGCCCGAGCGGCGAGTCCAGCCCCTGGTGTGGCTCCTGATCCCGCTCGGCCTGATCCTGTTCGCCGCCACGGTCGCGGTGGTGTTCGAGTCCGAGGACGAGCGGGTCGTCGCGGTGGCCACCGACGGGAAGCGCGAACGTGCGGTGCCCGTGGACGCGGTGGACGCCCCGCCGGCCGGGCCGATCGTGAAGCTCGGGTTCGCCACGAGGCGGGCCGTGGGGACGGTGGGTCGGGGCGTCCGGCGAACGTTCCGCCGCGGCTGATCCCCGCCCGGGCCGGGCAAACAGCACGCTTCCCGTTTCACTGACCGCCGGTCAGGGAATACCTGGCCCGCCGGTTGGGGGGTCCGGCGGAGCCCGACGCCAGACCGAGGACCCGACCATGCGACACCGTCCCGCGCTCGTCCCGCTGACCCTGCTCCTCGTGCTCGCGACGGCCATGCCGGCCGGCGCCACGTTCCCGTTCCCCCCGCAGGGCGGCGACCCCTACGACTACACGAAGCTCCACATCACGAACGGGACCTGCCCGCCCACCGCCGGTAGCGACCTCCCCCGGGGATTCGACTGCCGGGCGGAGTCGAAGCTGACCGACTACGCCCCCCAGCCCGGCGACGTCGACCACGACCCGACCGTCGAGAGCAACCCCCAGGAGCTCTTCGGGCGCAAGGGACCAGGGACGAACCGGGCCTGGGAGCTCACCACCGGACGGCCGGACACCCTCATCGCCGAGCTCGACAGCGGCATCCTGTGGAGCCAGGACACGCCCGAGCTGGTCAACAAGTTCTTCCTGAACCGGGGCGAGCTGCCGGTTCCGTGCACCGCGGCGCCCTGCTCGACCACGTTCGGCGGTTCGCTCCAGACCCACGACGTGAACCACGACGGCGTGTTCAACGTCGCCGACTACGCGAACGACCCGCGGGCGCACGACTTCACGGACGACCGGAACAACTACCTGGACCCCGCCGACCTCATCCGGACGTTCTCCGACGGCGCCGACCAGGACGCCGACGGCTACACGGACGACATCGCCGGGTGGGACTTCTTCGAGGACGACAACAACCCAGGCGACGACGTGGAGTACGGCCACGGGACCGGAGAGGTCCGGGACTCGTCCGCGGAGATCGAACGGCACGTGACGCAGTGCCCGAACTGCACGGTGATGCCGCTGCGGGTGGGCGACTCGTTCGTCGCCGACATCGACGACTTCGCCGAGGCGGTCGTGTACGCGGTGGACCGCGGCGCCAGCATCGTGCAGGAGGCCCTGGGCACCTACAACCACACCGCGTTCGCCCAGGCCGCCGTGGACTACGCGTACCGGAACGGGGTGCTGGTGGTGGCCTCGGAGGCCGACGAGGAGGCCGGCCACCACAACTACCCGGCCGCGCTGAACCACACGATGGTGGTGAACTCGCTGACGCACTACGCCACGGTCCCGGACACCGACGCGCCGGCGGAGGAGCCGCTGACGTATCTCGCGTTCAACGGCTGCACGAACTTCGGCGGGTACACGTGGCTGTCGGTGGAGTCGAACTCGTGCTCCTCCGACGCCACGGGCCAGTCCGCCGGCATGGCCGGGCTGCTGTACAGCGAGGCCCGCAACGCCGTGGACCACGGGATCCTGCACCGCTCGGTGGCCGGGCGGCCGCTCTCGGCGGAGGAGGCCAAGCAGCTGCTGCGGATCGCCGCCGACCCCATCGACTTCTCCACCCCGGACCCGCCCGGGCCGCCGAACAACTTCGGCACCACCCTCCCCGACTCCATGCGGTACGTGACCACCGCCGGGTGGGACCAGATCACCGGATGGGGCCGGTTGAACATCCAGCGGGCCGTGAACCTGGTGGCCCGGGGCAGGATCCCGCCCGAGGCCGATCTCACGTCGCCGCTGTGGTGGCAGAGCCTGCCGGAGACCGGCCACGTGAGCGTGATGGGCCGCGTGGCGGCGCCCCGCGCCGGCTTGTACGCGTACCGCGTCCAGTTCGCGCCCGGCGTCCAGCCGCCCCGGTGGCCCGCGGCCGAGACCTGGACCACGGTGGCGTCAGGGACCGGCACCTCGCCGAAACAGGGCGTGCTGGCCTCGCTGGACCTGGCCGCCGTCCGGGCCGCGATCGACGCGGCGGTGCCGCCCTACACGCCGGCCGACGACCCCACCTCGCCGGACCTCCCCGAGCAGGACGCGTTCCGGGTCCGGATGGTCGTCTGCGCGGGCGTGGCGGCCTGCCCGTCCGGCGAGGCGCTCCTGGAGAGCTCGCCGTCCATCGCCATCGAGCAGCGCCAGCTCTTCTCACACGACGACCCCACGCTGCTGCCCGGGTGGCCGAGGCACCTGAACGCCGACGGGGCCGGCTCGCCCGCGTTCGCCGACCTCACCGGCGACGGCGTGGACGAGCTGGTGGTCTCCGACGGGAACGGGTTCGTCCACACGTTCCGGGCCGACGGCGCCGAGCTCCCCGGATGGCCGGTGCACACCGACCCCATCCCGCTCCCGCACTCGGGCACGAACGCGTACACGCGAGGGCAGGTCCCGGCGACCGTGGACGCGGCCATCCTGCTCGGCTCCCCGCTCGTGGCCGACCTCGACGGCGACGGGACGCCGGAGGTCGCCGTGGGGGCCATCGACGGCAAGCTGTACGTCTGGCATTCGAACGGGACCCGCGCCGCCGGGTTCCCCGTGACCACCGATCCCGACTACTCGGTGGAGCCGGGATGCCAGACGGCGATCGGGCCGGCCTGCGACGACTGGTCGTCCCACGACGTCCGCGACCCGCACAACACGGTCTTCCGGGGGTTCGCCGCGCCGCCCGCGGCCGGCGACCTGGACCCGTCCCATCCCGGGCTGGAGCTCGTGGCCGGGGCCATGGACGACCACGTGTACGCGTTCCACGCCGACGGCACGCAGGTCGCCGGATGGCCGGTGCTGATCGTGGACCCGGTCTACGTCCAGGCGGTGGACCCCGTGACTCACGAGGTCACCTACACGGTGGACCTGGGCGAGCTCCGCCAGCGCAAGATCATCTCCACGCCCACGCTCGGCGACGTGGACGGCGACGGGACCCTGGAGGTCGCCGTCAACGTGAACGAGCAGTTCGCCGAGGACCCCAACTGGACGCTCCGCGACCCGTCGCTGCAGTCGCTCCGGGCCCTCGGCACCACCGGCAACACCCGCGTGTACCTCCTGTACGCCGACGGAACGGATCACCCGGCCACCGCTGGCCAGCAGGCGTCCGCGAACCCCGACGACCAGGCCTACGTGGCGGGGTGGCCGGCGAGGATCGGCATGGCCACCACCCAGCTGCTCCCCGACGTGGGCGAGGGCTCGAACGGGTCACCGGTGATGGCCGACGTGGACGGCGACGGGACGCTCGAGATCGGCACGGCCTCGATCGACAGCCCGCCGTACCTGCTGAAGGCCAACGGCTCGTCATTCTACGGCGCCGACCCCCAGGGGCACGCCGTGACCATGGCCACCTCGGCGGACGAGTTCAAGAGCGGCGCCACGGACGGACCGTCGCTGGCCGCGATCGGCGGCGGCGTCTTCGGGCGGCTCGGAGGTCCGGGCTCGCCGGTCTCGTTCGCCATGGGCGCGTCGGGTCTCCGGCGGCTGCTCGACGTGGTCCTGCCGGAGCAGCAGCTGGGGGCGGAGGACCACATCGGCGCGTGGAACGCCCTCACCGGGACGTACGACCCGGGGTTCCCCAGCCGGATGAACGACCTCATGTTCTTCAACACCCCGGCCGTCGCCGACGTCAGCGGGGACGGGCTGGCCGAGGTCCTCCAGGCCTCCGCCATGTACGACCTCCGGGCATACGGGTTGGGCGGTGCGGTGCCGGGCGGGTGGCCCAAGTTCACGGGCGGGTGGTCGGTGACCACGCCCGCGACCGGCGACCTGAACGGCGACGGGAAGCTCGACGTGGCCATGATGAGCCGCGAGGGGTGGCTGTTCGTGTGGTCCTCCGCCGGCGACGCGTGCCAGCCACAGGAGTGGCCGAAGTTCCAGCACGACCTCCACAACACCGGCGCGTACGGCACGGACGCCGAGCCACCGGCCGGCGTGAGGGCCCTGACCGCGACCCGCGCGAACGGGGCGATCACGGTGTCGTGGACGGCGCCGGGCGACGACGGCATCTGTGGGACCGCGCGCCGCTACCAGGTCCGCGTCAACGGCGGGCACTCGGCCGCGACGACGCCGCCGGACCCGGCCACCGCAGGCACCCGACAGACCATGACCATCCCCGACCCCAGGGGCCGCATCAAGACCGTCACGGTCTCCGCCGTCGACGAGGCCGGCAACCGGAACCCCACCCGCCTGGCCAAGGTCGTCTGATCCGCGGGGCACCTGATCGGCTCGGTGACGCTGCTGCTGCACGCGGCCGGCTCGTGGCCGAGTGGGCCTGAAGCGGCCGCCTCCCTACAGCCGGTCGAGCGCGGCCCACATGGACGCCTTCAGTTCCTCGAGCGCCAGGCGGTGCTCGGTCCCGGCGGCCACCCGGACGAACGGAATGCCGGCCCTGGCGTCGGCGGCAGTGACGTACACACGGGCGACGTCGAATCCGAAGCTGGCACCGGCCACCAGGGGAACCTTCAGCCGCTCGGCTTCCTCGAGCATGAGTCGAACCAGACGAGACCGGTCGCCGGCGGTGGCCGTCCGGCCGAGGTCGATCTCCAGGTAGCCTCCGCGGAACCGAAGGTCCCGCGTGCGCTCCCACGCTGGATGCGACGGCAGCGCGGGGTGGACGACGCGGATCCCTCCCGCGCGGCGCCCGATCGCGGCGGGATGGCCGGACATGTGGATCGCCAGTTCCTCTGCGTTGCGTCCGAGCCTGGTCAGCCGCCGTTCCAGGATCGCCCGGTCCGGGTCCGGCACCAGGTGCGGAGCGAGGTCCGAGACGTTCGTGCCGAGGTGCTCCCGGAACCCGTCCAGGACCTCGCCGTCCCGTTCCCCGGCCACCACCATGCCCGCGGCCACCCGATCCAGCCCGAGCTGCGCGTACTTCGTCAGGCTCTCGTGCACGACCAGCCGGACCCCGGCGGCGCCAACGAGCGCGAACGGCTGGAACGTACAGGACCGCCCCGTGTTGTCGAGCACCAGGACCGCCCCGGTGCCCCCGCCCGCGAGCGACCGGACCACGGCGGGGATGTCCGGGACGTCGATGCCCGATGCGTTGCACAACGTGTCCAGGAACACCGCCCCCGGGCGATGGCGGGCCAGGGCCTCGAGCATCGCGTCGCCATGGCGTTCGTCCACCTCGACCACGCGACCCGGGAAGGCCCGGAGGACGAGGTCGCGACACTCGTGGTAGCTCCGCCGTCCGAGCAGCACCGGGCCCGGCGGCCGGACCTCGAACAGCAGCCAGCCGAGGATCGTCGTGAACGCGGACATGCCGCAGCTCGTCATGAGGGCGCGCAGCGCGAGACCGGCGGGATGGTCCACGTATTCGTGGAGGAACGCCGCCTCGAAGCGGGCGGCGTCGTCGTGGCGGTCCCGCCGGTAGTCGTCGTGGTGCTCGGTGACCCGGCCCCGGAACCTCCCGGCCTGAGGGTGGACCGAGTGGGCGAACGACGGCGACTGCCAGTCGGCGGCCGTGATGCATGCGGCGGCCACCGACCGGGCCGTCCGCAGCGCCGCCAGTCCCGCCGTCTTCCGGGCGGCCAACCGGTGCACCAGGTGCCCGGTGGGCCGCGCGGCCAGAGCCACCTCGCGATCGGCGAGCATCGACTCCCGCAGCATGGCGACCCGGCGCCGGTGCACCAGCAGCTGCTCCATCGCGAACCGGGCCCCCATGCCGTCCGGCCCGCCCACCTCGCCGAGATCCTCGAGGCCCCAGTCGATCCGGCGGCAGGTCCGCCGGGCCAGGCTCGCCATGTCCTCGAGGTCGGCCGCGAGCTCGAGGACGGATTCGGCCACCGGATCCTCTCCCCGGACGGCGTGCCGCCGCGCGCCGATCCTCGTGACGATGGAGGCCATGGCGTCCGATCCGCTCCGTTCGGTGGCCGTCGAAGACCAGACCGCGCCGCCCCCCGCACGGTTCCACCGGCCGGGGAACCCGATGGGCCTCCGGACGGTCGTTGGGGCGGGGACGAAAGGACCGGGCCAGCCGCATGAGGGAGCGGATGCTCTCGGAGATCGCCGGGGCGCTCGGCCTGCGCCGGGCCGGCCCGGACCGCCCGGTCGGCCGCGTGGTGGTGGACAGCCGCGGGGCCGGACGGGGTGACCTGTTCGTGGCCCTGCGCGGGAGCCGGACCGACGGCCACCGGTTCGTCCGCGAGGCGACCGCCAGGAGGGCGGCCGTCCTGGTCGAGGAGGCCGACGCTCCGGGACCGGGAGGCCCGGCGCTGTTCGCCGCCTCCTCGCTCGACGCGCTCGGCGCCCTGGCGGCGACGGTGCGGAGCGAGTTGACCGCCCGGGTGGTGGGGATCACCGGCTCGAACGGCAAGACGACCACGAAGGACTTCACCGCCGCCGTGGCCGCCACCCGGTGGGTCACGCACGCCAGCCCCCGCTCGTTCAACAACGAGGTGGGCGTGCCCCTGACCATCCTCGGCGCCGCGCCGGACACGGAGGTCCTGGTGTGCGAGATCGGAGCGGGCGCCGTCGGCGAGATCGCGGCCCTGTGCCGCATCGTCCGCCCGGAGATCGGCATCGTCACGAATATCGGCGTCGCGCATCTCGAGACGTTCGGCTCGCGGGCGAACGTGGAGCGGGCCAAGGGCGAGCTGGTCGAGTCGCTTCCAGAGCGCGGCGTGGCCGTGCTGAACGTGGACGATCCCCGGGTCCGCCGGCTCGGCGTCCATACGTCGGCGAGCGTCGTGACGTTCGGGCGTGGCGACGCCGACGTCCGGGCTCGCCGGGTGCGGCTCGACGGCGAGGGCCGGGCCTCGTTCGTGCTCGAGGCCGACGGTGAGGCTCACGCCGTCCGGCTCCCGGCGCCGGGCGCGCATCTCGTGGCCGACGCCCTGGCCGCGGTGGCGTGCGGGCTGGCCCTGGGGGTCCGGCCGGGACCGGCGGCGCATGCGCTGGAGAGGGCTCGCCTCTCGCCGTGGCGGATGGAGGTCCTGCGGTCACCCTCGGGCGTGGTGGTGGTGAACGACTCCTACAACGCGAATCCGGACTCGGTCGCGGCCGCCCTCCGTGCGGCGGCGGGGATGAACCCGCGGCGCCTGGTCGCGGTCCTCGGGCCCATGGCGCAGCTCGGGTCACTGTCCGGCCCGGCCCACGAACGGGTCGGCGCGCTGGCGGCCCGCCTGGGAGCCTGTCCCATCGTGGCGGTCGGACCGGAGGGTGCCGCCATCCGTCGGGGGGCACTCGCGCATCGCGGGAGCACCACGGTCCTCCTGGCGGCGGACGCGGCGGACGCGGAGCGGACGGTCCGGCGGATCGTTCGGCCGGGCGACGTGGTGCTGGTCAAGGGCTCGCGCATCTCCGGCCTGGAGCGGGTGGCGCTCTCGCTCGCCGGCCGGCAGATGCCGTCGGCCGAGCCGTACTAGGCTGGCGGCCCGCTCGGACCGCTGACCCGCGAAAGGAGCCTGGCATGGGAGTCCTGCCCCCGGAGGTGGAGGAGCTGCTGGACGTGGCGCTGGTGGCCGAGCTCACCGCGATCGACGAGTCCGGCCGCCCGGTGACCCACCCGCTGATCCCCCTGTACGACGGGGAACGGATCCTGATGCATTCGAGCATCCTGTTCTCGCGCAAGCTCGAGCGGATCAAGGCGAACGGGAAGGTCTCGGTGAGCCTGTCCGATCCCGTGGCCATGCCCGTGGAGCGGTTCCGGCGGGCCACGATCCAGGGCGATGCCCGGGTGATCGACGACGACCTCCATTCCGGCTGGGAACGCACGATCCTCCCGCTGTGGCGGAAGAAGGAGCCCCTCATCGACGTGTTCCTGGGCAAGCGGGTGGCCCTCCCGCTGTTCTTCGAACGGGCCGTGATCGAGATCGTCCCCCGGCGGGTGTTCCTGTGGGAGGACGGCGACACGGCGCGCGAGCCACGGACGTTCGAGCTGGAGGGGGTGTCCTGATGCCCGGCGCGGACGTCCTGGAGGGGGCCGAGGAGCGGTACACCCACGCCGTGGTGGCGTTCGTCGGGGAGGACGGATACCCGATGAGCGTCGCCACCGAGTTCCGCGTGGACGCCGAGCGCAACCGCCTGCTGCTCCGCCCGTTCACCCCCGCCCCGCCCCCGGGGACCGAGGTCGACGTGACCCTCAGCCACATCCGACCCCAGCCCGGCGTGGGCTACGACGAGCGCCGGTACGCCCAGGCCTGGGGGCCGCTCCGCCCGAACGGGGGCCAGTTCGAGGTCCCGATCGAGCGCACGCAGGGTTGGGACGAACAGGACATGCCGTTCTTCGAGTACTCCGAGCGGGGCGTCGCCCAGGCCCACCGGTACCTGGGGGCCCTCTCGAAGGAGCGCGGCACCAGAGTCCGGCCCCGGCTGGCCGCGGGGTGGCTGTTCCTGCGGGCTACCCGGCTGCCGTTCCTCACCGCGACGTTCGTGCCGGTGGCGCTGGGCTCGGCGGTGGCCGCGGCGAACGGGCCGTTCCACTGGTGGCTGGCCCTGCTCACGCTGCTGGGCGGCGCGTTCGTCCACCTCGGGCTCAACGTGGCGAACGACGTGTTCGACACGATGAGCGGCGCCGACCAGGCCAACACCACGCCGACCCAGTTCAGCGGCGGGTCGCGAGTGATCCACTACGGGCTGATCAGCATGCGGGGGATGGCCCTGCTGGCCACCGCGTTCTACGCGGCCGGGGCCGCGATCGGCGTGTTCCTCGCGGTGGACCGGGGGTTCTGGCCGCTCATCGGCCTGGGGGCGGCCGGCATGGCCATCAGCCTCGCGTACACGGCGCCGCCGCTCCGCCTGGTGCACCGGGGGGTGGGCGAGATCGCGGTGGCGCTGGGATTCGGGCCGATCATGGTGCTGGGGGCGTTCTACGTGCAGGCCCAGCGGTTCACGTGGGAGGCCGGGTTCGTGTCGATCCCCGTGGCCATCCTCATCGCGCTCGTGCTGTACGTGAACGAGATCCCGGACCGGGCCGGGGACCGGGCCGCCGGCAAGCGGACCTTGCCGGTCCGTCTCTCCCGGCGAGCCGTGATCGCCGTGTACGTGGCCGCGGTGGCCGTGGCCTACCTGGCGATCGCGGCCGGGGCGCTGTCCGGGCTGATGGTCCACGCCGCGCTGATCGGCCTGGTGACGATCCCGATGGCGGCGCGGGTCGCGCGGGAGCTCGGCGAGAGCTACGAGAACCCGTACGGGCTCATGCCGGCCATGGCCCGCAACATCAAGCTCCATCTGTTCACCGGGATGCTGCTGGTGGCGGCGTACACGGCCGCGGCGATCGCGGCCCACACCATGGCGCACCCGCCGCTGTTCCTGCGCTGACCGGGCCGGACGCGGGCCCGTCTACCGGGGACGGTGGGAGGTGACCTCGACGACCTGCTGGAACGTCGGGCGATTCTGCCACGGCGAGTTCGGCAGCCCCACCAGCCCGACCGCCGAGTACCGGATGTCGTCGGCGTGCTCGTCGACACCCCATTCCGACGGGTTCGACCCCAGGGAATCCACCGCCGCCTTCAGCGACGAGGCCAGGGCCTTGCGGCACCCCGCCAGCGTCCCGTCCGCGCACCGCAGGACGTGGTATGGACCCCGTGGGTGGAGCCCCAGGGCCATCTGGAACGAGCGCTTGAGGTAGCCGAAGTACCCGCCCTGGAACGACGAGCCCAGCCCGGCCGCCCGGTTCGCGTCGTCGAACGGCAGGAGGACGTCGTCGTACAGCCCGGAGAGCGTCTGATTGAACGCCGCGTGGATCATCCGCGGGTACCACGCGTCCATCAGCGCCACGGCCGCCTGGTCGTCGTACTGCCCGTCGCCGTTGCGGTCCACCCGGTGCGCGCCGGCCCCGGCCCACGTTCGCAGGCTGTCCTCGTACTGGCCGAGGCCCGGACTGTCGCCCAGGATCCGGAGCGCCAGCGGGACGTCCTCCTCGCCCCGGAGGTCCACGGTGGCGGCGTCGGCCATGATCCGGACGAGGTCGGCCGGCGTGACGTCTCCCTGCGGCACCCGGGCCGCCAGGCGCTTCTGGAGCATGATCACGCGGTGCACCGGCCCCCACGCCCACTGGGCGTCGGAGGAGTTCCATCCGTGGGCCGGCCGGTTGTTCCACGAGTCGAGCCACCCCTTCGCCGGGTTGATCTCGTGCACGTGCTGTGCGAACGGCAGGAACCCCCGCCACTCCCACGCGCCGGTTCCCCACGTGGGGAGGTACGTGCTCATGCCGTCCGGCCGGACGGGGTACTTCCCGGAGTGGATGTACGCGACGTCTCGGTCGTCGACGTAGAGCCAGTTGAACGACCCGGTGATGCCGTTCATCACGTGGAGGAACGAGTCCGCGTCGTGCACGATGCCGGCGTTCACCTGAGCGAACGGCGGCGCGGCGTCGAGCTCGTGGAAGAACGTCGAGCGCTGGGTGACGAACGCCACCGGCTTGCCGTGGACCTTGCCCGTGGCGAACACCGGCCCGTGGATCGTCCGTCGGACGTGCATCGTGACCATCGTCGGCGCGCCCTCGCCCCCCGCCGTGGGCTTCGCGAGCCAGGAGTCTTCGCGCGTGTGCATCGCGACGCACTTGCCGTCGTGGACGTAGTGGGTGGAGTCCACGGTGGGCTGCGAGCCGTCGGGCTCGCACAGCGGTTCGGCCCGGGTGTCGATCATGTCGGACTCGCCGGAGGTGGCGCTCCAAGCGAAATCCCGGCCCCGGCCGAGCAGCACGTACTGGCTGATGCCGGGGAACGCGGCGCCGCGGGCGTTGAACCCGGGCGCGTGGATGTCCTCCTCGAGCAGGATCTCAGGTGACCAGTACGCGACCTGCGGTCCCATCACCGCGATTGGGTGGCCGGTGGCCGAACGGTCCGCGGTCACGCCGAGCCAGTTGCTCATGCCGTTCGGCAGGCCAAGGCCGGCGGCCACCAGGGCCCGCTGCATGGCGCCCACGGGACCCTCGTGCACCGCCGCCTCCGAGCCCCCGGAGACCCCCGAGGGCCCGTCGCCGGTGGACGTGTCCATGATCTGGAACGGCTGCACGGAGCCGGCGTCGGGCATCGCGATCGACGCCCGGTTCACCCGGCCCGGATGCTCGTACGGGAACCGGCCGTCGGCGCTCACCTGGGAGCCGGGGTCGTCGCCCGCCCGGAGGTCCTTCCACAGCGCCCTGGCCTTGGCCGGGCCGTCCTTGCTCGAGGCCTTCTGGAGGAACAGCGCGTTCCCCAGCTCGTTGCCGCCGCCGCCCGCGAAGGTCGCCTGGATGAGCGTGGCGATGGCCACGATGTCCGGCGCCGACCACTTGTCCGGCGTGATCTGCAGCGCCGGGTACTCGGCGGGCATCTGGTCCGGGTGCTGCGTGTCGTAGTCGATCCGGGCGTTGATGCCCTCCACGTAGTTCGTGCCGTCCTCGAGGACCTGCTGGCCGAGCGGCCCGAACCGCTTGGCCATGCTGTCCACCTGCCGCTGGAACTCCTCCGGCGAGTAGCCGGCCGCGAGGTACGTGTCGCGGTCCATCGCGAGATTCGCGGGCGACGGCCCGAGGAACTCGGACAGGCGGCCCTGGCCGACGTGGCGGAGCGTGTCCATCATGAACAGCCGGTCCTCCGCGCCCACCCAGCCGGCCGCCCACTCGGCGTCCGCGCGGCTGTCGGCGGCGATGTGCGGCACGCCGAACGAGTCCCGCTTGATCGTCACGCCGTCCTTCGGGTTCTCGGTGGACTCCTCGCCCCCCGTCACGCCGAACGACTCGGGCTTGTAGAACTTCCTCAGGTCGGCGTCGGTGAGCTGGGAGAGGTCAGAGACCGGGAGCGACTCGTACATGTGCTTCTGGTCGGCGTCGTGCGGCGGCACATCGCCCGTGGTCTCGTATTGCAGCGCCTCGGCCGGGGTCGTGGTGGTGCCCTGCCCGGCCGGGAGGATGTTGAGGAACAGGCCCGGGTTCGCCGGCAACCCCTTCGTCGCAGAGGACCGTCCGGGCAGGGCGCCGGCGGCCGGAAGGAGGGCAAACGTCAGGATCGCGACGAGCACGAGGGCGGGCAGCCGTCTCATGGCCTGGCTTGTTTGCCCCAACCTACCGGCCGGTAAACCCACAGGTGGGGACCCGGGTTCGCCAAGTTTGGGCCGGCCCCCCGGCGGGTATCCCCGCGCTGGCCCGGCTGGGGCCGCCGAAGGCGCAGCGCCCCAGAGGGGGGCCCGCACCGTTCGTCCAGGAGAGGGGGATCTCCACGTGTCGACCCCGATGCGCGGGCCACGGACAACCGCGACGGCAACGATGCCCGCGACGGCGGCATCGACACCGACACCCGCAAGGCCGACCCCGGCGACATCAAGGTGACTGCGAACACCGACCGGGAACCGGGGATCGAACGATCGGACCGGCGGCTCGCCGCCCGCACGGCGAGTCGCCGGTCCGCTTCACATGGGAGGGGCGCTCAGCTGGCCTTTGGGTACCAGACCTCCAGGGTCTCGCCCTCGTCGGGGTAGTCATCCACCTCGGGGGCATCGGCGTGGTCGAGCACCGAGGCCACGACCTCCGGGACCCACACCTCCAGCGGTTCGCCGACGTCCTCGCCGTCGTACTCGGACTCGAGCTCGGTGATGAACCCGGCGTAGTTCGCGGCCCGCAGCAACGCGGCGGCCTCGCTGTCCTCCAGATCGATGGCCCTGGTCATCTCGCTCCCTCCCTCCTCATCTCCATCGGGCGCGTCCTCACACGAACATCACGGAGCCGCTCCCGGCCTCGGCCCAGAACGACGCGATGCCCTCCACGCCGTCCACCATGGGATCGAGGTCGTCCGGCGACAGGTCGAGCATGTCCATCGACAGCGAGCACGCCATGATCCGCACCGGCCCCATGGCCTTGACCTGCCGGAGCGTGTCGCTCCAGTGCACGGGGTTCTGCTCCTGCCACCTGCCCAGCATCGCGGCCCCCTCGGGGCCGGCCTCCGCGGAGATACCGTGATCCTTGCGGATGGAGTCGCTTCGGAACGCGTCCAGGGCCCAGTACTGCAGCAGGACGTGCACCGGGCGGCCCGAGGCCGCGGCCCCGGCGATGAGCATGGTCGCGGAGTCCAGCCTGTCGTCGGTGCCCGAGAACAGCACCAGCGACAGCGGCTCGCGTTCGCCCATCTCCCACCTCCTGGCCCGAAGGGTCGCACCGGCCGGAACCGCTCCCCAGGGCCGGTCGGCCCCTCCCCCCCCGGGACCTTCCGCCCGCTCCCGGGCTACCCTTGGCGGGACCGACGGGAGGTTCGGGCGACATGGAGCTCCAGAGCATCCGGATCCACGGGCACGACATCGGCTACCGAACGGCCGGCTCCGGCCCCGTGGTGGTGCTCGTCCACGGGCTGGCCACCACCTCCGCGACGTGGGGCCGGGTCATGCCGGCTCTCGCGGAGCGGTTCACGGTGGTGGCGCCGGATCTCCTCGGGCACGGCGGGTCCACGAAGGCCGCCGGCGACTACTCGCTCGGCGCGCAGGCGTCGGGCCTCCGCGACGTCATGATCGCGCTGGGACACGAACGGGCCACCCTGGTCGGGCATTCGCTGGGCGGCGGCGTGACCCTGCAGTTCGCGTACCAGTTCCCCGGTCGGTGCGAGCGACTCGTGCTGGTGGACAGCGGCGGCCTGGGCAGGGACGTGTCGTGGCACCTGCGCGCGCTCAGCTTCCCGGGCCTGGAGCACCTCATGCCCCCCGCGGCCTTCGCCCCCCGGCTGCAGGCGGCGGGGTCCGCGGTCGTGCGGTGGCTGGGCCGGATCGGCCTACGGCCCGCGCCATCGTTCGACGAGATGTGGTCGACGTACGGGTCCCTGGCCGACGCCGAGACCCGGCGGGCCTTCTTCCACACCCTGCACTCGGTGGTGGACATCCGGGGCCAGCGTCCGAGCGCGATGAACCGCCTGTACCTGCTGGCGGCCCTGCCGACCCTCATCGTGTGGGGCGAACGGGACCGGCTGATCCCGGTGAGCCACGGTCGGGCCGCCCATGAGGCCATCCCGGGCAGCGTCATGCGCGTGTTCGAGGGAGTCGGGCATTTTCCGCAGCACGACCGGCCCGAGGAGTTCGTCCGGACGATGGTCGAGTTCATCGATTCGAGTCCCCCGGCGCACCTGTCCGAGGCGCGCCTCGGCGAGATGCTCGCCGCGGTGGCCCTGCCGGCGCCGGGGCGCTGAGCCGAGCTCCTCCCGGCATGGGCAGGAAGACCCCTCCTTCGAGGGCCGATCGGCTCGGTGGTGCGGTCCCCCGAAACGGCAGATTGGAGCCGTCGCCTGAAGGGACTCGGGACACATGACCGTCGTGACGCGTTCCCCGGCCGCGGGGCTCTCCTCCGCCGATACCGGCCAGGCGTTCGCCTGCCTAGACGGGAACGAGGCGGCGGCGCGGGTCGCCTACCGCCTGTCCGAGGTCATCGCGATCTACCCGATCACGCCTGCCTCGGCGATGGGCGAGCTGTCCGACGCGTGGGCCGCGGCGGAACGGCCCAACCTGTTCGGCACCGTCCCCCAGGTCACCGAGATGCAGAGCGAGGCGGGCGCGGCCGGCGCGGTCCACGGCGCGGTGCAGCGGGGGGCGCTGGCCACCACGTTCACCTCGTCGCAGGGCCTGCTGCTCATGATCCCCAACATGTTCAAGATGGCCGGTGAGCTCTCGGCGGTGGTGATCCACGTGGCGGCCCGAACCGTGGCCACCCATGCCCTGTCGATCTTCGGCGACCAGTCCGACGTGATGGCGGCCCGCTCGACCGGGTTCGCCATGCTGGCCTCCTCCTCGGTGCAGGAGGCCCAGGACCTCGCGCTGGTGGCCCACGACGCGACGCTCCGGACCCGCGTCCCGTTCCTTCACTTCTTCGACGGCTTCCGCACCTCGCACGAGATCAACCGGATCGCGCTGCTGTCCGACGACGACATCGAGGCGATGGTCGATCGGGAGGCCATCCGGGCCCACCGCGGACGGGGGCTGGACCCCGATCGGCCCGTGCTGCGGGGGTCCGCCCAGAACCCGGACGTGTTCTTCCAGGCCCGCGAGGCGGCGAACCCGTTCCACCTGGCGGTCCCGGCCGCGGTCCAGGAGTCGATGGACCGGCTGGCGGAACGGACCGGCCGCGCGTACCACCTGGTGGACTACGAGGGCGATCCGGAGGCCGATCGGGTGGTCGTGGTCATGGGCTCGGGGGCCGGTGCCGTGGCCGAGACCGTCGAGGCGTTGCGCGCGGAGGGCCAGCGGGTGGGGGTCCTCACGGTCCGGCTGTTCCGGCCGTTCCCCGCCGAGGAGCTGATCGCCGTGCTGCCCCCGACGGTCCGGGCCCTTGCAGTCCTGGATCGGACGAAGGAGCCGGGGGCTCCGGGGGAGCCTCTGTACCAGGACGTGGTGACCGCGCTGGCCGAGCGGCACATGGCCAAGACCTCGCCGTTCGCGCAGATGCCGGCGGTCATGGGCGGGCGCTACGGCCTGTCGTCGAAGGAGTTCACGCCGGCCATGGCCGGGGCCGTGTTCGACGCCCTCGGGGAGCCCACGCCGGCCCGCCACTTCACGGTCGGCATCGTGGACGACGTCACGAACACCAGCCTTTCGTGGAACCCGGCGTTCTCCACCGAGGACCCCCGCACGGTCCGCGCCGTGTTCTACGGGCTGGGCAGCGACGGCACGGTCAGCGCGAACAAGACCTCGATCAAGATCATCGGCGAGAACACGGGCCTTCACGCCCAGGGGTACTTCGTGTACGACTCGAAGAAGTCGGGATCCGTGACCACGTCGCACCTCAGGTTCGGGCCGGCCCCCATCCGCTCGACCTACCTGATCGACCAGGCCAGCTTCGTGGCCTGCCACCAGTTCGGGTTCCTGGAGAAGATGGACGTGCTGAAGCTCGCGGCTCCCGGCGCGACGTTCCTGTTGAACAGCCCGTACGGCCCGGACGAGGTGTGGGACCACCTGCCTCTGGAGACGCAGCAGGCCGTCCTGGACAGGGGCCTCGACCTGTGGGTCGTGGACGCCGTCTCGGTGGCCCGCGAAGCCGGGATGGCCAAGCGCATCAACACGGTCATGCAGTCGTGCTTCTTCGCCCTCTCCGGCGTGCTCCCCCGGGACGAGGCCATCGCGGAGATCAAGCGGGCCATCGTGAAGGCGTACGGCAAGCGCGGGGAGACCGTGGTCCAGCGCAACCACGAGGCCATCGACCGTTCGCTCGACGCCCTGCACCGGGTCGAGCTGACGGGGCGGAGCGCGACCTCCACGATGCGCCGCCGGCCAGCCGTCCCCGAGGCAGCGCCCGACTTCGTGCAGCGAGTGACGGCGAGGATGCTCGCCGGCGAGGGCGACCTGCTCCCGGTCTCCGCGATGCCGCCCGACGGGACGTTCCCCACGGCGACGGCCCAGTGGGAGAAGCGGACGCTGGCCGAGGAGATCCCCATCTGGGACCCGTCGATCTGCATCGACTGCGGCAAGTGCGCCATCGCGTGCCCCCACGCCGCGATCCGGATGAAGGTGTTCGACCCCGCGGACCTCGAGGCCGCCCCGGAGTCGTTCCAGTCGAAGACGTTCGCCTCCCGGGACCTCCCCGGCAAGCTGCTGGCGATCCAGGTGGCGCCCGACGACTGCACCGGGTGCACCGTGTGCGTGAGCGTGTGCCCGGCCCGGAGCAAGGAGGAGGTCCGGCACAAGTCGATCAACATGGAGCCCATCGGAGACCACCTCGAACGTGAGCGCGCGAACTTCGAGTTCTTCCTGTCGATCCCCGAGATGGACCGCACGGCGATGGACCCGGCCTCGATCAAGGGATCGCAGGCCCGGCAGCCGCTGTTCGAGTTCTCCGGGGCGTGCTCGGGGTGCGGCGAGACGCCGTACCTGAAGCTCCTGTCCCAGCTGTTCGGCGACCGCATCCTGGTGGCGAACGCCACCGGGTGCTCCTCGATCTACGGGGGGAATCTCCCGACCACGCCCTGGGCGAAGGACGAAGCCGGCCGGGGCCCCGCGTGGGCGAACTCGCTGTTCGAGGACAACGCGGAGTTCGGGCTGGGGATGCGACTGGCCCTCGACCGGCAGGCGGCGCAGGCCCGGGCGCTGCTCGGGCGCCTGGCCCCGAGGCTGGGGGCGGACGACCTGATCGCGGCCGTCCTCGGCGAGGAGGGGATCGGCGACGCGGCCGTCGCGTCGCAGCGGGAGCGGGTCGCCGCGCTGAAGTCGCGCGTCGAGCCGGTGGCTGCCGGCGGCGACGAGGACGCCCGCGACCTGCTCGGCCTGATCGACGCGCTGGTCCGGAAGAACGTGTGGATCGTCGGCGGCGACGGGTGGGCCTACGACATCGGCTCGGGCGGCCTGGACCACGTGCTGGCGTCCGGCCAGGACGTCAACGTGCTGGTGCTGGACACCGAGGTCTACTCCAACACCGGCGGCCAGGCCTCGAAGGCCACGCCCCGCGGCGCGGCGGCGAAGTTCGCGTCGCGCGGGAAGACCACCGGGAAGAAGGACCTCGGGCTCATCGCCACCTCCTACGGCAACGTGTACGTGGCGCAGGTCGCGCTGGGCGCGAACGACATGCAGACGGTGCGGGCGTTCACCGAGGCCGAGGCCTGGCCCGGCCCGTCGCTGATCATCGCGTACAGCTCGTGTATCGCCCACGGCTACGACATGGCGCTGTCGATGACCCGGCAGAAGGACGCCGTCCAGGCGGGGTACTGGCCCCTGTACCGGTACCACCCGACGGCAGACCAGCCCTTCCACCTCGACAGCAAGGCGCCGGCCACGCGGCTGCGGGAGTTCGCGCTGGGCGAGGGCCGGTTCGCCATGGCCGCCCGGACGGACCCGGAGGAGTTCGAGCACCTCATGCGCCTGGCACAGGAGGACGTCGACGAACGGTGGAAGCTCTACGAGCAGCTCGCCGGGGTCACGAGGGTGGCCCCGCACCTGCCGGAACCGCCGGAGGGAAAACCGCAGGAGTCCGGGGAGGAACCGGCATGACCCCCGATCTCACAGCGCGGTACCTGGGGTTGGAGCTGCGGAGCCCGTTGGTGGCCTCGGCCAGCCCGCTCACCGCCCGGCTGGATCACGTGCGCCGGCTGGAGGCCGCCGGCGCCGGCGCCATCGTGCTGCCGTCGCTGTTCGAGGAGCAGATCACGCGGGACGCCCTCGACCTGGACATGACCCTGGAGTCCGGGGCCGAGAGCTTCCCCGAGGCCCTCAGCTACTTCCCGGAGGCGACCGAGTACGTGACGGTGCCGGACCAGTACCTGGACCACCTCCAAGCGGCGAAGGGGGCGTCCGGCGTCCCCGTGATCGCCAGCCTGAACGGCTCGTCCCGCGGGGGATGGGTGCAGTGGGCGCACCGGCTCCAGGAGGCGGGCGCGGACGCCCTGGAGCTGAACGTGTACACGGTGGCCGCCGACCCCGGGATGTCCGGCCGAACCGTGGAGGACCGGGTCGTGGAGTTGGTGGAGAGCGTGCGCGAGGCGGTGCGCATCCCGCTCGCGGTGAAGCTGGGGCCGTTCTACAGCTCGATGCCGGAGATGGCCCGGCGCGTGGTGGAGGCCGGCGCCGACGGCCTGGTGCTGTTCAACCGGTTCTACCAGCCGGACTTCGACCTCGAGACGCTGGAGGTCGTCCCCCGCCTCGTGCTCTCGAGCTCGGACGAGCTCCGCCTGCCGCTGCGGTGGATCGCGATCCTCCACGGACAGGTGGAGTGCTCGCTGGCGGCCACCACCGGCGTCCATACCGCGGAGGACGCAGTGAAGGTGATCCTGGCCGGGGCGAACGTGGCGATGCTGACCTCCGCGCTCCTCCTTCACGGCCCCGAGCACCTCGCCACGGTCGAGACCGACCTGGTCCGGTGGATGTCCGAGCACGAGTACGAATCGGTCGAGCAGCTCCGAGGCTCCATGAGCCAGCGGGCCGTCCCCGACCCCGAAGCCTTCGAGCGCGCGAACTACCTCCGCATGCTCACCAGCTACCCGGCCCCCGACTGACCAGCACAGCTCCTGCCGACGCGGGAGGGGCCCCTCGTGGAATTGCTACCCCAGCTGGCCATGGCGAGAACACGGGAAGACGCGTCGTCACTCCGCCCTTCTCATGGCTGCCTCCCGGGTGGTCGGTGTCAGGGAAGACCCTCGAACGTGGGCCTCTGCGCAGCACCGGTTGGACTCCCGGTCGTTCCCCTGGCCCCGAGCTTCCCCATGGCCGGATGCCACGTGCGATTCAGCGCCGCGCGAGTCGCCGGGCCGAGATGGCGATGAGGACCGGAGTGCTCCCCATGGTGATGCCGAAGGCGTGCCAGGGGACGCCGGAATGCTGGGGCCGAACGAGGTCCGCCACGCTGGCCGCGAGCGCCGTAGGGGACCAGGACGAGAGTGAGTGGATACTGCCCAGGAACACGAGGGCCAGGAGGCTGATCAGGCTCGCCCCGGCGACTGCGGGCACACTGCGAGCGACGCTGGCCCAGGCAGCGACGAGGCTGACGCAGAAGCACACCCAGAGGACTTCGAGCCCGTACCCCGCGGCAAGCGCGCCGGCGCGCGGCGGGCCGATGAGTGCGGAAGTCTGATACCAGGCACACAGGACCCCGAGCCCGAGTGAGAGCGTCGCGGCGAGGGATACGGCCACGTATCGGGGCACGACCAGTACGAAGGGGCGACGCACCCTGCTGCGGTAGAACGCCGCGAGGCTCGGACGGGCGTCGATGGTGAGGCTCGCCGCCGCCACCACGACGATCACGAGCGTGCCGAGTTGCGCGGCGTTCGCGCCGAAACCTGCAATCGCGTCGGCCGGGGTCGGTGGAGGCGCGATCACCCGCAGGCTACCCGAGGCATGCTTCGCCAGCTCGGGGAGGTTGTGGGTGAGGATCGGGATGCCGAGCCCGAGGAGAACGAACGGGACGACCAAAGCGATGAGTCGCCGGGTGCGCCAGAGCCGCACGGCCTCGAGATGCCAGGGGCTCACGGAATCCCGCCTCCTTGGCCGGCGTGCCCGGCGGTGAGCGAGAGAAAGACCTCCTCGAGGCCCGGACGCTCTGGCGAGATCGAGACCACCCGAGCGCCGCAGCCGGCGAGCAGGCCGGCCAGGTGCGCCTCGACCTCGTCGGGATCTGCGGCAGAGAATTCCAGCTCTCCGGGAGCGCGCTCGTCGACCGAGGACACCCATGGAGCGGCTCCGAGGGCTGCGAGGGTCCGCTCCGCCGGTGGGCGGACGACCAGTTGCCAACGGGACCTCGCTGCGCCGGCGAGCAGATCGGCGAGCGGTCCCTGGTAGAGAAGCCTGCCGCTGGCGAGGATTCCGACGTGACCGCAGATCGCCTCGACCTCGCCGAGATCCTGGCTCGAGAGCATCACGGTCGTGGCGGGGGCGAGACGGGCGAGCAGGCGGAGCACGTCGGCGCGCCCGGCGGGGTCCAACGTGGAGGCCGGCTCGTCGATGAGGAGGACCTCCGGTTCGGCGACGAGGCCGGCGGCGATGTTGAGCCGGGTCGTCATCCCCCGGGAGAACCCGCCGACCCGGCGACCGGCGACCTCGGCGAGACCGACCCGGTCCAGGATCTGATCCAGCTCCTGGCGGGGCCGGCGGCGTCCCAGCAGGCCCAGGGCCACCTCGAGGACCTCGAGCGCGCTCAGCCACGGTTCGAACTCGGCGACATCGGGGCAGTACGAGATCGCCGCGCGCGGAACGCCGAGGTGAACCTCCCCGGCGCTCGGACGCCGGAGGCCGGCAAGGATCTCGAGGAGCGTGGTCTTGCCCGAGCCGTTTGGTCCGATCAAGCCGTAGAGAGCCCCGGCGGGCACTTCGAGGTCCACGCCCCGGAGCGCGGTCAGCGCACCGTATGACTTGGCGATCCCGACGGTGCGCAGGGCGGCGCTCAGCGGACCCTGCCGACGGTCAGATAGATGATGCCGCCGAGGGGGATCGAGATGAACGAGACGATCAGCCATCCCCACTTGGGCAGGTAGCGCACCTCTTCGGCCCGCGCCAGGTCGACCAGGCACACGACCTCGAAGCCGATCGCCACCAGGAGGACGAGGATCGGCGCAAGCACCCCATTCATCGAGCGCACCCTGGAGAGGTCCGACTCTCTGCCATCCCAGCCTCCTTTGCTTCACCACTCACACAGATGTGAACGTTAGCACTCCTGTGAGCGTTGGGCTAGGCTGGCGCATATGACAAGAGCAGATCTCCTGCTGCACCCGGTGCGGCTGCGCATCCTCAAGGCGTTCCTGGGCGACCGGGCGCTCACCACCACACAGCTCGCCGCTGAGCTCGACGACGTCCCCACCGGGAGCCTCTACCGTCACGTTGCCCTCCTCACGAAGGCGGGAGTGCTGCAGGTGGTGGCCGAGCGCCGCGTGCGCGGCGCCGTCGAACGCACGTACACCCTCCGGCTCCTCGCCGCGCAGATCCAACCGGGCGAGATCGCAGCCATGACACCCGATGACCACTCTCGGGCCTTCATGGCCTACGTTGCCGGGCTGCTGGTCGACTTCGACCGTTATCTCGCGGCCGGTCCTCCGGATCCGATTCGCGACGGCGCCGTCTATCAGATGGCCGCCATGTGGCTCACCGAGACCGAGTTCGCGGACTTCCTCCGAGACCTTCGCAGCGTCGCCCTGCCCCGGCTCGCCAATGCCCCAGGCAAAGGGCGTCGGCGGCGATTGCTGTACACCGTTCTTCTGCCCGCGCCCGAGCAGCCGTCAGATGGCGACGGGCCGATGCCGAGGACGCGACGTCGGAGAACTCGAGGCACGAGCTCGTGAATGCGGGCACCGAGTTCCGTCTGGCGAACTCGTGCATTCGCTTCACGACCTCTTGAGTCGCTGGTTCGCCGCTATCGCCCGACCCCCGGCGCCCCAGCGGATCCGGCATCCGCACATGGGCCCCGAGCTACTTCCGGTCCTCCCTGCTTGCCACCGGGCCCTTCTTCCGGCGGCCCGCACCGAACGCGATCAACGCCGCACCGAGGAGGAGGAATCCGGATACGGCACGCATCAGCATGCTCCCTCCGCGCTTGACGTTGTCGTAGTGACTTGCGAACAAGTCGTAGAACAGGAATGCGAACCCCAGCAGGCTCCCATATGCGACGAGGGCGGAGGTGAAGAAGACCCTCGATGCCAGGTTACGGACCTGGAAGAAGAGGGACGCCGCCGCCGCGACGGCCACGATCACGGGCACGACGAAGAACCAGCCGCCTCCTTGATTGACGGCGTCGTGCATGAAGCCCGCGGCGATCATGAACACCGCTCCCACCACTGCGATCCCCCGGGAAGCTGGCGTGAATTCAGGTGTCACGCCACGCCGCGGTTCCAGCGCCCGGAGCCGATAGAAAGAGATGGTGGAAGCCGAGAGCACGAGACTTGCCCCGATCAGGCCGACCAGCGATCCCCAGCCCGGGTCGGCGTTTGACATCGCCGTGTAGCCAACGAGGCCCGAGAGGTAGGTGGCGACCTGTTCCAGTCCCACGCCTGCGAGCAAGCCCATCAGGAGGACGGACTCCCTCGTTGCGCGGGCGAATAGCATGGCGCCACCAACCAGAGCGATGATCCATGCCGCCGCCTGATCAACGAGAAGCAATGGCACGTCCTTGGAGGCGATGACGTGCCCTTCAATCCGGGCAAGAGGGGCGAGATAGCCGACGAGTAGCAGGCCGCCACCTATCAATGCCATGGCGGCGAGCTTCGCTGTCGGCGTCGTGGCGGGTCGATGCTCGCTGGCTGGGCGCGCGACCTCGGCGGCCTCTCGCTCGGCGGCCTCCAGCGCGGCGGTCTCCCGTTCGGCGGCCTCCAGCGCGGCGGTCTCCCGTTCGGCGGCCTCCAGCGCGGCGGTCTCCCGCTCGGCGGCCTCCCGCTTGCTTGCCTCCCGCACAACCCGTTCCGCGGCCTCCCGCTCCGCGGCCTCCCGCTCCTCCCGCTCAACCCGCGCGGCGGCCTCCCGCTCCGCGGCCTCCCGCTCAACCCGCTCTGCGGCCTCCCGCGCGGCGGCCTCCCGCGCGGCGGTGGCAGCCTCTTCCGGCACAGCGGCGCCGGGGGCGGGGAGTCTCATCCTGAACACACGGCCGTCCGGGGAACGCATGTGCAGGACCGGCGTGGCCCATTCGACTTCGTTCCCGCGGGCGAAGATGGCGCGGCGCGATTCCGCCAGGGCGGCATCGATGGGATAGCCGTCCGCGACGGCGCCGTAGAACTCGTGCGCGAACGTGATCGCGGCCTTGTCGGAGATCTCGAACTGCATGGCGATGGTCGCCGGGATCCCTTGCTGGAGGAGGCTCTGCGCGGCACCGGCGAACGGGTCGCTCGGCGAGCTCCGAGCGCCCTCGCACGCGTTCAGGATCACCAGTCGGAGCGATCGATGCCCGCTCAGCATCACCCCGAGATCCTGCCCGGAGACCAGCCGTCCCTTGCCGGTCTCATCCTCCAGGAGCAGGGCGCCGTCCTGGGCCTGCTCGTCGAACCCGCCATGCCCGACGAAGTGGAAGATGTGGTACTGGCCGAGGCGGAGGGGCCGCTGCAGGGCCGACAGCGTGGCGCGCTCCAACTGCGTGAGGACGACAAGGCCCCGGTCCATCAAGTCTCGCAGGGCGTCGTTCAGTCGAGCCCATTCCTCGGACACGGCGAGCTGCGGATGGTCCGTCGGGCTCGAGATCATCACCAGGACGTGGAGCGGCAGACTGACCGTGAGTGGTCGCACCGCCGACGGGAGGTCCAGATAGCGGACCACCGGAGTGTCCGAAGACAGGCTCAGGAACTGGTTGGTGCTCGAGCTGTACAGGTACTCCCACGGCAGGTCGGCAAGCTCGGGCGCATCCGCGAGCCGCAGGCGGATCCGGAGCCCAGCCTCCTTGCGATAGGCCTCGTTCAGGCTGCTCTGCAGGGCTCCCTGGATCGTCCCGCCGAACACAGCGTCGAACAGGCGGCCGCCGAACGATCGGACGAGCTGCCGTTCAGGGGTCTCGAGTCGCCTGATGTCCCGTCGGAGCTCCCCCACCGTCCGGGTGATGCGCAGCACCATGTTCTCGAGCTCCAGCCGTGAGAAGGGAAGGTCGAACTCCCGTACCGCCTGGCCGGCCGGGGAGTCCAAGACCTTGGCGCGGTACCGATCACCCGAGGCTTCGATGAGAACGTCGAAGTCCAGGTACCTTCGGGGCACCACTTACCTCCCTCCAACGGGGCCCAAAGGTACACCTCGACCCAATCGTTGGGAATAGGCCATATCGGTGATACCAGTGCGATGCGGCCGTCTCCGCGTTCCCGTCCTTCTAGCCCCCATCCGGTTCGAGGCGACGGTCCTCCGGATCACGCCTCGCAGTGGGTGACGGTGTCGCCGGGATCGAACGTGCAGGTGTCGAAGCCGACGTTGCCGTTCACGGTGTCACCGCCGGCTCCGTCCACCGCGTTCAGCGTGTCGCCGCCGAACCCGCCCTTCAGCAGGTCCGTGCCGCTGCCCCCGGTCAGCGAGTCGGCGCCGCGCTTGCCCCGCAGCTCGTCGCTCCCGCCGAGCCCGTTCCCGGTGTCGCCGCCGCTCTGCAACAGGACGAAGTTGCCGCAGGAGTTCCCGGTGACGTTGTCCACCTGGTTGGTCCCGGTGACGTTCTCGAAGCCGTCGGCGGTGGACAGGGTCAGCGTGACGCCGGCGCTCACCGCCTGCGAGCCCGTCGAGCCCAGGTCCAGGGTGATCCCGGTGGGCAGGTTCGGGAACTGCAGGGCGTCGGGCCCGGCACAGCCGCCGGACTCGGTGAGCGCGGCCGTGACCGCCCCCCCGGCGTCGAAGCGGTAGACATCCGCCCCAGCCTGGCCCGCGACGGTGAGCCCGGTCACGGCGCCACCCGGCGAGAACAGGAACCTGTCCCCGTCGGTGTCGCCGGTGACCGTGGTCGACGATCCGGACACGAGACCTCGAAGGGTGAAGACCCCTCCGACCCCGGGGTCGATGTTCGAGGCGTCCACGAACATCACCACGGAACCGCTGTCCGCCTTCACCTCGGAGGTCGCTGGGATGGTGACGTTGTCGCCGGCCGACACGGAGACGCCGCCTGCCGTCGACTCCACCGTCACTCCGGGCGCGAGGATGACGTCGTCCCCGGCCCCGGCGGAATCCGCCGCGTTGAGGGTGACCGAGCCCGCCCCCACGACGTCGGCCGCCACGGTGATGGGACTCGACGCGCCGATAGCCAGGAGGGTTCCGGTGTTCGTGACGCCGGCAACCGAGTCGACGGTGGCGATGGTGAGCCCGCCGCTGTTCGCGATGTCCACCGTGCCCGCACCGTTGACGCCGGCCAGGGTGGAGACATGGGTGTCCGCATTGGCGCCGTTCCCGGTCCTGAAGGCCAGGTTCGTCACCGAGATGTCCGGCTCGGACGCGTTCGAGTCGATCACGGCGTCGCTCGTGCGAAGCGTGAGCGTCCCGTAGCTCGTCCCCGCGCTGATGGGAGCCGAGACCTCGATGCTCCCGTTGTTCGGGAGTTTCCCGATGCGAAGGGTGGACGCGAACGCCCGGTCCAGCTCGGCGTCGGACAGCTCGAGCGTGCTCGCCGTGGTGTCCGTCGCCGGGCCCAGGTGGACGTTCCAGTTCGCGCTGTTCTGCTGCAGCGTGACCACGTGGCCGGTCGCGGTGATCCCGGAGGCCGCCCCGATGGCGGCGCGGTCGGAGGTCGCGGTGACGTCGCCCGAGCTCGAGAACAGGGCCGCGGAGCTGGGTGCGGTCAGGGTCAGGGCGTCGTTCGGGCCGGTCGTGACCAGGACATCGGCGCCCGCGTTCCCCGACGCACCCGCGCTGGCGTCGTCCCCGGCGTTGTTCGTGATGTTCACGTTGCGAGCGGCGTCGAGGGTCAGGGCGCCGCCGGTGTTCTGCCCGAAGTCGTCCGAGGCCACGTCGGAGAACCCGTCGATCGTGATGTCCCGGCCCGCGTCGAGGGTGACCGAGCCGCTCGCCCGGATGTCGTTGTCGTCGTCGAAGCCCGAGGTGCCCATCAGGATGTCCAGGCCGGCGGTCAGCGTTGCGGTTCCCCTCGAGACGGTGACGGCGTCGATGTCCGTCGTCCGCACGATGTTGCCGCCGGTCGCGGTCAGCGCCACGTTCCCCGACACGCTGCCGCCGGTCACGCTCTCCAGCCCGTCGGTGTCGACGAGCGAGAGCGTGCCGCCCGAGTGCACCGAGATGTCGCCCGACGTTTCCACCTTCAGACCGGTCAGCCCGGCCGAGACGTTGCCGATGGCCACCGCGCCGGCGGTGGTCACGGCGATGCCGCCCGTGTTCGTTTCCGACTCGATGCTGCCGATGCTGTTCCCCGCGTTGGTCAGCACGACCCCAGTCCCGGCGACGGCGGCCAGCCGGCCGACGAAGATGGCGCCCGTCTGGTTGATCGAGTTCGCCACCGTCAGGGAGAGGACCCCGGTCGTCTGGAGGCTCCCCAGGAGAGCGGTGTCGGGCGTCGCCACCGTCACATTGGCCGCCCCGAACGAGTCCGTCGGGTTGATCGTGACGTTGTCGCCGGACCCGGCGTTGACGGTGAGGGATCCGCTCGGGTTGGTGAAGACGGTGGTCTCGAACGTGGCGTTGCCGCTCCGGAGCCGTGAAGTGTTGTTGGCGGCGGTCCCGTCGTCCTCCAGGATCGCGTCGTCCGCCGTGCCGGGGAGGTTGAACACGAGGTCGTTGACGGTGCTGCCGGTCATGTCGACGGGCTCGAGGCCCCGGTAGGTGATCCGGTTGCCGTCGAGGCGGATCACGCCGTCCGAGCGGCTTGCGTAGTCGACCACCCCCCGGTCGAACCGGCCGCCCCGGACGACCACGAGGTCACCCCTGGCCGTGAGCTGCGCGCCTCCGTCGAACACCAGCCCGCCCGCCGGGACGGGGTCCCCGCCGGAGAAGTCGACCACCAGTGTGTCGTCGACGGCCGAGCCGTGGACGACGACCGGCCCTCGCCCCATGTCCGCGCGTGCCACCACCGAGTGATCGGCGCGATTCACGACCTCGACGCCCGCCCCCGCGGACCGCAGGACCAGGACGGAGCGCGTCGCTCCGGTGGCGTGCGAGACGTACTCGAGCGTGGGGGCCGCGGATGCCGCCGAAGCCGCGACGACGGGATCGGCCGCCACCGCCGTTCGGCCTCCTGTGGAGGGAGCGGCGCGAGCACCGAACGAGATCGCCGTGACCGCAGCCAGCGCGATCGCGAGCCACGGCCCGGTCCTCGTTCGGGAGCCGCGCCCTCGGACCGCCACGGAGCCGGAGGGCGAGAGGGCAAGGCGTGACGAAGCGAACGGCGCGAAATCCATCGAATCCTCCCCTTTGGCGCGAGGCCGGGACCGTATCCCGCTCGAACCCGTCGGTCAAGAGATCGCTCAGCGGCTCCGACCCGCGAGCGCGACGTCGGCGGCCTGGGAGATCGACATCGACCGCCCGGCCGAGCGACCACGTTCGAACTCGTCCGGGCCGGCCGCACGGCCACGTTCGACGGCCCGCTCGAAGTCGGGAGCATCGTCCGGATCCAGGATCTGCGTCTCTTCCTCGAGCCAGGCGTCGATTGCGCCCACGAGCGTACCGGCTCGCTCGGCCTCACCTCGCTCGGCCGCGATACCCGCGAACCCGAGCACGCAGAACGTGATGAGGTCCTGCCCCTCGCCCTCCAGAGCGCTGCTCAGCGCCTCCCGGAGGTGCGTCTCGGCGTCATCCAAACGCCCGAGGCCCCGCTCCGCCGCGGCCAGGTTCATCGTTTCCATGGTCACCCACCGCTCGTTCCCGAGCCCGCGGTTGAGCTCGAGGCTCTCCCGATAGCGTTCGACGGCCTCGTCGTAGCGACCCCCGACGCGGTCGGCCGTGGCCAACAGATGAAGCGGATGCTGCCGGGCCGCGGGATCCAGCCGCTCGGCCAGCGCGAGCGCCTCCTCGGCGCGACGCCGGACGGCGGTCAGGTCCCCTCGGCGAAGGTCCACCCGGGCCAGGCCCATCATCGCGAGGATCACGGTCCGCTCATCCCCAGAGGCCCGAGCCGACCGAAGGCTCTCCTCGAACGCGGATGCGGCGAGGCCCTGGTCGCCCTGGCGGAACGCCGTCATCCCGTCCCGATACCGCTGCTCGGCTCCTGCATCTGGTTCCATGTCCACCCTCCCTGGCCAGGGCCGCTCGGGACATCCGGGGGCGCTTCCTCCGTTCGGTCATCCTGGCACGAGGCGCCAGACGGAGCCGTTCCAGTGCAGGATCAGGGGAGTGCCGTTCGTGGGGCCGACGGCCCAGATGTTCGAGCGGGAGATCGCGGCGACCGAGGTGAGGTACGCCATGCGGGTATCGGGGGCGGGGACGGAGGCGCGGGACCACGAGCCGTCGCCGTGGCGGCGTTCCACCAGGGGGCGGGTGGTGGACCTGGTCGTGGACGGCGAGGTGGAGCCCACCGCCATGAGGCCGCTGCCGGGGATCCGACCGATGGCGAACCACTGGGTCGACGGTCCGGTGTTCGGAGCGTCGACCGTGCGCCACTTCGAACCGTCCCAACGCTCCAGGAGCGGGCGGGTGGGTGCCTCGCGATTCGCCGACTTGCCGCCGGTGGCCCAGGCCTCCCCCGGGCCCACCGTCAGGACCGCGTCGAGGCCGCTGCGGTCGGCTCCCAGCCCCGGCGCCGGGATCGCGCTCCATCGCTGACCGTCCCAGTGCAGGATCACCGCCGAGCTGTGGGCCAGGCCGGCGCATGGGCCGGGGCACCGCTCCCCCACGGCCCACACGTCGTCCGTCGCGGCTGCGGAGAGGCCGTCGAGGTGGACCTCGCCCCCGACGAACGGAAGCCGGGCCTGGCTCCAGGCCGAGCCGTCCCAGTGCAGGACCAGGCCGTGGCGGAGGTACCGGCCCTCGTCGGACCAGAACCCGGCCGCCCACACGTCGTCCGGCGCCACCGCGGCCAGGGCCCGGATCTCGTTCGTCGCGGTGCCGGGGCTCGGCGACGGGACCGCGGCCCACCGCTTCCCGTCCCAGTGCTCCAACAGGGTCCGCGATCCGAACCCGCCGGCCGCCCCGCATCCACCGTCTGTACAGGTCAGGCCCCCCGCCCATGCGTCGTCTGGCGCCGGCGCGACCACGGCCTGCAGGGCGCTGCCGTGCGAGCCCGGGTTCGGGGCGCCGACGCCGCGCCACGAGGACCCGTCGAAATGGCGGACGAACGGCCGGGTCGCGGCGATCCGGGACATCGACCCCACCACCCACACGTCCGAGCCGGAGGTCGCGGCGACCCCGCGGAGCGTGACGGGACCGGACCGCACCCGAACCTGCTCACCGGGGACGGGCACCGGCCCCGTGTGCGGGCCGGGGACGTCGATGGGGAGCTCGGCCGATCGAGGCGCCACGCCGGACTTGGTTCGACCCGAGAGCACCGCCCGGTACTTCCCCGCGGGGGCCGGGTCGCCGTTCGTGTCGGTGCCGTTCCACCGGACACCGACTGTCGTGAAGCGACCGCCCACCGACATCTGGCGGACCACCGACCGGTCCCGTCGCTCGACGGTGAGCGTCCACGCCAGCGGGGCGGTGGCCCTCGCCGTGAATCGCACCGGGTCGGCTCCCGGAACCACCTTCGGCGCGGATTCCCTCGGCCGGAGGATCTTGGGCCCGCCCATCGCGGCCACGGTCCTGCGGATGGTCGGGAGAAGGGCCAGGAACCGGTTCCCCGGACAGTCGGTGGAGCTGGTCCGGCGGTGCCCCACGATCGTGTGCAACCGCACGGGCTTCCCCGGGGGGTAGACGTCGGACCCGTACCCCTGCGACACCAGCGTGTCGAACCCGTCCGCCGGGACGTGGGCCACGTCGAGGCGCCAGGCCAGGAGGCGCTCCAGCGAGCGCACGGCGGCGAGGGGAGGCGAGACCGACTGGAAGTTCCCCATGATCGACACCGAGGTCGTGTACGCGTTGAACCCCGACTGCGAGCCCGGGGTCACCGGCCGGTCGACACCCCCGGCGCGGCCGACGAAGATCCGGCCGTACCGGTCGATCAGGAAGAGGTACGCGATGTCGCAGTACCCGCGCTCCTGCGTGTGGAACCAGTCGATGCCTCGGACGATGTCGTCCGACTGGGACGGACCGTAGGAATTCGACCCCGAGGTGTGGTGGACGTAGGCCACCTTCACCTCGGGCGAGTAGTACGGGGCCGTGCACCCGGGCGAGCCGGTGTCCAGCAGGCGGGCGTCCGCGCCCCACGCCGCGCGCGACACCATGGCCGGCATGGGTGGCCCGCCCTCGGCGGCGTCAGCCCGGATGTCGGGTTCCGGCGCGGCGTCCGGCGGACCGGTCCCCGGCCCCGCCGACGACCCCGACGTGTTCGCGAACGCGGCCCGCATCCCCCACACCGTGACGCCCGCAGGCACGTCGAGCGTGACCACGGCGCACCGCCCGCCGCCGGTCCACACCAGGTCGGTCCCCCGCCGGACCCCGCCCGCGTCGGGCGTCCCGGGGCCGGGCCCCTCGTCCTCCACCGACGTCCGCCCCAGCACCGAGCCGTCGACCCCGGTCCAGCTGACCCTGGCCCGGACCACCCCGTCGCCGCGCTGCCGCCACACCAGCCCGAGCGCGGTGAACCAGAACCCCGGGCAGGCCCGCACCGGGGCCGACGTGGCGGCGTCGAGGGTCCGCACGGCGCCGCCCTGCAGGGTCCGGACGCCCGCGCGCGGGAGCGCTCCGGAGAGATCGACCGAGACCTCCGACGAGACGGTGGGTGGGACACCGGCGGCCCGTCCCGCGCCCCGTTGCCCGAGCACCAACGTCCCGGCCGCCGCGTTCGCGACCGGCGCCGGCAGCGAGCATGTCCCCACCACCGCCACCGCAATGGCCGCCGCGACCCGGGGCGCGACTCGGCGGCGACGAACGGGTTGGGATGTCATCCAGACGGCTCCATCGGGGTGCCTGACCGGTCGGCACCCGGCCCATCTTGGCACCCCCCCTCGCGGGCGTCGTCGCGGCACCTCACGCGGGTTGCCGGGGCGGACGTTCCGGCACGGTCCGGGCCGCACGAGCCGGACGAACCGCTCCGGCTGGCAGCACGCTGGGGACGCGATGTCGCATGATCCCCCTGTGAGCTCTCCGGACCCCGGCCCGCAGGCGTCGCCCGGCGGCATCTCCACCGTCGGCGTGCCCAGAGAGACCTTCCCCGACGAGCGGCGGGTGGCCGTCACGCCCCTCGCGGCGGCCGCCCTGGCCAAGGCGGGCCTCCGGGTCCTGATCGAATCGGGCGCCGGGGAGGCCGCGGGGTTCCCCGACGACGCCTACCGCGAGAAGGACGCCGAGATCGTCTCCTCCCGCGAGGAGGCCTTCGGCGCCGACGTGGTGGTCCAGGTTCGAACGGTGGGGGTCAACGCCCCCGGCGCGGACCGGGACCTGGCCCTGACGCGCCAGGGGCTGGTGGTGGTGGGCCTGGCCAACCCCCTGGGATCGCCGGAGGCCGCCGCGATGGTGGCCGAGCGGGGCGCGACGCTGTTCGCCCTGGAGCTGCTCCCCCGCATCACCAGGGCCCAGGGGATGGATGTGCTCTCGTCGCAGGCCACGGTGTCCGGGTACCGCGCGGCGCTGCTGGCCGCCACCCAGCTGCCCAAGATGTTCCCGCTGCTGACCACCGCTGCGGGGACCATCGCCCCCGCCCGGGTCCTGGTCCTGGGGGCCGGGGTGGCGGGGTTGCAGGCCATCGCCACGTCGCGTCGCCTGGGCGCGGTGGTGGAGGCGTACGACGTGCGCCCCGCGGCCGCCGAGGAGGTCAAGAGCCTGGGGGCGCGGTTCGTCGAGCTGGCCCTGGAGACCGGCGACGCGCAGGACGCGGGCGGGTACGCGAAGGCCCAGGGCGAGGAGTTCTACACCCGGCAGCGCGAGCTCCTGGCGGAGGTCGTGGCGAACGCCGACGCCGTCATCACGACGGCCGCGGTCCCGGGCAGGCCCGCGCCCCTGCTGGTCACCGCGGCGGCGGTGCGCGGGATGGCCCCCGGCTCCGTGGTGGTGGACATGGCCGCCCCGCAGGGAGGCAACTGCGAGCTCACCAGGCCCGACGAGACCGTGGTCGAGAACGGCGTCACGGTCCTCGGGCCCACCAACCTGCCGTCGATGGCGTCCCACCACGCCAGCCTGATGTTCGGCAAGAACGTGTCGTCGTTCCTGACGTACCTGATCCAGGAGGGGAGGCTCCGCGAGGAACCCGACGACCCCATCGTGAGCGGCACGCTCGTGTGCCGGGACGGCCGGGTGGTCAACCCGGCCGTGCAGACCGCGCTCGAGGCCGCCCGGGGCGCCGAGCGGCAGGAGGTGACCTCGTGACCCACAAGCTCGTGATCGGGCTCTACGTGTTCGTCCTGGCCACGTTCATCGGCTTCGAGGTCATCCGGAGGGTCCCCAAGCTCCTCCACACGCCCCTGATGTCGCTGACGAACGCGATGTCGGCCATCGCCCTGGTCGGGTCGCTGGTGCTGGCAGGGTCGAAGCGGGGCACGCTGGCCACGGTCCTCGGGACCATCGCCGTGGTCGCCTCGACGATCAACGTGGTCGGCGGGTTCCTCATCACCGACCGGATGCTCCGCATGTTCCGGCGCCGGCAGGGCCGCCGGCCTCGGGAGACCTCCGAGGCGGCCAAGCCGTGAGCACGACCGCCCTCGACATCGTGTTCCTGGCCTCCGGGGCGCTGTTCGTCCTGGCGCTGAAGTGGATGTCGCAACCGCCCACCGCCCGCCGGGGGGTGCTGGCCGGCGAGGCCGGCATGCTCGTGGCCGTCGTCGCGACCCTGCTGCGGTCCGAGATCGTGGACTTCAAGTTCATCGTGGCCGCGCTGATCATCGGCTCGGCCATCGGCGTCCCCCTGGGCCTGCTGGTCCCGATGACCGCCATGCCGCAGCGGATCGCGCTCTCGCACTCGTTCGGCGCGCTGGCCGCGGCGCTCGTGGGGACCGCGGAGTTCTACCTGCAGTCCCCCCGCATCTCCACGGTGACGATGGTGGCCCTGGGCATCGAGGTGGTGCTCGGGTTCCTCACGTTCACCGGCAGCCTCATGGCCGCCGGGAAGCTCATGGAATGGCTCCCCCAGCGGCCCATCACGTACCGGGGCCAGAACGTGATCAACCTCTCGGTCCTGGGGACGGCCCTGGTCCTGGTGGGCATCCTGGTGGCGGATCCCGGCTCGAAGGCGCTGTTCCCGATCGTCGTGGTCCTGTCGCTGGCGTTCGGGATCATGCTGATCGTCCCGATCGGCGGGGCCGACATGCCCACGGTGATCTCGCTGCTGAACTCCTACGCCGGGCTGTCGGCGGCGGCCATGGGGTTCGTCCTCGACTCGAAGATCCTGATCATCGCCGGAGCCCTCGACGGCTCCTCCGGGTTCCTGCTCTCGGTGATCATGTGCCGGGCTATGAACCGGTCGTTCCGCAACGTCCTGTTCGGAGCGTTCGGGAAGCTCCAGACGGCCGAGCCGGGGGACGCCTCCGAGCTGGGCGAGGTCCGCTCGGCGGCTCCCGACGAGGCCGCGGAGATCCTGCGCAACGCCCGCCTGGTGATCGTGGCGCCCGGCTACGGGATGGCCGTGGCCCAGGCCCAGCACAAGGTCCGGGAGCTCGCGGACACGCTCGGCGCCCTCGGGGTCGACGTGAAGTTCGCCATCCATCCGGTGGCCGGCCGGATGCCGGGGCACATGAACGTCCTGCTGGCCGAGGCCAACGTCCCCTACGACCAGCTGTTCGACATGGAGGCGATCAACCCGGAGTTCCCGCAGGCCGACGTGGCGATCGTCATCGGGGCGAACGACGTGGTGAACCCGGCCGCGGAGAAGACGCCGGGGAGCCCGATCTACGGCATGCCCATCCTCGAGGTGAACAAGGCCCAGGTGGTCATGGTGATCAAGCGCAGCATGCGCCCCGGGTTCGCCGGCATCGAGAACGAGCTCTTCCACGACCCCAAGACCCTCATGGTGTTCGGCGACGCCAAGGAGGTCGTCTCGGCCCTGGTCGAGGAGCTCTCCCCCAAGCGCGCGTCCCTGGTCTGAAGGCCGCTCGTCCCGTGAACGTCCCTCAGGCCGCCGGGCGGCCGAGGCGGGCCGATGCCACCAGGACCTGGCCCAGGGCCAGGCTGGCGTCGCCGGGCGGGATCCGCTGGGGCGGATACACGTGGAATCCCTGGGTGGCCAGGCGGGCGGCCGTGTCCGAGACGAGGAGACCGTCCGCGAACAGGGCGCCGGCCAGGACCACCCGGTCCAGCCCGGTGTCGATGCGGAGGAGCCGGCAGATCGCCAGGATCCCGGCGGCCATCGTGCGATGGAACCGGCCGGCCACGGTGCCGGCGGAGCGGCCGTTCCCCAGGTCCTTGACCACGGCCCGCACGATCGGCCTGGTGTCGAGGACGAGCGACCCGTCGTCGGTGCCGAGGTCGAACGGGTACTCCATGGTGGCCGAGCCGTCGGCGGCCCGAGCGAGCCTGACCCACCCGCGGCCCGCTCCCCGATGATGCCCGCGCAGCCCCGCCAGCGACGCCACCGCGTCGAACAGGCCGCCGGCCGAAGTGTCCGGGAGCGTCCGCTCCGCCCCGCCGCCGGTCGGGGGCTCGCGGGTCACGTTCGGTCCGAGCATGGACGCGGCCCGCCGGAGGACCCCTGCGTCCGCCGCGTAGACCACCCCCATCCCGTTGCTCCCGGGTCCGGGCACGGCGCGGAGATGCCCCGCGCGACGAGCCTCGACTGCGTCAGCGACCAGGAACTCCCCGCCCCACGTCGTCCCGTCGTCCCCGAGGCCGGGCTCGTCGAGCACCACGGCGAGGACCCGTCCCTCCAGCCCGTGCTCGGCCATCACCGCGGCCGCGTGGGCATGGTGGTGCTGGACGGCCACGGCGGGCAGCTCGAGCTCGGCGGCGAGGCTCGCTGCGAACGAGCTCGCGTCGAGGTCCCGCGACACGGCCTCCGGTTCGATGTCGTGGGACTGACGGGCCCGCTCCAGGGCCTCGACGTAGGCCCGCCTGGCGAGACCGGTCGCCAGGTCCCCGAAGCCGGGCGACAGGCGCGCCCGGCCCCCGGAGGACAGGCAGAACGCCGCGTCGCGGTCGACGCCCACTCCCAGCACCGGGACGGTCTCACGGGAAATCGAGATCTCCGTTTCCCCGGCCGACCGGGGGGAACGGGCGGGACGCCCCACGAGCGCGGCCGCGGGGCGCGTCACAGCCCGGCCCCCCACTCCACGAGGACCCGTTCGATCCTGGCGGCGAGCACCTCGGGATGCCCCGGCCCGCCGGGGTGGTCGATGTACGGCATGAACGCCTCCGCCCGCACGCTCCCACGCCCGCGCGGGCCGCCATCACGGTCGAATGCCCCGTCCGCGGCGGGACCTTCGCCCGCGCGAGCGTCACCCGCCGGGCGGGTCGGCTCGCCCGCCGGGCGGGTCGGCCGGCCCCCCGGGAACGGGCCACCCGGCCCTGATCGGGACGGACCGCCAGGCTGCACGATCGACGCGGGAGATCGGGAGGTGTTGGCCATGGGAGACGTGGGAGCGGGACGACCCCTCAACGCGCTGCTGGTGAGCGACGACTTCGTCCGCAGGAATCGATGGGCGGGATGGCTGCGGACCGCCGGGTACCAGACTGCGACGTGCCCCGGCCCGCACGTGACGGACGGTTGCCCCCGCCTCGACGACGAGCTGTGCCCCCTGCGGGAGTGGGCGGACGTCGCGGTGGTGGACATCGCCGGCGGAGCCGATTCCGAGCTGTACGGCGGCTGGGCCGAGCTGGCGTGCACCACGCTCCCTGACGACGGACGGACGGTGTGGGCGCACCACGACGACACGACGGCTGAGGAGAACGAGGGCCGGAAGACGCTGGCCCACCCGGTCCGGGCCGAGCACCTGATCCAGGCGGCCCGTATCGCGAGCCGGCGCGTCTGACCGGGCGCAGGGGCCGGCGGTGACCACCGGGTGCGCCCGGCGCCGCCGGCCCCCCGATTCGGGGTGACCGCTCTGGGCTTCGGGGGACAGCGGCCAGAAGGTGCTGCTGCAGCCCGATGGGAGAACAGCGGCGGGACGCTCACCATCCTCGCCACGGGGGGTTTTGAACACCGGCTCGAGGCCGGACGGGGGCGGGACAACGGGGGCTCAGACGGGTCGCCAGGCAGCGGTCTGGAGCGCCTGCCGCCACGCCCGGTAGTTCTCCACGTGGGCCAGCGGCTCCGCGGCGTGCTCGCACGTCAGCGGGTCCTCGCAGGACGAGTTCCCCTCCATCGTGAAGTAGTCGAACCGGCACGTGTCGCAGAAGACGTTCAGCGCCTCGGGCAGATACGGGCAATCCCCCCACGAGCACCCCTTCTCGCCCTCACCGGTCGCGAAGTCGTACGAGCATCCCGGGCAACTCCGGAACTCCGTCCATCTCGTCATCGTCGTGCCACCTCCGCTCTCACCCCTGAGCCTCGGCCAGCAGATCCCGTGCGGAGACCATCCCCAGCAGCCGCCCCCCCGACATCACGGGGAGATGCCGCACCCCGATGTCCAGCATCCGGGTGACGGCCTCGTGGACGTCCGCGTCGGGCGCGACCACCACCGGGTCCTCGGTCATGTACTCGCCCGCCGGCGTGAGCTCCGTGTCGGTGCCGTCGGCGACGGCCCGGACCAGGTCACGCTCGGTGATGATCCCGACCAGGGAGCCGTGGTCGATCACCGCCAGCGCCCCGATCTCGTTGAACTGCATCCGGGAGGCCACCTCCGAGAGCGGATCGTCGGCCTCGGCGCACACGACGCCCGGTCGGTATACGGACTCCACGTTCACCGCCGCCTCCTTCCTCCCGTGCGGTCCCGCCGGCCGGTCAGGCCGCCCGGGGCCTGGTGTGCCGACCGTGGGGCAGATGTCTCCGCAGCCAGCCACCGGTACCCGCGACGAACGCCGCGAGCGCGATGCCCCCGACCACCACCACCAAGGCGACCAGGAACGAATCCCAGAACTTGCTGAGGTCCGGGGCCAGCGCAACCATGGCGATCACCTCCACCGACAGTTGATGCCGGACCATGGAGGGGCGAACGGGCCGGGAGGCCCCTCTTGCCCGGGACCTTCTCTCGGGGGGAGTCCCGGAAGAGAGCACTAGGATGGCGCCGGTGAGCGACGCGGACACGTATCCGCAGCACCGGGAGGCGGATGTCGCGCTGCGCGACGGCTCGACGGTGCACGTCCGGCCGGTCCGGCCCGAGGACCGGGAGGCCCTCCTCGTGTTCCTGCGGGCGCTGTCCTCGGAGTCGCGGGCCCTCCGGTTCTTCTCCGCCGGGGCCGACCTCGAATGGGTCGCCGAGCGCATGTCAGACATGGACTATTCGGCCCGGTTCGGCCTGCTGGCCACCTCGGGGTCCACCGTGGTCGGCCACGCCGTGTACCTGCGAACCGCTCCCGAACGGGCCGAGGTGGCGCTGGCCGTGGCCGACGCCATGCAGGGACACGGGCTCGGCACCCTGCTCGTCGGACAGCTCGCGGAGGTGGCCCACGCGCACGCGATCCCCCTGTTCGAGGCCCAGGTCCTGCCGGAGAACCGCCGCATGCTCGACGTGTTCCGGGAGAGCGGGTTCCCCGTGGCCATGCGGGCCGAGCCGGGCGCGATCATCGTGGAGTTCCCCACCTCGCTGACCCCGGCCGCCCTGGAGCGGTTCGAACGACGCGAGCAGACGGCCGCCGTGGCGGCCCTGCGGACGTTCCTCTCGCCGCGGTCGGTGGCGGTGGTGGGCGCGTCGCGGCACCGGGGCGGGATCGCCGGCGAGGTGTTCCACAACCTCCTGGCCACCGGGTTCAACGGGCCGGTCTATCCGGTGAACCGCGAGGCCGAGGTGGTGCAGTCGGTGGTGGGGTTCCCCACCGTCGAGGACGCGCCGGACCCGGTGGATGTGGCGATCGTGGTGGTCCCGGCTCCCGAGGTGGCCGAGGCGGCGGAGGCTTGCGGCCGGAAGGGGGTCCGGGGGCTGGTGGTGCTCTCGGCGGGGTTCGGCGAGGTCGGCGAGGAGGGCCGCGAGCGCCAGCGCGAGCTGGTGGACATCTGCCGCCGCCACGGCATGCGCCTCATCGGGCCGAACTGCATGGGGATCCTCAACACGAACCCCGACGTCCGGCTGAACGCGACGTTCGCGCCGTCGTTCCCCGACGCCGGCCGGGTGGGGTTCCTGTCCCAGAGCGGGGCCCTGGGGCTCGCGGTCATCGACCGGGCCCGGTCCCTGGGCCTGGGACTCTCGTCGTTCGTGTCGGTGGGGAACAAGGCCGACATCTCCGGCAACGACCTCATCCACTACTGGGAGGAGGACCCCGACACCGACCTCATCCTGCTGTACCTGGAGTCGTTCGGGAATCCTCGCAAGTTCGCCCGGATCACCCGCCGGGTGGGGCGGGCCAAGCCCATCGTCGCGGTGAAGAGCGGGCGGTCCCAGGCGGGGGCCCGGGCCACGTCGTCCCACACGGGCGCCCTGGTGGCGGCCTCCGACGTCACGGTCGACGCCCTCTTCCACCAGGCCGGTGTGATCCGGACCGACACGCTGTCGGAGATGTTCGACGTCGCGTCCGTGCTGGCCAACCAGCCGGTCCCCGAGGGGCGCCGGGTGGGGATCGTCACGAACGCCGGGGGCCCGGGCATCCTGTGCGCCGACGCCTGCGAGGCCGAGGGCCTCGAGGTCCCCGCGCTCCCCGACGAAGCCCGGAGCACGCTGGCGGCGTTCCTCCCGGCCGACGCGTCCACGGCGAACCCGGTCGACATGATCGCCTCCGCCACCGGGGAGGACTACCGGCGCGCCGTGGAGGTCGTGGCCGGGAGCGGGGTGGACGCGCTGGTGGTGATCTTCATCCCGCCCCTGGTGACCCGGGCCGAGGACATGGCGGCCGCCGTCCGGGATGCCGCCGACGCCGTGGACGGCCGGATCCCGATCCTGTCGGTGTTCATGTCCTCGGCCGGCGTGCCCCCCGAGCTGGCCGGGGGGCGGCGGCGCATCCCATCGTTCGCGTTCCCGGAGGAAGCGGCCAGGGCCCTGTCCCGCGCGGTCCGGTACGGGGAGTGGCGGCAGCGCCCGGAGGGGAACACGCCGCAGTTCGACGACGTCCGCGCCGACGATGCCGCGGGGATCGTCGCCGAGGGCCTCGAGGGCGGGGGCCGGTGGCTGGGCCCCGACCGGGTCGCGGGCCTCCTCGACTGCTACGGCATCCCCCTCGTGGAGTCGCGGATCGCTCCCTCTCCGGCCGAGGCAGGGGCGGCTGCCCGGGCCATGGGCGGGCCGGTGGCCCTGAAGGCGGTGGCACCGGGGCTCGTGCACAAGACCGAGGCGAACGCGGTGCGGCTGGACCTGGAAGGAGCCGATGCCGTGGAGGCCGCGGCGCGGGAGATGGCCGAGCGCGTGACCGCGGCGGGGCATCGGGTGGACGGCTTCCTGGTCCAGCGCATGGTCCCCGCCGGCGTGGAGATGCTGGTGGGCGTGGTGCACGACCCCCTGTTCGGACCCGTGGTGGCCTGCGGGGCGGGCGGAACCGCGGTGGAGCTGCTGAAGGACGTCGCGGTCCGGATCACGCCCCTCACCGACATCGACGCGAGCGAGATGATCCGCTCGCTGGCCACGTTCCCCCTGCTCACGGGATACCGGGGGAGCCCGCCCACCGATGTCGCGGCGCTCGAACAGGTGCTGCTCCGCGTCTCCACGCTGGTCGAGGCCCACCCGGAGATCGCGGAGATGGACCTGAACCCGGTGATGGTGACGCCTTCGGGGACGGCGGTGGTGGACGCCCGGATCCGGTTGGAGGCGGCGGCCCCACCGGCGCCGCTGTCGGCCCGTTCAGCCGCCGCTCGTTAAGCCTGCGGCCGGTGCGCCTGGTGGGACGGGGTCCTCCGCCGGGCCACCAGCACGCTCCGTCCGGCATGGCGCGTCACGTAGTCGCTCACGCTGCCGAGCGCCATCCGGCCCACGCCACCCAGGCCGCGGTCGCCCACGGCGATGAGGTCCGCATCCCACTCGTCGGCCACCGACACGATCGACGGCCCGGGGCGACCCATCGCCATCTCGCGGGCAGCGACCACGCCCAGCGACCGGGCCAGCTCGACCGAGGGCTCGAGGGGCTCGAACCCCTCGCGGTCGCCGTCGACGGTCCACCCCACGGAGCGGCCCCGGAGCACCGGCACCACGTGCAGGATGCGAAGGTCCGACCCGGCTGCCGCGGCGATCGTGGCGGCCAGCCGGACGGCCTCCCCGGATCCCTCGGAGCTGTCCACGGCCACCAGGATCCGGGATGGGAAGCGGCGCGACGGGCGCTCCGGGACGGGGCGCGCCACCAGCACGGGCTTCACTCCACCGTGGACCAGATGGGCCGTCACGCCCCCCAGGAGGTGGGGCTTCTCGAAGAATCCCGCGTCGGGGCCGACGCAGACCAGGTCGCACCAGTGCTGGGCGGCCTCCGCGGCGAGCAGCGCCGACGGTTCGCCCACCAGCACCCGGAGATCCGCGTCCACGCCCTCCTTCACGGCCAGCTTCGCGGCCTCCAGCAGCATGGCCTCGGCGGCGTCCAGCCGGGTCAGCCCCGTGCCGACCCGGGTCGCGCCCACCGGCCTCAGCACGTGCACGATCTCGAGGGTGGCGCCCGTGACCGAGGCCAGGCGGGCGGCCTGGCGGACGGCCTCCTCGGACCGCGGCGTACCGTCCACGCCGGCGAGGATGCGCTCGAACATCGGCCGGGACTTCACGGTCGCGCTCCGTAGGGCAGGACCCCCCACGGCGCGGGGACGTACGGACGAACGTCCGTGTCGTCGAAATCCGCGGTCATGTGGCTCACCACCTGGACCACGCCCTCCACGCCGTACGTCATGCGAACGAGCGCGGGGATGAGGCTGGCCCGCTCCAGCAGTCCCGACAGCGTCACCACCCCCTGCTCCACCGAGACGGTGATCGACGCCGGGTCGATCCACAGCGCCTCCAGGACCACGTGGTCCTCGATCTCCTCCTGGATCTCACGGTCGGGCCGGAGGAACGCCTTCAGCAGGTCCCGGCGGGCCACGATCCCAACGACCCGACCGTCGGAGTCCACCACCGGCAGGGACCGGTACCCGTGCTCGTGCATCAACCGCGCGACCTCCGCCAACGGGGCATCGGGACCCACGGTCACCGCGGGCGCGGTCATGAGCTGGCCGGCCAGCGCCCCGGAGGCCTTCCGGCGCTCCGTCGACCGGCGGCGGCTCTCGAACAGCGGGCCGGGCCGGGGCTCGGGGTGCTCCTCCTTCAGCAGGAGGTCGGCCTCGGACACCACGCCCACCACGTGCTCCCGGGCGTCGATCACCGGCAACGCGGCCACCCGGTGCTCGGCCAGGCGGTGGACGATCTCCTTGAACGGAGTCTCCGTGGTCACCACCGCCACGGTCGTCGTCATCACGTCCTTCACCCGGCGCTTCACGGCCGCCACCTCCTCGCGTGGGGAACGGCGAGTCCTCGACCTCACCGTAGGGGCCCGCGGCTGGCGTCCGGAGGGGGCGAGTGGCCCGCTTCCGGCGGGACTCCCGGCCTGCCCGCGGGGGGACGTTCGGCCGTGATCACACCGGCGGGCGGATGCCAGCGTGGGGACGAGATCGGCACGCACCGCCACGGCGGGACCGTGCCGGAAGGAGGGCAGTGCGATGTTCGAGAAGATCATCCTGGCGGTGGACGGGTCCGAGGCCTCCGAGCGCGCCGTGCCGCTGGCGGCCGAGCTGGCCCGCACCGGCGGTGGCGAGGTGGTCGTGGTGCACGTCGCGGAGACGTTCGTGTCCTGGAGCGTGGCGGTCGACGCCGAAACGCCGTCCGAGGCGGCGGACCTGGCCGACGGCGTGGTCCGGACCCTCAAGGACCTGGGCGTGAGCGCGCGCTCGGAGGTTCGCACGGCGGTCCACGGCTTCGCCGCGAAGACCATCCTGGAGGTGGCGGACGAGGAGGCGGCCGACCTGATCGTGGTGGGGTCGCGCGGCCGCGGGGACCTGTCCGGGCTCCTCCTGGGCAGCGTGACCCACAAGATCCTGCACCTGGCGCACATCCCGGTCCTCGTCGTTCGGTAGGGCGATCCGCTCGCGACGGCCACGGGCGGGGCGGGCGTGTCCGTCGACGGACGGGCTCCGCGTTGATACCTTCCGCCCGTGACCGATTCGACCGGGACCGCTTCGAACAGGGCCGACGCGATGCTCCAGGCCGGGCTCACGCTGGCCTCGGAGCTGGCCCTCGATGCGGTCCTGCAGCGCATCATCGAGCTCGCCACCGGCCTGACCGGCGCCCGGTACGGGGCCCTCGGAGTGCTCGGCGCGGACGGCGCGATCATCGAGTTCGTGACCACGGGGATCACGACCGAGCAGCGGGAGCACATCGGCCACCTCCCGGTCGGCAAGGGGATCCTCGGGTTGCTGATCAGGGATGCCCGGACCCTGCGGCTCCCCGACATCTCCAAGGACCCCCACTCCTACGGCTTCCCGCCGAACCACCCGCCGATGCACTCGTTCCTGGGAGCCCCCGTCAAGGCCCGCGGACGCGTGTTCGGCAACATCTACCTCACCGAGAAGCAGGGCGCTCCGGAGTTCACCGAGGAGGACGAACGGACCCTCGAGGTCCTGGCGGCCCAGGCCGGAGTCGCCGTCGAGAACGCCAGGTTGCACGAGGAGTCCCGCCAGCGGGAGCGCCGCCTGGAGGCCATGGGAGAGGTGGCCACCGCCACATTGTCCGGCCTCCGGGTGGAGGAGGTCCTGGGACTCCTAGCGCGGAGATCCCGGGAGCTGCTGGGCGCCGACGTCGCGACCGTGGCCGTCCCCGCCGACGAGCCCGGGATGCTCACGCTGCTGGTGGTGGACGGGGAGGAGGCCGAGAGCCTCCGGGGTGCCGTCTTCCCGCTGGAGGGGTCGATCTCCGGTGAGGTGGTGCAATCCGGTGTCCCGCTCGTGTTCGAGGACGTCACCGCCGACCCCCGCGCCGATCAGCCGATCATGGGCGGTGGGCTGCTCGGGCCGGCCGCGTTCGTCCCGCTGTCCGGACCCGACCGCATCATCGGCACGCTCTGCGTGGCGAACCGGTTGCACGGGCGGCTGCTGGACCAGGACGACCTCTCGACCCTCCAGAGCTTCGCCGGGCAGGCGTCCGTGGCCATCGAGTACGCCCGGGCCCAGCAGGACCTCCAGCGCCTCGCCGTGCTGGAGGACCGCGAGCGCATCGCCAAGGAGCTCCATGACGGCGTCATCCAGTCGCTGTTCGCGGTGGGGATGGGCCTGCAGGGGGCGGCGGCGCTCAGCCGGGACCACGAGCTGGAGCGGCGCATCGAGGGGGCGGTGGGGGAGATCGACGGGGCCATCCGCGACCTCCGCAACTACATCTTCGGCCTCCGGCCCGGCATCCTGGCCGACCGCCAGCTGGACCAGGCCCTGCGAGCGATGGCCGCCGAGTTCGAGCAGCGCAGCGGCGTGACCACGGTGGTCGAGGTGGACCTCCGGGTGGCCTCCGACCTCTCGTCGGTGGCCGGCGACGTGATCCAGCTCGTCCGGGAGGCCCTGTCGAACGTGGAGCGGCACGCCGGGGCCACCACGTGCCGGGTCTCGCTGGTCCGGCGCGGGGACCGGGCGGCCCTGGAGATCGACGACGACGGGCAGGGATTCGATCCCGCGGAGGCCGCCACCCGGGGAGGAGCGGGCCTGCGGAACCTGGCCGAACGAGCCGAGTCCCTGAGGGGATCGTTCGAGGTGGAGAGCGACCCGGCCGAGGGCACCCTCGTCCGGGTCGTCATCCCGCTCGCGTAAGAGCTACGGTCCGGATCACTGCACGATCAGCGCCGTGGCCATCCCGAACATCCCCTGGGGACCCTCCACGTGCGACAGGATGTGGCAGTGGAAGGCCCACACGCCGGGGTTCGCGGCGTGGACCAGCACGTCGAACCGCTCGCCGGGCGCGACCACCAGCGTGTCGGCCTTGTACGGCTGCTGGAGGGCGAACCCGTCCTGGGCCACCACCGTGAAGTGGTAGCCGTGCAGGTGCATCGGGTGGAGCATCTGCCCGGCGTTCAGCAGCCGGATCAGCACTCGGTCGCCGAGGTGCGCGGTGAGCGGCGCCGTGGCCGGCCACCCCTTCCCGTCGATCGTGTACCCGAGCGGCCCGTCGGCGAGGATCTCCGTGTACTCCTCGTCCCACGCCTCGTGCCGCGGCTCCACGATGAACGCGCCGTACAGCCCCCGGCCGACCTGCTCGGCCGAGTCGAAGTGCGAGTGGTACATGTACGTCCCCGGCTGGTCCTTCACCGTGAACTGGTAGACGTACGTCTCGCCGGGCATGATCGGCTCCTGGGTGATGAACGGCACGCCGTCCGCTCGATTCGGCACCGTGAGCCCGTGGAAGTGGACCGTGGTGGGGAGCGTCGCGTTGTTCGTCACCCGGATCCGCACCCGATCCCCCCGGTGGACCCGGATCTGAGGCCCCGGGACGGTCCCGTTGTAGCCGAGCGCCGTCACCACCTGGCCCGGCGCCACCTCCCACTGCACCTGGTCCACCGAGAGGTCGAACACCTTCACGCCGTTCACCATGGTGGACGGCAGGACGGCGTTCCCCGCGCCCTTGGTCTTCGCCGGGTAGGCCGTCATGGACTGCTTGTGCATGTCGTACATCTGCTGGCTCGACATGCCGCCGCCCAGCTCATCGCCGGATCCGGAACCGGTCTCTCCCGAGCCCGCGCCGGCCACCACCGTCGCGGTCATCCCGGCCTCCTTGTGCCCCGGCACCGTGCAGTACGCGGCGTACGAACCGGCGTCCAGGGCCGGCAGCTCGAGGTTCGCCATGTCGCCGGGCGCGAGGAGCGCGGTGGACAGCAGGCCGTCCGGAGTCTCCACGGCGAAGCTGTGCTCGGCCGCCCCCATGTTCATGACGTGGACGATCGATGGCGCCCCCGCCGGGACGGAGATCGTGGACGGCGTGATCGTGAGCTCGGCCAGGGAGACCTCGACGAACGTCGGCTCCCCCGCGCCGGTGCCCGACCCCGAGTTCGAGCCGGTCGCCTGGGCCGGCGGGCCGCCGTCCACCAGCCCCCGTGCCGCATAGCCCGCCGCCATCAGGATCAGCAGCCCCATCACCGCCAGCAGGGAATTCGTCCGCTTGAGCATGTCTCGCTCCCACCCTTTCCGATCTCGTTGGTCGCGCCAGATGGAAATGGTCGGCGCGGGGCCCCACCGGGCCGTGGGCCGGAAGTCCCTGGACGCCGGGGGCGTTCGGCCCCTGCTCGGGCCGGCGGGTCCCCGCATCCTGGGCCGCATGTTCGTGCGGTACTTCATGGACCTCGAGATCCCGTTCGAGGCGGCCACCGAGGCCCTGGCCAGCGACCCCCAGTCCTGGCTTCCGGGGCTTGCCGCGGCCACCGGCGAACACGGGACGCGCCTGCTGGCAGAGGTGGGATTCGGCTCCACCGTTCGCGTCCGCAAGCGCGTGGAGGTGGAGGTGGGCGAGGCGTTTCGCCTCACCGGGAAGACCATCGTGCCGATCCGGTGGAGCACCGGCTCGGAGCACAGCCCGCTGCCGGAGATGGAGGGAGACCTCGAGGTGGCCCCCTTCGGTCCCGACGTCAGCCAACTCTCGATGTCCGGCCGGTACCGGCCTCCGCTCGGCGCGGTGGGCCGGGCCATCGACCGGGCGTTGCTGAACCGCGTGGCGGAGGCGACGGTCCGCGATTTCGTCCGGCGGGTGGCCGCGGCGCTGGAGGGAGGGGTCGCGGTCCCCGCCGGGGCCGCGACGAGGATGCCCCCGGTCGTTGCGCCGAACCCACGACCGGTGGGAGCATGAAGGCGATGGCGAAGGCTCCGCCGCTCCGGGTGATGCTCGTCGACGACCACGAGGTCGTGCGCGGCGGCATCCGGGCGCTCCTGCAGGCCACCGAGGACATCGTGGTCACCGCGGAGGCCGGCTCGATCCGGGAGGCCATCGACGAGGCCGAACGGTCCCGTCCCGACGTGGTGGTCATGGACGTCCGCCTGGAGGACGGCTCCGGGATCGAGGCCACCCGCGAGATCCGGGCCCGGCGGCCGGCCACGAAGGTCCTCATGCTGACCTCGTTCGCCGACGACGAGGCGCTGTTCGCCTCGATCATGGCGGGGGCCTCCGGATACGTCCTCAAGCAGGTCAAGGCCGGCGAGCTGGTCCGGGCCATCCGGGCGGTCGGCGCGGGCCAGAGCCTGCTGGATCCCGCGGTCACCTCGGCCGTCCTGGACCGCCTCCGCAAGGGCAAGCACCTGATGCGCGACGAGCGCCTGGCCCGGCTGTCGCCGCAGGAGGAACGGATCCTGACGCTGGTCGCGGACGGGCGCACCAACCGCGAGATCGGCGAGGAGCTCCACCTCGCCGAGAAGACCGTGAAGAACTACGTGTCGAGCATCCTGTCGAAGCTCGAGGTGGCCCGCCGGGCCGAGGCCGCCGCGTACCTGGCCCGCCACACCACCACCCCCGGCGCCTGACCCCCCGCCCTTCCCGGCCCCGCCCGGCTCTGCCCTGATGCGCCCCCGGCGGGCGTGAGGTCCTGCCCGGCTCTGCCCTGATGCGCCCCCGGCGGGCGTGAGGTCCTGCCCGGCTCTGCCCTGATGCGCCCCCGGCGGGCGTGAGGTCCTGCCCGGCTCCGCCAAGAGGTCCAGATGGGACCCGGGCCGAAGGTCCCGAACAGGCCCACAGGGAGGGGGCCACCCGGCCGGGGGCTGCCGGAGCCCCGGCGACGACGATGTCCCCAGCGAGTCAAGAGCAAGGACAGGAGAGGAGGAGCAGCGATGCGACGCAGGACGTTCGACTTCCTGGTGTCGACGGGTGGCCTGGTCATGGCGGTGGTGCTGTTCATCGCCGGGGCCCTGCTGTTCGCGGGGTACAGCTTCGCGAACAACAACGTGACCACGCAGCTCACGGCCCAGAAGATCTTCTTCCCGGAGAAGGGCAGCGACTCGCTCGCCAGCCCCGAGATCGGGCCATACCTCAACCAGTACGCCGGCCAGCAGATGGTGAACGGCGCCCAGGCCGAGGCATACGCGAACCACTTCATCGCCGTGCACCTGAGCGAGGTCGCCGGTGGCAAGACCTACGCGGAGGTGTCGGGCGAGCTGTTCGCCGACCCGACGAACAAGGATCTGATCGCGGCCAAGGACACGCTGTTCCGCGGCGAGACCCTTCGGGGCATGCTGCTCAACGCCTACGCGTTCTGGAAGGTCGGCCAGATCGCGAAGCTTGCGTCGATCGCGGCCTTCGCCCTGGGCGGCCTGATGCTGCTCCTGTCGCTCCTCGGGCTCTGGCACCTCAGGAAGGTGTCCCCCGTGGCGGAGGTGCTGGCGCCGCCGGTGGAGCTCAAGGCGACCGCCTAGGCACGAGACGCCGGAGGCGGCCCACAGCTCCCAGGGCCGCTCACCGACACGGAACAGGGGCCTCGGGAAACCGGGGCCCTGTTCCACTTCCGGCCCTCAGGGCGTGGCCGAGAACGTAGCGTGGACGTCGATGGTGCCCTGGCTCGAGTCCAGGCCGGAGCAGCTCGCCGTTCCGGTGACGCCGTCGTCTGCGTCGTGGAGCTCGATCGTGCACTCCCCCTCGCTCGACGTGGCGAGGAGCGATCCGTGCGAGAGGACCACCGGCAGGGTGGGACCGCTCTTCGCGCTCCCCTCGATGCCCAGGCCGGTGATCGAGAACAGGTCGCCCCCGCTCGAATACACGAGCACGGTGGCCGCGCCGCCGACCTGGGCCCGCTCCAGCGGCACCTCGTAGGACACCTCGGTCCCCCCGGTGACGGCCACCTGCGCCGATCCCTGGGTCAGGGCGTGCCCCGCGACGTCCTCGGCGGACGGCCCGGTGCAGCCCCCGGCCAGGACGGCGGTCGCCAGGACCGTGGCCGCGAGGAGGGTTCGATGCCGGATCCTGAGTCGTGTGCGCATGGCGCCGCACTCTTGCCGCACCTGGGGTGGGTGTCAAGGCAGGCGCTCGAGCCGGCCGCGCATCGCCCGCAACCGGTTCCATAATCCCGTCCAATGCCTGCCCCGGGATTGCGCCGAGCCACATCGCTGTTCGGGATCCTGCGGAACGCCGAGCTCCGGGCGTTCTGGTTCTCGGACTGGATCTCCGACGCCGGCTCGTTCGTCACGTTCATCGCGCTGGCGGTGTACGTGAACCAGCTCACGGGGAGCCCTGCGGCGGTCGGCCTGGCCCTGGGGTTGCGTTCCGTGCCGTGGTTCACGCTGGGGCCCTTCGCCGGGGTGCTCGCGGACCGGATGGACCGCCGGGCCCTGATGGTGGCCAGCAACCTGATCCGGGCCGGGCTGGTGGCCTGCCTGCCGTTCGTCACCGAGGTGTGGGCCATCTACGCGATCGCGTTCGCCAGCGCCTGCTTCGGGCCGGTGTTCCGGTCGGCCCGATCGGCGCTGCTGCCCTCCATCGCACCCCGGCGCGAGCTGGTGCCGGCGCTCGCGGTCATCGAGACCACCCACCAGGTGCTGCACACGGTGGGGCCGGCCCTCGGAGGCCTCGTGGTGCTCGTCGCCGGGGCGCGGTGGGCCTTCTTCGTGGATTCGGCGTCGTTCGTGGCGGCCACCTTCCTGCTGGTGGGCATCCCGTCACGGGGGCGGCCCGTGGCTGCGGCGCGGCGGTTGGTTCGCCACGATCTCCGCGACGGGATCCGCCGTCTGTTCGCCACGCCGGCGGCGTGGAGCTGGGCCGTCCTGGAGATCCCCCTGGCCCTGGGCGGATCCGGGGTCATCGCGCTGCTCGTTCCCTACGTGCGGGAGAACCTGGGCCGGCCCGGCGGCGAGTACGGGATCGTCCTGGCGGCGGCGGGCCTGGGGACCGTGCTCTCGAGCCTGGCCATCGCGTCCCGCGACGCCCGCCACTCCAGGGCGCCGTGGGGACTGGCGTCGGTCCTGAGCCTCGCCGCGTTCCTGGCGGTGCTGGGGCACCCGTCGTTCCTGGTCCTGCTGCCGATCGCGTTCGTGTCCGGCCTCGGCGAGGCCGGGATCGGCATCCCCATGAGCGCCACGCTGGCCGAGACTCTCCCCGACGACGTCCGGGGCCGTGCCTACAGCGTGGTGAACTCCATGGTCGAGCTCGCCGCAGCCGTCGGCAGCATCGGCTTCGCCTGGCTCGGCGAATCCGACCGCCTCGGCGTCGTTGCGGCCCTGGCCCTCGCCGCCGGGACCGGCACCGCGCTCGGGCTGGTGCTGCTCCTGGCCGTCGCGGGACCGATCATCCACCGCCGCGAGCACGACCGCCTCGCCGGGATCGGCCGCATCCCGTCGGCCGGGGCGGGAGGACCGGAACCATGACCGAGTTGCTCCTACGTGCAGGTCCTCGACGGGGAGCCGACGAGCGAACATCCCAGGTGGTCGCCGGGCTCGCTGCTGCCTCCGACCCCCGGGAGATCCTGTGTCCACAACTGCGCGCCGGTCGAGTCAAGGCCTCCCGTCGAGCCGTAGATGACCTGCAGGACGCCCGCGTCGGCGTCCGGGCCGACGGCCTCCCCCGGAACACCGATGGCCAGGTCGCGCCTCAGGCTCTTCCCGAAGTTCGCCACGAAGATCGCCCGGCCGAACAGGTCGCCGGTCTCGGGGGCGTCGGCGATCCCGGCGCTGCTCTGGGTCCACGTCTGCGCACCATCCGCTGTCAGGCCGTCGACGGTGCCGAAGAAGACGGACACCGCTCCCGCGTTCATGGCGTCGCCGATCGGATCGAACGGCGCTGCGGCGACGAGGTCGTCGTGGGCGGTCCCTCCCACGTTCCCCGCGGCGAGCGCTGCACCGAACTCGTCGGCCTTCTCCCGCGTCTCCGGCGGCGGCTGCGTGAACGTCTGGGCGCCGTCCGTGGACAGCCCGGTTGAGGTCCCGTACAGGACCCGGACCGCGCCGAAGTCATAGTCGAAGATCCCCGACCCGGGAATCCCGACGGCGAGGTCGCGGAGGCCCCCCCGGCCGAAGTTCCCGGGGGCCAGGGCGCTCCCGAAGCGCGCCCCCTCGTCATCGAACCCGGGCGTCTCCTCCTCGATGAACTGCTTGGCTCCCGTGGCCGTGAGCCCTGAGAGCGACCCGTAGATCACGTCGACCGCTCCGACGCCGTTGAGCACGCAGAAGCCGCCGCACGAGAAGCTCTCGCCGGGAGCGCCGACCGCGAGGTCGGCGGCGCGGCCCCGACCGTGGTTCGCTGCGCCGAGGGCGGACCCGAACTCGTCGTAGTACTCCGCCGCCCCCGGGATGCCGTCCCCGCCCTGGCGCCACAGCTGGGTGCCGGAGGCGGTCAGGCCTTCCGCGGTGCCGTACAGGACGTGCACAACCCCGGCGTCCGAGCGCCCCTCCCAGTCCTCCAGTGGAACGCCCACCGCGAGGTCGACGAACCCGTCCGCGTCGAAGTCGCCGCCGGCGAGCGACGCCCCGAACCGGTCACCCTGCTCGGCCGTGTCCGGGATCCCGACGGTGTCCTGGTGCCAGATCTGGTTGCCATTCGCCGACAGCCCCTCGGCGGTCCCGTACAGCACGTTCACCGCTCCGGCGTCGGCGACGTCGCCGATGTCCTCCAGCGGCACGCCCACTGCCAGGTCCGCGTATCCGTCTCCGTCGAAGTCACCGGAGGCCGACGCCCACCCGAAGCGATCGCCCGACTCCGCGCCGCCGAGGACGCCCGCGACGTCCTGATGCCACAACTCGTTGCCGGCGACGACGAGGCCGTCCGCGGACCCGTACAGGACGTTCACCGTGCCCGCGTCCTGGATCGTCCCCACGTCCTCGTCCGGAACCCCGACCACGACGTCGGCGAACCCCGTCGCCGTTGAGATCGGACGGCAGAGCCGGCGCGGCAGCGGTCCCCCTCGGGGTCGCGCCCGCGGCCGTCCCCGCGTCGACAACCGCGCCGGCCGCCGACCAGGCGATGACCGTCACCGCAACCGCGAGCGCGCGCGCCTCCCTCGAGCCCACGAGCCCATCCCTCCCGGGCGGACGCTAATGACGCGCGCCCGCGCGGTCAAACGGACGGAAGGCCGAGCTCCGGCCCGTCCGCTGCCGCCACCGGCAGAGTGCGACCGGCTAGCTGCTCGGATTCGAGTCGACGAACGTGAGCACCGGGCCGGAGGGATTCCAGACGCGACGATCTCACGCCACGGGCGCTTCGTGGCGTTCGCCTCGATCGCGACCAAGCTCGTCCGGAGCGACACCGACGGGTGGAGGGACGTCTTCCTGCGCGATCGTAGGACCGGCACGACGACGCTGGTCAGCGTCTCCACCGCCGGAGAGCTCGGGGACCGGGCCAGCGCCGACCCGAGGATCTCCGCCGACGGCCGGTTCATGGCCTTCCGCTCTGCCGCCAGGAACCTGATCCCGAACGACACGAACAGGGCCACGGACGTCTTCGTGCGCGGCCCGTTTCGGTAGGTGAGCGGCCCGGACCGGTGGAGCCGGCGGGCTCAGCCGATGATGCCGTCGTCCGCGAGGTCGGCGAAGACACGGTGGGAGGCCTCCGTGAGGAAGACCACCTCGGCGGCGCCGACCATCCCGACCCGTCCCGGTGTGACCACCACGTTGACGCGCGTGGTGGGGATCCGCGTCGCCAGCGCGGCCAGGCTCAGGATCTGGCGCATGGAGAGATTCGTCTGCAGGTGGTCGGTCCCGGCCCGCACCCAGTCCCGCAGGCGCTCGTGGCGCCGGCGGTACTCGGCCTCGTACTGCCGCCACGCGTTCCGCGTGAAGTTCCCCTGGTTCATGGTCCGCGAGACCACCGAGCTCGGGACGCCGTGGCGATCGCGGACGAACGACAGCGAATCCGTCCCGTCGAGGCGCTGCCAGCCGGGCTCGAACGCCGCCCTGGAGAACGGGTCGAACATGGGGTACGGCACGTCCACGAGCACGCCCGCCACCGCGTTCACCATCCTGGCGAACCCCCTGAACGAGGTGACCATCCACGCGTCGATGGGGATCCCGGTCACCTTTCGAACGGTCTGGACCGCAAGCGCGGGGCCGCCGTAGGCCATGGCCGCGTTGATCCTGTTGTCGTCATGGCCCGGGATGCTCACCCATGTGTCCCGGTTGAGGCCGAGGATGGTGGCTCGCTTCCTGGCGCGATTGACCCCGACGATCAGCATGACGTCCGACCGTCCGCGGACGACGGCCGTCCCCGGCCGGGCGTCGCTCCCGAGCACCAGGATGAACAACGGACCGGTCGACGGCAGGGTCGCGGCGGAGGCCTCGGGGTCGGCGGGGCGCCCGCGGACGCCCAGGGCGCTCCCGAGGTCCCACGCCATGAGCGCGGCCACGAACAGGCCAACCCACACGACCTTCCTCCGCCCGATGCCCACCCATCCGGGACCGTAGGGCCCCGAACATCTCGCGGTCAAGCAAACCGGTCACATCCCCCCGTAACCGGACCGGACGGTAATGACCTGGACAACGGCCTCCCGGGAGTATTTCGTCTCACCAGCAGGCGAGCCGGCGAGCGATCGGAAACCAGGGATCCCACCACGATGGCCATGAACCTCAGGCGAAGATCGGCCCTCCAGGCGGTCGGACTCGTCGCCGTCCTCCTCGCCGTGGGGGGGTCCGGGACCCTGGCCTCCCCCCCGGCCCTGGCATCGACCGCCTTCCGCCCGGCCCGGATCGCGGCCGTCAGCGAACGGGGCGGGACGGTGGACGTGTACTCGATGCTCCCGTCCGGCCGTGGGGTGCGCAGGCTGACCCACGACTCCACCGTCGACGTCGGACCGGCGTGGTCCCCGGATGGGAGGAGGATCGCCCTCGCCCGCTGCTGCGTGGGGGAAGGACGCTTCGGGATCTTCGTCATGAAGGCCGACGGCTCGCACATGCATCGACTGACCGAGGCGCCCGGGGACGAGATCGAGCCGGCCTGGTCCCCGGACGGCTCGCACATCGTGTACGCGGCCTCGTCACACGGGAACTACGACCTCTATGTCATCGGCGTGGACGGCAAGGGTCGCAGGCGGATCACCTCGAGCGGCGCCGACGACTTCGGGCCGGCCTGGTCGCCGGACGGGCGAGCCATCGCCTTCGAGCGGGAGGAGAACTTCCACGGTCACCTCTACGTGATCAGCCCCCAGGGGATCCGCCTGCACCGCGTGACGACGGGAGCCGGAACCGACTCCTCGCCGGCGTGGGCGCCGTCGGGCCGCCTCCTGGCCTTCGCCTCCACCCGGACCGGACACTCGGAGATCTTCACGGTGGCCCGGGACGGTTCCCATCTCCACCGGGTGACGAGCTCGTTCAGGCCCAGCATCGACCCGGCCTGGTCCCCCCGGGGAGGCCAGATCGTGTTCGCCCGCCGGGTCCGCCACGCGAACTGGGACCTGTTCCGGATCCGGCCCGACGGTTCGGACCTGGCCCGGGTGACCGTCGAGCCCGGAGCGGACGTCCAGCCGGACTGGCAGCCCGTGTGCACGATCGTGGGAACCCGCCGGTCCGATCACCTGGTCGGGACGAAGGGTCGGGACCTGATCTGCGGCCGGGGCGGAAGCGACGTCATCCGGGGGGCGGGCGGCAACGACCTGATCTTCGGAGGGGCCGGCGGCGACCAGGTCTTCGGAGGGCCGGGGGACGACCTCGTCCTGGGCGGGGACGGGTACGACCTCCTGGCGGGCTCGGGCGGCGCCGACCGCCTGCTGGGGGGTGGAGGCAACGACCGTCTGCTCGGCGGAGAGGGCGGCGACCACCTGGACGCCGTCGACGGCGTGAGGGGGAACGACCGGCTGGACGGCGGCGCAGGCTATGACGTGTGCCGCTCGGACCCGGGCGACCGGCGGTTCTCGTGCGCCGCCTGAACCGGGCGCCCCGCTTCGGCCGGGCGCTCCGGCGCGCCGTGGCCGCGGGCGTCGTGGTCGTCGCGTCGCTCCCGCCGGTGCACACGTCCGCGTCTTCCGTCCGGGCCGTCGCCGCGGGCTCCAGGCCCAGCATCGTGTTCATCCTCACCGACGACCAGCGGTGGGACTCCCTGTGGACGATGCCCATCGTGCAGCGCCGTCTGGTCGACAGGGGCGTGACGTTCGACAACGCCTTCGTGGTGAACTCGCTGTGCTGCCCGAGCCGCGCCAGCATCCTCACCGGCCGGTACTCGCACGGGACCGGCGTCTACCGGAACACCCGGATCGGCGGGGGGTTCGCGGCGTTCGACGACGCATCCACCATCGCCACATGGCTCCACGACGACGGCTACCGGACGGCGCTCATCGGGAAGTACTTGAACTGGTATACCGGCGCCGGGATCAGGGGCTACGTGCCCCCGGGGTGGGACCGCTGGGTGGCGTTCGTCCAGAACCTCGGCCTGTACTTCGACTACACCCTGTCGGTGGACGGCACGTCGCTGCCGAACTACGGGGAGAGCCCCGGCGACTACTCGACGGACGTCCTGGCCCACCGCGCGGTGGAGTTCATCCGGCACACCAGGGGCCCCATGTTCCTGGAGTTCGCCCCGTTCGCCCCGCACGGCTATCCGGTCCCGGCACCGCGGGACCGGGACACGCTGCCGCAGCTCGCACCGAGCCGCCCTCCCAACTTCGACGAGGCCGACGTCTCCGACAAGCCCACGTGGGTCCGGCGCCTTCCCCGGCTGACCGCGGACCGGATCAGGGGAGTGGACGAGATCGTGAAGAAGACGAACCAGACGCTGGGGGCCGTGGACGATGCCGTGGGGAGGATCCTCGACGCGCTCCGGGAGACGGGACGGCTGCACAACACCCTGATCGTGTTCACCTCCGACAACGGGTTCGCCTTCGGGGAGCACCGCTGGACCAACAAGCTCTCGCCGTACGAGGAGAGCATCCGGGTGCCGATGGTGGTCCGCGACGACGCGCTCACCGGCCCGCGGCGGGACGGCCATCTGGCGCTGAACATCGACCTCGCCCCGACCTTCGCCGACCTGGCCGGCGTCACGCCCCCCGGTCCCGTCGACGGCAGGAGCCTGCTGCCGCTGCTGGAGGGCCCGGTGTGGTGGCGCCGGGACTTCCTGGTCGAACACGCCTGGAGCGGGGCGTTCCACCCCGACATCCCGACGTACTGCTCGGTGCGGAGCCGGTCCTTCGACTACACGCTGTACCGGTACCACGGGGATCCACCGACCTGGGATGAGGAGCTGTACGACCTGGCCCGGGATCCGTTCGAGCTGCACAACCTCGCCGCCAAGCCCGCGTACGCCCAGGCCCTGCAGCGGATGCGAACGCGCCTCCGCAAGCTGTGCGACCCGCCCCCACCCGGCTTCACGTTCCCCTCCTGAGCCGGGGCGGCCGCTCGGATGGAGGGGAGAACTCCTCATGTTCGGCCCGCGCGGCCGGGAGCGGCTCCGGCTTGTCAGGATCGACGGACTGCGATTCGATGGGATCGTGGAGACTCGCCGGCTGGGACGGGTCGGGCATCTGTCGACGGTGCTGATCTACGGCGGCGCGGGCATCGGCTGGGTGGAGTCACGGGACGTGGCGGATCGGTCCATCCGGTTCGCGCTGGACGCCGGGATCAACCACTTCGACACCGCGGCCGACTACGGCGATTCGGAGCTGCATCTCGGACGGTGGATGCCCTCGATCCGCGATCGCATCTTCCTGGCCACCAAGACCGGCGAGCGAAGCGCCGGCGGCGCGTACGACTCGATCCGCCGTTCGCTGGAGCGCCTCCAGGCCGACCGCGTGGATCTCCTGCAGCTCCACGCCGTGGGCAACATGGCCGAGCTCGACGACGCGACCGGTCCCGGCCGGGCGCTGGATGGCGCGGTGAAGGCCCGGGACGAGGGCCTGATCGGGGCCATCGGCATCACCGGACACGGCATGGCGGCGCCCGCCACCCATCTCGAGGCGCTGCGACGCCACCCGTTCGAGACCGTCCTCACGCCCTGGAACTGGCGCCTGGCCCGCTTCCCCGAGTACCGGCGGGACTTCGACGCCCTGGCGGACGAGATCCGCGCGCAGGACGCCGGGCTCATGCTGATCAAGACGCTGGCCCGGAACCTGTGGCGCGAGGGCCCGCACGATCGCACCACCTGGTACGAGCCGCTGGAGGATCAGCGCGCCATCGACGCCGCTGTCGCGTTCGCCCTCTCCCGTCCCGAGGTCACCGGCATCGCCACGGCCGGCGATGTCGGACTGGTCCCGAAGATGGTGGAGGCGGAGAGCCGGCGCGGCTCGAAGACGGTGCGGGAGGTCGACGCTGTCCTCTCCGAGGTCTCGGAGTACGAGCCACCCTTCATCCGATCGGAGGGACGGGAAGTCCCCGAGTGGCTCGAACACCTGATCCCGAGCTGAGCCTCGTACTCGTCGGCATGTCCATCAGGCAGCCCCGCTCGCAGCTCGTTCCACCACCACGTGCTCGAGCCGGCTCAGGAAGTGGGGCCAATCGGCCGTGAAGTCGTCGCGCATCGCGACCGACGGAAACCCGGTCTGGGCGAGCGTCATATGAGTCCGTCCGCCCTTCTCGTCGAACGTGATCTCGATCTCGGTGTCCAAGGTCCGCCCGTCCGCGAACGTGGCCGTGACGGCGTACGCGAGCCGACGGGGCCGGGTCGACCTCGGAGAACTCGCCGTCCGCCCCTGACGGGGCCGTTCGATCAGTTGAGCACGAAGTACGCGACGATGACCGTGTAGCCCGAGGCCGGTGCCTTGTTGAGGTAGATGGTGAACGAACCGGTGGCGGGCACCACGTTCTTCACGAAGAACGCTCCCTGCTGCTGAACGGTCGCGAGGATCATGCTGCCGGTGGTTGCTCCCGACATGTTCACCGTGACGTGGTTCGAGCCTGAGGGAAGGAAGGCGAGCCCGCTCCTGCTGAACCTGGCCTTGCCGATGACGTTGAGCGCAGGGCCTGTGGCGCTCCGAGCCTGGACGCCGGTGCCGCTGGCGCTGTCCCCGAACACGCCGACTCCGTTCGTGGTTGCCTCGCCGAAGACGCCCGACCCGACGCCGCCGGTCTGCCCCCATACCCCGATGCCCGTCGAGCCCGTGTTGTGGCCGTAGACGCCCGTCCCCTTGACGGTCCTGCCTTCCACGCCATACCCGGTCGACCTGTCCTCGGTGATCCCGAGAACACCGCCGGTCAGCCCAGCTCCCCCCAACCCGTAGGTACCGCAGGCAGTCAGTCCGATGTTTGAGGTGAGGAAGGTACAGTCCGGCCAACCCACCGTGGTGTTGTAGAGCGTCGTCGTCTTGGTCTCGGAGTTGCTTTGCCCAGCAATGATCGCCTGCCCCTGCGTTGCCGCTGCCCACGGCGTCCCTGCGAACGCCACCAGCGAGACGGTGAGAGCGATCAGGGCAGCCGCGGCGGCCCCGATGATCCGTGCCTTCATGGCGAGCCTCCTCTCGGTTCGACCGGACGATGGCCACGCGTTCCACCCATCGTGGGCGGGGTCTGTTCCTGACCTCGCCCGGTGGTCGCGAAGGAGTCCGAGACATCGATCGTCACCGCAGTGTCGACTGGAACGGCACACCCCTCTGCCTCATTTGGTGCACGACTCAGTTAGTCTCGGCCGGTGGCAGAGCCACGATCACCGCGTGCGCGGGGCGGCTTCCTCGACTTGCTCGACCAGCGCGATCGCTCGGATCTGTGCGTCCTGGGGCGGCTCCAGCGGTACCGCCGGGGGGCCCGGATCATCCGCCAGGGTGATGCCAGCACCTCCGTGTTCGTCCTGCTCGAAGGCCGGGTCAAGGTCACGCTCGATACCCCCGACGGCCGCGCGATCGTCGTCGACGTCTACGGCCGGGGAGATCTGGTCGGCGAATTCGAGGCGCTCGGCGACTACCCCACTCGCGCCGCGAGCGTCGTCGCCCTCGACCCGCTGGCATGCCGGGTCCTCACGCACGAGGACTTCCTCGAATTCCTCATGTCGCATCCGGCGTCCTCCCTCGCATTGGTCCGCATGATGATCCGGCGGCTCGGCGCTGCCGACCGCCGCCGAGTCGACCGGACCACGGTGGACGCCGCTCGCAGTCTGGCCCGGTTCCTGGTCGAGGTCATCGACGGGCGCGACTCCACCGACGGCGGTGCGATCGATGTCGACGTCCCGCTCACTCAGGACGAGCTCGCCAGCCTCATCGGCATCTCGCGCAACTCCATGGTGCGCGCGCTCACGACCCTCCGTTCCCGCGAGCTGGTCGCCACGACGAGACGCGGGATCCGGGTACCTGACCCAGGTGCTCTGCGTCGCTACGCCGAGTCCGAACCCCCGGACTCAATTCACTCGGTTTGAACCTGGGCACCCATCGGCATCGGCTCCCGGGATGGGTGAAGCGTGAGAGTCGCCGTGCCATGCCGGTGCCCCAGAGCTGAGGTACGAGGATCCAACGACAATTCGGCCACGCCCTCGCCGCGGGGGACTTCAACGGCGACGGGACGTCGGATCTCGCGGTGGGCGCGTGGGCGGACGACGTCGGCGGTTCGAACGGAGAGGGGTCCGTGACCGTGTACTTCGGGAGCTCGAAGGGGCTGAAGCGGAGCACCCACCAGTTCTTCACCCTGGAACCCCGGGCGTCCCGGGATCGTCCGTCGTGCCCAACCCGGGGAGCAGCGGCGCCCTGTTCGGATGGTCGCTGGCCGCGGGGGATTTCGGCGAATCGACCGAGCGCGGACATCTTCAGTGACTTCAGCCGGGCTCTGGCGGCAGGCGACTTCGGGGGCGCCGGCAAGGACGACCGCGCAATCGGCAGCCCGTTCGAGACGGTGTCCGGCCTCTACGCGGCGGGTGCGGTGGTGGTGCTGTACGGCTCGTCCTCCGGCCTGTCCACGACCGACTCGAAGCTCTGGACGCGGAGCTCGACCGACGTGAAAGGGACGGCGGAGACGTTCGAGGGCTTCGGGTGGGCCCTGGCCGGCGGGGCGCTGGGGACGAAGTCGAAGGCGGGCCTGGTGGTGGGGATCGACGGCGAAGACGTCAACGGGCACACCGACGACGGCGCCGTGCAGGTCATGTACGGCTCGTCGTCGGGGATCATCGCGACGGGGAACCAGCTGATCGGGGAGGGTGGTTCCGGGCTCACCGCCCACGACGGCGACGCCTTGGCACCGCGGTCACGGCCTGACCACGCTCCCGAAGCCCCTCCGGCCACCCGGTGTCAAGTCCATCCGGGCAGGCCGATACCGCGTCTGACCAGGGCGGGAGGGGTGGGATTCGAACCCACGAGCGAGTTGCCCCGCTAACGGTTTTCAAGACCGTCGCCTTCGTCCGCTCGGCCACCCTCCCGGCGTTCGATGGTACCTGTGAGCAGCGGCGATGCGACGGAACGGATCGCGGCGACCAGCTTCACCTATCGGTCGAATGGGACGGATCGCCGAAAGACCGTTGTCCCGAGCAACGGAGTCCGAGCCCGTTGCTGTGTTCGGGTCACCGGAGCTACTGTCGCCGAGCGGTGGGGCAGGTCCAGATCGCCACTGAGGAGCTGGACGTCCGCAGCTACCTCGAACAGTGGCTCGGCCACATGAGGGGCCGGGTCCGCCCCAGCACTCACCGTGGATACCGGGGCCTGTTGCACCAGTATGCGATCCCGGCCATTGGCTCGATGAAGCTGTCCGACCTCCATCCACTGCAGCTCCAGCACCTCTACGACGACCTGTTGAGCACCCCGGAACGAGGGCGCTCGCGTACCGGGCTGTCCACCGGGACGGTCCTGAACTTGCACCGGGTCCTGGTGCAGTCGCTCGGGTGGGCCGTGCGGTGGGGTCTTATCGGGACCAACCCCGCCTCAGCGGCCCAGCCCCCCAGGCCCCGTCGTCCCGAGTTCGTGGCCGTGGACCAGCCCCTGGCGGAACAGATCCTGGCTCTGGTCTCGGGAACGCGCCTGGAGCTCCCCGTCGCCATCGCGATCGCGACGGGGCTCCGCCGGGGGGAGATCCTGGCCCTTCGGTGGCGGGACATGGACGAGGACTCACTCCGTCGCCCACGTCAGGCGGAGCGTTGAGCCCGTGGACGGCCACACGTTCCAGGAGCCCAAGACCGCCCGGTCAAGGAGGGCCGTGGTGCTCCCCGGGTTCCTCCGTCCGTACCTGGAGCGACAGCGCGCGGACCAAGCTCGGAGGAGGGGTCGGCTGGGGGATGCCTGGCGGGAGGGTGACCTCGTGGTCGACGCGGGGGACGGGTGGGCGCTGAACCCGGTGACGCTCTCCGGGGCGTGGGGGAAGTTCGTGCGACGCCACGGGCTGCCCCCCTTGCGGTTCCACGACCTTCGCCACGGCCACGCCACGCTGATGCTCCTGCAGGGGGTCCACCGCAAGATCGTGTCCGAGCGGCTCGGCCACTCCAGCATCGGCATCACGCTGGACATCTACTCCCACGTCCTGCCGAGCATGCAGAGCGAGGCGGCGAAGGCCTTCGACGATCTGTTCCAGCCCTGAGGGGGGATGTAGAAGTCGCGAGGAACGCTAACACCGACACCCGGAATGGGTGTTTCGAGAACAATGGGGAGTCCGGCGGATGGTCCACGCAGGTCCTGGCCTTGACCCGGTTCGGTGGACACCCGAGCATTGGGAGCCGAGCGGTCCCGGAGGGAGTCCACATGCGAGAGCTCGGCGAATGGGCACGGCGACAGGCATTGCGAGCCAAGCCCGCTGTCCAGGCCCGAGGTCGTCAGGAAGGAAACTCTCGAGGATCGGTACTACGCCAGGCGGACGTATCCGCTGGATGAAGTCAGATTCGATCTTGAAGCGCTTGTAACGGCTCGGACGCCGTCTTGCGGGTGCGCAGGACCTTCAGCGCAACGACTTCATCATCTCGCCCGGCCTCCCACACGTCGGCATTGCCGCCGTGACCTAGCGGTCGTCGCAAGGTCCAAGGTCCTACGTGGGCGCCCCTATTCAAGTCCGCGACAGTCGCTCACGCTCCCAGGAGACCGCTCGCTCTCGCCGCCTCAGCGATCGGACCTCGGTTCTGGCCCTCTACCAGGCCACATGCGGGCAGATTCGTCAAGCGCGAGTGCCACTGGCAGGAGCGTATTCGAACCCAGGCACGCAAGAGACGGTGTCCTGTCTCCACGAGCTAGCGACCGGGCTCGGCTAGTCTCCTTTGAACCGACCTGCCGAGGAGGTTGTCGCAGGGGGCTGCCCTGCGCTGCACTAGCGCGCACGGTGTTACCAGCGGCGGGATTGGGGGTTGACTAGCCGCGCTGACTCGGGACTGGCCGAGCCCCTCTGCTTGCATCCTCGGGAGCCGCGGTGCTCGAAACGCCTCCAGTGGCCGCAGGGGATTGACAGCGCAGCCCACGCCGGTGATGATCCAGCGCTGAAGGCCTTCGTTAGCGAGAGTCATGCGACCATCGTGGTATCGGAAAGGGTCAAGATCCTTGCCGGAACGCTCCGGAATCGCGGCCCTCTTGGCGCAAGTCGTTGTCGTGGCTACGGTCGGGATCCCGTTCCTCGTTGCGGGGGCCACGCCCGCACTTGCGATCGACTGCACGGACGCACCCCCAAGTGGAAACTGGTCAGTCGGTGGGGGACCTGGCGTCAGCATTCAGACCGCGCGGGGGAATTACGCAAGAATGCGAACAACGGACAATATCGACATCGGGATCGGTGATGCCCACATCGAGGCCACCTATATCTGGCATGATGCTGATGATATGGTGGAGTTTGGTTGGTCTTTTGAATGGACGAGCTTGTTTACAAATTTCTGGGTGTATGACGCTCGCGCATTTAATGGAGACTACGCCCAAAGGTATGATTTTCATCCCTCCATCGCCGACATGCACGAATTCAGGAACTACTATGACGGCAGCGATGGTCGGTATCATTTCGATTATGATGGCGATAGACAACCCTTCGCTCGCGACCCGATTTGGGCGGAGGGCCGGCCATTCACAAATCAAGAGCTGACCAATCAATGCAACGGAGGGCACGCCCACTTCTGGCACCTTGAGCGCAAGTCGAGCTCGGGCGCCTGGGTAGATTGGAGTGGCACTCACTGGAATTGCGATACAGAGACAGGCTACGGCTTCACCTACCACTCCGATACCGACTTCACCGTCGATGCCCGCAGCGACACGTTCGCGGGCCCCTGTGACGTATTCTCGTGATGAGAAAGAAGGCCATGGCGAGAACACGGCATCGTTCGTGGCTGGTGGGGGCAATGATCCCTGCCATTCTAGCCGGGACAGCGATCGGGGCCGCCCTTTCCTCCGATCGAGCCGAGGGACCTGGGCACATGCCCGCTATGTTTTGGGGCGCTCCTATACCTGGTGAGCAAGTCCCTTCTCTTGCGATAGCTTCCGACAGGACGGGTTCAGCGCTGCCTCTGTTGCCGCCAATGGAACTCAAAGACGCCTGTACCCATCTGTCATCCCCTCTTGAACTTCGAGCGATCTGGGCATCCTCCCCTTGGGTCGAAGAAGGCCACCGACAAGCTGGGATGAACTACACGCACGGGGTGTGGGTAAGCGTGAGTCCACTCAGCGGCTATGTGCCTTCGATGCAGAAGGCGCAAGAGTTGCCGCGCGTAGAGGAGTTCTTTCCGGAGAATGACTACCCGAAGAGTCTGGTTACTGGGGACATCCGGGGCCACACCGCGTGGATTCGCGAACTTCCCACTTCCTTCTCGTGTGGGAAGACTGCCGTTACTGAAGTGGCCCTGGAAAGCTCCGGGCTTGCCAGTCCCTCGGCTGATGGCAACTCCATCGTGGAAAACGGGACAATGATGTACGATCCATCTCAGACTGGAAACGTCAGTTGGGTTGAGAATGGTTTCGTCGTTGAGGTCGCAGGGCCATACGACGCAGCAACCCTGCTTAGTTTCGCCAACGCCACGTCTTTTGCGCGATGAGCCCGGCCGCGGACACACGGACACACGAGGCAGGCCCATGCTGGTGGCTCAGGTCTGCCGACCCGCAAATGATGTAATGGCGTTGGGATTGGGAGTTCTACCCGGGAGTTGATGTGCGAGTTGGAGCGCGATCCTCCACCGTTGTGCTTTTTGCGCTCGCCATCGGGAGTGCTGCAACTGCTTTTGTGCTTCCTTGGCCGCGGCACTGCCTCTCGCTGACGTGTGGAGCAAACTTCCAAAGCCACGCGGCTCCTCTTTTCGGTGGCCGGTTTACATGGCCTCAGTTCTTGCTCCTTTTGCTAGCTTCAGTCCTAACTGTAGCCGGCAGCATCCTGGGCGTGTCGCAATGGCGAGCTAGACGGGGAGGTACCCACCCGAGATCCAACTCAACTGGAAAGCCCGCTGGGGAGCGATAGCCCCTAGTCTCCATCGGCCCTATTGGACACTGGGTTGTGGGTTGCCGCAGAGACCTTATGAACACATGAGGAACCGCCTGAGCCCTTCGGGCTGACGCTCCTCCCTTCGAGGCCGACGAGGACGCCTTCTAAATGGTCGCTCACGAAGACCGCGAAGGTCAATCATGGCCCGATCGTCTCCCATCGGGACTTTCCCTATGGGTTGAAGATCCGACCCACTGATCGTGCCGCTTCCCTATCGGCGAGACAACTATGCGTGGCTGCGTGGCGACCGTTCCAGGAAGCCCAAGTGGGATCCCGAGACACCGCCCTCAAGAACCGCATCCATGCGACATTGATCGCCTTCGGCCACCCCTGCCCGGTCTCCGACCTGTTCGGAGTGGCCGGCCGGGAGCTGCTCGCTCGCCTGGACATCCCCGAGCCGTGGGCCGGCACCCTGGCGGGGAGTCTCGAACTCATCGAGGGCCTCGACGAGCGGGTCACCTCCTGCGAGCGGGACCTCCGTCGCCTCGGAGCCGATCACCCTTACGTCCCTCTGCTCATGACCGCCCCGGGCATCGCCTGGATCCTCGGCTACACCATCGCATCGGAGGTCGGCGACATCTCTCGGTTCTCCTCCCCCAAGAAGCTCACCGGCTACACGGGGCTCTGTCCGCGGGTCCGCCACCTCGTGGCGCACAATGCGGTGCTGACGCGCACGTGTCTCCCCTTCCGGGGAAGGCTCGATGTTCTCGACAGGAACGCCGAACCTACTGGGAGCGACACGTGCGCGTCGTTCGTTGCCGCTCCCTGAGCGCGTGTTGGGGACGAACACCCTGCTCACAGCCACCGCGGTGGACTCACGCAGCTGCTACTTCACCCACGGGAACCCGAGGAGTCCCGAAAATGTCGGCACCGGTCCAACTCATGCGATTGAGTGAAAACCCGTCAATCGCGGAAATGCCATCCGTCAAACACTCAAGGCACTCGGTTACCCCTGTGCGCTCAATCCTGCTGCGGCGCTCGTCAAGATCGGCTCCTCGTTGAGCCACGTCCACATAGAAGTAGCTAGCCGAACCCACTCAGGAAGCTTCACCCAGGGTGGAGGTGATCTCGACCTCCTCGATCACGGTCAGCCCGTCAAGATTGGCTCCCTCAATTGCTTCCTTTGCCCTATCGGATATGAGGAACTGTGCGCTTCCCGCGAAGGCAAATCGCCTGGTGTGGGCCCGTGGAACACGATCTGTGCCTGTCGAGGCGCCATCCAACGCCTCATTCCCAGAAAGCGACCGCACGTCGGACAGATGGGGGCATCGCCGTAAACGACAGGCTCCCCCCCTATAAAACTCAGTGTCACTAGAAGATCGTATGTCGGGGCCGACTACGTAGAATGTCGACATGTGGTCAGAAGCCATTTGGGAACCTGGCGGCCAATTCGGGTCTTCCATAGACTTCACGCAAGAATTGCGCGAAACTCTACGTTTGTGGCGTTCGGGTTGCGACTGAGCCAGTCAACCACCTCGACGTCCACCTCTCGGTGCCACGTTTGGTATCCGCGGTGAGCAGCCTCGTCGACTCCTTGCGTGACGAATCGAGGGTCGCGAGGAGTGTACTCACCTGTCCATCGCTCCCGGTTCTGCTGGACACCCGATAAGACAATGGAGGGTGCGCGGCCATGGACCGGACGGGGAGGTTGTCGGTGGTCGAGGAGGGCACTGGCAAAGAGGTTGGCTGGTCAGCAAGACGCAAGGCGGACGCCGTGATGCGGCTGCTCCGCGGAGAGGACCTCGATGAGGTCTCCCGCGAGCTCCGGGTGGAGGCCCACCGCCTGGCGGCGTGGCGGGATGAGTTCATGGCGGGGGGTCTGGAGGGCCTGAAGGCCCGCCCCTTCGCCCCCGAGGACCGCCGGCTGAAGGAGGCCGAGCGCAAGATCGGCGAGCTCACGCTGGAGAACGAGATCCTGTTGGCGGCCACCCGAAAAAGGGGACTCCTCAGGTTCCCGTGGGTGAGCCGGCGACAACTCCGACCGCCTCCGCTCGGAGTCCAGCTTCTCCATGCTCTGCGGCTCCTCGCCCCTCGAGGCCTCCTCGGGAAAGACCAAACGGCACCGGCTGAACCGTGGCGGAGATCGGAAGGCAAACGAGGCACTGTGGCGGATCGTGATGGTCAGGCTTCGTCAGCGCCACGGGCCGACCATCACCTACCTCGAGCGCCGGACCACCGAGGGCAAGTCAAAAGGCGAGATCATCCGCTGCCTAAAGCGCTACGTCGCTCGGGAGATATTCGCGGTCCTCATGGAAGACTCTCGGCCCGGCGGCGTGCAGAGTGTCAGCCGCAGTACCCCTTCGGCTTGACGCCGATAGGAGGATCGGAAAGGTGAGGAGAACCCGAAAAAGGGGGCTCCAGATCCCCGGGGGAGGCGGCCGAGGTGATGGCCGAGACCGGAGCGCCCCTCGCCACGGTGTGCCGTGTGCTCGGTGCTCCCGCTCGACGGTGTACGCCAGGGCGGCCAGGACGTTGTGCCCGGTGATCCCGCTCAAGCGTGGTCCTCGCACCGAGCTCACCGATGAGGAGCTGCTCGCCAAGATCCGGGAGGTCATCCGGTCCTCCCCGTTCTCAGGCGAGGGCCACCGCAAGGTCACCGCCCGCCTCCGCCGCGAGCACGGCATCCGGGTGGGGCGCAAGCGCGTGCTCAGGATCATGCGGGAGGCGGGTCTGCTCGCTCCCCAGCGCACCAGAGGCCGGCGGCGTCCCCGGGCCCACGACGGCACGATCATCCCGTCAGCCCCGAACATCATCTGGGGCACCGACTCCACCATGGTCTACACCCTGCGGGACGGATGGGTGTGGGCGTTCGTCTGTGTCGACCACGCCACGGCCGAGGCCTGGGCGGAGGTCGCTCCCCGAGGGGACCGGTTCGCCGCCGTGGAGCCCATCTACGCGGCGGTCCGGGACCGCTTCGGCGAGATCGGACCGGACGTCGCCCGGGGCATCGCCTGCCGCCACGACTGGGGCTCGCAGTACACCTCAGGGCACTTCCAGGGAGCGCTCCGGTGGCTGGGCATCGCCGACTCCCCGGCCTTCGTCGGGGAGCCGCCCTGCAACGGGTGCGCCGAGCGGTTCATCCGGACGCTCAAGGAGCAGTGCATCTGGTCGAGGGCATGGACCGACGTCGCCGAGCTTCTGGGTTGCGTCTGACCTTCCGCCCGCTTTGACCGCCGGGAAATCCCACACGTCCAGGTCCTCCGCTGGCACCCTCCTCGACCAGGGTGGTACACACCCGGGAAGGGGACGCGATGGAGGACCGAGTGCAGCG
>WNGA01000811.1_pt1 | contig 73699 bp, 69 predicted proteins | sample 5400061 | NCBI WGS metagenome assembly WNGA01 (sample SAMN13153366, study PRJNA577476) | soil metagenome | isolation source: 100 cm soil or saprolite under grassland replicate 2 | place: USA:California | collected 2016-06-15
CCCAGGCTGACGACGAGATTGACCTTGCCGCCGTTGGGGAGATGCGTTCCCGCCTGCGGACGCTCTGAGATCACGCTTCCCGCTTTGACCTTGGCGGAGACGGCTCGGCGAACCCGGCCGGTCGAACAGTGGGCGGCGGCCAGCATCTTCTTGGCCTTGGCGAGCGGCTTCCCCGTCACCTTCGGAACGACGCACCCGCGCGCGGGAGGCGGAGGCGGTGGAGGCGGAGGCGGCGGTGGAGGAGCGGTTGGCGCGGCAGCGCCGCCGAACGCCTTCGCGATCGCCAGATGGCCCGCGTCGTTGGGGTGGATGTGATCTGCAGCCAGCAACGCTGCGCCTGCGGCGTCGAAGATGGGCAGGACATCGACCGTCTTTGCTCCCAGCTCGATGGCGATGCAGTGGGTGAGGTCGTTGAGACCCAGCGCCGCTCCGGTGCCGGAGCAATCGACCTTCCCGTCAGTGCCGAGCAGCAGCTGTCGCGTGGTGCTCTCGTCCGGCGTCCCGATTTGGGGGTTGTACATCTCCATCACCTGAACAGTCTCTTCGCCGGGGTCGGCGGCCAGCGCCGTGTTCAGCGCTGCCAGCATCGCTCGCAGATTGCCCGCGAACGGACAGGCCGGCGCGATCGCGGTCGGGCAATTGGGGTCGGGGATATAGCCGAGGACGTCGTTGTGCCCGATGTCGATCGTGACGGCCTTCGTGTCGGAGGAGGCGTCGTCGATTGCGGCGACGGCCTGCACCAGCCGGTTGTTGCGCAAGTCTGTGCTGGTCCAGCCGGGAAAGCTCATGTTGACGAGGTCGGTCACTCCGCTCCCGTTCGACTGGAGGTAGCCGTAATAGAGCTGGGCGTAGCTCTTGGACACGCTGCTCGCGCCTGTCCCGTAGGTGGTTGAAGCCCCAAGGGCGAGGTACAGCCCGCGTTCCGCACTCGTGCCGGAGGCACGAGTCGGAGTGCCGGAGGCGCCGGCGGCGAGCGACAGGGTGGCAAGGAGCGCGAGCGCCGTCACGGCGGTCCCGATCACGAGCAAACGTTTCATTGAGCTTCCTTCCGATCGACAGGCGCTTACGTTGCGATGGACGCACCGTGCTCAGCCTGTTCGAGGATTACGGGCGTGTGATGATCGAAGCGCCCGCAGAAAGCCGGGTCGGGCGCCGAATCACCACTCTCCCAACGCCCTGCCTTGGATTATCACACCTCGTATAAGAAGTCTCAAGGCCGGAGGGCGTTTCTAGGTGCTCAGCGACGCGGGGCTCCGGTGCAGACCTAACTCGTCGAGGGCCGGACGCCGCGTTCCCGCCGTGTCGGACACGCCTGAGGGGCGCCAAGCCGAGGCGGAGCTGACGCGGCTGCCCCGGAGCTCGGCGTATCGTTTGTGCTGCAACAGCGAGTTCAAGGAGGAGATCTCAGATGGCTGACTCGGTGCGAGGTGTCGATTACTACTACGTGACCTCTCCAGACACGCCCGGGGAGGGTCAACGGATCCTTTCGACGCTCAAAGACGGCGGCGTGAACCTGCTGGCCTTCCTCGGATTTCCGCTCGGCGACGGCCAGTCCCAGATCGATCTCGTCCCGGAAGACCCGGAGTCGCTCAAAGAGGCCGCCGCGCGGGCCGGTATCCCGCTCAGCCATGTGAAGCGGGCATTTCTGATCCAAGGCGACGACCGCGTGGGCGCGGTTGCCGAGACCACGACGAAGCTCGCAGAGGCGAACGTCAACATCACCGCCGCAGCGGCCACCGGCGCGGGATCAGGGCGCTACGGGATGATCCTCTGGGTGGCGCAGGCCGACTACGGGCGGGCGGCCGACGCGCTTGGGGCGTACGCCAACGATGGGTGAGAAGTGCAGGACCGCGGTACCCGACCGGTAGCGGCAACCCCGTAACCGCTCGCCGCGTGGACGGACGTTGCCATCCTGTTGCCACGCGTTTACTCCAGAGACGACGAAAGCCCTCGTGTTAGCAGGGCTTGCTAGTGATGGGCGGTACTGGGCTCGAACCAGTGACCCCCAGCTTGTCGAGTGCTTCGGCCATCCCGCCCCTAGTCGCAGTTACTGCCTGAATCACGTACCCAAGGCGATTTACGGGCACGACTGGAGGCAGCGATCCGCCGTTGTTCGCGGACGTTGCTTTCCATCATCTTTTCCAGGTCGCCTTGGAGGATCGTGCAAGCTCCACGCTGTGGGTACTCCTGTTCGCGCCCGCGAACGTCGAGGAAGCCCTCGCTGGCCTGCCGTCGGTCGCGGCGCTGCTGCCGGAGCCAGCGCGCGAGGGAGTGCCCTCAGAGGCGTTCCCGGTCGCTCTCCGTAAGACCGAGCGCGAGGTTTACCGGTGGCTCGCCAACACGCACTACGAGCACCTAGCCGATGCTCTCGAACACCTTGAACGTGTGCACGCTGCTGGCTGCACGTTCGGCACTCTCCTCGCGACGCGAGACCGCGAGCAGTTCGTCAGTCGAACAGCGGAGGTTCTCGTTGCCGACGACCTCCTGAGGCGCGGCTTCACCGTCAAGACGATCACGGCGACCGGTGGTGCGGTCCCGGATCTCCACGTCGTCGCGGACGGTGTCGACCTCGCGGTCGAGGTCTACAGCCCCCGTGAGCTGCTCGCGCTCGACGCTTGGGTGGATGAGCTGAAAGACCTTCTGAACTACGCCGACATCCGCGCCAGCTACACGTTCAACGTCTCCACGGGACTTGAGCGGTCGATCCCGCCTGATTGGACGCCGCTCGATCCATGGGCACCGGCCAGGATGCTGGCGCAGACGCATGACGGAGTAATGGCTGACATCACGGCCGACGTCGAGGACTCGCTCCGAGGGCTACGCCCGCTCAGCAAGGTGTACCGGCACTCGGAGACGCCGCTGCTGACGACCGTGGAGATAGACGACCTGCAGGTTGCGCCGGACGCTGGTCCAGCAAGGGCCGGCTCGTTCTCGTATCCGGGCTTCGGCGGCTACTGGCCAGCAGGCGTGTTCAGGACGATTGTCGAGCGCGCGCAGAGGAAGGCGAGGAAGCGACAGGCGCACGGCGTGCCCGCTACAGCGCGCGCCCTGGTCGTCAGCCTCATGGGCACGAAGACCGCCGAGGACCTCGCTCACCCGGTGCACAACGATCAGGCCGCGCAGGCGCTAGAGCAGATCGAGCCTCAGGTCTACGGACTCGACGTCATCGCCTTCGTCGTTCGCGCGTTGCCGCACGGCCTTGCTGCGATCCTCACCGTCGCGGATGACACGACGCTGTCGATCCCGCAGGTCGAAGCGATGTTCGGACAGACGCCCTCACGGTAGTCGCGCCCAGCGGCGATGAGGCAGGCGACCTCAGGCGAGAGGACGCTGGCCCATGGAGGCGTTCTCGCTGTTGACCTGCTGGGCGTGCCGAGTTCGCCCTCGGCCTCGTCGCGATCTCGTGGAACGGCGACATTGTCGCGACGCTTCGGCGTCGTTTGCGATTAGCGCTTCACTGCGTACAGCCGCCACTCTCCGGTGATGCCCTTCAGCTCGTGCGCACCGCGGTCTACGAACTCGATCCCTGCGCCGGCAACCAGATCCTTGACCGTGCTCGAGACGAGCACCTCGCCGGACTCCGCATGCGAGGCGACGCGGGCGCCCGTGTGAACGGCGATGCCTGCCACCTTGCCATCGACAAGCTCGCACTCGCCGGTGTGCAGGCCCGCGCGCACTTCGAGCCCAAGCTCCGGCATCGACTCGACGACGGCGCACGCGCAGCGGATGGCCCGCGCTGGTCCATCAAAGGAGGCGAAGAAGCCGTCGCCGGCGGTGTCCACCTCGTTGCCGCGGAAGCGCACAAGCTGACGGCGGACCAGCTCGTGGTGGCGCTGCAAGAGGTCGCCCCAGGCGCGGTCGCCGAGCGAGGCTACCTTCTCGCTAGCGCCGACGATGTCCGTGAAGAGAACGGTCGCCAAGACGCGGTCAGGCTCGGCCTCCTCCCAGCCGCCCGACTCCCAGACCTCGGTTAGGAAGCCCTTGATCTCGTCGTTTATCGCCAGCGCCGCCCGTCCCGTGGCGAGATGTCCTGCTTCTGGTATCTCAACGAGCCTCGCCCCCGGGAATGCGAGCGGCGACAAGGCGCGCGACATCGAGCGGGACGATCGCGTCCTTCGATCCGTGCAGGACGAGGGTCGGGACGCGGATCGCCGGCAGCACGTGACGGACATCGATCTCTCTGTTCATGAGCGCGAGGGCTTCGACCGCCCCCGGGCTTCCACTCCAGCGGAAGTAATTCACCCACTGCTGCGCCTCGTCGTCGTCGGCGAACTGGAGGCCCCGGAAGCGGACAGCCTCCAACGCCTCCTCGCGCGATCCGAAAAGGCGGAGATCTCGCTCCATCTCCCGGCGATACTCCTCCTCGCTCCGACCCCACGGGTAGTCGGGCGCCCACAGCGTTCGGGGGTAGGCGCTCCTGAGCACGAGCGCCGCCGTCCGCTCCGGATAGGTCGCGGCAAAAAGCGCACTCATGGCCGCGCCCTCGGACGAGCCGAAGAAGGCGGCACGGCTGGAGCCGACGGCGTCCATCACCGCCCGTGCATCGTCCATCCGTGTCTCGAGAGTGGGCGCGCCGGTGACGCGATCCGACATTCCCGTACCCCGCTTGTCGAAGCGGATCAGACGGCAGAAGGACGAGAGTCCCTGCAACGACGGAGCGAATGACGTGTTCCAGATGACCTCGGCATGCGTGAGGAATGGAGGAATGAAGACGACGTCGAAGGGCCCTTCGCCCGTGACCTGATAAGCAATCGAGACGTCTCCCGAGCGCACGTAGTGGGTTTCCGGCACGTCCACGGCAAGAGAGTGTGCGTCCTCGCACCATGCGTGCGCAAGCGCGTGAAGAGCCCGTCGAAAGGTTGCACTCGGTTCGTCGGAGAATGCGGGAAGTGCGAGAACCGTGCTCGGGGCCGCGGCTTCAGGTGAGCGGACGCCGCCGAGCCGCCGAGCTTTCGAGAGACATTCCCGCACGCTGGCCCAGCCGAGCGTGCCCCTTTGAGCGCCTAGTCGAACCAGCCCGAGTCGAAGCTCCAATCAGGGAAATGCTCCTCCAGGACCGGCAACGAATCCCGCCAATCGCTAACGCCGAGCGCGGTGGGGGCCAGCAACTGGGATGCGCTACCCGCCCGGGTCGCGTAACCCCACCGGAAACCAAAGCACGGCCTCGACCGGCGACTCATCAAAGCATCGGGACTCGCCGTGAGGAACGAGTCCGCAACAAAGCGAACGTCGCTCTCGGTAGATGCGGGCGCGTCGAACAGTGCCGGACGCGGCCCGAACGAAACAAAGGGAACACCCAACCCCCGGAGACTAGGTGGACCGTCGACCCACGCGTGATCGCCCGCTGGGGCCTTCTCGCCACCGGACACGAGAGACTCGCTCTGCTCGGCAACGTGGATCCGCACCACCTGGATCCAACCCATGGCGGCCGCGTACCCCTCCCCCGCATAGGACACCGTCGCCTCGAGCACAGGCAGCCCGATCGCGAATTCCGTCGGCCAGGGAAGCCCGAGGACGCCAAACCCCCAACGGCTTGGATCGTCATTCGGCCCGTACTCCACCGCGACGCGACCGTTCCGACCGTGCAGCGAAAACCCGAACGCGTCACGCGTCCCGTCGATGCGGTCTGCGAACCCCGCGTCCCCCGGTCTGTCGTCCATTGGCGGATTCTGCCGACTCGGCGAGCGGTCCCACTCGGGGGTCATTCGCGAATACTGGCGCAGGCGACCGTGTCAGGCGTCAGCGTGGGATAGACGACTAGGCCGACGCGCCCGCCCGATCAGTTGCCGACGGCCGGGTCGGGCAGGAACTCGCGGACCTCTTGAGCACAGCGACAGGCGACGGCGATCTTGGCCGCCCACTTCAGCGCCTCTTCGCGTGAGGGCACGTCGATGATCGTGAGTCCGCCGATGTACGCCTTGCTTTCCGGGCCGTCGGTGACCGTCCCATCGGTGGCCACCACGCTCACCTCTTCGATGGGATGCAGCCCACCGGCGAACACCCATACCCCGGCGTCCATGGCCTCCTTGACCACCGCGTGCGACGCCTCATCAACGGCGGGCAGCTCCTCCTCGGGGAAGGTCATCGCGCCGTCATCGAACGAGATCAGATACCGCGTCATCTCACGACTCCTTTCTCGGCCGCCTGGTCCGGCCGCTCAACCCTGCTACGGACACGCGCGCAGTAGAGACTGACAGACCACCGAGAACTCATCGGCTCCGGCCAGATCCAGCCACACGGCCCAGGGGACATTCCCGAACGCTGGCCCAAGCGGCGTTTGCAGGCTCCGGCTAGCTTCTCCGCGTGGCTCGTGACACCTCGTCCTGGGAGGGGCTTCATCTCTACACGGACAGGCTTTGCCTACGCACGCCGACTCCGCGGGACGCGGACGCTCTTTACGACCTGTTCACGGACTCCGACGTCATGCATGGCTTGGGCAAAGAGCCTGTCTCGGCACCCGAGGAAGCACGAGCCATCATCCAAAGGTGGATCGGCGCTTGGAGAACGGACGGGCTCGGTCCCTTCATTATTGAGACCGCGGCTACCAACGGGCAGGTGGTCGGCCAGGCCGGTCTCATGATTTTCGATACACGCGGCTGGACGCCCTCGACCTGGGCTAACGCAGGAAGTCATGGTCAGCCCGAGCTTGGATGGGCCTTGATACGCGCCCACTGGGACCATGGATATGCGACCGAAGCAGCCGCGGCCATCCGGGAATGGGCGCACGAGTCTCGATCAATCGAACGGCTTGTCTCTCTGATCTCGTCCGACAACATCCGCTCTCAGCGAGTAGCGGAGAGACTCGGTGCGATACCGACAGAAACGGTCACCCCTGTACATTCGGGGCGGAAGACAGTCGTTTGGAGACATCCGCCCGCCGCCTGACGCGGAACGAACTCCGCCTGACCCGTCCCTGCCGACCGTCAGCTTCACGCCAGCCACACCACACCTGCATCCTGGCCCTCAAAAGCAGAACGCTCTGAGTGTCTTTACGAACACTCGGGCAGCTCAGCGTTGTGGCTAGCTGACGGTGGCGGCCAAGTCCGTGTAGGCGGGCGTGAGCTCGTCGATAGGAAGAGCCCCACTCTTCCAACCATCGCTTCACAGATGCTTTCTCGGGACGCCAGTGGCTCCCGGATGGCGGGTAGTGAATCTCCCCCGTAAAGGGTGACTGGATCCCGTAAACCATGTGCTTGTGCGTGGTATCGCCCTGGGCGCTCGCATCCATCGACTTCCAGACACGCGGGTCGCCGTCGGGCGACTTGTAGCGCGCATCCATGTTTTCGGACCGCGGCGTAAGGCCGGTCTGTGCCTGCTCTCATCGCGCGCGTAAACGAGGATGTACTCAGTCGCTGTGGAGACGTGGGAGGAGTCGCTCTTCGGCGAATAGGCCTTTTGCCAGTTGATGATCGCGAGCCGATTCGCCTCGCCGAACAGCTCGTCGAGCATCTGCCCAAGGCGAAACAGCTCCCGATGGTCGATACAGATCGCGAGCACCCCCGTCGGCTTGAGCATCTCTTTCATCATCTGTAGGCGCGGCCACATGAACCGCATCCATTTCGTGTGCCGCGCTCCGTCGTCCGCCCTCACCCAGTCGCCGAGACCAGGATCGTTGGGGTCCTCCTCCCAGCGGTCGTTGTAGCGCCAGTCGTTGCCGGTGTTGTAGGGCGGGTCAGTGAGGATCAAGTCGACCTGGTTACGCTCCCGGAAGAGCGTCGCCATCGCTTGGAGGTTGTCGCCCTCAATCACCAGATTGCGAGCCTGCTCCTCTTCCGAGCCGATCGAGTACTTCTTGATCGTTGTCGCAGCGCGCGGACGAACCCGCCGATAGAGCTTCCGAGCGTTTGCCTTGCCCGAGAAGTCAATCCGGATGCCGCCCTCGCTCGTAGCTTCGAGCAGCTCGACCAGCTCGTCTCGGGTCAGATCCACCAATCGAGACGAATTGGGCACTTGGCGGACTGCTCCGGCAGACACCGACGCCGAATATACGCGAGACGCCGGAACGCACAACTCGCCTCGGGATCATCGAGGTCGTCGGTTGCGTGACCACGACGGCATGGTCGCGCTCATCGTCTACGTGTCGGGCTCGAGCTGTCCCAGTAGTCGCATTTGAGCAAGTCAACCGGCATGCCCCTCAACCTGCCGGGCATGCGGACGGGGTGCCGAGCTTTCCAAAAAGCTTTCCAAGCGGGCTCCCGACACCCGCAGGGTTGAGGCGCGACCCTGGAAAACCCGCGGTTACCAGGAATCTTGTCCTATGGGCGGTACTGGGCTCGAACCAGTGACCCCCAGCTTGTCGAGCTGGTGCTCTCCCAACTGAGCTAACCGCCCCGGTCGATGGTGACGATAGCGAATTCGCCTAGAAGATTTCCGGGCACCACGGGTGCCGGTCGGAGCGGAATAGTGCATCGGCCCGCGCCAGTCCACCCTTGCGCAGCTCCTCCACCCGGCCCGCTCGCTCGAGCTCCGCGAACGTGAACCCGCCGAGATACGCCGAGCCGAGCATGTCGACGTCCAGCCGCAGGTCCGGCGCCGCCTTCGTGCGCTCCACCCCGCCCGGGCCGACCTCCCAGCGCCCTTCGTTCCACGGGCAGAAGGCATCGACGACGTCGAGCACGACGGAGCCGTCCCCCGCGTAGCCGCGCGCCGACAGCGCCGCGCCCACGTCCACGAGGCGCGCCCACAGCGCCTCGGCGCCGACCCAGCCCATCCTCCTCGGCTCGGCTAGCAACAGGAACAGCGGATGATCCGGAGGCATGAAGATGGCGCGAACCGTCTCGACCCAGTCGACGTCGAGGATGAAGCGCCAGATGTCCCGGGTCGCAGCGGGAGTCGCCCCGAACGCCTCCCCGACCTGGAGGACGGTCCGCGAGATGCCGTGCTCCATCTCGAACTCCATGCGGTAGGTCGCGTACGCCTCGGGTGTCCCGTCGATCTCGAGGATCACCCGCATCTGCTCGCCCTTCGCCCACGGGCCGCTCGAGAGCCTGCGCACCTCCCACCACTCGCGCGTGCGGCTCAGCATCCCGGGCGTCTGGGCCTGTACGCGGTCGTAGATCGGAGGCATCAACTCGAGCGCCTCGTCGTACGAGACCATCCGAGCGCGCCCGACCGGATCGGGCGCGGCATAGAAACCGGCGTGCGCATGCGGCAGCGCGATATCGCCCGAGATCGACGCGAGCCCGTAGCCGTACCGCCTGTAGATCGCGCCCTCGGAGGCGTACAGGGTCGCCAGCGCTTCGCCACGCTCGTGGGCGTCGTCGAGCTGCTTGCGCATCAACCCGTGAAGGATTCCGCGCCGGCGATGCGTCGGAAGCACGCCGACCGCGACGACACCGGCCGTGGGGACCTGGTGAGGGCCCGGGACGGTGGTGTCGAACAGGTACGCCCCCGCCCCGCCCACGATCGAGCCGTCTTCGACGGCCGCGTGGACGCGCTCGGCCGGGAGGATGCGCGACATCCTCTCCAGGTCCTCCTCGCTCGCGACGCGGCCGAAGTAGTGCCAGATCGGGTTCAGCGAGGCGGCCAGCTCGTCCGGCCGGGACGTGCGGAACTCAAGGCTCACGGGAGGATCTTCTCAACGCCGCTGACCTTGTCGACGCCCTTGTCGACCCGCGCCCGGTCGAGGCCGGGCCCACCGCTGACCGTGTCCTTGCGGTGATCGCTCGCAAGGAGCAGGTCGTTGCCCGCGCCCCCGTCGATCACGTCCTTCCCCGGCCCGCCCTCGACGACGTCGTTGCCTGCGAGGCCGCTGGCCCGATCGCCTCCCGCGAAGGCGCAAAGCACGTCCCCGCCCTTCGTTCCCTTGAGCAAGTCCGCCGCCACCGTGCCGGTGATGGTGCACGTGCGCCCGTTCGATGCATGCTTCGGCGCGCGCGGAACGAGCAGGTGCTGGTTCGAGCCGTCCGCGTTCATGACCCAGAGGTCGCCGTTGTAGATCCCGCGGCCGCGGCTGCTGCCGAAGAGGATCGAGTTGCCGTCAGGCGTGTAGACAGGCGTGATGTCCTCGGCAGGATCGGTCGTCCGCCGGCGCAGGTCGAACCCGCCGGCGGCCACCGCGTAGATGTCCGTGTTGTGGTCGACTCTGGCGCTGAAGACAATCGTCAAGCCGTCCGGGGACCAGGTTGGGGTCCGGGAGGTAAGCGAGGAGATGGCTTGCGCATTCGTGCCATCGGCGTTCATGACGGCGAGTTCGTCGTGACCCGAGATGAAGGCGATCTTCGAACCGTCGGGCGACCACGCGGGCGTGTACTCCTCGCCGGGAAAGGCGACCAGCTCGGTCAGGCCCGTCCCGTCGGGATTGACGATCCAGATGTTCCCCGCCGAGAAAGCGATCTGATTTCGGGCAGCGGACCAGGACGGCGAATCCGCACGCAAGAACGTGCCAGGATCCGTGCTCGTCAGCTGGTGCGAATTCGTCCCGTCGGCGTCGACGACGACGAGCTCGCTGTGGGCGAAGTCGTAGCGCGTCCCCTGGTAGGCATGCGCGTAGACGAGCCGGCGCCCGTCCGGCGACCAGCTCGCGGAGGTGACTTCATCGAAGTGCCCCAGCTGGGCGTTGGACGAGCTCTGCGCCGAGCCCTGCGTCAGCGCAACAGCACCGCGCCCGTCCGCCCCGGCGGTGTAGAGCGAGGGATAGCGGACGAGGCGTGACGGCGTGATCCCTTCGCGGAGAAAAGCAAGCCGCGTCCCGCCCGGCGACAGCACCGGCGCGAAGTCGGCATACGGAGCCTCGGGCGCGAGCGCACGCTTCGCCTCCGCGCCGCTCGCCGCGAGCACCACCAGCGCCGCCGCTGCCAGCAGGGCGAGCCTCACGTCACCTTCTCCAGCGGAGCGTAGTCCAGCATCAGCCGCCGCTCGGAACCGTCGCTCTCGAACCGGACCGTCGGCGCGCCGTACCCCGACCACGACGCCGGCTTCAGCCGCTCGCGCTGGACGTGGCGCTCGGGCAGCTCGTCGAGGAAGCGCGACGGGAGGTTGTAGTTCCGCAGCCCGTACAGCGAGCGCGCCGAGGCGTGGATCAGCGTCAGCAGCTCCTTCGCGCGCGTCATCCCGACGTAGCAGAGCCGCCGCTCCTCCTCGACGCCCTGCTCCTCGATCGAGCGCGAATGCGGGAAGATCTGCTCTTCCATCCCGATCATGAACACCGCGCGAAACTCGAGCCCCTTCGCGTTGTGGAGCGTCATCAGCGTGACGAGGCTCTGCTCCTCACGGATCGCATCCTGGTCGGAGTAGAGGGAGATCTCCTGCAGGAAGTGGGACAGGGTCGGGTCGTCCGCCCCGGCCTGGTACTCCTGCGTGACGCCGACGAGCTCCTGCAGGTTCTCGATCCGTCCCTGCGCCTCGACGGTGCGCTCGGCCTCGAGCGACTCGAGGTAGCCGCTCCGCTCGAGCACGCGCTCGAGCAGCTCCCGGACGCTCAGCTCCTGAGCCTGCGACTGCAGCGACTGGAGCAGCGTGTGGAAGCTCTTGACGGCGCGGAGCGGCGCCGCCGCGATTCCCGCCTCCTCCCCGTGCCCCATCGCCTCGAAGAGGGACAGTCCCTGGGCGTCGGCGTAGTTCTGGAGCCGCGCGAGCGACGCGTCGCCGATCCCGCGGCGAGGGCGGTTGGCGATCCGCTGCAGCGAGACGGCGTCCGACGGGTTGTCGATCACCTGCAAGTAAGCGACCACGTCCTTGATCTCGGCCCGCTCGTAGAAGCGAGGGCCGCCGATCACCTGGTAGGGAACCTGCTGGCGGACGAGCACGTCCTCGAGTACCCGCGACTGCGCGTTCGTGCGGTAGAAGACGGCGATCTCGCTCCCGGCCAGGCCGTCCTCCACGAGGCCGGCGATCCGCGCCGCGACGAAGCGGGCCTCGGCGTGCTCGTCCTCGACCTCGATCACCCGCGCGGGCTCGCCCTCGCCGAGCTCCGACCAGAGGTTCTTGGGTTTGCGCTCGCGGTTGTGGGCGATGACCGCATTCGCGGCTTCGAGGATCGAGTTGGTCGAGCGGTAGTTCTGCTCGAGCGCGATCGTGCGCGCCTCTGGAAAGTCGACCTCGAAGTCGAGAATGTTCCGGATGTCGGCTCCTCGGAAGCTGTACACACTCTGATCTGGGTCGCCAACGGCAAAGACGTTCCGGTGCTTCGCGGCCAGCAACTGGAGTAGCCGGTACTGCGCGTGGTTCGTGTCCTGGTACTCGTCCACGAGGATGTAGCGAAACGCCTTCTGCCAGCGCCCGAGCGCCTCGGGGAAGCGCTCCAGCACGTCCACCGTCAGCATCAGCAGGTCGTCGAAGTCGACGGCGTTCGACCCGAACAGCCGCCGCTGGTAGAGATCGTAGGCGTCGGCCACGGTCTGGTCGTAGAAGGAGGCGACGCGGGAGCGGTACTCGTCCGGCCCGACCAGCTGGTTCTTCGCCTGCGAGATCTGCGCGTGGATCCCACGCGGGACGAAGCGCTTCGGATCGCGCTCGAGCTCCTCCAGGCAGGCCTTGACGACCCGCACCTGGTCGGCCTGGTCGTAGATGGTGAAGTTGGAGCGGTAGCCGAGCCGGGGCGCCTCGCGCCGGAGGATGCGCCCGCAGGCGGCATGGAAGGTCAGAATCCAGAGCCCGCCTGCGAACGGGCCGAGCAGTCCCTCGAGGCGGCTGCGCATCTCCCCGGCCGCCTTGTTCGTGAACGTGATCGCCAGGATCTCCTGCGACCTGGCCCCACAGGCGGCGATCAGATGCGCGACGCGGTGGGTGAGGACGCGGGTCTTCCCGGAGCCCGCCCCTGCGACAACGAGCAGCGGCCCCTCGGTGTGGAGGACGGCCTCCCGCTGGGCGGGGTTGAGGTCGGCGAGATAGCGCTCGGGCGAGAGGACGGCCATCCGTCGATGCTAGCGGCGGATCAGGCTGATGAGCACCGCAAGCACGAGCGCTGCAACGGCCGCGCTGAAGGCGATCCCAGCCGTCTTGAGCCCGAGGGAGCTCGCAGCCACGCCGACGCCGATCACCGGCAGCGAGAGGCCCACGTACATGACGACGAAGAAGCTCGAGGCGGTCTCGCTGCGGCGCTCGACCGGGGCCCGCTGGTTGATCGCGGCCAGGCCCGCGCCGATGACGAGACCCTGGCCGAGGCCGACCACGGTCGCGCCGACCATCAGCGCGGCCAGCGACTCGACCCCGAGGGCGAGGGCGACAAGTCCCACGCCGCCGACCATCAGCACGCAGCCCACGACGAGCGCGGCAATCCGCCCTGCGTAGATCGGCGCAAGCGAGTCGGCGAACACGAACAACAACGCGCTGACGGCCGAGAGCACGATCCCGGTCACGAGCACCGGCTTGCGGCCGATCTCGTCCGACAGGCGTCCGAAGGCAAGCAGGCCGGCGATCACCCCGAAGGCGTAGACGGCGAAGATCACGTCACCATCAGCTCTCCGAACCCGTAGCGCCGCTCGAACAGCGGGTAGAGCGGCGTCGGCAGCGTCGTCCCGAACATCGTCACGAGGAACGCGAACGCAACGAGGACGAAACCGGCGCCTCTCCCCACCATGGTCTCGGAGGCTATGTGCCGTCCGCGCCTGACGCGAGCATGCGACCGTGAGCACGGCGCGGCTCGAAACCTTCAGCGACGGCGTCTTCGCGATCGCGATCACACTCCTCGTGCTCGAGCTCGGCGTCTCTGCCGGGACCCACGACCTCGGGGACTCGCTGCTCCACATCTGGCCGTCGTACTTCGCCTACGTCACGAGCTTCCTGACGATCGGCGTGATCTGGGTCAACCACCATGTGCTCTTCACGTACGTGGATCGGGTCGACCGTGCGCTGCTGTTCCTGAACACGCTCCTGCTGATGGTGGTCGCGTTCACGCCCTTCCCGACCCGCCTCGTCGCCGAGTTCCTCCGCCGAGGAGACGACGAGCGGACGGCGGCGCTCGCTTACGGGATCACGTTCGTGATCATGTCCGTGCTGTTCCAGCTCCTCTGGCGCTGGATGGCCACCGGTCGGCGCCTGATTCGGCCCGAGGTCGCGCAGTCCGAGCTGGACGACATCAGCCGCAGCTACAACCCCGGCGTCCCGATCTACGCCGCCGCAACCCTGGTCGCGCTCGCGAGCCCGCTGGCGAGCATCGCGCTCTACCTGGCGATCGCCGTCTTCTACGCGCTCCCGCCCGCGCTCTTCCGGTACCGCAGCTCGAGCTCGCCGTAGTGGCTGTCCTTCTCGGCTCCGTCGGGCGCCCAGCCGTGGCGCTCGTAGAAGCGGCGGGCGCGGTCGTTCTTCGCCAGCACCCAGAGGGTGAGCTCGTCGTAGTCCGACAGTCGTTCCGTCGCGTCGGCGAGCAGGAGGCTGCCGACGCCTCTCCCCCAGTGTGACGCGCGACGTAGAGGGCCGTCGAGCTCGGCGGGCCTGAGGACGGCGAAGCCGACGATCTCTTCGTCCTCCTCGGCGACGATGACGCGCGCCGAGCCCAGGATCTCCGCCCAGTCGGGCGCGCGGAACGGGTGGTCACCGAAGATGTCGCGGTAGGCCGTCCGCGCGCTCGCCTCGTGGACGGCCGCAACCGCGGCCGAATCCGCGTCCGTCGCCTCGCGAATCCTCATCGGAGAGAATCCTGCCGTGCGCGTCGCGCTGATGATCGAGGGACAGGAGGGCGTGACCTGGGACGACTGGCTCGCGATCGCCCGGGCCTGTGAGGAGTACGGCGTCGAGACGCTCTTCCGCTCCGACCACTACAGCGGCTTCCACAGCGGGAAGGCCGGGAGCCTCGACGCCTGGGCGACGATCAACGCGCTCGCGGCCAGGACCGCGACGCTCCGGCTCGGGACGCTCGTCTCGCCGGGGACGTTTCGCCATCCGTCGGTGCTGGCGAAGAACGCCGTCACGGCCGACCACGTCTCGGGCGGCAGGATCGAGCTCGGAATGGGCGCGGGCTGGCACCAGGCCGAGCACGTCCAGCACGGCTTCGAGTTCCACACCGCCGCCTGGCGAGTCGCCCGCTTCCGCGAGCAGCTCGAGATCGTCTACCGGCAGGTGAACGAGAACGAGCCGTTCGACTTCGAGGGCAAGTACTACACGCTCGAAGCCTCGAACCCGCTGCCAAAGCCCGTGCAGCGGCCGTTCCCGATCTTGGTGGGCGGCGCGGCCAGACGGGGGACGGCCGAGCCGGCCGCGCGGTTCGCGTCCGAGTACAACACGACCTTCGCCGACGTCGAGGCCTGCCGCGAACGGCGTGCCACGCTCGACGGCTACTGCGAGGCCGTGGGCCGCGATCCGGCGACGCTGCCGCTCTCGCTGATGACCTCGGTGATGGTCGGGCGCGACCGCGGCGAGGTCGACGAGCGCCGGCGGCGCTTGGTCGAGTATCTGGGGCGCCCGCTCGACGACGTGGAAGGCTCCCCGCGAGGGGTGTCCGGGACAGTGGACGAGGTCGCCGAGCGGCTGCGCGAGTTCGAGCAGGCGGGCGTGACGCGCGTCATGTGCCAGCATCTGCTGCACGACGACCACGACATGGTCGCGCTGCTCGGGCGCGAGGTCACGCCGGCTATCGCCTGACCGAGGAAGAGTCCCCAGGCATGTCCGGCGGAGCAATGTCCAAGGGACAGTCCCTGGGACAGGTCCAGCAGGGCCATGTCCAGGAGACGGACCCTGAATCGTGTCTGGGGAAGCCGGGTCAGAGGGTTGGCCCCGGCGCACTGTCCTTCCCAGCCATGTCCGAGGGACTGTCCCTGGGACATGTCCGGTCGAGCCATGTAAGAGAGAAAGGCCGATGCCGTGTTAACGTCGTCTCATGGCGCATGCGTTCAGCTCTCTCGACGAGCTCGGCGAGGGCCCCGGCTTCCGCAAGGTCCGCCAGGCGCTCGGCGTGACTGCGTTCGGTGTCAACGCGATCGTGTTCCCACCCGGGTTCGAGGGCTTCAACCACTACCACGAGCGCCAGGACGAGCTCTACTTCGTACACAGCGGGCGGGCCCGCGTCGAGGTCGACGGCGAGACACGCGAGCTCGGCCCCGGCGGCCTGGTGCACGTCGAGTCGACCACACCGCGCCGCGTCTCGAACGCCTCCGAGGACGAGGAGCTGGTGATCCTCGTCGTCGGCGGAGCGGACGGCTACGTCGGGCGCGACGGGCAGATGGTGGATCCGAAGGACATCGAGCGCCGGCGTTCTTTCAGCCGATAAGCGCTTCTAGCTCCGGCTCGAGCCAGCCCCGCACCTGGGCGAGCACCTCCGCGTCGCCGGACTTGACCACCACCTCGACCAGCGGCCCGTCGGCCGTGAAGGTCGGATACGAGCCAACCCGGACGTCCGGATAGCGCCGCGCCGCCTCGACGAGCAGCGGGGTGATCTCGCTCTCGCGGGTGGGGAACGTCCGCCGCCAGCTCTCGATCGGCCGCTCGCGGCGGAGCTCGTCCTCGATCGACTCGAACATCGGCTCCATCTCGCCCGGCAGCCCGGGGAGCACGTAGACGTTCTCGATCACGAACCCGGGAGCGCCTCCGCGTGGAATCTCGAGCGGCCGGGCGCCGGCGGGAAGCAGCGCCCAGCTTGCCGCGTAATCCGGAGCGCGCGTGAAACGAGCCCGCAGGCGCTCGGCCACCTCCGCATGCTCCTCCTGGGGGACGCCGAACGCCGCCGCGACCGCCTCGCGGGTGACGTCGTCGGGCGTCCCGCCGAGCCCGCCGGTGACGATCACGAGCTCGACGCGCGCGGCCTCGCGGCGGACGAGCTCGGCGATCGTCTCGATCTCGTCCGGCACCGCGGCGAGCAGCCGGACCACCACCCCGAGCCGCTCGAGCCGCCGGGCGAGCCACGAGGCGTTCGTGTTCTCGATGTCGCCGGAGACGAGCTCGCTCCCGATGGTCAGAATGGCCGCGGTCGGATGGTCGCGCACACGCCGAGTATGGCCGAGCTCCTCGAGCGCCGGGCCTTCGAATGCAGGCTCACGCCGGACCGCGCGCTCGAGTCACTGGACGAGGCGGAGGAGTTCCTTCGCGACCGCGGGATGCTGACGCGCACCACGGACTCGGCTCTGCCCAGCCTGTTCGAAGCCTGTCACGAGGAGCCGTACGCTGCGGCGAGCCCGGGCTTCGGGCAGTGGCCGCGCACCAAGTATCCCTGGTTCGGACTGCTCGGCGCGCGCGGCTACCCGATCCTCGCGATCCACCGGGGCAAGAACGTGCTCATCACTGACGAGGTCGCAGGTCTTGCCGACCCGATCTGCCGGGCGGAGATCGAGCGGATGGAGAAGGACGACCCGGACTGGGCCCGCCTGCTGCGCCACCTCGGGGACGCCGGGCCGTCGGAGCTCGAGGACCTGCAGACCGAGCTCGACCTGAAGCCGAAGGAGCTGAAGCAGCTGCGCGCGCCCCTCGAGCGCTGCGGAGCGATCGTCTCCCGCAGCATCGTCTACGAGGATCCGCACCGACACACGAGCGAGCTGGCGCGCTGGGACCAGCTCTTCCCCGAGCCGGCGGGCGACGGCGGGCTCGAGGAGCTGGTCGTCGCCGGTGTGCGGGCGGCCGTAGTCGCGCCCGTGCGGGAGCTGCAGCGCTGGTTCTCGTGGCGCTGGTACTGGGACGACGATCTCGTCGACCGGCTCGTGGCCGATGGACGGTTGGAGCGGCCCGAGGAGGGCTGGGTCAGCGTGCGAGCGGAAACGGCTTCCGAGCAAGCGCCGGCAGAACCTGCGCCGTGACCCACACCGGCGTGACCGCGTAGCGGGCCGAGTACCGGTAGCTCCCGTTGCGGCGCCTCATGCGCGAGAGGAACGCGAATGCTCGCGCCGGCGGCCGCTCGGCCGCCGCCAGGAACGCCTGGATCGCCCAGGCCGTCGACTGGCTGTCGGACGCGCGCCCCTTGACGAGCCTGAACCCGCCGTCCTTCGATTCCAGCGTCCGGAGGTAAGCAAGACCGCGCCGGATCGGACGCCCGCCCGTACCCGTCGCGCGGAGCGCCTCGATCGCGGCCGCTGTGTCGTTCGAGTCGGGGGCGCCGCCCGGGTACCAGGACCAGCCGCCGCCGGGGCGTTGCTGACGCAGCAGGTAGCGGACGGTCGAGGCGCCCGCCGGGCGCCCGGTAGCCCGCAAGGCGATTACGCCCCAGATCGTCGAGTTGACGAGCGGGCCGATGCGCCCGTTCGAGCGGCGCAGGGACTCCAGCCGGGAGGCGAGCGTACCCGTGTCGGCGCCGAGCGCATCAAGCGCAAGCACACGAAGCGCGAGATCGGTGGCATCGCCGACGGGTGCCGAGAAGAGATAGGCCGCCGCCCCACCGGATGGCTTCGCCGCCGCTGCGAGCCCCAACACCGCCCACGCCGTCAGCGCCGGCGACGACCGGCCGCCCGGCTCCGCGAATCCTCCGTCCGCCTGCTGATGAGACGTGACGTAGGAGACCGGCGACCCCGCGACGGCACCGGCCGCCGCGAGCGCTGCCCATCTCACGCCCATACGACCTCGGTCCGCAGCCGCTTGCCGTAGCGCTCGAGCAGCCGCCGCAGTTCCGGCCCGGCGACGAGCGCGAGCACGAGGTTCCCGCCGGCGTGCGCCGCGTCGAACCAGAGCCCGCGCGAGAGCTGGACGAACAGGGCCGCCCGCGTGTGCGGGAAGAAGCTGTACCACTCCCACACGTCCATCAGGCCACTGAAGGCGAAGCCCAGGAGGAAGCAGGCGATCGCGAGCGGGACGCGGCGGCGCAAGAGCGGCGCGGCGAGGGCGCCGACGGCCCCGCAACCCCCCCAGAACAGCATCTGCCAGGGCGTCCAAGGCCCCTGGCCGAGGAAGAAGTTGGACGCGAGCGCGGCGACCGCTCCGACGGCGATCCCGGCGCGCAGTCCGAGCGCGACTCCCGCGACCACCGCGATCACGGTCACGGGCTGGACGCCGGGAACTGCCGCGAACAGGATCCGCCCCGCGGCCGCCGCGCCCGCCAGCGTGGCGATGATCGTCAGCTCACGAGCAGAGCCCGGCCCGGTCTCGAGCCAGGAGGCCGCGCCGGCAACGAGCGCACCCGCGAGCACGAGCAGGGACAGGCCCGCATCGTGCGGGGCAAGAGCGGTCCAGACCGCGGCCGACCCCACGGCGGCAAGACAGCCGAGCGCCAGGAGCCTAGGCAAGGGCGGCCTCCCTCGAGGCTCCGAGCGCGATCTCGCGGTCGCAGACCACGGACGCGAACGCGCGGTCGTGCGTGACGACAAGCGTTGCGCGGTCGTCGGCCTCGGCGCGAAGGAGCGCCGCGAGCCGTTGCTTGCGTTCCGGGTCGATGCCGCGGGTCGGCTCGTCGAGGATGAGCAGCTCGGGCTCGGTCACGAGCACGGCGGCGAGAGCGAGCCGCTCGCGCTCCCCGCTCGACAGGTCGCGAGGGTGCCGCTCGGCGTGCCCGGCGAGGCCCACTCGCTCGAGCGCGGCCCGGGCGCGGCGCAGGTCGCCCCCGACGCCGAGCGCAACTTCCTCGTCGGCGCGTTCTCGCACGAGGTAGCGGCCCGGATCCTGTGACAGGTACGCGGCGCGGCCCGAACGGGTCACGACGCCGCGAGCCGGCAAGAGCAACCCGGCCGCGAGCTTCGCAAGCGTCGTCTTCCCGCTGCCGTTGGGCCCCGTGAGGACGACGACCTCCCCGCGACGCAGCCCGAGCTCGAAGCCGTCGACGACGGGAGGGCCGCCTGGATAGGCGAAGCTGACGTCCTCGAGCCGGCAGACGAGGTCGCCGGGCTCGGACGCTCCGCACTGAGCCTCGAGACCGAGCCACGCGGGACGTTCGCGGGCGAGCCACTCGATCGACTCGGCCCGGGGGGCGTCGAGCAGAATCCGGCCTTCCTCCATGAACACGACGCGGTCCGCGTGCTCGAGCGGAAGGGCCGGCCGCTGCTCGGAGACGAGCACCGCCGTCCCGCGGGCGCGGCAGCGCTCGAGGAGCGCGGTCGCCACCTCCGAGTCGAGCTGGGAGGTCGGCTCGTCCAGGAGCAGAAGCTGCGGCTCCAACGCAAGCGCCGAGGCAAGGCACACGCGCTGGAGCTCGCCGCCCGAGAGCTCCTCGACCCGCCTGCCTTTGAGGTGGACGGCGCCGGCGAGCTCGAGCGCTGCCTCCACGCGCGTCGGGATCAGGCCAGGCTCGACGCCGATGTTCTCGAGGCCGAAGGCGATCTCGTTCTCCACCCGCGTGAAGACGACCTGGTCCTCCGGGTCCTGGAAGAGGCAGGCGACTGTTCCGGCAAGCTCTGCCGGCCGGTGGCGGCGCGTGTCGAGCCCCGCCACGTCCACGCGGCCGGCGAAACGGCCGCCGTGGAAGTGCGGCACGAGGCCGGCGAAGGCCCGGAGTAGCGTCGATTTGCCGGAGCCGGATGGACCGAGCAGAGCCACGAGCTCGCCGGGCTCGATCTCGAGGGAGACGCCGTCGAGAGCCCGGCCGTCCTCCGGGTAGGAGAAGCTGAGGCCGCAGGCGCGGGCTAGAGCCACAGCACTCCCATCGAGACGAGCAGCCCTCCGAGCGAAAGGGCGGCATAGTCGGGGACCTTCCACGAAGGCCGCGGCGATCTCGTACGCCCGGCCCGTCCGAATCCGCGGGCCTCCATCGCCTCGGCGAGATTCAGGCCGCGTTCGAGCGAGCCGGCCAGGAGCGGCGAGAGCAGCCGGGCCCGGCCGCGCAGCCCGCGCACCTCCACCCCGCGCCCTCGCAACGCCTCGACGAGCCCGGCGGCATCCCTCTCGAGCGTGGGGACGAGCCGCGTCGCGAGACCGACGGCGAGCGCGAACCGCCGTGCCCAACCCGCCCCCTGGAGCAGGCGGTCGTGATCCAGCAGCAGGGCATAGGCGGCGAACGCGAGCGCGACGTCGAGGAGCCTCAACGCCTGGACCGCGCCGTGAGCCAGCTCCTCCCGGGTGACGTCGAGCGTCCCGAGCACGGGAATCGTGGGTCCCGTCCAGAGGACGTGCGTTCCCACGACCTCCACGAACGGCGTCACCAGGAAGACCGCGAGCGACGTCGTCAGCGCACCGAACAGGTAGATCCTCCGCCGCCGGGCCGGCGCCCGCAGACAGACCGCGAGCAGGACGACGGCGACGGCCGCGACGGTCTGCCACCGGTTCGCCAGCAGCGCAGTCGCCCCGAGCGCGGCGAGAAGAGCGGCTGCGGGTGCCGGCTTCACGGCACCTCGTATCGGAAGCGGTAGAGGGACGGGTGGCCGGCAAGCCGGCTTGCGTTCCCGGCGAAGTCGAACTCGAAGGAGCCGTCCGGGCGCGGCCGGGCGGTGAACCTGGGCGCTCCCCCGACGAGCCGCAGGACATTCGCCCCCTCGGGCGCGCTCGTAGAGACGTGCCCGTGCACGACCCGCGCGAGCGCTCGCGCACCCGCTCCGCTCCCCACCACGACCGCCGGGCGGCGCTTGCCGGCGTACCCGTGCAGGAACGGCTCCGGAAACGCCCCGACGACGACCGGCCGGCGCATCTCCTTCGTCCAGGAGCGGTAGTCCCACCATTCGACGTCGCCGGGATGCAGGCGATACTCGGCGGCGCTGCGATCGGCCTCGATCCCGTTCACGAAGTAGAACCAGTCGCTCCGGCGGGAGAGACTGCCTTCGATCCCTTCGATCGACTGGACGTAACGCCCGCCGTAGCGCGTCTCGATCTTCGCCTCCCGAGCGAGCGCCTGCATCGCCGTCAGCCCCGCGGGCACGGTGCGGACGAGCAGGACGTGCGCGCCCCGGTCACGCGTGACCCAGAGCGTCGCACGTCCCTTGCCCTCGCTCGTGCCGCCGCAGCCCGCGAGGGCGAGGACCAGCACGAGCGGGGCGAGCCGTCTCACGCGAGCGCATTCGAGCGCACGGCGCCGTTGAACGTCGCGCGCACGAGGCCGTGGTGGCGACCGACGCACGCCTCCGCCGCACGAGTGCGCACGCTTCGGCTGTCGACGTGCAGCACAGATCCGGCGGCTCTGCTCTCCTTCCCCTGGTCGTCCTGCGAGACGACGCGGTAGCAGCCGCGACCCAGTCGCTCGAGGCGGAGGGTCGGCGGGCCTCCCTTCAAGCCGAAGAACGCCCAGTACCAGAGCACTCTGTCCCCGGGCTTCAGCACGTACTGGTCCGCCCCCACGGGAGGTGAGACTCCGTCGACCTTGTAGGCCCAGCCGCTCGAGCCGAACGCGGCGTAGAGCCCGACCTGATCCACGTACGGGCCGTAGCTGGTATCGCTCACGTGGACGTAGAACTCACCGCTTCGACTCGCCGCCTCGAGGGCGTCGAGCGCGGTCGAGGCACTGACGCGGGGATCTGCGGGACCGAAGATCGTCCGGGTCCTGCCCTCGATCCGGACGTGGGCGATGGTGGCAGTCGCGGGGGCGGCGAAAGCCAGGGCGACGGCCCAGGCAATGAGAGAACGTCGAAACACGAATCCTCCTTCCGCGAGGGGTTCGGGTCTCGGCGGGCGGCAGGTCTTCTGACTCGGGGCGCCCTCTCGTGCCGCCTTCCCGGCCCGGAGGCCAGTGGCACATCGGCTCGAGAGCGATCTCCCCTCACAGCGGCGGGACCGTCCCGGACTTGCACCGGGTTCCCTTTCCGCTCGCCGGTATCGGGGCTGACCCTATCATGGCCGCCGGTGTCCATTTCGCGCTTTTTCCGGATGTGGGGACCGGTGATCTTGTGGGCCGGGGTCATCTTCGGGCTCTCCTCGATCCCCGCCCTTAGCTCCGGTCTCGGGACATGGGACGAGGTTCTGCGCAAGTGCGCGCACGTGACGGAGTACGCGATCCTCGGCCTGTTGCTCGTCCGCGCGCTCGGGCAGGAAGTGCTCGCGCTGCTGCTCGGGATCGCCTATGCCGCGAGCGACGAGCTCCATCAGCACTTCGTCGCCGGCCGGCACGGGTCGCCCGTGGACGTGGCGATCGACGCCGCCGGTCTCGTGATCGGGATCGTGCTGATGCGGCGCGTCGTCGCTCGCTACTGACAGAATCGGCCGATGCCGGAGCCGAAGGAATTCTCAGACCGCCAGCTCGAGGCAGTGCTCGAGCGTCTCGACCGCCTCTGCGAAGAGGTGCACGGTCTCAACCGGCGCCTCGACGCAAATGACCATCTGGTTCGAATCACGCACGAGCTGAGCGCGCTGAACGAGTCACTGCAGGCGCTCGCGTATGCGGCGCTCGGACAGCAAGGCCCCCAGGTCCGCCGCCGTCGCGCGGGTTAGGCGCTCAGGCGGTAGAGGCGGCCGTCGAGTGTGACGGCGTAGAGCTCGCCCCGCGCGTCCTCGCCGAACGAGGAGAGGTTCGGAAGCCGTTGACCTTCCAGCCGAACGCCTGTCGCCTTTCCGCCGGAGATCTTGAGCGACCAGATCTCTCCCGAGCAGTAGTCGCCGAAGAAGTAGCGACCACGCACCGCCTTCAGCGTCGGCCCGCGATAGACGAAGCCGCCGGTCACCGAGCAGCCGGGCCCGTGACTGTACACGTGCACGGGGAAGACGAGCCGCCCGGCCGGGTTCGGCGCCTTCGACTCGTACTGCGCGTCGCCCTCGTACACATCCCACCCGTAGTTCTCGAGCCCGGGGCTCTTCCGGGGCAGGAAGTCGACCTCCTCCCAGTTCCCCTGCCCGACGTCCCCGATGTAGAGGTCTCCCGTCGAGCGGTCGAAGGAGAATCTCCACGGATTGCGCAATCCGTAGCCGACGATCTGTGCCTTGGCGCCACGCTTGGCGACGTTGATCCGGAGCAGCTTTCCAAGCAGCGCCGACAGGTTCTGCGCGCGATTCTCGGGGTCGCCTCCGGAGCCTCCGTCCCCCATGCCGACGTACAGATACCCGTCCGGCCCGAACGCGAGCTGGCCGCCGTTGTGGTTCGCGTACGGCTGGGCGACGAACAGCACCTCCCGGGCCGTCCCTGCCAGGCCGAACGTGCCCGCCCGGTTGGCGCGGTACTCGACCACCCGCGTATCCCCGTGGAGGTCGGTGTAGTCGACGTAGAAGAGCCGGTTCTTGGCGAAGCGGGGATGAAACGCGACGCAGAGCAGTCCCCGCTCGCCCCCGCTCAGGACCTTCGACCTGATGTCGAGGAACGGCTTCGCTTGCAACTTTCCCCGCACGAGCACCCGGATCACGCCCGCCTGCTCGACCGCGTACAACCGGTTGGTCTGGGTCTTCGCCGCCGCCACGTCGACGGGTGAGTCCAGGCTCGAGGTGACGAGCTTCCACTCGACCGCGGCACGCTTCTGCACGCGGCGCCCACCGAGCCGGTAGACGATCAGTGTGCCCGACGTCGAGTGGTCGTTGGAGTCGCCGATCGGGAGCGCGACCCGTCCGTCCGTGACAATCGGGCTGTTCCAGTGGCCGCGCCCGGCGGCGAGACCGGTGACGCGACGGCCGGTCCCGGGGACGTAGACGTTGAGCCGGCCGCCATCCGGGTCGTAGACGTACAGGAGCCCGCCGGCGACGACGGGGCTCGTCCCCCCCACGCTCTTGCGCCAGCGCGCCCGCAGCCGCCCATGCTCGAGCGTGAACGCTGCCGTGCCGGAGCCGGTCGTCACGAACAGCCACGTCCGCCCGCCGCTCCGCCAGACGGCCGGGGCGGTGAAGACCCCCGAGCCACCCGGCGCCGAGACGGTCTGCACCTCGCCGCCGGTGACCGGCCCCGCAGAGCCGCGACCGTTCAACCGGCGCAGGTCGAGCAGCCGCAGCTTCGCGTCCTTGCCACCCTGAACTGCGTACCGCGCGCTCAGGACCGCCGGCGACGTGCTGCCGAGGTCGACATCCCCCGAGTCGAGCTCGGACTGGTCGGTCGGCGTCCAGTTCTGCAGCAGCGCTCCGGCGTCCGATGAGAGCATCAGCACGCTGTCACCCCAGTACGTGCGGCCGTTCCAGCGCCCGTCGCCGGTGGTGAGAAGCAGCTTCCCGGAGCCGGGGACGACGACGACCCCCGACCGCCCCCAGATCGCGGAGCCGCTCTCCGGACAGCTCGAGGGGGAGATCAGGCCCCGCCTGTCGCTGCAGAGCGAGTTCCAGACCTGGCGGATGCGGCCGGAGGTAGCGTCGATCGAGACGACGTGTCCCTGGTAGGGCGGCGCGTCGCCGATGTAGCCGCCGGTGGCCGCGAGCACGAGTCCGTGAGCGAGGTTGAGCGCGGGCGCGATCTTCTCGCGGCGGGGGTTCCGCGTGATCGAGACGGGCCAGGAGCCGGTGCGCGCCTCGCGCCCCGTGGCCAGGCTCAACTTGTGGATTCTGCCGTCGGGCGACACCGCGTAGACGAACCGCCGGTCGACGCTCGCGAGCGGGGTCGCCTGCGTGATCCGCTCGCTCCCCGCCCAGGTCTGGTACCCGCCGGGCGTGAAGCGCCAGAGGATCTTGCCCGTGACCGCGTCGACCGCCACCGTCTTGCCGTACGAGGTGGTAACGACGAACACGTCGTGCTTGCCGCCGCGAACGGGCACGCCGCGGAGATAGATCGGCGACGAGTCCGCGGTGCCGCCGATCGAGATGCGTTGAGCATGCAGGTGCGAGGCGTTGGCGGCCGTGATCCCCGTGCGGGCCGGGCCCGCGTTGTGACGCGCCGCGTCGTAGCCGAACCGGGTCCAGTTGCCGCCGAGCTTCGCTATCGGGGCCCGAGGGCCGGCAAACGCGGACGCGCCGCCGAGCAGGGCGATGCACCCCGCCGAAATCGCTATGAGCGCTCTCATGGGAGCCTGTAGATGTTTAAGACGCCGGATGTGACGTGTGCGTTGGCGTCTTCTTGCCCGAGCGCGATCCGTCCGTCCGAGACGATCGGGCTATTCCAGTGTCCGCGCCCCGCGGGAAGGGAGGCGACCCGCTTTCCGGAGGTCGGCACGTAGACGTTGAGCAGCCCGGCATCCCAGTCGTACACGTACAGAAGTCCTCCGGCGACCACAGGGCTCGTTCCGCCCGCCGGCTTCGTCCAGCGTCGCTTCAAGCGGTTGCTCTCGAGCGCGTAGGCGCTCGTCCCGCCGGAGGTGGCGACGAACAGCCAAGCTACCCCGTTCTTCCGCCAGACGGCGGGCGCGGTGAAGACGCGCTCGTTTCCGGGTGCATTCAACGTTTGGAGGGCGCCGCCGAGGACCGGCGCCTTACCGACGTTCGGAGGAGGATGCATGCGCCGCAGGTCGAGCAATCGCAGCTTCGCGTCCTTCCCGCCTTGCACGATGAGATGGTCGTTCAGCAGGGCCGGCGCGGTGCTGCCGATGTCCTCGTCCTCGGCGGAGAGCTGGTGCCAGTTGGTCGGAGTCCAGTACTTGAGCAGGTGGCCGGCGTCCGGCGAGAGCATCACGACGCTCATCCCCCACCTCGTGTGCCCGTCGAACTCCCCGTTGCCCGTCGACACGAGCAGGTTCCCGGTCCCGGGTTGGATCACCGCACCGGCGCGGGCCCAGATCGCGCCGCCCCAGAGGATGTCTATCCCACCGCCGGTCAGGCAGGAGTCTGTCTCCATCAACTCGTGCCGGGAGCTGCAGAGCGCGTTCCACACGTTGACGATCCGACCGGTCTCCTGGTCGACCGTCACCACGTGGCCCTGGTAGGGCGGGATGTCTCCGGGATATCCGCCGGTTGTGACGACCAGGTACTTCCCCGACACGTTCAGCGAGGTGCCGAGCTTCTCGTGCGCGGGATCAAGTGTCACGATCGCCGGCCACCGGTCCGTCTTGACCTCGGCCCCGTCCGCGAGCGCCAGCTTGTGCACGTAGCCGTCGGGAGACGCCGAGTAGACGAATCGAGCGCTCGAGTCGAGCGCCGGGCTCGAGGTCGTAATCAGGCGCGTGCCCGCGACCGAGGAGTAGCCGGACGGCGTGAACTCCCACAGGACATCCCCTGAATCGGCGTCGATCGCGTCGACTTTCCCGTAGGTCGTCTGGGCGACGAACACGTCACGGCGCGAATCCCCGACCTGCGCGCGGTGGATGTAGAGCGGGGACGAATCGACAGTTCCCGGGAGGTGGATCTCCTGGCGCCAAAGACTCTGGGCGTTCGCCGCAGTGATTCCCGTCAGCGAGGGGCCCGAGTTCTTACGGGCCGCGTCGTAGCCGAAGCGCGTCCAGTTACCGGTCTCCATCCCGGCGGGGCCGCGCCGTTCGAGCGCCGCGCTCGCCGTCGCCCCAGCCACGAGGACAGCCGCAAGGAGTAGGAGAACTCGCCTCACCGGCCGGAAGAATTACCGAGATGTATTAGAGATGTGTTACTACCGCTCAGGTTTTGAGCAGAGCCCGGCGGAACTCGTCTTCCTTGCCGGGCTGCAGGATCGCCAGCACGCGGTCGCCCGGATGGAGCTTCGTCGACCCGACGGCGATCTCCGACTGACCGTCGCGCGTGATCGAGATCAGGCGTGAATCCTGCGGGAGCTCGAGGCGCTCGACCGTCTTCCCGGCAGAGGGCGAATTCTTGTCGATCTGGACCTCGACGATCTCGAGGTTCTCGTTCCGCAGCTCGAGCAGGTGGATCAGGCCGTGCTCGGGGACCTCGTGCTCGACGAGAGCCATGATGTTCGAGGTCGCGCAGACCGTCGGCGAGATCCCGAGCAGGTCGAAGTGGGGCTGGTTGCGGGGGTCGTTGACGCGGGCGATCACCTTGGGGACGCCGTACTTCTCGCGGGCGATCTGACAGATGACGATGTTGTCCTCGTCGTCGCCGGTGACGGCGAGCAGGAGATCCGGCGGCCTGGCGATGCCGGCGCGCTCGAGCACGTAGATCTCGGTCGCGTCGCCCCGCTGGACCTGATGCTCGAGCTCCTCCTCGAGCTGCTCGAAGCGGTCGCGGCGCTGCTCGATCAGCGTCACCTCGTGACCGAGCCCGAGCAGGGTCCGCGCGAGGTTCGCGCCGACTTTCCCGCCGCCTGCGATCACGATGTACATCAGGCTGTTACCTCTTGCGGGGCGCGGCTGATCTCGCAGGACTGGACGGCCTCCGTCAGCACCGAGATCGCCGTCGAGGTCGGGGAGATCGTCCGCAGACCGCGCGTGGCGTAGAACTCGGCGCGGGCCGGATCGAGGATCCGGACGACCACGCACTGGATCTCGAAGCGCTTCTGCGCGACCTGGCCGATGACGAGATTCGTGTTGTCGCCGTTGGTCGCGACGACGGCGGCGTCGGCCGCCTCGATCCCGGCCTCTTTCAGGACGTCCAGATCCATGCCGTGGCCGACGATGAAGCCGCCCGCCCAGTTCTCACCGAGCCGTTGGAGGGCCTCCTCGTTCTCGTCGATCACCGTGACGTCCCACCCGCTCCGGTCGAGCTGGCGGGCAACCCTGGAGCCGACTCGACCGCAACCTACGACGACTGCTTTCATACGTTCAGCCTAGCTTACGACCTCCGCCTCGTCCTCCTCCAGAACGCCTTGGGGATAGGCGACGACCATCACCTCGCAGGGCGCCCGGCGGAGCACGTAGTCGACCGTCGGGCTGAAGAATCGGGACTGCCTCCTCCAGCGCGGCGCAGATCCCATCAGGATGAGATCGACGCCGTGCTCGCGCGCTTCCTCGACGATCGCGCTGCCGAGCGCACGGGCGCGAACGACCTTGCCTTCGACCTCGACGCCGTGCTCCTCGGCGAGCAGCTTCGCCTCCGCGAGAGACGCAGCCGCACGCTCCTCCTCGTCGGTCAGCTCGGCCTCCAAGGGCTGGTCGAGGGGCACCTTGATCACGTGGAGGGCGGTGAGCGCCGCGCCCTGCTCCTCGGCCAGCTTGATCGCGGTCGCCAGTACCTCCTCCCCGATCGGCCCGAGCTTCATCGGGACGAGGATGTGCCGGTAGGCCCCCTCCTCGTAGGGGATGACGAAGTCGGCGGTCGGCGCCTCCACCTTCTCCATCACCGTCTCGCCGCGGCTGCGGCGAACGAGCACGAACACGACGGCGCCCGCCGCGAGCCAGATCGGGCCGGCGATGCGCACGCCTGAGTGAGTGACGAGCGCGATGATCCAGACGGCGAAAGTGAGCGGCGCGCCCACGAGCGCCGCCACGGGGACAGCCGCGCCGCGGATGCGGAGGTTGAGAGGTACGCGGAACGGCCGCTTCAGGCCGGGCTCGCTGAACCGGAGCTTGACGACCGCGATCTGGGCGGCCGTGAAGGTGATCAGGACGCCGAAGCTGTACAGCCCCGCCAGCGAGCGGACGGGCTTTCCGATCAGCACGGCTCCGACCAGCAGCGCGACGGCGATCGCGGCCGCGCTCAGGATCGACACGGGCGCGATCAGCGTGCGTCGGTTCAGCCGCCCGAAGACGTGCGGGAGCATGTCGCGCTGACCGAGCGAATAGGCCAGACGGCCGGCTCCTGAGATCGACGTCGTCACCGCCATCACGAGCACGAGGGCTCCGGAGATGCCGACGAACACTCTCACCCCGTCCGCGACTCCGGCGGGCAGCCCCGCGGCGTGGAACGTGTTCGCGATCGCGTACAGCGGCTCCCGGAGCCACGTCGTCCCGAGGTCGCTGGCGAACCCGCCCGGGCCTCGGGGGTCAGGATGCGCGGGGAACGCCGAGATCGCGACGACTCCCATCGCGAACGAGACGATGACCACGGCGCCGATTCCGCCGAAAAGGCCGCGAGGGAGGTTGCGCCCGGGCTCTCTCGTCTCGGCCGCGAGGTTCGCAACCGTCTCCAGGCCGGTGTACGCCAGCATCGCAACCGGGATCGCGAACCCGATCGCGCTCCACGTCGGGGCGGCGCCGAGGTCGACGCCCTTGCCGAACGCATCGCTCGAGACGAGGTAGACGAAGCCGAAGACGATGATCAGGAACTGAGCGACGAGCGCCACGACGGCGAGCAGGATCGTCGCGCGGTAGAGCTGCGGCCGCTTGATCATCCTGACGGCGGCGACGGCGGCGATCACCCCCGCCCCGGCCACGACGTCCCAGGGGCTGTCTCCGATCGCGTCCCAGCCGAGAGCCGCCCCGAGATAGTGGGGGACGAACAGCGCGGCGAGCGCGATCACGATCAGGTAGTCGAGGAACAGGGCCCAGCCGGTCATGAAGCCGAGCGGGTCGTTGAAGGCGCGCCGGACGAGCATCGCCGCGCCCCCCGTCTCGGGGATCGCGGCGGTTCCCTCGGCGTAGGAAAGCGCGACGATCAGGAAGACGGCGCCGGCGATCAGCAGGACCCACGGGGTGAAGCCGAGCGCGAAGAGGGTGACGATTCCGAGCGCGAAGTAGAGCGACGAGCCGATCTCGCCGTAGGCGACGGAAGCGAGCGGGCTCGGCCCGAGGGCGCGAGTGAGCCCGGGGAGCTTCCGTGCCATCAGGTGCGGGAGTAGTAGAGACGGAGCACGCCGGCGCAGAGGACGATAGCGCCGAGCCCGAAACCCATGCCGCCGCCGAGGAGCGCGGTCCGGATCACGATCGCGGTCCCGAGCGTGACGAGCAGGACCGAGAGGGCGATCGTCGCGACTGCGTGGATCTTCATGCGGCCTTCCTCCCGGCCACGACAAGCACGCGGGCGGGGCTCGCCTTCAGCACATAGTCCACCGTCGAGCCGAAGACCGGGGCTGCCCTGCGGCCGCGCCGCGGCGCGCCCACGACGACGAGCTCCGCGTTGCGGGTCTTCACCTCGTCGACGATCGCGGGGCCGGCGCTCCTGGCCCGGGCGAGCCTCGTCACCGCCCGGACCCCGTAGCTCTCGACGAGGGCCTGGGCGTGATCGAGCTCCTCGTTCGCGAGCCGCTCTTCCTCCGGCATGCCCGCGTCGAGCGCGAGCTCGAAGGGAACCTCTACCACCTTCACGATCGCGATCGTCGCCCGCCGCTCCGCCGCCAGGCGCGCGGCGGCCACGAGCGCCTCCTCGGATTCCGCCGTCCGGGTGATCGGCACCACGATCGTCCGGTACTCGACCACCAGCGAGGGCCCGAGGACGACCACGGGCGCCTTGGCCGTCTCGGACATCGGAAGGTGGACGAACCGAGCCCGGTAGACCCAGTACGTGAGGAAGCCGAGCGCGAGCCAGCCGAGCCCGACGTAGCGGGTGTCTGGGGTCTGGACGACCACCGAGATCCACGCGAGCCCCGTCCCTAGCGCGCCGAGGACCGCGAACAGCGGCCAGTCGACGCCACGGATGCGGATGTTCGGCCGGCCCTTGAACACGAGCTCGTCGTCGCGCCTTCGGTACCGGAGCACGATCACCGACAGGTGGGCGATCGTGAACGAGAGCATCGCGCCGAACGAGTACATCGTCCCCAGGAACGAGACCTTCCCCGGCATCAGCGTCAGGATCGAGATGATCCCCGCGAACACGATCAGCGCGATCCACGGCGTCCTGAAGCGAGGGTGAACCCGCCGGAAGATCTCCGGGAGCTGCCGGTAGTGCGCCATCGCGTACGTGATCCGCGAGGCTCCGATCACGCCCGCGTTGGTGGCGATGAAGAGGATCGTGGCGGCCAGCAGGCCGACGTAGATCTTCAGCCCGCTCAGGAGAGCGTGGTTGTGGATCCCGAGGTGCGAGACGAGCCCGAGCACGGGGTCGTTCTGGAACCCGTGCTTCTCCGGCGGGAGGGCGAGCAGCGTCTCGAACTGGCCGGCGACCTTGTGGACGGGCAACGCCGACAGCGCGATCGCCGGCAGCGTGAAGAAGATCGCGAAGACGGCGACGACCGTCATCAGATACGCCCGCGGAACGTTGCGCGCGGGGTCGCGCGCCTCCTCGGCGAGGTTGGAGACGGTCTCGATCCCGGTGTAGGCGATCATCCCGACCGGGATCGCGAGCAGGAAGTTGCTCCAAGTCGGCGCCTGCCCCCAGTGGATGTTTGCGCTCAGCACGTGTGGGCTGAAGATGAGCGCGAAGCCGAGGACGACGAGCAGGAGCTGGGTCGCAAAGTCGATCACCGCCAGCCCGATGTTGAGCTTCGCCGCCTCGCGGATCCCGACGATGTTGAGCAGGACGAGGACGACGATCACGACCGCCCCGACGACCACGTCCCACGGATTCGTCCTCAGCGGCCCCCAGAAGATCGACAGGTAGTGGGGGACGAAGAACGCCGAGATCGAGATCGTGATGATGTAGTTGAGCATCTGGGCCCAGGCGGCCCCGAAGCTCACGACCTCGTTGAAGGCGTGGCGGGCGAAGCTGGACGAGCCACCGGCTTCGGGGAAGCGAACCGTTCCCTCGGCGTACGTGAGCGTCGTCGCGGCGAAGATGACGCCGGCGATCAGGAAGACGAGCGGGGTGAGGCCGAGCGCGTAGACGGCTGTGACGCCGAGCGCGTAGTAGATCGAGGAGCCGACGTTGCCGTAGACGGTGGCGAAGAGCGAGGGCGCGCCGAGGACGCGCTGGAGGCCGTGCTCTTGCTGCCGGCGCCGACGAGGCACGGGCAGAACTCTACGGCCGCGCGGGTCGGCACAACAACGCCGAAGGGCCCGGTTTTCACCGGGCCCTTCGGGCGGAGCACCAGGTACTAGCTACGCGTCGATCCGGACGATCGTCCCGCCGATCTCGCTGACGCCGTCGCTGTAGCTGATCCGGCCCAGGTACTTCGTTGCGGCCGTGAGCCCGCTCCAGGTGGCTGTGACGGTGTCGCTCGCGCCGAGGGTGGCGGAAGACGGTGCAGAGACGCTGAGGTTGCCTGCGGCCGCCGGGTTGAGGATCCAGTCGTAGAGCGTGTAGCTCACGCCCGACTGAACTTCCCAGCCGTGGATGTAGACCTCGTACGACCCGGCCGTCGGATTGTTGAGGGTGACGACCTCGGAGGCCGTCCCGCCGGTGCTGGAGCCCACGAGCGTCCGAGTCGTCCCGACGACCCGATACACGTACATGTCGAGGTCGTCGCCGGGATTCACCGTGCCGAACGTCTGGAACCGCGCCACCGGCGTCCCCACAGGGATCGTGAACGTATGGAGCTGGATCCCCTGATTGCCCTGCGGGTTCGTCGTGTCGAAGTTGTTCGTCGGATCGTCCGTGAGCGTCCGGGTCTCCGTGTGTGCCGCCTGGAGGCCCTGCGGAGTCGCCGAGAACGAGCCCGTGTACCCGAACGTGATCGAGAAGGACTTGCTCCCAAACGTGCCTGTCCCGCTGATCTCGCTCGGAGCCGCGAGCGGCACCGACTTGATCGCGATCGGGCTCCGTGCCGAGTGCGTCCCGTCACTCCAGGTCAGAGAACCGAAGCTGTAGGCGTTGAACGGAGCCGTCGTGCGGGTGAACGTCACCGTGTACGTCTTGGTTTCACCGGCCGCGAAGGTCAGCGACGTCGGATCGACTGCGACGTCGATCCCTGCCGGCGCGTCGACCGAGACGTTGTACGTACCGGCAGGCCCCACGTTCGTGAGCCTGCGGGTGATCGTCTGGACGCCCGCGAGCTTCCCGATCGCGAGCGAGGCGAGGTTCAGGTCGCTCGCCTTAATGATCGGCGCGGGCGACGTCCCGAAGCAGAACGTGCACAGACCCTGCCCCCTCAGGAACCCGCGATAGTCGTCGAACCCGGCGTCGTAGACGAGTCCGGGGTCGTTCGCGGGATTGGGGTTCACATGGCCTGCGCCGAAGTCGAACGGATCCGCCGGAGTGGCCCCGTCCTCCTTCGTGAGGTTCTGCCGAGCGGTGGTCATCAGCGCCGACTGAACAGCTGCGGGCGACCAGCTTGGGTGGGAGTTGATCAACAGCGCCGCAAGACCCGCCGTGTGCGGGCTCGACATCGAGGTGCCGCTGATCGACTGGAACAGCTGGCCCGGCGCGCCGAGGAAGGCCGTCGGCGTATTGCCGGCCAGGATGTTCACGCCCGGAGCCGTGACGTCTGGCTTGAGGATGTCGCCACCCCCGGCGATGCTCGGGCCCCGCGACGAGAAGTCGGCCATCGTGTTGCCGCCGCCGAAGGTCCGAGTCCCCCCGGAGAGCGAGGCCGTTGCCGATGCCCCGTTGGCGGCGATGTACGCCTTGACTGCGAGCCCGTCCGTGTTGTTGATGTGCAGGCTCGGGACGTAGTGGTTATCGGTGTTGAGCGACTGCGTGTTGTTCACGTTGTAGAGCACCATCCCGACACCGCCGGCCTGCTTGACGGCGAGGCTCTTCTCGACGCGGGCATTGGTTCCGCGCCGACAGAGCACGATCTTGCCCGTCACCACGGCCGGGTTCAGCGACCCCAGGAAGCAGAGCTGGTTGCCCGCGGAAGCTGCATCGACGATCCCCGTCGAGGGCAGCCCTCCAGTGAGCGTGACGCCCGTGTACGACGAGCTGTTCCCGAGCGTGACGGTACCGGTGAAGGACCGGTTCTGGGTCGACGCTGCAACCGAGGTCAGCCAGGGCGAGATGTGGGCCACCGTCGAGGCGCCCGGGCCGCTGTTTCCGGCAGACGCAGCCACGAAGACGCCCGCGCGACGCGCGAACAGGTACGAGACCTCGACGGCGTCGAGGTAGTTCGTCAACGTCCCGCTGATCGAGAAGTTGATGACGTCGACACCGTCGGCGACTGCATCGTTGATTGCTGCGACGCTGTCGCTGTTCGGACATCCGCCCGACTCGCCGTTCCAGCACACCTTGTACATGGCGACACGGGCCCGCGGCGCCATGCCGCTGACGTTGCCGAGATTGCTACCGAGGACCGACGCCGGCACGCCGTAGTTGCCTGCCGCTGTCGAGCTCGTGTGCGAGCCGTGACCGTCGGCGTCGCGGGCCGACTTGTAGTCGTTCTGGATCACGCCGAAGTGGCCGAACCCGCTCAGGTAGTAGCGGGCGCCGATCAGCTTCGCGTTGCAGTCGTCCTGCGACCACAGCTCGCCCGACTGGCAAGTTCCGTGCCAGGTGGACGGCGGCGGACCGTAGACGCGCAGGCTGTTCCCGCTGCTCCCCGGCCTGTCGCCCAGGTCGCTCTGATCGGAGAAGCTCGGATGCTCGGGCCAGATGCCCGTGTCGAGCACACCGACGACGACGTTCTCACCGGCATGGCCGGGACCGCCGAGCTGTGCCCAGAGGCCGGTGCCCGGCTGATCGAGGCCGAGGAAAGTAGGCGTGTTGTCCGTGTCGACATGACCAAGCTGGTCCTGTTCGACCGAGAGGACGTCTGGATTCTTCCCGAGCGCCGCAACCTGCTTCGAGCTCAGCGGGGCGGCGAAGCCGTTGTAGACGTAGTCGTAGTCGTAGATACGGGTCGCGCCGACGCTGTTCGCGATCGCCGCATGCCTGTCGTTCAGGTGCGCAACGTACTTCTTCACCTTGGCGTCGTTACGGTTCAGCTTCCTGCCTGGCGCGACCGCCGTTGCGGGATACCCGACCTCGCTGCCGTCGTACGCCACGACCGGATCTTGTTTCAGCTGGACGATGAACACGTCGCTCGTCGCTGCTGTCTGGGCAACGCCGTCCTCACCCTGTCTCGCGGACGCCGTGGTGGCAAATACGATCGCGAGCAGTGAGAGGAGAGCCGCGACGACCAGAGTGGTTCTGCCTCGAGGTGTCTTCCGGCAGCTCGAGGGCGGGCGGTCCGAAATCATCAAACCGTTCCTCCTGTCTTGTCTGTAAGGACGTTCAACCGTCAGAGCCCAAGCAAGAATCTTTCTACCGACTCTTTTCCATGGAGAGCGGGGCAGGGTAACAACTTTTCTTCGCAGATCAAAGGCTGAATCTGCGGCCGCCGCAGGAGTCGTTTCGGGCTTCGCGGGTACGATGACGCTATGCGCGGGATCGGGGTGATCGCGCTCTCCTTCGCGGCGCTCGCCGCCGGAGCGGCTACTGCCGGCTCAACCACAGGGGCTCGCCCGTCGGTGCGCGTCAGCGACCTGAATCCGTTCACCGTACGGGGTACGAGCTTCCGTGCCGGCGAGCGCGTCCGCGTGGTCGTGACCTCGAAGCACCACGCCACGCGCACTCTGACCGCGACCCGGCGCGGCACCTTCCGCACGGTCTTCAGCTTCAAGCTCCGCGGCTGCGACCAGTTCAGCGTCCGGGCCGTCGGCACCAACGGGAGCCGCGCCGTCGTCAAGAGCTCGCAGGAAAGCTGCGGCGCCGACATCGGCCCCGTCTAGCAACACGGGGGAAACCATGTTTCCCCCGTGAGCCCCCTTCTTGCTTGGGGAACCTGCGGTGCGGTTCCCTTTGCCCCCTTCCTCGGGCTCCGCCGGGCCAAGCCCGGCTACAGGGTGGCGCTCACTGCGGGTCTGCAACGCGAAGAGGGGACCTCTCGGTCCCCCCTCGGTACTGCTGTCTGCCTACGTCTTACGGGTGCCGGAGGACCAGCTTCCAGGCACCGAGACCGTGCGTGGCGGCGTACAGGAGCCGCGCGCCCGGTGCGATCGACAGGCCTGCAACCTCCGCTCCGGGGAACCCGGTGCCGGCGATCGTCCAGTTGGACGAGCCCGCCGGAAGCCGAAGGACTCCGAAGTCGGTCGACGCGAACAGATCTCCGGTCGGAGCGTCGTAGACGACATCCGTGACCGGCAGGTCTGCAAGCGTCGTACCGTCGAGCGGCGTCCACGTCGCGGACGGCCCGGCCGGGTCGTAGGTCACCTCGAACACGTGCCCCGGCTGGGACGGCGTGTTGGCGCTGTAACCCGAGTAGGAGATCCAGGCGTGGTTCGGGTTCGCCGGGTCGACGAAGATCCCGGACACGAACCGTCCGGGGTCGAGGGTCGAGAGCGAATCCAGCCGCGTGAACGTCACGGCACTTGCAGGAGTTGCATCCACGTTCTTCGAGATGAAGACGCGGCCCGCGTTCGTCGCGGCCCAGAGGGTGCTCGTGTCGCTCGGAGCCCGCTCGACTGCCGCCACGCAGCAACCGGAGCGGTCGCCGAGGACGCCCGTCGTCAGCGTCGTTGCACCGAGCTTCTCGAAGTCACCACAGGCCGGATCGGCGCCGGAGGTGTAGAACTCGGGGCAGTTCGCCTCGAGGTATGCCTGGTCGCCGCCCCAGTCCTGGGTGCGCCACACGCTCTGCGATCCCTCGAAGATCGTCCCGGCCGCGGCCGGATTCGGATCGGGGATGAGCGGAGCGTAGAAGTTCGAGCTCTCCGGGCTCGCCGCGATCGGCCCAGCGATGACGACCCAGGCGGTCGGGTCGCCGTTCTGGAAGTTCCCGTCGTGGTACTGCCCGAAGAACGAGTTGAACCTCATGGTCGAGTCGACTGCGTTCCAGCCCGACTGACCGCCGTCGCCGTAGATGATCTGCGGCCACGTGGTCGGAGCGCCGGTGCTCTCGAACGTCCCGTTGTCCTGCGTGCCGCCCATCAGGTCGGACGCGTCCTGGGGATTGATCGAGAGGCTCTGGAACTGGAGCGTGTCGAGCCCCTTGTTCATGCTGCTGAGGACGCTAGGAACGCGCGAAAGCAGCTGCTGACAAAGGGTCAGGTCGTCTCCGCTGAGCCCGCGGTCCGTGCACTGCGACGAGATGTCGGTGAACGTCCCGTCCGACTTCATCACGCCGCCGTCGCTGCCTTCGAAGAACTGGTTCGGATTCGTCGGGTTGACGACGATCGCGTGCTGGTCCGGGTGCAGGGAGTGCGGTGCAATCGGGTTCGGATTGCAGCAGTTCCCAGCAGGCGTCGGGCCGGTGGTCGCGTCCGCGGTCATGTCGGTCCAGTTGACCCCCTCATCGGTCGAGAGAAGAACACCGCGGCCGTTGCTCGAGCCAGCGTAGGTGCTGTAGTCGAACGAGCCACCGATGTAGACCATGTCGGGGTTACCCGCCGGCGTGTAGACGAACTGGTCGTACCAGCACTGACCGGTGCAGAAGTTCTCGTTCTGCGCGTTGGTCAGGTTGATGAAGACCGGTACGGCCGCCCTGGCGTCGTCGGTGCGCCAGACCTCCGCCGGAGGCTCGCCGGCGCCGGGGCCGGACGCGCCGTTGGTGGCGTACATCCGTGTGTTCCCGTCCGCCGTCGTGACGTCGAACTCCGTCCGGACCGCGTTGTCCGTTGACTGGGGCACGAGCGGCGGCAGGAGCTGGGTCGGGAAGGTCGCGCCGCCGTCGGTCGACCGCCAGATGCCCTGGGAGTACGCCGACGCATAGACGACCTGGTTGTTGCTCGGATCGAGCTTGACCCGCGTGATCCCTCGGATCGTGCCGTTGCCGTTCCACATGAAGTCGAACGTCTGTCCGGCGTCCGTCGACTTCCAGAGACCGAACGGCGGCCTCGGGCTCGGCGGGGTCGAAGTTGCGCCGCCCGTGACCGAGCTGACGCCGCGGACACCGCGTGCCGAGCCGACGTAGATCGTCTTCGGGTTGAGCGGATCGACGACGATCGAGCTGATCGCGCGGCCGGCGAACGCGTCGCCGGAGTACGTGCCGTTGCCCGGAGACGTGATATCGGTCACCTGCGACGGCAGCTTGTTCCAGGTGTTTCCGCCGTCCATCGACTTCCAGATGCCGAGCCCGGCCTCCGAGTCGCCGGAGGCGTGAGACTCACCGGTGCCGGCATAGAGGGCGCCGCCGGCGTAGACCAGCGTCCCGATCGCGTTCGTGCCGAACGGGCTGGAGACCCACTGCCAGCTGAAGCCGGGGCTGTCCGAGAGGCCGTTCCAGGTGCGCCAGATGCCGCCGCCTGCTGCGCCGATCCAGAGCGTGCACTTCTGCGCGTTGCAGTGCGGGTCGATGGCCATCCCGGTCGTGCGACCCGACGCCGTGTAATCCGCTCCGAAGAACGTCAGGACGCCGGGATACTCGGCGGCGAACGGACCGTACCGCGTCCAGCTGCCGGGGATGTACTTGCCGACGCTGCTCCCGCCACGGTTGAGCTGCCCGAAGATCTGCTGGGCGGTCAGCGAGGCCTGGAACCGCGCGTTGATCTGTGCATACGCGGCCCGCGCGTTCTTGGTCGCGGCGAGCGGGATGTCGTCGCCGGGATACGCACGCTGGTCGTACGCTTCCTGGGCCGCTCGCGCTGCGGCGGGCAGACCCTCCCCAGGTGTGTCCTTGGCGCTCTGGGCATCGGGATCGCCCGTCTTGAGCGCCCTGGTCGGCGCGGCTCCCTTGGTCTGAGCAGAGCCGTGTGTCACAACCGCGATCGCGGCTGCGGCAGCCAAGAGCAGAAAGGCGGCCACACCCATGGTGACGGCCCTCCGCAGACTGAGTTGCCTCATGCTTCCTCCTAGATTTGCGTAGGCGCCGGTTCGCGGCCGACTCCCCCGCTCGTTGATTGGACTCCGACCGGGGCGAGTCTCCGCCTCGAGCTCAGAGAAGAACTGCGCCAAGCGGCGGCGATAACGGGGCTGCGGAACGACCCCGGCCTCCCAGGCCTGGACGGATCGAGCGGATACCGACAGGGCATCCGCCAGCTCCCGTTGCGTCAGGTTCGCCGCCTCGCGCAGGCCCCGAAGCCGCTCCCCGGCAAAGACAGCGGATTCGGATCCGTTTCGTCTGTTGTTCCTCATATCTGCGTGTTCGATTCGTCGCCGGGGCACACGAGAAAACCACGTAGCCTTGCTGGTAGCCGCAGGAGGTTAGCTCAGTTCAGGAAACTGTCAAGTCTCCTTCCTGATCCTACTCATTGCCTCCGCGAGGCGTTTAAGTGTGGATTGCGACGATCAGCGGGATCGCGAGGATGGCCACGACGTTGGCGATCTTGATCATCGGGTTGATCGCCGGGCCCGCGGTGTCCTTGTAGGGGTCGCCCACGGTGTCCCCGGTGACCGACGCGGCATGCGCCTCGGAGCCCTTTCCACCGTAGAGGCCGTCCTCGATCAGCTTCTTGGCGTTGTCCCAGGCCCCGCCGCCCGAGGTCATCGCGATCGCGAGGAAGAGCCCGGTCACGATCGTTCCGATGAGGAGGCCGCCGAGCATGCGCGCGTTGATCAGGCCGACGACGATCGGGAAAGCAATCGGGATCAGCGCCGGCAGCAGCATGCTGCGGATCGCCGACCCGGTAACGATGTCGATCGCCTTGCCGTATTCAGGCCGGGCGGTTCCCTCCATGATCCCGGGAATCTCACGGAACTGGCGGCGCACCTCGGTCACCACCTGGCCGCCGACGCGGCCGACCGCCTGCATCGCGAGCGACGCGAACAGGAACGGCATCAGCCCGCCGATGAACAGGCCTGCGATCACCCAGGCGTCGCTGAGATCGAACGTCGTCGTCAGCCCCTGGTCCGAGAGCCCGTGCGTATAGCTGTCGAACAGGACAAGGGCGGCGAGCGCGGCCGATCCGATCGCGTAACCCTTGGTGACCGCCTTCGTCGTGTTGCCAACGGCGTCGAGCGGGTCCGTGATCGCGCGTACGGATTCGTCGAGATCGGCCATCTCCGCAATTCCGCCCGCGTTGTCCGTCACCGGCCCATAGGCGTCGAGCGCGACGATCATGCCCGTCATCGAGAGCTGGGCCATCACGGCGACGCCGATCCCATACAGCCCCGCGAAGTGGTTGGCGACGAGGATCCCGATCGCGATCACGATCACCGGCAGGGCGGTTGCCTGCATTCCGACGGCGAGGCCTTCGATGATGTTCGTCGCATGCCCGGTCCGTGAGGCCTTCGAGATCGACTTGACCGGGTTCCATCGCGTGCCCGTGTAGTACTCGGTGATCGCGACGAGGAGGAACGTGACGGCGAGGCCTACGAGAGCCGAGAGGTACAGATCCCAGAAGGTGAACTGGCTGGAGTCGAACCCGAGCGTCACCGGAATGAAGCCGAGCGCCGACAGGGCGGTCGAGACGAGCACCGCCTTGTAGAGCGCGTTCATGATCGAGCCCGAGCGCCCGACCCGCGCGAACATCGTCCCGATGATCGAGGAGAGAATCGAGATCCCTCCGATCGCAAGCGGGAACAACTCGATCTGGGCGGCCGGGAAGGTCTTGATCGCGAGCAGCATCACGGCCACGGCGGTGACGGCATAGGTCTCGAACAGGTCGGCGGCCATGCCGGCGCAGTCGCCCACGTTGTCGCCGACGTTGTCCGCGATCACCGCCGGGTTGCGCGGGTCGTCCTCGGGGATTCCCGCCTCGATCTTTCCGACAAGGTCGGCGCCGACGTCGGCCGCCTTCGTGTAGATGCCTCCGCCGAGACGGGCGAAGACGGAGATGAGCGAGCCTCCGAAGGCAAGCCCGACGAGGTCGTCGATCGCTGACTCGACCGAGTTGCCGAGCCAACCCGTCAGCGCCCAGTAGTAGCCCGCGACGCCGAGCAGGCCGAGTCCGACCACGAGCAGTCCTGTCACCGAGCCGGAGCGGAAAGCGACGTTGAGCGCCGGCCTGAGCCCGTGCTTCGCCGCCTCTGCCGTCCGCACGTTCGACCTGACCGCCACGAACATGCCGATGAAACCCGCCGAGGCGGACAGGACCGCGCCGACGAGGAATCCGATCGCCGTCCCCCACCCCAGCTTGTCGTAGAAGCCGAGCAGCAGGAAGGGAACGATCGCCACGATCGCAATCGTCCGGTACTGGCGCTTCAGGTAGGCGGCGGCGCCTTCCTGGACGGCGCGAGAGATCTCCTGCATGCGCTCGGTGCCGGCCGGGCGCCGCAGCAGCCAGACGGCGAGCCCGATCCCGTAGGCCACGGCGATGCACGCGCACACGAGCGCGAACAGAACGGGATGATCGTGGAACCATTCCATCGGCTGGTTACAAAGTCAGCCCGAACGGCTGTCCGGGCGCCGCGGTGTTGTATCAAAGCCGCGCTCCGGGGCACGGGGAAACCAGGTTTCCCCGCGAGCTAAATCCGCGCTCCCCGAAGCGCGGTCGAGCAGACGTCTTCCGGCTGCGGGCCGATCTTCGGGATCACGGCGAGCAGCAGCTCGCGCAGGCGCGCTCTACACGGGGGAAACCAGGTTTCCCCCGTGCGCCCCCTTCTTAAAGGCTGACGCGCTTCCCGCGGGGTGGCTCCGCCGGGCGGAGCCCGGCTCCGCCGGACGGGCGGAGGCCTATCTAAATCCGCGCTCCCCGAAGCGCGGTCGAGCAGACGTCTTCCGGCTGCGGGCCGATCTTCGGGATCACGGCGAGCAGCAGCTCGCGCAAGCGCGCGTTGTTCTCGGCGAAGACACGGACGACCTCTTCGGCCGAGGCGGACTGCTCTCCCTCCGCTCCGACGTCGTAGTCCGTGACCATCGCGATCGTCGCGTAGCAGAGCTCGAGCTCCCGCGCGAGGTGGCACTCGGGGTACGTGGTCATGTTGATCGCGTCCCAGCCCGCGGCCTGGAACCACCTCGACTCCGCACGCGTCGAGAAGCGCGGCCCCTGGATCACGACGACGGTGCCGCCGTCGCGGACCGGAATCCCGAGCTCTCCCGCGGTCTCGACGAGCAGGCGGCGCAGGTCGGGGCAGAACGGTTCGGCGGCGGAGACGTGAGTCGTCTCGGGCCCGTCGTAGAAGGTGTCGGGGCGCGCGGTAGTACGGTCGACGAACTGGTCGCACACGATGAACTCGCCGAGCGCGAGCCGCCGGTCGAGCGCACCCGAGGCGCACGGCCCGATGATCCGTCTGACGCCCGCTTCCCGCATCGCCCACACGTTCGCGCGGTAGGGAATCGCGTGCGGAGGCAGCTCATGGCTGCGCCCGTGCCGAGGGAGGAAGGCGACGGTCCTCCCGCCCACAGTTCCGAGTGCGAGCGGGGCCGACGTCGCGCCGTAGGGCGTCTCGAGCTCGATCTCCTGCACCTCCTCGAGAAACGAGTAGAACCCCGAGCCGCCGAAGATCCCGAGCTCAGCCTTCGCCGGAGCCCTCCGCCTCGGAGACCGCTTTCGCATAGGCGAGCTGCATGTTCGCCGTCACCTGGTTGAAGTCGCCGATCACCTCGTCGGGCACCGAGCCGCTCAGGACCGGGACGAGCGCGCGCATCGTCTCGATCGCGAGCTTCGCCTGCTCGAGGTCGCGGCTCTCGCTCCCGAGCCGGCTGTAGCCGAGCGACGAGACCGTGTAGAGCGTCTGCACGAGCAGGTCGGAGATCTTGACCCGCTTGAGCTCCTCCTCGAGCTGCTTGATCAGCTCGTCGCTGGGCTCTTTAGCCAACGCGCTCTCCCGGCTTGACCTGCTCGGCGGTGAACCGCACCTGCTCGGCGTAGATCTCCTCCAGCGTCGCACCGCTTTCGTAGCGCGCGATCTGGCGCTCGGCGGCGTTCGCAGCCGGCACGGCCAGGAACGAGGCGGCGCCGAGCTCCTCGGCCACTGGGAGCGACCATTCGATCAGATCCTCGACGGCGGCCCTCGTCGGGCGCACGTAACCGGTGGAGAGGTCGATCAGCTCGCCGGCGAGGCCGTGGCGGATCGCGCGCCAGAAGTTCTCCTCGATCAGGCGATGCGGATACGAGGGCAGCGGCTCGCCCTCGTCGATCGCCCTCACGATCCGGGCGGTGAGCGAGTACATCAGCGCGCACAGCGCGCGCGCCTCCTCGAGGTCGGGCTGGCCGTCGCAGATCCTGATCTCGACGGTCGGAAACGCGAGGTGGGGCCGCACGCTCCACCAGATCTGGGTGTGCTCGTCGATGGAGCCCGAGTTGTAGAGGAAGCGGACGAAGCGCTCGTACTCCTCCCAGCCGACGAACTCGTCGGGAACGCCGCAGCGGGGGAACGTCCTGGTGAAGATCTGCGTCCGCGCGGAGTGGAGGTGGGTGTAGACGTCCTCCACGAACGGCGAGCTGGCCGAGAGCGCGAGCAGCTCCGGCAGGAAGTTGCGAAGCGCGTTGTTGACCGCGATCACGCGGTCGAGGCCGCGGATGCCGACGTGGACGTGGATGCCGAAGCTGTTGTTGCGCCAGACGACGTAGCGGAGGATCTCGTCATTTCGCCGGTAGTGGGGCGTGTCGATGATCCGCTGGTCCTTCCAGGAGCTCCACGGATGGGTGGCGGTGCCGCCTAGCGCGATCCCGAGCGGCTCGGCCAGCGCGAACAGCTGTGCCCGGCGCTCTCCCATCCGCTCGGCCGCCTCGGCGAAGGTCTCGCAGCGGCCGGTGCGCACCTCCACCTCGGAAGAGATCAGCTCGCCGACGAGATGCTCCTCGACCGCGGTCCCCTGGGCGGCCGCCTGCAGCTCCTCGAACCGGTTGACCATCGACAGGGTCTCGGGGTCGAGGACGGCGAACTCCTCCTCGACGGCGACCGTGAAGTCCTCGGCGGACTCGAACTGCTCGCGCGCGAAACGAATCTGCTCGTCAGGTGAGAGGCGTTGAGCGTCACCCATCGGCGCGACGCTACCTCAAGCGAGGGGCGCCAGGAGGCGCGCGGCCACGCTTTGCCACGACCAGCGCTCGACGGTCGCCTCTCGAGCAACGCGGCCGAGCTCGCGGCGCTGCTCTTCGGGCAGCGCGAGCAGCTCGCGCAGCTTGTCGGCGAGCTGGAGCGCGTCTCCGCTCGTGAAGCTCGCCAGGTGGCGGTGCCGCTCGGGGTAGGTCGCCTCGATCCCGGCCGCGATCTCCGCCAGGCCCGAGTGGCGGGCCACGAGCGGCGGGACGCCGGCCGCGGCCGCCTCGGCGGCGACCATCCCGAATGCCTCCGGGAAGATCGACGGAACCACCGACACGTCCGCGAGCGGCAGCAGGTGCACGAGATGGCGGTGCTCCAGCGCGCCGGTGAAGAGAGTGCCGGGCGGCGCCAGCGCCTCCAGCTCGTCTCGGTAGTCGCCGAAGCCGACGATCACGGCACGCGCCTCGAGGCCGTGCAGGGCCTCGAGCAGGATGTGGACGCCCTTGTTGTAGAGGAGCTTCCCCACGAAGACGACGACGGGCCCCGGATCCGAGAAGAAGCGCTCGATCCGCTCGGCGTTGCCCTCGTCGGGTAGGCGGTCGTCCTGGTTGCCCGGGTTGGGCGGATCGCGGTGGACCTCCTCGACCAGCGCCGCCAGCGCCTGGTCGCGCGGCTTCGGGCCGAACTCGTCGACGTCAACCCCGGGCGAGACCTCGTGCACGCGCTCGACCGGGCCGACGATCTCCTCGAGCACGGACCTGATGTGGTCGGAGCCGACGAAGACGGCCGCCGCGCGCGGGAGCGTCTCCCGCGCCCAGAGGGCGAGCTCGGGGCTCTCCCGCATGGCGTACTCGAGCTCGGAGCCGTGCGCCTTGACGGCGAAGCGGGCGCCGCTAGCCGCTCCCACGGGAGCGCCCATGAGGACGTGGTTCGTGAACACGAGGTCGGCGGGAAGATGCTCTCGAAGGGCGGCGGCGTTGGCCTCCACGTAGCGATCACGCTCGGCGAGCGTGAACTCCGTAAGCAGCCGCGCGCGCCGGCCCTCGTAACGGTCGAGGACGAACACGGGCAGGAGCTCGCCTGGAAGCTCGGGCCGCACGACCTGCACGCCGCCAAGGTCGAACCGCTCGGGTTGCGGCTCCTGGCAGAAGAGGACGACCTCGTGGCCCATCCGGCTCCATTCCCGAGTGAGCGCGCGCGTGTAGACGTTGGATCCGGAACCGCCGAGCAGGTACCCATGCCAGAGAAGAATCCGCACCCGGCGGAGCTTAGGTTAGGCTGCCCGCGTGAAGGCACTCGGAGTCAGCTTGCTTGCGGCTGCGCTCGTAGCGACCACGGCTTCGGCCGCACAGCAGAGCTACACCACGTTCAAGACGCCCACGGGCAAGATCGTGTGTGGCGTGTTCATCGCCGGCAAGTACTCGGAGTCAATGCTGCGCTGCGACATCCTCACGGGCCTGAAGCCGAAGGTGAAGCGCCCGAAAGGCTGCGACTTCGACTTCGGCTCGACGCTCGAGCTCCGCCCCACCGGCAGAGCGATCATCGGCTGCGTCAGCGACGCCGTCGGACAGGCCAAGAGGGTGCTCGGCTACGGCCAGACGTTCCGCAAGGGCCCATTCACGTGCCAGTCGGCGCGCGCCGGCCTGACCTGCAAGAACAAGAGCGGCCACGGCTTCTTCCTCAGCAAGCAGCGCTGGCGCCGGGTCTAAGTCCAGGGAAGCGCGTCCCAGCTCGCCGGCCGTCCGGGCTCGTGGTGGCCGAACTTGGCGTATGCCTCGTCCGGCGACTCGGTGCCCGAGTCCGCGCTCGCGCCGTAGCGCCCGGCCAGCTCGGAGACGGGATAGAAGAGCTCCTCCTCCGGGCTCCGCGCACCCGTCATCAGGATCACACAGGGCCCGTCGCCTGCGCCCACGAAGACGTGCTCGACGCCGGGTGGCATGTGCACGAAGTCCCAGGCCTCGAGGCGCCTCTCCTCCTCGTTCACCAGCAGGATGCACTCGCCGGCCAACACGAGAAAGTCCTCCTGGAGCGACTCGCGGTGGTACAGGCAGTTCGGCCGCGCCGGCTCGAGCACGCGGATGTTGATCCCGAGCTGCGGGAACGGCGCCTCTCGCGACTCGAATCCGCACCGTGAGCCAAAGGCGCCGCGGTGGGTGTACCAGGCCGTGTCACGGACGTTGACGACGAACCAGCCGTCAGTCGCAGGTGCAAGCCCCGAACCGGTCTCCTCGAGGCGCGCCTCGTCCGGCACTACGTCAAGTGGAAATAGAGGGCGTAGAGGAGCTCGACGGCCGGGTTCGAGGTGTGCACGGCCACGTCCTGGGGAACGTCGAGCAGCGCCTCGGAGTAGTTGAACAGGATCTTCACCCCGGCGCCGACGAGATCGTTGGCCGCCCGCTGCGCGCTCTCGGGCGGTACGGCGAGCACGCCGACGATGATGTTCTTCTCGCGCACGAGCTCCCGCAGCTGCCCGTAGTCGCTGACGACGGTGCCGTCGACCGTCCGGCCGACCTTGTCGGGATCGGTGTCGAAGACCGCCGCGATGTTGATCCCGTGCTCGGCGAAGATCGTCGAACTCGCGATCGCCTGGCCCAGTCTGCCGGCGCCGACGAGCGCGATGTTGTGCTGGCCCTGGGTGCGGAGGATCTTGCGGATCTCGTTGAGGAGGGCCTCGGTGTTGTAGCCGACGCCCCGCTTGCCGAACTTGCCGAACGCCGACAGGTCGCGCCGGATCTGCGTCGCGTTGATGTTCGTGTAGTCGGAGATCTCCTGGGAGGAGATCCGGTCCTTCCCCATCTTCCGCGCCTGGGTCAGCACCTGCAGGTACCTGCTCAGCCGCGCGGCGACGCCGACGGTCAGCCTGTCCGCCGCTCCGGTTCCCTGTGTCGCTGCTTGTGACAAGTCACAACAATTCTGCCAGGGCCGATGGTTCCGTGCGCCGATCGGTTACAAACGTGCCGCTCAGCGAGGAGTTTGTGCGCGCTTCTCGGCCTTCCCGAGAAGCGCTAGAGGCCTGCAAGCTTTCGGCGGAAGGGCTCCGGTTGCACGTAATAGGTGAACGCCGGTTGGCCGTTGATCTCGACGACTGGAATCGATTCTCGATACCGAGCTTCCAACTCCGGGTCGAGGCCGATGTCGACTTCCTCGAGCTCGAACTCCAGCTCATCTCGAAGCTCCATCAGCTTCGCCCGGGCACGCTCACACAGGTGGCAACCTTCCGCCTTGTAGAGGACGACTACCGCAGCCAACCGCGCACCGCTAGAGATTCCCGGCGAAGTTCGGGAATCTCGTGCCCATCAGGGGTAGAGGCCCCGCGTAGTCGTCGCTTCCGCCACTCGCTGGACGGCGAGACCGTAGGCGGCGAGCCGCATCGTCGTGCCCTTCTCCTGTTGGGTCTCCCAGGTCTCGTTGAAGGCGCGCGTGGTGATGTCGTTCAGCTTCGCGTTCACCTCGGCCTCCTTCCAGAAGTACTCCTGGAGGCCCTGGACCCATTCGAAGTAGGAGACGACCACACCACCCGCGTTCGCCAGCACGTCCGGCAGGACGAGCACGCCCCGATCCTCGAGGATCTCGTCGGCGTCGGGTGTCACCGGGCCGTTCGCGCCCTCGCAGATCATCTTCGCGCGCACCTTGTCTGCGTTGTCGGCGGTGATCACCTGCTCGAGCGCGCAGGGAGCGAGCAGATCGCACTCGACGAGTAGCAGCTCGTCGTTCGTGATCGCCTCGGCGCCCTTCAGCCCTTCGAGCCTGCCGGTCTCCCGCTTGTGCGCGATCGCCGCCTGCACGTCGATCCCGTTCAGGTTGTACAAGCCGCCGCCCGAATCGGAGATGGCCACGACCTTCGCGCCGTCCTCGGCGAGAAACCTCGCCAGGTGGCTGCCGACGTTGCCGAACCCCTGGACGGCCGCGGTCATCCCGTCGAGCCTCGCCTCCCTCCGGAGGATGGCCTGGCGAATGCAGTAGAGCGCGCCGCGGGCCGTCGCTTCCTCGCGCCCGAGCGAGCCGCCGATCATGATCGGCTTGCCGGTCACGACTCCCAGCACCGAGTGGCCCTTGTTCATCGAATAGGTGTCGAAGATCCAGGCCATCACGCTCGCGTCGGTGCCGACGTCGGGGGCCGGGATGTCCTTCTCGGGACCGATCTCGTTGATGATCTCGCTGGTGAACCGGCGCGTCATGCGCTCGAGTTCGAAGCGCGAAAGCTCCTTCGGGTTGCAGACGACGCCGCCCTTGGCGCCGCCGAACGGAATCCCCATCAGCGCGCACTTCCACGTCATCCACATCGCCAGCGACTTGACCTCGTCGAGGGTGACGTCCGGGTGGTAGCGGATCCCGCCCTTCGACGGACCGCGAGCGATGTTGTGGGTGACGCGGTACCCCTGGAAGACCTCGACCGACTCGTCGTCCATCCGCGTCGGGATCGAGACGGCGAGTGCCTTCTTGCACTGGCCCAGGACTTTGACGAGATCGGCGGAGATGCCGAAGACGTCGGCGACGAGCTGGAGCTGGCGTTGTGCGAGCTCGAACGGGTTCTCGCGGAGGTGTGAAGGAGGAGCTTCGACTGTCGTCACGTTGGGACCCCTTTTTCGCTGGAAATCGAGGGTGAGTATATGCCCGAGGCGGTTACTTCCTGATCCTGAAGTCGACCACTTTCCGGCTCGCGGGCCCGGGAACCGTCGGGTACGCGCGCACGACGAGGTGATAGCGGCCGGGACTGAGGATCTCACCCGTGGGGGCTCGGCCGGTGAGCTGGAAGTCGAATCGGCCGGGCAGCTGGTCCCTGAGCTCGGTCAGCAAGCCGAGCCGCTTGCCTTTCTTCGTCCAGAGCGCGATCTCGAGTCGTCCGACCGGCTCGAGCTCGGGCCTGGAGCCCTTCCGGATCACCCGCCCGGCGAAGACGGTCAGCACCGTCGACGTCTCGGAAGGGTTGAAGGCGGCCGGGGAGAGGGCAACGCGGCGGAGCAGTCCGCCCCGGGGACCGGGGGCGGCAACCCAGGGGACGCGGACCGGCATGCCGCTCGAGGGCGTGATCGTGATCGCGCCCTCGAGAGCGCGCGGAATCCGGCCGGCGGTCCTGACAACCACCTTCACGCCGGCGTTCCCGTTTGCGCGAAGCACCAGCCGCCTCGGGGAGAAAGTCAGTGAGAACACCTCGCCGCCGACCGCCCCTTCCAGCCTGATTCGAAGTGGTCGGCTCGACACGTTGTGGAGAACGATCGTCCGCACGACCCGGCGGGGCTTCGACCCGACCGGTGGGAGCGCGAGCGTCGAGGGCCGGACGGAGACCTCGCCGCCGGCGGCGGCCCCGAGGTTGACGAGGCCGGCTCCTTGCGCCTCGAGCGAGTCGCCGGCCAGCGGGCGCGCCGTCCCGGTCAGGAGCCCCATCAGGTCCGACGCCGAGAGCGACGGCCGAGCCTGCGCGAGCAGGGCCGCGGCGCCCGCGATCCCGGCGGCGGCGACGCTCGTGCCGTTGACGGTGCCGAACCGTCCGGTGCCGTCCTCGTTCGTGCCGGGCTCAGCGGTCGGGATCGTCACACCCGGGCCGGCGAGGTCGGGCTTCACCCGTCCGTCGTAGGCGAGCCCGTGCGACGAGAAGTCTGCGATCCGGAGACCCGCCGCATTCAGCGCCGCGCGCGGCTTCCCGATGCTGACAGTCACGTTCTTCCCCGAGCCCATCGACGCGAGCAGCGCCTTCGCCGCCTTCTCGGGGAAGGCGACGACCGGCACGACGACGTTCTCGTCGAGGCCGAGGGCGCCGGCGGGCAGGCCGTTTCCGTAGACGAGGATCGCGTAGGCGCCTGCTCGGGCGGCGTTCTCGACCGCGACCTCGGGCGAGCTTCCCGCGGGAACGAGTGCGGCACGGCCGGCGACGATGCTGTCACCGGTCGCGTCGAAGAAGTCGGACAGGCGTGACGGCGCCGGCGTGCCGGGCGGGGATCCCTTCGGGGCGGCTCCGGTACGGGGCGCGGCGACGGCGAGGTCGAGCGGATTGTCGGGAGCGAAGGCGCCCGCGAGCGGAAGCGCGCGAGAGAGCTGGATGTCGAGCCCGACGCGGATCGCCACCCGAACCTGCCCGGTCTCCCGGCGCAGGTCGGCCGCCCCGACGGTGAGCGCGCTCCCGGCGCCTCCCGGGCCCGAGATCGTCCCGTAGACCGGGCCCGCCGGCAGGTCGTTTCCGGCCGGCGCGACCACGAGCGTGTCGAGCGCGAGCGCACCGTCGACCGCCCGGGCCTCGGGCGCATCGGCGAACGAGATGTACGGCTCGGCCAGTCCGATCAGCGCGATCCGGGCGGCGTCGTGGGCGTCGCCGTCACGGTTGGGGTCGCAGGCCACCTCCAGCCCGGCGATTAGCTGGTCGCTCCGCCCGTAGACCGCCCAGCCCCCTGCGTCGTCACGTTGCCAGCCGGCGACGCGAATCGGGTAGACGGTGGCCCTGGGGGCGATTCCGCGCAGGCCGTAGTCGTTGCCGCCGCCCCCGACGAGCACGCCGGCCATCTCGGTCCCGTGGCGCTCGAGGTCGGTCGGCGCGGCCGGATTCGCCTGGGCAGCCGCCGGCCCTGCTCCGCTGACGATGTCCCTGCCCGGCTCAACACGGCCCTGGAGGTACGGATGAAGCCGGTCGACGCCGGTGTCCAGCAACGCGACCGTGACGCCACGGCCGTCGAATCCGCGCAGGGCAAGACCGGGTGGGTGGGCGGCCGCCCCAGCGGTCCGCATCGCCCTGCGCACGAGCGACGGCGACAGCGTCGCCGGGTACCCGACCCGGACGGGATAGACGCCACGGACCTCGGGCGCGTGCTGGAGCAGGGCGATCGCCTGAGGGTCGAGCGCAGCCGAGAAGCCGTTGAGCACGCGCGTGTAGCTGAACTCGACTTGAATCTGGATGCCTCGCTGCCCGAGCCGCGACAGCAGGCCCTTTTGGGCTTCCGAGGCCTGCTGCGTCCAGCGCCGCTCCTGGTCCTCGCTCGCGCTACCCCCTGCGGCAGCGACCCGGGCGGCGAGTGACGGGGCCCTCAGGACGACGAGGCTCCACCGGTTCACGGTCACCTTCTGCCGACCCTCGCCGACGAGGCCGATCCAGGTCGCGGCGGCGGCCGAGGCGGGCTCGGTCTTCAGCCCGTCCCTGTGACCGGCGGCGAAGAGCAGGAGGAGAGTTGCCGCCAGAGCAACGATCGCAAGGGCGCCGATCTGAGACGGCTCACGCAGCCTCCCGCGAGGCGTAAGCATCGAGCGCAAGGTAGCCAGGATAGGGGACGGCCGGGGCGTATCGGGCGGCCGAGGCGATCATCGCGGCGTTGTCGCCGCAGAGCTCGAGCGGCGCGAAGGCGGCCCCGTCGAGCGAGGCCCGCAGCTCCGAGTTCGCGGCCACACCTCCGACGACGGCGACCTTCTCCGCCCCGGTGCGCTCGGCCGCCTCGAGGGTCCGCTCGACGAGCGCCCGGACGACGGCCCGCTGGTACGAGGCCGCGAGGTCGGCCTTTCGCTCTTCCAGCTCGTCTCCGAGGTCGCGAACGGCGTACAGGAGGGCCGTCTTGACGCCGGAGAAGGAGAAGTCGAGGCCGGGGACGCGGGCGACCGGGAAGGAGAAGGCGGCAGGGTCGCCGCCGGCCGCGAGCCGGTCGAGCGCCGCCCCTCCCGGGTAGCCGAGACCGAGCAGCCGTGCGCCCTTGTCGAAGGCCTCGCCGGCTGCGTCGTCGATCGTCCCGCCCAGCACCTCGAAGCCGGAGTGGTCGCGGACGTCGAGCAGCAAGGTGTGCCCTCCGCTTGCGAGCAGGCACAGAAACGGTGGGTCAAGCGGATTGGGCGGGAGGTAGAGCGAGGCCACGTGCCCCTGGAGGTGGTCGACCGGAACGAGCGGGAGGCGCCTCGCCCACGCGAGCGCTTTGGCTGCGCTGAGCCCGACGAGGAGCGCTCCGACAAGCCCCGGTCCGCGCGTGACCGCGACCTGCTCCACGTCCTCGAGCGTCGCCCTCGCCTGGCCGAGGGTCTCGCGCAAGACCGGCAGGACGAGCTCGAGGTGACGGCGCGAGGCGATCTCGGGCACGACTCCGCCGAAGCGCGCGTGGAGATCGGCCTGGGAGGAGACGACGCTGGAGAGGATTAGTCCTTCGCCGGTGACGAGCGCGGCCGCAGTCTCGTCACAGGAGGTTTCTAGCGCCAGGATCAAGAAGCGACCCGATCCCCAACCGGGTCTTTCCACATGATCAGAGCGTCCTCGCGATTGTCGGTGTAGTAGCCGCGCCGCACACCGCGCCCCCGGAAGCCGAGGCGCTCGTAGAGCTTGATCGCGCCCTTGTTCGAGATCCGCACCTCGAGCGTGTACCCGCGGCGGTCGTCCCCCGCGGTGATGTCGAACAGCTGCTCCAGCATCAGCGTCGCGATCCCACGGCGCTGGTAGCGTGGCTCGACGGCGATGTTCATCACGTGCCAGGCGTCGACGTAGCGGGCGATGATCAGGTATCCGATCAGGACGCCCGTCTCCTCGTCGAAGGCTCCGAGGCAGATCGACGATTGCTTGGCCAGCTCGCTGGCGAACATCGAACGCGACCACGGCGTCGGGTACGAACGCCGCTCGATCTCCTCGATCGCGCCGAGGTCGCCGAGCTTGAGCCGGCGGAAGAGGATCGTCATCGTGCCGCCCTCGCCTCGGCATCCGGGATGCGCAGGTAGACGGGCTCGACGTCGTCGGCCGCGCCGAACTCGCGCGCGAGCGCCGCGTGATGCCGCGCCCACGGAAGGTGCAGGGCGCTGTCGTCGGGCGGCACCTCGGCTCCCTTCCCCTCCAGGAGCAGGCGGTACCGGATTGCCCCGTCACCCACGCAGACGGTGCCGGGCTCGAGCTCGAGCCCCTCAGGTGGAATGCAGATCGGTGCTGACCGCGCTCGCTCGCGTTCATGGGGCGCCGCCGGCGGTGCGAGGCCGGAGGGGATAGTGCTCGGCACAGACCCAGAAGGCATCGGGCCGCCGGCGGCGTCAGGCGGCGGCGCAGCGGGGCTGCGCCCCGCGGAGCCGTCGCCGGCCAGGAGGGCGAGCGTGAAGACCTCCTTCCGCTTGGCGTCGATCACGGGCATCGCCCCAGGGGCTCCGGCCGCGAGCGCGTCGAGCGTCGAGACACCCGCGACGGGGATCGAGAGCGAGAACGCGAGCCCGCGCGCCGCGGCCAGCCCGATCCGGATCCCTGTGAAGCTCCCCGGCCCGGTTCCGACCGCGAGCCGCGAGAGCTCGCCCTGTTCGATCCCGTTCTCCCGCAGCAGCTCGTCCGCGTCCGCGAGGACGCGGACGGCCGTCGAGAGGCGCTCTCCCAGCGTGTCGCCGTCGCGCACGAGCGCGACCGTGGCAACCGCCGTGGACGTGTCAAATGCGAGCGTCAGCATCCGCGTAGATCGTGTCCAGCAGGGACGGCTCCTGGCTCGAAAACACGATCGCCCTATGGCTCGGGTCGACGTGCCGCAAACGCACCTCGGCGCGGGCGCGCGGCAGCGTCGAGGCGCCCGCTTCGGGCCACTCGACGAAGCAGACCGCATCGTCGAAATACGGCTCGAGATCGCCCCACTCGGCGGGCGAGACGCCCTCGAAACGGTAGAGATCGAGGTGCGACACGTCGACCGAGCCACGGTAGCGGTTGCCGACGGTGTAGGTCGGGCTCGTGACCGCCCCCGTCACGCCAAGCGCGTGGGCCGCGCCCCGGACGAAGGTCGTCTTGCCCACGCCGAGCTCGCCGGAGACGGTGACGAGGTCACCGGGCTCCAGCAGCGCGGCGAGCCGGGCGGCGATCGCCTCGGTCTCCGCCGGGGAGGAAGAGCTGAGTTGCATGCGTTCCACGCTACCCGGCCGGGTTAGGATCGCGTCGCAAAACGCAGCGGCCCGGCAAAGCCGGGCCGCGCTCCCTTCGAGGGGGAAACTCCGTTTCCCCCTCGAGCTCCCCCTTCCTTCGAGTGATGTGAGTCTGTGGTACCGGAGAGAAGTCTCACGGCATCGACGAGATCGTCGCGGCATTCCAGAATTGGGAGAGCGGTTTCCCCGACATGGAGATCACGACGCTGAGCATCGTCGCCACCGACCAGGGCGCGGCCAGTGAGTTCATCGGGCGCGGGACGCAGGACGGCGCCCTGGGTGAGATCCCGCCGACCCACAAGAAGGTCGACGAGCACTTCGCGATCATCGCGGAGATCGAGAACGGGAAGATCACCGGCTTCCGCGAGTACTACGACGCGATGACGATGATGGCTCAGCTCGGGCTCGTGCCGGAGCCGGCCCAGGCGACCTAGAACAGTCCCAGCTGAACGGCCGGCTCGGGCGTCGCGGCCGGTGGTTCCTCGACGAGAACTTCGGGCACCGGCTCACTCGCCCGGCCGATCAGCTCCGGGATCCGGCGGAAGTCCTCCTCGAGGACGTTCAGCATCGCGGGCGTGTAGAGCGCGGCCGCGGGGTGGTAGAGCGGGTACAGGAGGACGTCGCGCCCGCCGATCGTCGTCGGCTGCTCCTGCCCGTGGACGCGGGTGATCCCGGTCGACTTGCCGGAGAGGAGCTTGGTCGCGAAGTTGCCGAGTGTCGCGACGACGCGCGGCTGGATGAGAGCGACCTGGCGGAAGAGATGCCCTTCGCAGGCTTGGATCTCGTCCGGCATCGGGTCGCGGTTGCCCGGAGGCCTGCACTTCAAGGTGTTCGCGATGTAGACGTCGGCACGCGACAGGCCGATTCCCGCGAGCAGCTTGTCGAGCAGCTTCCCCGCCTGGCCGACGAATGGGAAGCCCTGCTTGTCCTCGTGGAAGCCGGGCGCCTCGCCCACGAACATCAGGTCGGCCTTTGGATTGCCGACGCCGAACACGACCTGCGTCCGCGTCTCAGCCAGCCGGCAGCGCGTGCAGCCGGCGGTCTCCGCCGCATAGGCCTCTAGCTCCCGCGTGTCCTGGGGCGCCGCTGCGGGTGCGGGGCCGGAGGGGATAGTGCTTGGCACAGACCCGTAAGGCACCGTGCCGGCAGCGGCGTCAGGCTCCGCAGAGCCCGGCTTGCCGGGCTCTGCCGTATCTAAGACTTCAAAATCGGCGCGAGAGGGCTTGCCCTCTCCGCGTCGATTTGGAGCCGGGCTCCGCCCGGAATCGTTCGACGACGGCCAGGGCGCGCGGTCAGTGCCCGCAGCCACAGCTTCCACCGCAACAACCGCCTCCTGCCGCCGACTCGCCGAAGCTGGGCTGTGCGGCGGTGCCGTGAGCCGCGAAGACGGAGAACTGCTTGCGCACGTTCGACGCCTCGCAGTCGGGGCAAGGCGGATCCGCCTCGGACAACCCGACGAGCTCCTCGAAGTGCGACTCGCATTCCATGCACACGTACTCGTAGATCGGCATCGCCTCGGCAGTCTAGGCCCGCGCCCGGACGCAACGCAAATGGCCCTCGATACACTTCGATCCGCGCCCGGTATCCGCTACGGAACTGGAGCAACCGTGATTGACAACATCCACGTCATCGGCGCCGGCCGCGTCGGCTCGGCGGTCTCCGCCCGGCTCGCAGAGCGGGGCGTCGAGCTGCGCGACGACGCCGAGGTCGTGCTCCTCTGCGTCCCCGACTCGGCGATCGCGGAGGTCGCGCGGGAGATCGCGCTCGGCCCCTGGGTCGCCCACGTCAGCGGCGGAACTCCGCTGTTCGCGCTCGAGCCACACACGCGCCGCTTCGGAGTCCACCCGCTGCAGACGTTCACCCGCGCGCGCGGGCCGGAACAGCTCGACGGAGCCTGGGCGGCCGTCACCGCCGAGACCGAGGAGGCCCGGGCGCTGGGATTCGAGCTCGCCGAGATCCTCAGCCTCCGTCCGTTCGAGCTCGACGAGGAGGACCGGGCGATCTACCACGCAGGCGCTGCGATCGCGTCGAACTACCTCGTCACGCTCTACCGGGCCGCGTCCGAGCTGGTCGAGGCCGCCGGGGCTCCGGCGGAGGCACTCGAGCCGCTGATGCGACGCACGATCGACAACGAGTTCGAGCTCACCGGCCCGATCGCGCGCGGCGACTGGGAGACCGTCGAGCGGCATCTCGAGTCGATCCGGGCGCGGCGGCCGCAGCTCGAGCCGCTGTACCGGATCCTGGCCGACGCGACCGAGGCCTTGGCGGTCCGATGAAGACGCTGCGAACGATCGCGGAGATGAGGTCGGCTCCGACGGAGGGAACGATCGGGTTCGTCCCGACGATGGGCGCCTTCCACGAGGGACATCTCTCGCTCTTCCACGCCGCACGCGACAAGAACGACGTCGTCGTCGCAAGCCTGTTCGTGAACCCGGCCCAGTTCGGCCCCAGAGAAGACCTGGGCAAGTACCCGCGCGACGAGGAGCGCGACGCGCGGCTGGCCGAGGAGGCAGGTGTCGACTACCTGTTCGCGCCTTCGCCGGAGGAGATCTACCCGCCGGGCTTTCAGACCTGGGTCGAGGTCGAAGAGCTCTCCCGGCCGCTCGAGGGCTCGCTCCGGCCCGGCCATTTTCGCGGCGCCGCGACCGTCTGCCTCAAGCTCTTCAACATCGTCCGGCCCGACCGCGCTTACTTCGGCCAGAAGGACGCGCAGCAGGCGGCCGTGGTCAAGCGGATGGTCCGCGACCTGAACGTCCCGCTCGAGATCCGCGTCCTCCCGACCGTCCGCGACGACGACGGGCTCGCGCTCTCGTCCCGGAACGCCTACCTGTCGCCCGAGGAGCGCGAGGCCGCTATCGCCCTGCCCAGGGCCTTGCAGACCAAGGACCCGGAGGCCGCCCGGGCGCTGCTCGGCGGGCTCGACGTCGACTACGTCGAGGTCGCCGACTTCGAGCCCCGCGTGCTTGCAGCCGCGGTCCGCGTCGGCACTACCCGTCTGATCGACAACGTCGTCCTCGAGGAAGGAGACGCACCATGAGCATGCCCCGCGGCAAGCTGCCGCTCCCCGAGCTCGCCGCGATGAAGCGGCGCGGCGACAAGATCGTGATGGTCACCGCCTACGACGCCCCCGGCGCTCGCTTCGCCGAGGACGCCGGCATCGACGTGATCCTCGTCGGGGACACGGCCGCGATGGTCGTGCTCGGGCACGAGGGGACGACCGTGCCGGTGACGATGGACGAGATGCTGTTCCTCGCCCGGACCGTCGTCCGGTCCGTCCGCCGCCCGATCGTCATCGGCGACATGCCGTTCGGCTCCTACCAGGTGTCCGACGAGGAGGCCGTCCGCAACGCGATCCGGTTCTTCAAGGAGGCCCGCACCGACGCGGTCAAGCTCGAGGGCGCCGGTCCGTCGCTCTCACGGGTGCGGGCGATCGTCGGCGCCGGGATCCCGGTGATGGGCCACGTCGGGCTGACGCCGCAGTCGGCGACGATGCTCGGAGGCTTCAAGACGCAGGGCAAGACGGCGGAGCAGGCGAGGCAGCTCGTGGACGACGCGCTCGCGCTCGAGGAAGCCGGCTGCTTCTCGGTCGTCCTCGAGGCGGTGCCGTCCCCGGTCGCCGCCGAGATCACCCGCAGGCTGTCGGTGCCGACGATCGGGATCGGAGCGGGCCGGGACTGCGACGGCCAGGTGCTCGTCTACCACGACCTGCTCGGCATGACCGAGGGACACCTCCCGCGCTTCGTCAAGCGCTACGCGAATCTGTCGCGTGAGATCCGCGATGCGCTCGACGCCTATGCGCACGAGGTCCGTGCCGGAGTCTTCCCCGAGGACCAGCACACCTATGAGATGTCCGAGGACGAGCTGGAGCTGTTCTCAGAGCACCGCCCACACGCCGAGCACCAACCCCGTTAGGACGACCGCGAACAGACTGGCGCCGAGGGCGCGGAGCCAGCTCCAGCGCTGGACCGTGCGCACTCCCAGCACGAGCAACGCGACCGACCAGGCCGCGAAGGCGACGCAGACCCACCGGAGCACCTGACCTCCGGTGCCGGAGTCGGATCCGCCCGTCCGGAACAGGTCGCCCCCGTAGACCGCGAGCCTGAGCGGCCACACCGCCACCAGCGAGAGGGCGAGCGGCGCCGCGGCGAAAGCGAGCACGTGCCGGCTGCGGCGCGCGCGGCCTTCTCCGCCCAGCACGCGAATGCCCACGGACAGGGCCCAGCCCAGCACCCAGTAGCTGAAGAAGCCGTAGATGCTGCCCGCGAACACCACGATCACGAGGATGCCGAGCGCGTCGATGTCGTAGTCGTCGAACAGCCTCCCGAACGCAGGCGCCAGCAGGACCGCCCCGATCCCGGCCAGGAAGACGAGCGCCGTCACCGGCTCCGAGCGCGCCTCGGCGGACTCGGTCGAGTCGTTGCGGAGAGCGGCGAAGACCGCCCGGGGTGCCTGGAGCACCAGGAGCGTCCGCAGCCACCATGCACGCTGCCCCTCCCGCCCCTCGCCGGCGTCGGCTCCCGCCGGGCGGAGCCCGGCTCCAAATCGACGCGGAGAGGGCAAGCCCTCTCGCGCCGATTTTGAAGTCTTAGATACGGCAGAGCCCGGCAAGCCGGGCTCTGCGGAGCCTGACGCCGGGTGACGGAGCCGCGAGCAGCCCGTCGCAGATCGTGCCCACGACCGTCAGCTCGGCCAGCTTGACGTCCTCTTCCGAGTCGGGCAGCTGGCCCATCACCCAGCCGGTGAGGATCTCCTCGAGCGCGCCGTAGAAGACAAAGCTCGCGAACCGCGGATTCAGGTCGGGTCGAAAATCGCCGTCCTCCTGGCCCTTGGCGATGATCCGCTCGAGCGCCACGAACGCCTGCTCGGTCTCGGCGATCTCCTGCTGCAGATGCGGGCTGCGCGTGACCTCGCGAACGAGCACCCGCACGATGTCCGGCGTGTCGCGCCAGGAGCGAAGCACGATCGCGGCCACCTTCCGCAGCTGCTCGCGCGCGGGCTCGCCCAGCTCTTCCACTCCGTGGATCGTGTCCAGCATCAACGTCCACGTGCTGCGGAAGATCGTCTCCAGCAGCTCCTCCTTCGAGTCGAAGTAGTGGTAGAGGAGACCGTGAGCGACGCCGGCTTCTTCCGCGATGTCGCCCACCCGGCACGTGTGGTAGCCCTTGCGGGCGAACACCCGGACGGCGGCGTCGAGGATCAATTGGCGCTTCTCTTCCGCAGGCACTCCACGAGAATCGTATGCCGTTGGCGTAACGCCTGCTCGCCGTGACGGACTGTAGAGTCAGGCAAGGTCGCTGGTGCGGACGAAGCTCCTTTCAGGAATCGTGAGTGCAGGTGCTGTTGCCTGCACCCTCGTGCTGACCGCTTGCGGCGGCGGAGCGGCCTCCCCCGATGGTGAGGCGATCGCCTCCCCCACCGAAGGAGCCGGCCTGTTCATGACGTCGTTGATCCGCGAAAAGGCGACCGGGCAGTACGAGCTCGCCTGGCAGAGTCTGCATCCCTTCCACCAGCATGTCGCACCTCGGGTGGAGTACGTCCAGTGCGAGAACCAGACGGCCTTCCCGGGGACACTGCTGAAGGTCTCGGTCGTCCGCGTCAAGGACGAGCCGGTGCTGATCGCGGGCGAGAGCCATTCGGTCGAGAGCAAGGCCGTCACGATCCGCGTCTCGGTCCGCTCGCCCGGTCTCCCCCGGCCTGTGATCGTCGTCGACACCTACCACGCCGTGCCCGTCGAAGGACACTGGACCTGGATCCTGACCCGGGACAACTTCGCGCAGTACAAGTCCGGGCACTGCCCGGGCGCGATACCGCAGACGCCTAAGGCCTAACGACCTCCTCGCGCACCGCGACGACGTTGAAGGCCGGCACCGGCCTCGGGAAGCCCTTCAGCGTGTACTCGCCCGTCGGCTCCGCCTCGACCTCGTCTTCGACCTCCGCGAACAGCCGCTGCGCGATCAGGATCTGCCCGCCCGCCGCCTCGTCGCACAGGCGGGAGGCGAGGTTCGTCACCGTTCCGATCGCGGCATAGTCCGAGCGGCCCTCGAAGCCGATCTCGCCGCAGGTCGCGTACCCGAGCGCGATCCCGACGCCGAAGTCGAGCTCGTACCCGCGCTTCTGCCAGCGCGGCGTCAGCTCGGTCATCTCGTCGCGCAGCGCGCACGCCATCTTGACCGCCCGCAGCGCGGGGTCGGGGATCTCGATCGGGTCGTTGAAGAACACCTCGACCCCGTCACCGGCGAGGCCGCCGACCGTCGCCTCGAACCGCTGGACGAGGCCGCCGACCGCCGCGTGAAACTCGCTCAACACGCCCATCAGCTCCTCCGGCTCGACCGCGTCGGCGAAGTTGGTGTAGCCGCGCAGGTCGCAGAAGAGCACCGCCACCTGACGCCGGTGGCTGCGCAAGATCGACTCGTCGCCCGAGGTCACGATCGCGTCGGCAAGCTGCGGGGACAGGAACCGCTGGAGCTGCCTGAGCCGCTCCAGCTCTTCCACCTGGTTCTTCACCCGCTCCTCGAGCGTCCGGTTCAGGTCGAGCAGCTCGGCCGCCTGTGCCTTGATCGTGTCGTGGTAGCGCTTGATCCGGAGCAGTGACTTCACGCGCGTGAGCAGCTCGCCGTGGTTGAACGGCTTCGGGATGAAGTCGTCGGCGCCCGCCTCGATCGCCTTGGTCTTCTCGGGCCCGATGCTCGAGGTGACCATGATCACCGGCAGCATCGCGGTCTCCTCGTCTGCGCGAAGCGCCCTGCAGACGGCGTAGCCGTCGAGGCCCGGCATGACGACGTCGAGCAGGATCAAGTCCGGCTCCTCTGTCTTCAGGAGCTCGAGTGCCTGCTCCCCCGAGGTGGCCGTGACCACCTCGTATCCGCGCGGGATGAGGACGGCCTCGAGCAGGCGCACGTTCTCCGGGATGTCGTCGACGACGAGGATCGTGCCGGCGCCGTTGCTACTCATCTCCGTCCCCCTCGCAGTAGCGCTTGACCGTTCCGATGAACTCCATCACGTTGACCGGCTTCGAGACGTAGCCGTCGAAGCCGGCCTCGAGAAAACGCTCGCGATCGCCCTGCATCGCCTGGGCCGTCAGCGCGATGACGGTGATCGAGGCTGTCCGCTCGTCGCCACGCAGGCGCCCGAGCGCTGTCATCCCGTCGATCCCCGGTAGCTGGATGTCCATCAGCACCAGGTCTGGCACGTGCTCGGCCGCCAGCTCGAGGGCCTGCTCGCCGCTGGTCGCCTCGAGGGTCCGGTAACCGGTCGCCTGGAGGACGTCGCGAAACAGCTTCATGTTCTTCTCGTTGTCTTCGACGACGAGGATGAGCTCGCCTGCCATCTACATTGACCCTACGGGAAGCGTGAACACGAAGGTGCTTCCTGCACCGACCTCGCTCTCCACCCAGATCCGGCCGCCGTGAAGCTCGACCAGCCGCTTGGAGAGCGCGAGCCCGAGGCCGGTACCTTCCGGCCGATCATCGGTGCCGACGCGCGCCTGCTGGAACTCCTCGAAGATCCGCTCGCGGTCCTCGAGGGCGATCCCCGGCCCTGTGTCCGTGACCGCGACCCTCACCTCTCCGTCCGAGCGAGCGGTCGAGATCCCGACGTTGCCGCCCTCCGGGGTGAACTTGACCGCGTTCGAGAGCAGGTTGAAGATCACCTGCCGGATCCGGCGCTCGTCGCCCTCGACGAGGTCGACCCTGGGGTCGGCATCGAACTCGAGCTCGATTTGGTTCTCCAGCGCACGCTCTCGCACCATGACGATCCCGCGCTCGAGCGCCTCGCGGAGGGAGAATGTCCCGAGCTCGAGCTCGACCTGTCCTGCCTCGACCTTGGACAGGTCGAGGATGTCGTTGATCAGCGAGAGCAGGTGATGGGCGGATGAGAGGATGTCGTCCAGGTACTCCTGTTGCTTTTCGTTCACCTCGCCGAACAGCCTCTCGCGCAAGACCTGCGAGAAGCCGACGATCGCGTTCAGCGGCGTCCTCAGCTCGTGCGACATGTTGGCCAGGAACTCCGACTTGTGCCGGCTCGCCACCTCGAGCTCGTGCGTCCGCTCCTTGACTTTCTGCTCGAGCCCGGTGATCAGCCCGTGCAGGCTCGCCGCCATCTTGTTCAGCTCGTCGCCGAGCGCTCCCAGCTCGTCACGGCGGTCGATCTCGATCCGCTCGTCATAGGCGCCGGCGCCGATCCGCTCGGCCGCCACCTGCATGCGCTTGATCGGGCGCGCGAGACGGCGTGCGAGCAGGACGCTTCCGGCGAGCGCCGCGGCGAGCAAGCCCATCAGGATGAACAAGGTCCGCCACAACGTCCCGCGCACCGGGGCGAACGCCCGCCCTTCCGGCGCCTCGACGAACACCCGCCAGCCCAAAGGCTCCACGGTTGCCCACGCGCTCACCACCTTCTGACGGCGGAGGTTCCGGCCGGTAGCCGACCCCTCCGGCCCGGAGGTCATCCCCTTCTTGACCTGCGGGAGCGTCGTGAGCGGCCCGAGGCGAAAGACCGCCGGATTCGGGTGCGCGATTGCGCGCCCGCGCGGGTTGAGGACGTAGAGGTAGCCGGTCGTGCCCGCCTGCGCGTGCTTGACGAGATCCTGGACCACCCCGATGTCCAGCGTCTCGACGACCACCCCTTCGCCGGCGCCCTCTGCCGCGGCCACTCGCATGTCTACGACATTGCAAACATTGCCGAGGCAGATGGGGCTGTTCGGAGGCGGCAAGTTGACCGGCCCGAAGTACTTTCCGAGACTCCTGGCCGTCTTGAACAACGGCTCGCGCACGTCACTCCTCCCGACCTCCGGCTCACCCCCGGGAGTCAGCAAGGTCCTTCGCCCGTCGCGAGCGATGTAGAACACGTTGAGCGTGTGAATGCCGAGCAGAGGTTGGAACTCCAAGGCCAGCTGGGCTTCGGTCAAGCCGGTACCCCTCAAGGATCCGAGACCGCTGGCCGTCTGATCGAAGAACTGCTCGATCGTGAAGGCCACCGACTTCGCCTTCTCCTGCTGCCGGCGGATCAGCTCGTCCTTGTTGTGCTGGTAGGAGGAGTAGAGCGTGTACGCGCCGATCGCGATCGCCGGCACGGCAACGAGCAGCGCGAACAGCGCCATGTACTTGGCCGACAGGGAGGTTGCCCAGCTGACAATCTGAGCTCTCATCGTTCGACTCCGGCCGGGAGCGTAAAGACGAAGGTGCTTCCTTGCCCAACCTCGCTCTCGACCCAGATCCGGCCGCCGTGGAGCTCGACCAGCCGTTTCGAGAGCGCGAGCCCCAGACCCGTTCCCTCGCGCTGCCCCGCGCCGACGTCCGTCTGCTGGAACTCCTCGAAGATGCGCTCCTGGTCAGCGAGCGCGATCCCCGGCCCCGTGTCCGCGACCGCGATCCGCACCTCGCCGTTGTCCATCGCAGTCGAGATACCGACCCTCCCGCCATCCGGGGTGAACTTCACCGCATTCGACAGCAGGTTGAAGATCACCTGCCGGATCCGGCGCTCGTCGCCCTCGACGAGCTCGACGTTCGGATCAGGCTCCAGCGTCAGCTCGACGCCGTTCTTCATCGCCCGCTCCCGCACCATCACGACCCCGCGCTCCACGGCCTCCTTGAGCGAGAACGCCGCCAGCTCCAGCTCGACCTGGCCCGCCTCGACCTTGGACAGGTCGAGCACGTCGTTGATCAGCGCGAGCAGGTGGTTCGCGGAGGAGAGGATGTCGTCCAGGTACTCCTCCTGCTTCTCGTTGATCTCACCGAACAGCTTCTCGCGCAGAACCTGCGAGAAACCGACGATCGCGTTCAGCGGCGTGCGGAGCTCGTGGGACATGTTGGCCAGGAACTCCGACTTGTGGCGGCTGGCCGCCTCGAGCTCCCCGTAGACGCGCCGGAGCTCGTCGTTCATCCGGTTCACGTTCTCCGCCAGTACGCCGAGCTCGTCGCGATTCGCCACGTCCACGTGCCGCGAGAAGTCTCCTGCGGCGATCTCTCCGACCCGGCCACCGATGCGCTGGATCGGGCCGATCAGCGACCACGCGAGGACGAGTCCGAGGAGGAGCGCCAGGCCGACCGCTCCCGCCGCGACGCCGATGAAGAGATCGCGCGAGCTCGCGTACGCGCCCCGGTTCTGGGAAATCAGGGCGCGCGTCTTGGCCTGCGTGCTCGTCGCGAGGTCCTGCGCGGCGATCTTCAGGTCGACAGCGAGCCTCTCGGCGTCGGCGTGGAGCCTCAGCGAGGGCGTTTCCGACGCGGTGATCTTCGCGATCAGCTCGGCCAGCCGGCGGTAGTCCTTGCTGATCGTCCTAAACGCCGCCGCCTCGTCGCTCGCAGGCGTGAACCCGAGCCGCGTCGTCTCGCCGAGCAATCCCAACGCCGACCCGACGGTGCGGTCGATCGACCGGAGGCAGGCGGGAGACACCTGACCCCCCGGAAAGATCTTCCCGGTGTCGGTGCCACCGCCGCACAGCCCGAGCAGCTCCCGCAGCTGCTTCGCCTCCGTCTCGAGCGCCTGATAGCCGATAGCGCGCGTCTGCAGCGCACCGAGCCGCTCTGCTCTCGAGTTCGACTGGCCGAGGACGCGAAGACCGAAGAGCGCGACGACGACGAGGAGCGCCGCGATCGCAAGGAACGCGACAAGGAGCTTCGTTCGGACCTTGACAGGAAGCCTCCCGACGACCCTCGCGAGCGGGTTGCCGGCGCGACCCAAGAGCCGCAGGCCCTTCCAGGCCGCGGCCGCTTGGGGGCGTTTTGCCCGAGCCTCTGTCAAGCGCCTACGGGCTCAGCGTCGGCGTTGCGACGGTCAGGTTCGTGATCAGCCACTTGCCATGGATCTTTCGGATGTCCTGGTCGGCGCCGAGGACGGCCACGACCTTCTGCGAGGCAACGTCGATGTAGTGGCACTCGAAGTACAGCGTTCCCTTGTTGCCGTTCACCGTCGCCCGGATCTTGTAGGCCGGCGTGTCCGAGACCCAGTGGTTCTGAGGCTGGAAGGGTCCCGCCTTCTCGAAGATCTTCCGAATCGCCGGCTTGCCGGTAGTCGTCTTCCCCCCGAGCGTGAACGACGCGTGCGGCGCCCAGATCGACATCATCAGGTTGATGTTCTTCGTCGACGCGGCCTTGTGCCACGTCTTCTCGATCCCGTCGATCTGGTAGAGATCGGCCATCTTCTGCACGGTGAGACCGGAGCTCCTGCTCCAGCCCCCGTAGGCCACGCCGGCGATGACCAGCGCCGCCAGCGTCGTTCCGATCAGCACTGTCCGCTTATTCATGGAGCCTCCTTCTTTCAGCGATCTTCCTCCCTTTTGGGGATCCTGTCTAGCCTCACGCCGAAGCACAACGGGGCCACCATGGAGATCGAGGGGGCGGTTAACCCCCGATCCGGACGCCGGGCTAGCAGGCTTGCCGGTCGGGCCCGCGAGCTTCATAGTCAGCACGAAGATGGACAACGGCTCAGCCAAGATCCTGGTCGTCGACGACATTCCGGAGAACGTGCGGCTGCTCGAGGCTGTGCTGGTCCCGCGCGGATACGAGGTCGTCGCGGCCACCTCCGGCGAGCGGGCGCTCGAGCTCGTCGCCGAGACCGAGCCGGACCTCGTTCTCCTCGACGTCGTCATGCCGGGGATGGACGGCTACACCGTTTGCCGCAGCCTGCGGGCGAACGAGGAGACGGCGATCCTGCCGGTGATCATGGTCACTTCGAGCATCGGCCCTGAGAAGACCGAGGCGATCGAGGCGGGAGCGGACGACTTCATCCCGAAGCCGTTCAACCACGCCGAGCTTCTGACGCGCGTCAAATCCCTGCTGCGGATCAAGCGCTACCAGGACACAATCAAGGCGCAGTCGGCAGAATTGCGCGAGCTGAACCGGACGCTCGAGCAGCGGGTGCTGAGCCAGGTCGAAGCGCTGCAGCGGCAGGCGGACGAGCTCAGAGCGTCACGGGCTCGGATCGTGGCCGCCGCCGACGCCGAACGGCGGCGGATCGAGCGCGACCTCCACGACGGCGCGCAGCAATACCTCGTGGGCTTGGCGGCCAACCTGCGTGCCGCGCAGGACCTGATCGAGTCGGACCCGGTCAAGGCGAATGCGATCCTCGACGAGCTGTCCGGATCGATCCGCCAGGCCATGCAGGAGTTTCGAGACCTTTCCCACGGGATCTATCCGCCTCTGCTTCAGGATCGAGGGCTGGCGGAAGCACTCGCCCACGCCGCCAGGGGCGTGTCGATCCCCGCGCACGTCGAGTCAAACGGGCTTCGCCGCTACGAGCCGGCCGTCGAGGCGACGATCTATTTCTGTTGCGTGGAGGCGCTTCAGAACGCCGCCAAGCACGCCGGCGAGGATGCGAGCGCGAACGTGCGCGTCTGGGAGCAGAACGGTGAGATCCTGTTCGAGGTCTCAGATGACGGCTCGGGAATGGATCCGGCTCACCGAGCGCTCGGTGCCGGGCTCACGAACATGCAGGATCGCGTCGGGGCGATCGGGGGAAGCGTTCGGGTCGAATCCGAGCCGGGCCGCGGTACGACCGTGCTAGGCGCGATCCCGCTAGAGGATCAACCTTCGAGCTCCGCGAGATAGACGAGAACCGCCTTCACGCGGCGGTTGATCTCATCCTGCCAGCTGAGCCCCAGCTTCTGGAAGATCGAGTGCACAACCTTCTCCACCGAGCGCTCGGTGATCACGAGCGAGGCTGCGATCGCGGCGTTCGTCTTGCCCTGGGCCATCTGCTCGAGCGTCTCCCGTTCGCGCGGAGTGAGCTCGTCCAGGGGCGATTGACGGGCCGAGCGTGCGCCCACGAGCGCTTCCACGACCTTCGGATCGACGACCGAGCCGCCGCGCGCGACTTCGCGGATCGCGCCCGGGAGCTCGCCTGCCTCGCTCACACGGTCCTTGAGCAGGTATCCGCGCCGATCGGCGCCCCCCTCGAGCAGAGCAAGGGCGTACTCGGGAGCCGTGAACTGGCTGAGGGCGACCACACCGGTCTCCGGACTCGTCTCCCGGAGGCGGTTCGCCATCTGGATGCCTTCGTCCGTGTTGTCCGGCGGCATGCGAATGTCGGTGAGCACCACGTCAGGTGACGCCGCCTCGATCGCGCTCTCGAGCGACGGCAAGTCTTCGCAGACTGCGACGACCTCGATCTCCTGGTCCTCCTCGAGCAGGCGGAGAATTCCCTCGCGAACGAGGTAGTTGTCCTCGGCCAGAACGACCCGGATCGTCACGAGACCGATCTCGGCGACGTGCGCCGGCTCGTGATCGCGTAGTGCCCGCGCTTCAGACCCAGCTCGACCTTTTCGTGGCCGGGCTCCAGCCGTGCGAACGGCGTCGAGCCGCCCTGCGCTCCCGGCTCGAGCCAGAGCGAGACGCGATCGAGCCGGTCGCGGTCGGCGCGCGGAAGGTCGGCCATCAGGTCGCGGACGATCCGCTCCGCAGTCTTCTGATTCAGCTTGGTATCGACCCCCTTGGAGGGCAGGATCGCGATCTGCGGGAGCGGCCCGTTGTAGAGGAAGCCGCGGGCTGAGCTGGAGGAGCGCGCGTGGATGCCCGCGGCGTAGAGGCCGCCGCCGTACAGGACGAGGACGAGCGCGCCCGCGAGCGCCAGCCGCGGTCTGCCGAGCCGGAACTCAGGCGCGAACCGCACGTAGAGCGACCGGGCCAGGCAGACGATCGCCAGGGCGCCGAGGACGGCGACCTTGCTCCAGTACTCCGTTCGCGCCGGCGCGACCAACAGCGCGGCCAGCAGTCCGATCGAGACCGCATAGGCGATCCGTGCTCGCGTCTCCCTCGGGCTCGTTTTCGGGTCGGTGATCATGAAGAAGAGGAACACGAGGATCTCGGGCGAGGTCACGAGCACCCACCAGAAGTGGAAGCCGGTGATCGGCCCGAGGTGCCAGCGCGCGGTCATCGCATGCCCACTCAGCGCGAGCGCGCCGATCCCGGCGGCAAACGCGACCCAGAAGCCGACCGCGATCGACAGGAGCTGGAGCCGCGCCAGGATCGCGAGCCCACCGCCGACGATGATCACCAGCGCTACGACCATCCACACCGACAGCGGTCCCCACCAGAAGTCGAGCGGTTCGACGCGGCTCGACCCCAGTGCGAGGAAGCAGATGACGAGCCCGATGTTGGACGGGTTGAAGATGTGCTCGCCACGCAGCTTGATCACGTACTTCGAGAGCAGGGAGACCGCGGCAGTCGCGGCGAAGATCCACCAGCCGCGCGTGCTCCACCAGTCGCCGTGCTCCGTCCCCTGCACGCGGAGGATGAATGCGACGCCGTTCCCGGTCAGGAGAGCGCTGGCCGGCCACAAGACGACGTGTTCGCGCCAGAACGCGATCGCGAGCTCGAGCACACCGCAGGTGCCGACCGCGATGAGGATCTGGGCGATCGAGAGGCGGAAGTCGAACGCGACCTGCCCGAGCACCTGCAGCGAGACGATGACCGCGGCCAGATGCAGGCGCGGATCCTTCAGGGTCGGCAGGACGACCGGATACGACCTGCCACGAATCAGGAGCTCCCGTCCGCCCGCGACGGCGGTCGACATGGACCTAGCCTACGCTGCCGCGGCGACCTTCGGCAGCACCTCGCGCAGGAACTGCCCCGTGTGCGAGTCCTCCACCTCGGCAACTTCCTCGGGCGTTCCGGTGGCTACGACCTCTCCCCCCGCCTCGCCGCCCTCCGGTCCGAGGTCGACGATCCAGTCCGCCTGCTTGATCACGTCGAGGTTGTGCTCGATCACGAGCACGGTGTTGCCGGCGTCGACAAGCCGCTGCAACACTTCGAGCAGCTTCTCGATGTCGGCGAAGTGGAGGCCGGTCGTCGGCTCGTCGAGGATGTAGAGCGTCCGGCCGGTCGCGACCTTGCTCAGCTCCTTCGCGAGCTTGACGCGCTGGGCCTCCCCGCCCGAGAGCGTGGTCGCGGGCTGGCCGAGCTTGATGTAGTCGAGCCCGACGTCGTGCAGCGTCTGGAGCCTCCGGCGCAGCTTCGGGATCTTGGCGAAGAAGCGCAACGCCTCCTCGACGGACATCTCGAGCACGTCCGCGATCGACTTGCCCTTGAAGCGAACCTCGAGCGTCTCGCGGTTGTAGCGCCGGCCCTGGCAGGTCTCGCACGGGACGTAGACGTCGGGCAGGAAGTGCATCTCGATCTTGATCGTCCCGTCGCCCTTGCAGGTCTCGCAACGGCCGCCGCGGACGTTGAAGGAGAAGCGGCCGGGCTTGTATCCCCGCACCTTCGCCTCAGGCGTGAGCGAGTACAGCTCGCGGATCGGGGTGAACAGGTCGGTGTAGGTGGCCGGGTTCGAGCGGGGAGTGCGGCCGATCGGCGACTGGTCGATGTCGATCACCTTGTCGTAGCACTCGATCCCCTCAATGGACTCATGATCGCCGGGCTTGACGCGGAACCGGTGCAGGCGGTTGGCGAGCGTCTTGTAGACGATCTCGTTCACGAGCGTGGACTTTCCCGAGCCGGAGACGCCGGTGACGCAGACGAGCTTCCCGACCGGGAACTCGACGTCGATGCTCTTGAGGTTGTGCATCGTCGCGCCCCGCACCCAGAAGGAGCCGTTCTCGTGGCTTCGCCGCTCCGGAACGGCGATCTGACGCTGCCCGGAGAGGAACAGGCCGGTAATCGAGTCCTTGTTGCGGGCGACCTTGTCCGCGGGGCCCTCCGCGACGACGAAGCCGCCGTGCTCCCCGGCGCCGGGACCCATGTCGACGAGATGGTCGGCGGAGCGCATCATCTGCTCGTCGTGCTCGACGACGAGCACGGTGTTGCCGAGGTCGCGGAGCCGCTCGAGCGTTCCGATCAGCTTCGCCTGGTCGCGCTGGTGGAGCCCGATCGAGGGCTCGTCGAGGATGTAGAGCACGCCGACGAGCTGCGAGCCGATCTGGGTCGCGAGCCGGAGCCGCTGCGCCTCGCCGCCCGAGAGCGTGGCGGCGGGGCGATCGAGCTGGAGGTAGCCGACGCCGACGTTGTCCAGGAAGGTCAGGCGCTCGCGGATCTCCTTCAGGATGCGCGCCCCGATCAGCTGCTCGACCTCGGTCAGCTCCAGCGAGTCGACGAACTCGATCGCGCGCGTGACCGACTGTTTGGTGAACTCGTGGATGTTGCGCTCGCCCACCGTCACCGCCAGCACCTCAGGTTTGAGGCGGGCCCCGTGGCAGACAGGGCAGGGGCGGAAGCTCATGTACTCCTCGATTCGCTCGCGCTGCTGCGAGGAGTCGGTCTCGCGGTAGCGGCGCTCGAGGCTCGGGACGATTCCCTCGAAGGCGAGCATGTAGGAGCGCTTCCTCCCCATCCGGTTCCGGTAGGTGACGTAGACGCGCTCGCCCTCCGTCCCGTACAGGAACAGGTTCTGCTGCTCCTCAGGAAGCTCGCCCCAAGGCTTGTCGAGGTCGATCTCGTACCGGTCGGCGATCGCCTGGATCACCGACTCGTAGAAGCTCGAGTTGCCGACCGACCACGGGACGAGCGCCCCCTCGCCGACCGAGAGCGTCACGTCGGGGACGAGCAGGTCCGGGTCGATCTCCTGCTGCGCGCCGAGGCCGGTGCAGCGCGGGCAAGCTCCGTGCGGCGAGTTGAAGGAGAAGATGCGGGGCTGGAGCTCGGGGAGCGAGACGCCGTGGTCGGGACAGGCGAACTTCTCGCTGAAGGTCATCGGCTCGCCGTCCTCGACGTCGATCACGACGAGGCCGTCCGCGAGCGCGACGGCGGTCTCGATCGACTGGGCGAGGCGCGTGCGCAGGTCCGGCTTCATCCGCAGGCGGTCGACGACCACCTCGATCGTGTGCTTGTACTTCTTGTCCAGCTCGATCGGCTCTTCGAGCAGCCGCTGCTCGCCGTCGACCTTCACCCGCGTGAAGCCGTCGCGGCGGAGCTCCTCCAGGACGTCCTTGTACTCGCCCTTGCGATCGCGCACGACCGGCGCGTTGACGGTGAAGCGCGCCCCTTCGGGAAGGCGGAGGACCTGGTCGACGATCTGCTCCAGGCTCTGGCCGGCGATCGGGCGGCCGCAGACGGGGCAATGGGGGCGGCCGACCCGCGCGTACAGGAGACGGAGGTAGTCGTAGACCTCGGTGACGGTGCCGACGGTGGAACGCGGGTTCCGCGAGGTCGTCTTCTGGTCGATCGAGATCGCCGGTGAGAGGCCGTCGATCGAGTCGACGTCGGGCTTCTCCATCATCTGTAGGAACTGGCGGGCGTAGGCGGAGAGGCTCTCGACGTAGCGGCGCTGACCCTCGGCGTAGATCGTGTCGAAGGCGAGCGAGGATTTGCCCGAGCCCGAGAGGCCGGTGATGCAGACGAGCGCATAGCGCGGCAACCGGACGGTCACGTCCTTCAGGTTGTGCTCGCGCGCGCCGTGGACAACGAGTTCTTCGCGGGGCATCAGCATCAAGTCTAGCCAGCGAACGTATGTTCGCAAAGGGCGCGGACGGAGACCTTTTACGAACTTCTTGCGAGTCGCTAACCGCGCCTTCACGAGGGGGGCCGACACTGCGTCCCATGCGCCGGATCGCGATCGCCCTTCTCCTCGCGGTGGCGCTCGCGGCGCCCGCAGCGGCAGGCGGAGACGTCCGGGTGAGCCGGGACGTCGTCTACGCCCAGCGCGGAGGCGTCGCGGTCTCGCTCGACGTTTACCGGCCACCGACGGTCGGACGGCACCGGCCCGCCGTGATCCTCATCCACGGCGGCGGTTTCCGGAGAGGGGACAAGGCCGCGCTCGCCCCGTTCGGGATGCGCCTCGCCGGGCGGGGGTGGGTCGCGTTCTCCGTGAACTACCGGCTCGCGCCGCAATTCCTGTTCCCGGCCGGCGTCGAGGACGTCCGGGCAGCCGTGCGCTGGGTCCGCGAGCACGCTCAACGCTACGGAGTCGATCCCCCCCGCATCGGCGCGCTCGGCAGCTCGGCCGGGGCAAACCTCGCGGCGATCCTGGGGACCTGGGGATCGGGCCGGCTCGACCGCGGGAGTCGCATCGCCGCTTACGTCTCGTGGTCCGGGCCGATGGACTTCTCCATCGAGGCGCGCGCTCGGGACGCAAGCTCCGTCGCCCATCCCTACCTCGGCTGCTCCCTCGACCAGTGCCCGGAGACGTGGGCGAACGCGTCGCCGATCACCCACGTCGACCGCACCGATGCTCCCGCCTTCCTCGCGAACTCGCTCGACGAGATCGTTCCGGTGGCGAACGCCACGGCGATGGCGGAGCGGCTGCGTGCGGTGAACGTACCCACCACCGTTCGCCTCGTCCCCGGGTCGCGTCACGCCACGGCGTACGCCGAGGACGTCTGGGCGGACACGCTCTCCTTCTTCGACCGCTACCTGGTCCGAAGGTAAACCGGCGCTACGCGGCGAGGCGCTCGACCAGGCTGAAGACCCGCCGCGGATCCGGGACGTACCGGACCTCCAGCGGCCCCGCCACGAGCGTTCCGTAGCCGAGCAGCCTGCCGGTGAGGCTCTGCCTCAGGCCGAGCGACTCGAGCGAGCGAAGCGGGACCGCCTCCATCCGCCGGCGAAGTGTCCCCTCGACGACGAACAGCTTCTCGGTCGTGACAACCACGTGCGTGCGGTCCCAGCGCCACACGCCTCGAAGGGCGACAAGCGCCGCGACGGCGAGGCATCCACTTCCCACGAGCGGGAAGGGCCAGCCGAGCCGAAAGCCCTCGATCCCGGCCAGGAGGAAAACGAGCGCGAGGGCAAGCGGCCGGGCGACGGCCGCGCTGTGACGCCTCGCCTTCAGGCAGAGGCGCTCGTCGGGTCCTGAGAGCACGGGGCGTCCGTTCGCCGGTCCTTCTATTCTTTCCTGCTCGGGTTTTCGCCGTCCGCAGAGGAGGCAACCCCGTCGAGATGAGAGAAACCGCCCGCCGGGCTCTGATCGCCTCAGCCATCTTCGTCGGCGTCGTCGCGCTTGCGCTCGCCCTCTGGAAGCTGAAGCTGCTGATCGCCCTGCTCTTCTTCGCCTTCATCATCGCCGCCGCGATGAGGCCCGGGGTGGACCGCCTGCGCCGCTACCACATCCCACGTGCGGCCGGAGTCCTCCTCCACTACGCCGCCCTGGCCGGGCTGATCGCGCTCGTCCTCTACTTCCTCGTGCCGATCGCCCAGACCCAGATCTCGAATGCGGTACCGACCTCGAGGTCGGAGCTGAACAAGGCGACGAAGCACTCCAAGGGAATCAAGCACGAGATCCTGAAGGGGATCCAGAAGCGGTTGAAGAAGCTTCCGTCCGCGAGCAAGATCGTCGACACCGGCCTGCAGGTCGGCGTGCGTGCCTTCGAGATCCTGATCGGGATCTTCTTCGTGTTCGCGAGCGCGGCCTACTGGATCTTCGAACGCGACCGCGCCGAGCGGGTGGTGCTCTCGCTCTTACCACCGCGGCGCCGGAAGATCGTGCGCGACACCTGGAACCTGATCGACCTCAAGCTGGGAGCCTTCGTTCGCGGCCAGCTGATGCTCGTCGCCCTCGTTGCGACCGTGCTCTCGTTCGCGTTCTGGGCGATCGGGCTCCACTTCTGGCTGCTGATCGGAGTGTTCGCCGGCATCGTCGAGCTCGTCCCGGTTATCGGGCCGCTATCGGCGGGGGCCGTGGCAATCGGCGTCGGGCTCACCCAGTCCTACCGTCCTGCTCTCGGTAGCCGCGGTGACGTTCCTGTTCGGAGGATTCGCGGTGCTGCTCGCGATCCCGTTCGTGGCCGTGCTCGTGACGATCGTGGACGTGATGGTCTTCGACAAGAACCCGGCCGACGAGGAGACGCCTACCGTCCTCTTCCCCGCGAAGGAAGCCGAAAACTAGGCTTTGCGCCAGCGACCGAAGATCAAGCCGCCGAGGGTGAAGCCGAGCCCGAACGTTCCGACCGAGAACGCCCCGAGCGCGAACGCCTTCCGCCAGGTGGAGAGGCGCTGCCAGCGGCCGAGCGCCTCCTGCTCCTCCGTCGTCAGCGGCTCGCCGCGGCGCTGCTTCCGCAATGCGCCGC
>WNGA01001493.1_pt1 | contig 73643 bp, 61 predicted proteins | sample 5400061 | NCBI WGS metagenome assembly WNGA01 (sample SAMN13153366, study PRJNA577476) | soil metagenome | isolation source: 100 cm soil or saprolite under grassland replicate 2 | place: USA:California | collected 2016-06-15
GCGCGCCGCGGCCGCCGAGGCCGGGCGGACGTCGGGGACGACCGTCATGACCCGCGAGAGTGTGAACGCGTCGTCGAAGGAGAAGGGGCGGTCGGACAAGCCGTGCGGCGACGCCGCGTGCGACCTCGAGACCGCCCGCGCCGCCGGCGCAGACCTCGTCGTCACCGGCGAGGTCTCCGCGATCGGGGACGCGCGCTTCCTCGTCCTGCGGCTCGTCGATACCGCCGCCGGCGCGCTCGTCGCGTCGCGGCACGCGCAGGCGACGGACGACCTCGCGCTCATCGAGGCGGCGAGGCCCGCGGCGGCGGCGCTGTTGCAGTGAGCCGTCGCGACAGCGGGAGCCGCGCCGACGTCGCGTCCGCGCGGCCCCCGACTCGGCGTCCTACGGGCAGGTGACCGGGGCGAAGTTCACGTCGAACCACCCCGACGCACCGGTACGTGCCGTAGCCCTTATACGACAAGCTTCTGAAGCTTGGAGGCTCGTTCCGCATCGAGGTACCCGGTCCGAAGAAGGTTCGCGTGTACGGCACTCTCGTGGACCAGAGGGACGGGCCAGGACCCGATCGCCGACCTCGACCATCATCTCGGTGCCATGCTTCATGCCGGCCTGACAAATCCCCGCGATGTCGCGCCGCGAGCCGCTCGGCGCCGGCATCGACGTCGGTCCGAGGGGAGCTTCACGATGACGCGCTGGTCCGCCTGCTAAGTGAGAGGACCTCCTTCGCGTACCGCTCACGCGAGACGCGACGTCACCTGAGGACCACACGCGGGCTCCGCTCCCGGACGAACGCGGCGACCACGGCGAGCTCCTCGTCTGTTCCGGTCGCGACGCACCCCGCCGTCCAGTCGATCCAGGTGGAGAGCGATCCCAGCCACGATGCGCGCCGCTCCGGCCCGTGAATGCCGACGTCCTTCCCGGTGAACCCTCGCGCGCTCTGGTCGGGCGTCGGATACCCGATGGGGATGAACGTGCCGAAGCGAGCTGACGGTCTCGGTGGCCCGAGGGAGTAGGTGCCGAGCGGCGTCCGCCCGTCGCCTTGTCGAGTCTTGTCGAGGCCGCCACGTCCGAGCGCGACCTTGAAATAGGCCACGACGCGCCGCCCGCTGCAGAGCCACAGCGTGTGTGCGTTCGTGTCCACGACGACGAGGTGGCCGTCCACGGCGCAGGGCACGCTCGAAGCGGCGGCGACGGCAGCGGGCTTGCAGCTCAGGACGAACAGCAAGGCAAGAGGGGGTACCCGGCGCATGGATTCCCCACGACAGCAACCGGCGCGCCAGCGCTCTGGGCTTCAGGCGAACGCAGCGGTGGCCTCCCTGACACGGGCGTGATGTTGACTCGTAGACACGCCGTCCGCTCGTCTCGCCGCGGTGGATCTCGGAGACGCTCGCAGCGCTCAAGATGGACCCGAGGGGCGGCATCCCGGCGGCAGCGTGCGCGAAGGCGTACGTCGCCGCGGTCGAGGGCAAGGAGCGGGGGACGACGATCGACGCCCGGGAGCACGCAGGCGCGTGACGCGCGCCGGAAGCGGCCGCTTGCGGCGCAGGACGCTCCGCGTACACCTGCGGACCGGGTGCTACTCGGGGAGCTGGGCGCGCACCTTGTCCTTCATCGTGGTTCACTGATCGAGGAAACGCAGATGGGATCCGGCCCGCTCGGGGAGAGAGAAAGGGCTCGCGATTCGGTCTCTTGCGCGTGCGCGCTCGATTCGCTTGCGCCACCCGGGTGCGCTCTGGCAGCGTCCCGGTCATCAGGCAAACGCCGTTGGGCGCGAACCGGTTCCGGGGCCGTTGTCCCCGGACTACGGGACGCGCGGAGGAGGAGAAGCATGCTCGCGAACCAGAAGACCGATCCGAAGCTGCCCCCGCCGCTCCCATCGGGCAAACCCCCGCCGCTGCCGCCGCGCAAGCCCGCCGCGGGCGGAGGCATCGCCCGGGCGAGGGCGTTCCTCGCCATCCAGCGCATGCGTCTCGGCGAACGGACGCGCCGCATCGTCGCGTGGGTGCGCCGGCGGCCGCTCGCCGCGAGCGCCATCGCCGCGGCCGTCATCCTGGTCGCGGCAGGGGGCGCCGCCATCGCGCTCGACGCCGTCCCGGACGTCGACCTCAACCCGTTCGCCCCGAAGTCGCTGGCGGACGCGCGGGCGGAGGCGCGCACGCACCCCGACAAGGCCACGGCGAAGCGCGAGCTCGGCCATGCGCTCTGGGCGGCCAAGAGGCACCATTCCGCGGTGCGCGCTTACTCGCGTGCGCTGGCGGCGGACGCGGGCGTGGCGGACGACCAGATGATCTCCCATCTCGTGGCGTCCTTCGGAGGCCGCGATCAGCGCGAGGCGGAGGCGCTCATCTGGAAGAACAAGCTCGTGGGCGCGGAGGCCGGGCTCCATGGGCTCCTCAAGTCGAAGCGCCACGGCGTCCGGTGGGGCGCGGTCCACACGCTGGACCGGCTCGAAAAGGGGACGAGGGCGAACTGGGAGACGGCGTACATCCTGGACCTCGACTCGTCCGAGTGTGACGTCCGCCGCACCGCGGTTGACAAGCTCGGCGCGATCGGCACGCGCCGCGCCGTCGCCGCGCTCCGCGAGGCGAAGATGGACGACGAGAAGAACGGCGGGTGGTTCCGCTCTCGCTGCCTGGGCGAACGCGTGGACGACGCAGAGCAGAAGATCCTCGCCCGGCGATAGCGGGGCGCACGCACGTGGCCCCGGTCGCGCGACAGCGGCGACCGGGGCTCCCCTGCCGTGCCCCTGCCTGCGGCAGCCGGACCGCTCGTACCATCCCGTGCGACTCGCCGTTTCCGCGAGGAGATCGGGCTCGTGCAGTCACCCCGCCGTCTCGCGATCGTCGATCGTCGACACGCCTGCTCCGCCCAGCAAGGACGTGCTTCACGGTGCTGAACGTGCCACCCTCGGCGCTGGTCCGGTGGGCTCGTCGCGTCCCGACGACACGACCGCGCGGCTCGACGCGAGGGCGGTCATGACGAGGTGACCGGAACGGGCCGCGACGAACCGCTCACCGGGCCCGACGATGTGATCCCCGGGTTTCGCGTCGTGTGTGATCCAGAGGCAGCCCTCGAGACAGCGGACGACGAGGCCCGTGCGTCGCACACGGAACCCGGCAACCTCCCCGTTCCGCAACGCGAGCGTGAGCGGGGTTCGACGTCGGCGCATCCTCGAGGTCCACAGCGCGTTCGTGATCCACGCGGCGAGCGCACGAGCGCGGGACGTACGATGCGGCGAGGCGAGCGGGATCGTGGAGTCGAGGGCGGCGTGCGGTCTCATCAGCCGAGAGATGCGCCCGCGAGCCCCGGTCGGCCACCGCGGGTTGCTCAACCCGAGATCGAGTTCCGCTCACGAACGACGCCGCGCGCCGAGCAGGAAGAAGGATCATGAGGCGACCGCTGCGACGGACGAAGATGGCCCGGACCCGTCACGCGCGGCGACCTGGCGCACGAGGGCAGCCACCTTCCGTGCAGCGGGACCGAGCGGACGCGGGACGTGCAGCGCGAAAGCGACATCGCCGAGAGATGGGAGCCCATCGGACGGCCCGAGCACCTCGATCGAGCCGGACCGCAGGAGGGGCGTTCGGGAGCCGACCGCGAGCCCCGCCTCCAGCGCGGCGCGCAGGCCCGACAGGCTCGGCGTGCGCATCACGATGGTGTAGCGCCGGCCGACGCGCTCGAGCGCCTCGGTCCCGGTGACGCACAGGGAGCACGTCGGCTCCAGCACCGCGATCGGCAGCGGATCGACCCTCACGAGGCTGCGGTGGCCGAGCCAAACGAGCGGCTCGCGGCAGGTTGACGCCGGGGTACTGTTTCGCGAACTGCGCGCGTGGCTCGACTGGGGCGGCGAGGGCTCCACCGGAATCAAGCTGCCCAGCGCGCGGTTTGCCTAGAGGGTGCCCTCGCGGTCGCGGGTGCTCACGAGCACCACCACTCGATCCGCTCGAGAACCTCTCCGAGAATCTCCGATGGTCGATCCGAGTCCTGAACGGCCCAATCCCCTCCGCCGCTCGCGCTTGCCGCTGCTCGCGCTCGCCGTCGTCGTCGCGGCAGCGGCCGCCGTGTTCATCCTCCGTCGGCAGCCCCAAGCGCCGCCGGCGGAGGAGCCTGTCGCCGCCGCCGCGGCCCCCGCCCCCGGCGATGCGGTCACGCCGGACGCGAAGACCGAGTCTTCCGTGCTCGACGCCGCCAACATCCGCTCGCTCCTCGAGTCGCTGAGCCCGCTCGAGACGTTCCGGCGCTGGCTCGCCGACGGGGATGGCGTGCGACGGTGGACCATCATCACGGACAACATCGCCGAGGATGTTTCTCCTCGCCGGCAGCTCGCGCTGCTCGCGCCCTCGAAGCCGTTCTCTGTCGTCTCGGCGTCCGGCGCACTCGCCATCGCGCCCGAGAGCTACCGCCGCTATGACGGCTTCGCGGACGCGATCGCCGCCGTCGACGCGCGCAACGCGGCGAGCGTGTACCGCGCGCTGCGGGGACCTCTCACTGCGGCATACCGCGTGCTCGGATATCCGGACCGCTCCTTCGATCGCATCACGGCGAAGGCGCTGAACCGTCTGGAGCGCACGCCCGTGCGGGACGACCGCGTTGAGGTCGTGGACGAGGGGGGCGTCTACGTCTTCGCGGAGCCCGATCTCGAGCGGCTCGGGGCCGTCGAGAAGCACCTCCTGCGCACGGGGCCACGAAACACGCGCCTCGTCCAGGCGAAGGCGAAGGAGATCCGCGAGGCGCTCGGGCTCGCGGCGGAGGAGGTCGCGGGGAAGGGGCGCTAGGGGGCGCAGCAAGAGTTGGGCGCTGTCCGGCACCGCGACACGGGTCCCTGACCTCACGCCGCGTCGGCCCCCCGGTCATGCTTGCCGTGCAGGAGCGCCACCACCTCTCGGTAGAGCCGGCGGCGCGCCTCGTGGCGCTCAGGTGCGCGGGTGATGTAGCGGACGTGGATCTCGACGCCGCTCGCGGTGGGGACCACGGTGAAACCAGGGACCGCCGAGAAGGTCTTCACGCGGTAGCCAGAGCTCGTACGCCATTCCTGCTCGGCCAGCTTGGCGTTCGTGGCGGTCTCGCGCTCCACCAGCTCTTGGACGCCCTCGAGGACGGGGTACGGATCCTGGCCCGCCGGTACGAGCAGCCGGAGCTGGTCCCACATCCACTGGCCCGAGCTGGAGAAATTGAAGTAGTGGCCCTCGATGGCGAAGCTGTTCACGAACGAGACTCGCCGGCCGGTCGGGTGGCCGGCATCGATCCAGGCCCCCGTCTCCAGCAGCACCGTGTGGAACAGGCCGATCTCGACCACCTCGCCGCCCACGCCCTCGATCTCCACCCAGTCACCGACGCGGATGCCGTTCCTGCTCATCAGCACGAACCAGCCGAAGAAGGCGACGATGAAGTCCTTCATCGCGACGGTGAGGCCCGCGCCGGCGAGGCCGAGGATGGTGGTGGCCTGGCCAGGGACCCCGATGACGATGAAGAGGATCACCAACGCGCCCACTACCTGCACCGCGAACTTCACCACGGTCCGGAGTGTTCCCGTCCGCAGCTGCTCGCGCGCCACGCCCTCGTAGAGGTGGTCCACGAGGCGGACCGCGAGGAAGGTTGCCAGCAAGACCACCGCGATCGTCAGTAGCCCCCACAGGAGGCGGTGGAGCGCTGCACGCGCGTAGCCGTCGCCCAGCGCGCCCCAGTGCGCGTAGACCTGCGACAGGGCCTCCTGGTCCTGGATGCGCCTGCCGATGGTGGTCACACGCCGCTGGTCGTCCGTGAATTGCTTCAGCGTCTGGACCGTGGCCGAGGCCTTCTCCTTCGAGGCTTCGCTGAGCCCGGCCGCGCGCTGCGCGAAGACCGCTGCCGAACGCTTTACTGCTTCGCGCGCCTGCTCGGCCTCCTGGATACGCTGGACGATGGCCGCGCGCCGCTTCGTCTGGCGCTGTGCCCGGTCCTTCGCGTCCTGCTCGGCCTCCGCGATCTGCGCGCGTTTGTCCCGCAGCCCGTTCCAGGCGCGCAGCCGTGCCACCAGGCTTTCGGCCGGGGTGGTCGTCGCGGCGGCCTCCGCTGCCGCCGAGGAGATAGCGGGGCGGACGTCCTTCTGCGCCGCGTCGTGGATCGCCTTCAACCGCTTGATCTGCGCCTGCGGGTCGCCGCCCGCCCGCTCCAGGGACTCGGCGGCCATGTCCAGCTCGTCATGGTCCAGCTCCTGCTGCGCCCGCGCCACCTCGATCTGGTCCTGGACACGCGCCTGCGCGTCGTCGCGCCTGCTGGCCAGCTGTTCGGTGAGCTTCTTGATGCGCGCCTCGTCTGTCGCCACCGCGGCCTGAGCCTTCTGCTTCGCCTCGGCGAGCGCCTTCAGCTCGGGGGTTTGCTCGCCGATCTCGTCCGCGGCCTGACGCAAGGCGTCCGCGAACGCCAGGTCCACCGCGTGGTCCGCCAGGCTCTCCGCCTGGTGCGCCAACTCCTGCTCCTCGGGCTTGACGGCCAGGGCCGCCAGCCGGTGAGCGGTGAGCAGCGGCCCCGTGTCGACCCGCCGCCAACGACGCGGTCCGGTTGGACCGACTTGAGCGGCCTGACCAGCTGGCGCACCCTCCACGGCCGGTGGTGGCAGGTCGCGCGTCCGGACGAGCCCAGCGACGGCCGCCAGCGCCAGCGCCAGGAAAAGCAGCCCCGGGATCCATCGGCGGAGTCTCATGACCACAGAACACCACAAAACCGCTCGCGCCTCCCGAGGGACGCACGGCCGGGGCGCTGTGGTGGGTTGAGCGCCCTATTTCCGGCCTGACGGAAAGCGTGCGCCGGGGAGTGTCGCCGTCAGCTCCGAAGAAGATCGAGAGCCGCGAAGCGGAAAAGCCGTCGGGGGAACAGAGGGCTGCGCAGTGCAGGCTCGGGGGTGCGCGTGCACCCCCGAGCGAGCACTGGGCGAGCTAGCCTTTCGGGACGACGCGCCGCATCTATTCTGCTTGTTGTGCTGTTCGTGCCATCGCGCGAGATGAGCGACAGGCACGGGCCGACGGCGTCACGTACCGCGGTCGGTGCAAGCGAGGTTCTCGCGGCTCCTCGAGTGGTTCCTCGCGCCGCTCAGCTGGACACTGCTCCTCCTCCCGCGCGAGCGGTGAGGTGGAGCTGAGCCAGGCGGCCGGATCGCGTTCCGCCTCGCCGGCTACGTGCGCCGACAGCTGACCGTGAGGATCTCGTCGGACGCGGCGAGCGGGTTGTTCCCCGCCACGACCTCCGGCTTCTGCGCGTCGAGCCAGCGGAGGAAGCGGTCGGGATCCTTGAACGACGGCGGGACGGCGCTCCGCTGGATGTAGCCATCGCGCGCCGAGATCCCTCCCCAGGACTCGAGCAGATCCGTACGCACGCGGTAGGCCCGATCACGGAATTCGCCGATGGGGATGCACCGGCGCAACCGCCCGCTTGCGGTCCGATCCCCCGTGACGATCACGTCGGTCGCCGCGAAATCCCGCCGCCGGGTGTGAGCGTTCTTGCCCCATCGCGCGCGAGGAACGTCGCCCGCGCGCGCGACGCTCGCGATCCGGAACACGCCGATGAGCGCGTAGAGCAACCGGTGCGCGCACGGGCGGATCGGCCGGAGGCCCGCGAAGAACACCACCAGGTCTCCGCGCTCGAAGCTGCACAGCGCTCGACCGCGCCGGAGCCCGACGTCGCCGTAGGTGAGCTGGTCGAAGTCCGGATCGAGATGAGTGTTCCGGTGCACCAGCTCCTCGGGGAGCGCGGCGCCCGCTGCACCCGCGATCCGCGATCGAAAGCTCGCGAGCGCACGCCCGAGCCCTGCGTACGTCGTCGCGAGCCCCGGGTTGAATCGCTGCTTCGCATCCTCGGGGATCGGGACGTAGACGAAGTCGAGCGTGTCGGGGTCCACCGGCGCGTTCCAGCCGCCGGCGGTCTGGTCGATTCCCACGCGGACGAGGAGCGCCCTCATCTTGGCCAGGAGCATACGCTTGGCCAGGGCCCCGCACCGCCGTCGTACCGCGAAGGGCGTCGACCGTCCGAGGTGGCCATGTTCTCGTGACGCGTGGACGAGAACGGCGCCAGGGGCGGGTTGCCAGGCACGCGGCACGGCCCCCCGAGCAAGCTCAGGCTGATCGTCCTTCTCGGAGTCGGCCTGGTAGGCGGCTTCGTGCTTTCGGCGAAGCCGATCTGGTGGCCCGAGGCCATGGTGCTCCTGGCTCTGCCGGCGCTCCTCGCGGTCGCGCGCCCGGGACTGCGGGAACCGCCGGAACAGCGGCTTGTCTGGCCGCCCTGGCGCGGCCCTCACCCGGTGCGAAATACGGTCGCGCTTGCATTGAGCGCGATGGCGTTGGGAGCGGCCGCGGTCGGCTTGTCGCTCAAACCCGGCACGGCGGGCTCGGCGCTGAGCATGGCGACCGCATTCACGCTCATGTTCGCGAGCGCCGTCGTGGCGACGACGCACGACAGGAGAGGTCTCCAGCTGAACCGTGCCGTCTTTGCCTGTCTCGCGATCCTGTCCTACTGGAGCGTGTATCAAGGGGTGACGTCGAGGGCGGGCAGATTGGCCACCTCCCAATTCCTCGCGATCAGGGCCCTCGTGGACCGCGGCCCGGAGCTCCCGTCGATGGCCGCCCCGGAGCTGTCGGTCGCCGCTCCCGGAGGGCGCAAGTCCGGCATTGACCGATCGTCCGGGCTGCTCGAGAGCGCGATCCCGCACACGTATTACATCCGCAGGGAGAGGTCCACGCATTCGGAAGGGAACCTGCTGTCCTTCTCGGCATCGGACGATGGGACGTACGCGCTGGAGGTGATCGGCACCGCGACCGGAAGCTACCACCTCGATGTCAGCGCGAACGACACGTCGAAGTCGGAGTTGCTCACGACGGCTACGCGCACGATTCGCGACATCCCGATCGCCGAGGGGGCGGTCCACCGATACGACGTGGAATACGTGCACGAGCACGACGGGATGGTCCGCCTGCGAGTCGTCCCGAGGGGCGCGCCGGCGCCCCAGCCGCGAAGCGTCGATCTCCGCGAGGTGCGCAGCGTCCCGCGGCAGCTCTCGTTCAGGATCGGAGGCGCGTGCGATGGCGGTCCGCCGACGTCGGTGCGGCTGTCCACCCCGGCTGGGCGCAGCGCCGCGTTCGCCCCAGGCGGCGCGACCGACGGCCGGGACGTTCCGGGGCTGCGTCTGCTGGAGGGGCCGGAACCGTCTCGGAGGTTCGTCCTCCAGGATGCCGCCGACGGTGAGTACGTGATCGAGATCTCCTCGCCCGAGAGGGCGACGCCGTACTACCTCCATGTCTCGTTCGATGGCGTGGGGGCGGGCTACACGTTGCAGCAGCTGAGCATCAACTGTGCGCGCACGACGGTCGCCGCAGGTGAGGTCCATCGGTGGATCGTTCGCCTCGAGCAGGGCGCGGAGGTTCCACTCCGCATCGCCGGACGCTCTGCCTTCCGCGCGGCCGAGCTGCCGCAGTGACAGGCGTCTGCGCGGTTCGCGCCCGCTCGCCTCCCTTGTGTCGGGCGACCCGCGGGAGCGGTTGCGACCGCGCGCGCGCCCTGAGATGACAGGGGCCGCGCGCCAACGAACGCGGCGCGCTTCCGGAGGTCGTCGCCGTGAAGATCATCGTCATCGGAGCAACGGGTACCATCGGCAAGGCGGTCGCGGAGGCGCTCGCGGGAAGGCACGAGGTCGTCCGCGTATCGCGGAGCGGGCCGCTGAAGGCCGACATCGAGGACGCGGCTTCGCTAGCGCGGCTCTTCGAGTCCGTGAAGGACGTGGACGCCGTGGTCTGCTGCGCGGGGAGCGCCGCGTTCAAGCCGCTGCCGCAGCTCACCGACGGCGACTTCCAGGCGAGCCTGCGGAGCAAGCTCATGGGGCAGGTGAACGTCGTCCGGACGGCGATGCAGCACCTCCGCGACGGCGGCTCCATCACGCTCACCTCGGGGGTCCTCGCTCACGAGCCGATGCCGGGCGGCGCGGCCATCTCGCTCGTGAACGCCGCGCTCGAGGGTTTCGTGACCGGGGCCGCCATCGAGCTGCCGCGCGGCCTGAGGGTGAACGTCGTCTCGCCGCCGTGGATCTCGGAGACGCTGGTCGCGCTCAAGATGGACCCGAAGGGCGGCATCCCGGCGGCAGTCTGCGCGAAGGCGTACGTCGCCGCGGTCGAGGGCAAGGAGCGGGGGAAGACGATCGACGCCCGGGAGCACGCACGCGCGTGATGCGGACCGGCGACCCTGCGCGGTGACTTCTCGAACCTTGCCTCACACCGCCACGAGCGACCACCTTGCGAAAGGCGAGCGAGCCGCGCGCGTCCGGATCGGGCGACCCGGAATCGATCGGCGAGCGCGGCTCGGAAGCCCGGAAGCTACTCCGCCTTGCGACCAATTCGTCGATGGTCGCCGCGAGCGCCTCCGCCCCGGCATCACGATCGAGGATCGCGTCGACCCCAACGGCGAGAAGATCAGCGTGACACGCCGGGTCGGCGTCCGTGGCGAGGACCACGATCACGAGATCTCGCTCGCCTCCCGCGCGGCGGATGAGATCCGCGAACGAGCGTGCGTTGCGGTGTGGCAGGTCCAGGTCCGTCACGAGGACGTCGAGGCCGAGCAGCTCCTCGAGGAGGAGGTCGAGCCCGCTCGCGCCGTCGGCAGCGGCGAGGACGCCGTAGTGGCGCGCCTCGAGCGATCGACGAAGGTCGTTAAGGGCGGCCTCATCGTCATCGAGGACGAGCGCGCGGAGGGGCCGCTCCGGGAGAGTGCTCGTCGTGTGGTCCATCGCGCCTCCTCCGTGCTCCGCCTGTCCCTGGGACACACGACAGCGGTCTGCGAGACGCGTACCAGCGGGGCTGCCCGCGAGATCACACATGAAACGGACCGGGCAAGCAGAAGGGCGTGGATGCGGCGACACTCCGCGTGACCCACGCGCACGTGATGGCGGTCACACCGTCACGTCTCGCCGGCGAGCTTCGCCGCGATGCGTGAGAGCTCCGCCTGTTCCACGTCGCCGACGAGCGCATAGCCGAGGCCGCTGGAGCGCCACATGAACACGTGGAAGCCGCGGGCGTCGGTGCGCGATGGCGTCCGCTCGTCCACGCCGGACTTCGCGGCTGGCCAGGGGAGCCCGTCCGCGCGGAACACGAGCAGCGTCACGACATGGCGGCGGACGCGGTAGACGACGGCCGCTGCCTTGCGATCGATGAAGTACGCGAGGGATCCTCCCTCGAGCCGCATCTCCGGCCCGGCGGCCGCGGGGACCGAGGGCGCGAAGTCGAGCTTCCCCTCGAACCAGGGCTTCACCTCGTGGCTCCCGCTGCTCTCGACGTCCACCGGGCGATCGCGCTCCAGGACGCGCACGTGGTCGTTCACCGCCTCGATCGTGAGCGAGGCGAGCGCTCCGCTCCCGTCGGCGGCCCGGCGCGCCACCGAAGTCGCGACGGCGACGGCGAGCGCGGCCGAAGCGAGCGCGAGCGTCACGGGCCGCGTCCAGCTGTGCTGCGCCGCGGCCGAAGCGGCCCGCTCGGGATTCGCGGGGGCCGGGGCGAGAGACGCCAGCCGCCGCTTCAACGCCGGGGAGGCGGGGTAGATCGGAAGGCGCTCCTCCAGGAGACCGGTCAGGATCTCCTCCTCGGCGGTCGCGCGCGCACAGCCGGGGCAGGACTCGAGGTGACGCCTGATCTCGCGTTCGAGCTCGAGCGACACCCGGCCGCGCTGCAGATCCACGAGAAGCGGGCGTACGTCGGCGCAGGTCATCGTCCCTCCGATCGCCCGTACTCGGCGAGCCGCTTCCGGAGCGCGGCGCGAGCCCGCGACAGCCTCGACTTCACCGTGCCCGGAGCGCAGCCGACGATGCTCGCCATCTCCGCCTCGCTGAATCCCTCCAGATCGAGCAGGACGATGGTCCGCGACTCCTCCACGGTGGGTCAGGTGAGCGGGTGCTCGACGACCGCAAGCGGTCCGGCGCGCGGCACGTACGTGACCGTGCGGACGCCGAGCAGCTGGCCGAGGCGCAAGGTCGAACGCGCCCGCCTTCGGCGCGCACGCGTCACAGCCGGAAGGGCAGCGCGACCGTGAGCTCGAAATCGGGAGCGGCCGGAGTGACCCCTACGCCGACCGTCACGTTCAGGAAGACGTCGCGCGCCATGACTGTGTAGAGGCCGACGTTCAGGATGCCGCTCAGCCGATCGGTCCCCGGGACCGTGACGCCTTGCACCTTCGTCGCGAACACGCTCGCGACATCGAACCCGACGAGGAGCGAGGTGTCGGGCGTGGCGGCGAGGAGGGTCCGGAGGATGACGCCGGCGGCGTCGCCGCGCTCCACGTCTCCGGAACGGAGACTCCACAAATAGTAGACGGTGCCGACGAGCACGAGCGGGTCGTCGCGCCGAACGGCCGTGAACAGCGCCTGGATGGTATGCGTACCACTCCCGGGCGCCCGATCGCCCGCGCTCGCGCCGCTGGTCGTCTTCCATCGCGCGGCGAGCAGGAGATCCGGCAGCGGCGCGCCTGGCCCGCCGACGAGGAGCTGCTTCGTGAGCCCGAGGGCGAGGTCGCCGAGCCCCGAGCGCGCGCGGAACCCTGGCGAGGCGTCCGCGATCACGTAGGGGACTCGCGCGTCGGCCTGGGCTCCGAGCGGCAGTCCGATCCGGCCGCTGATCGTTCCCGTGAGCGTGTCCCGCCGGACCGCATCGGTCTCTCGATACAGGTAGTCGAGCTCGGGTTCGAGCTCGACCGCGCGCGGCCTGAGGACGAGGCCACCTTGCCTGACCAGCGCATGCTCGAGCGCGCGTGAGGTCTCGTCGCGCTCCACCGGTCCGTGATCGGCCGTCTTGGCGGTCTCGTCACGCTCCGCCTGCGCCGGGTCGGTCGGCTGAGCGGTAGCGATCGCACGGCAGCCGAGGACCGCTGCGGCGAGCAGCAGGTGCGCGGCGAGAATTCCGGCGGTCCTCATGGCGAAGGCCGCCGCGCGATCACGAACGCCACCTTGAGCTTCCAGGCGCGCTCGAACTCGGCGAGCGAGGTTGTGCGGCGCCCGAACGCTGGATCAGCGAGGATGACGCGGCTCCCGCGTACGCCGCGGAACACCACGAAATGGTCGTACCCATGGAAGGTGACCGGAACGAGGGCGGGCGCCATCGTGACGAGGTCGTCCAGCGAGAGGCGGCCGTAACCGGCGGCCTCGTAGCCACGCGTCTCGGCGTATTCCTGGAGATCGAGCAGCGAGAACCCGCCCTGGACCCTGACCTTCAGGGGATCGGTGCGACGGAGCATCGCCTCCGCGACCGCACGCTCGGTGACGGGATCGCCCAGATCGTAGGTGAGGAGCGTCGCGAGCGCGGCAGCGCCACAGCTGAGGTCCCACGTCTGCATCACGACGGTCGCGTGCCGCATCTCCGCGAGCGAGACGACGGCACGCCTGGAGGGTGCCGACGAAGGGGTCCCGCACCCGAGACCAAGGGCCGCGCCCCAGCACAGGAGCCGTCGAGCGGGGTGCCCGGAGAGCGCCCGGGCGCGATCGACCGCCGGCATGGACACGTGGGACGGCACTCCCGAGCGCGCCATTCGCGGCGCGACCGAATCGTATGCACCTGGCCGCACGCGGCCAGTCCACGCAGGCGGGTGAGGTCCGACGGGGACGGGCGGTCGCCAGACCGCATCGCGGCCGGACACGAGCGGCGCCGACCACTCGCCCGCGCGTCTCGGCGGCGCGATCTCGCATCTCGCCGCGTGCTCTCTGGCATCCGAACCGACACGCGCGCCCATGCCTGCTGCGTGTGACTCAGCGGGTGTCTAGCGTTCACGGACAGGAGACCGCCGGCACGTTTCCGGTGGTCGAGGAGGAGGTCACGATGAACACGGTGATGAAGACGCTGGTCACGGCCGCGGCGCTCGCCTTCGCGATGAGCGCCACGGCTTCGAATGAACCCCGCCAGCCCGCGAAGAGCGACAAGGCGGTCAAGCTCACCAAGAGCGAGATGGCCTCGATCACCGCGGGAAAGCCGCCCGGATCGGTGAACGGGCTCGTGCAGAGCAACAAGAACGGCACCCCGACGAACAACGGGCCGCCGCCTTACCCGAACAAGTAGTTCGGACGATCCGTTTAGCCGCTCGCTGCCGGGCGCAGGTCCTTCACCTTTCGCCCGGCCGCTCACGCTCGACTTACAGGGAAAGTCGGCGCCCTCGCCCGAGCGCGTGCAGGCGCCGGCGAGTCCCCACGGCCGACGCTCCGGGACATCGCGTTCGAGGCGCCGGGCGATCCCGCACTGGAGCACTGTCCGGGCGTATGCTACGGGCCGAGGTCCACTCCCCAGCCATGTCCCCGGGCGTCTTCAATCCTGCGTCCGTGTCGGCGCTCCTCAGCACGGGCGCGAGCCTGATCGGCGGGATGGGCGCGTGGGTCCTCGGGTACGCGCCTGACTGGGACGACGTGAAGCCGCTCGCCTGGGTCGGCTTCACGGGCGCCCTCACCGCCGCGTGCAGCTTCACCGCCACGCTGGACGTGCCTGCCGCCGCCTACGTCTGGACGAGCCGCGTGCAGGTGCTCGCGATCGCGCTCCACCTTGCCGCCTGGTACGCGTACTTCCGGCACTGGGGGGCGCGCCGCTCGTCGGCGGGACGCTGGGCGCTGCTCGCGCCGCTCGTCGCGGCGGGTGCCCTCGCGCTCGTTCCGGGATTCGTCCGAGGCGACGCGGTGACGCTCCGGCCCGTTCCCTGGCTCGGGCTCGTCTACCACGACCCGGTGGTCACCGCGCCCGGCTACGCGGTGTACGCCGTGCTCGCCCTCTACGGCCTCGCCGGGATCGCCGCGCTCGTCTCGCTCGGGCGTCGCCGCCTCCCTTTCCCCCGCACCCACCTCGCGGTCGCCGCGGCGCTCCTCGGGATGGGAGTCCACGATGTCGTCGTCGTCCTCCTCGCCGCGCCGACGCCCTCCCTGCTCGACTTCGCCCTCTACGGCCCCGCCGTGGTCATCGCGGCGTTCACGCTCCGGCGCGTCGTCCAGACCGCGACCGATCTCCGCCGGCTCCGGACCGGGCTCGAGGTGGCGGTGGTCGAGCAGACCGCCGCGCTCAAGCGGAGCCAGGCTGCCCTCGCGGCAGCGGAACGTGTCGCGGCGCTCGGCCAGCTCTCGGCGGGGTTCGCGCACGAGGTGACCGAGCCCGCGACGGTCGTGTCGGCGTGCCTCGACGCGCTCGCGCGCGAGCTTCCGGACGATCAGCGCGGCCACGCGTCGGCGACCCTGCAGAACGCCCGGGCCGCCCTCGGACGGATCACCGCGCTCGCGCGCCAGCTCCTCCTCGCCGGGCGGGAGGCCGGCTCCCCTCCGCAGCGCCTCATCGAGGTTCGGGTCGGACGCGCGGTCGACGCGGCGCTCGCGGCGGGGCGGGCGTGCAGCCCCGCGAACGTCGCGCTCGAGGGGGCGGTGCCGCCGGGGCTGACCGTGCTCGGCGACGAGGAGGGACTCGTGCAGGTCCTCTCGAGCCTCGTGCTGAACGCGATCCAGGCGATCCCGCCGGGGCGGCCCGCCACGGTGCATGTCCGAGCGCAAGCGGCGGCCGAGCGCGTCCGGATCGTCGTCGAAGGCGACGGCGCAGGGATGTCGGAGGCGGCGCTGCTCCACGCCTTCGAGCCGTTCTACGGCGCGAAAGGAGCGGGGAGCGGAATGGGACTCGGCCTCGCGGTCTCCCGCCGCCTCGTCGAGGCGATGCACGGCACGGTCCGGTTCGAGAGCGCGCTGGGCGGCGGAACGAAGGCGTTCGTCGAGCTCGCGCGCGGCGCGCCAGACGCGTCCGAGGCCGACCTGCCGGCGGCTCTCCTGGCGGCGCCCCGCCGCGCACGCGTCCTCATCGTGGAGGACGACGTCCAGACGCTGCGCGCGGTCGTGAAGCTCGTATCGGCGGAGCACGAGGTGAACGCGTCGAAGGGCGTGACGGAGGCGCTCGCGGAGCTCGCCGAGCGGTCGTTCGACCTCGTGCTGTGCGAAGTGACCTTATCGACCGGCGGGGCAGAGCGATTCTGGGAGGAGCTGCTCCTGCGCGCGCCGGAGATGCAGGGGCGCGTGGTGTTCATGAAGGGCGGCGAGGCGACCCCGGCCGCCCGCGCGTTCCTCGCGAGGCAACCGCAGCCCGTGCTCGAGAAGCCGTTCGGCCTCGCCGACGTTCAGGACGTGATGGAGCGGCTCGGGATCACCCCGGCGAGCGAGCCGCCGCAGCCGGCCAGGCGGCCCCCGGCGGCCGAGAACACGATCGCCAGGGTCCGCCGGACCTGAGCGCGCCGCGGGCCCGAGCTGGCCGCGAGCACCCCTCGTCGAGGTGGCGGGTCGGCCTCAGCATTATGGAAGGGCGGCCGAGCGCCTTCGACACTCGGAGGTTGCGATGCAGGGGCAGGCTTCGCCGAAATATGCGGTCGCGGAGACGCTCCACGAATGGGGTGGCACCGCGCTGTACCGGGCCGTCTCGAGCGCGGATCGCCGCCCGGTCATCCTGAAGGTGCTCGATCCGCGGCGGTGCGGCCGCGCGGCCCTCGATCGGCAGCGGCGTGAGTACGAGGTCGGGAGAGCGCTCGACCTCGCCACGGTCGCGAGACCACTCGCCCTCGAGATGCACCAGGGCATGTCCGCGCTCGTGCTCGAGGACTCGGGCGGACAGCCGCTCGACCTCGTGGCGGGGTGGCCCATGGCGATCGACATGTTCCTCGCGATCGCGGTCCGCGTCGCCGCTGCGGTCGAGGATCTCCACCGGCACGGCGTCGTCCACCGGGACCTGAAGCCCGAGAACATCCTCGTCCACCCCACGACGCTGGACGTGAAGCTCGCCGACTTCGGGCTCGCGACGCGCCTTCCGCGCGAGCTCAAGCCCCCGCGGCCCCCCGAGCTCATCGAGGGCTCGCTGCCGTACATGTCGCCCGAGCAGACCGGGCGCATCAACCGCGCGATCGACAGCCGGACCGACCTGTATTCCCTCGGCGTCACCTTCTACCAGCTGCTCACGGGGCGGCTGCCGTTCGAGGCGCGCGATCCCCTCGAGTGGGTCCACTGCCACGTGGCGCGCGCGCCCGCCCCGCCCTCGGACCTCGTCCCCGCGATCCCCGAGGCGATCACGCGCATCGTCATGACGGCACAGAGCCACCTCCGCCTCGCGGCCGCGCTCCTGCCCGAGGAGCCCTGGACCGAGTGCTACGAGGAGGCGTTGGCGATCCACCTCGCCCTCGCCGAGTGCGAGTACCTCGTCGGCGACTTTCGCCGAGCCGACGAGATCCTCGACCACCTCCTCGCAAACGCCGCGTCCGAGATCGACCGCGCGCGAGTCGTCCTGCTGCGGATCGGGCTCTACCAGGGCACCGGCCGGTTCGAGGACGCGTGGCGGACGGGGCTCGCGGCGCTTCGACGGTTCGGCGTGTCGTTCCCTGAGACGATCCCGGAGATCGCGGCCGCGTACGAGTCCGAGACGGAGCAGGTCCGCGAAAACCTCGGCGGCCGACGGCCCGCCGACCTCGTGGACGCGCCGGAGATGACTGCACCCGACGTCAGGACGATCGTCCGGCTCCTCGTGGACACCTGGGTTCCCGGGTACAACGCCCGGCCGGAGGCTCACCGGCTGGTCATCACGCGGGCGGTGAATCTGTGCCTCCGCCACGGCACGACGCAGGAGTCGAGCGTCGTCTACGCCGGGTACGCGATGCTGCTCATCGCGATCCCGGGGGAGATGCGGCTCGCGTCCGAGTTCGCGGAGGCAGCGCTGCGCCTCGCCGAGCGGTCCGACATGCGCTCGCGGGCCTCCGTCACGAGCCTCTGTCGGGTGCTCGATCCCTGGTGGAAACCGCTCGGCAGCGCGCTTCGCCCGATGGACGATGCATTCCGAGCCCAGCAGGAGATCGGCGATCTGGCGCGGGCGGGCGTCGCGGCGGTGCTCTCGGCCTGGGCCGTCGTGGTCGAGAGCGGCGCGCCGCTCGACGAGGTGCTGAAGGACTGCGAGCGCTACCTCGCCTTCGCCGAGGAGAGCCGCAACGACACCATCCGCGACGTGCTCCGGCTCATCCGCCAGCTCGTCCCCGCGCTGAAGGGGACGACGCGGAACCCCGCGAGCTTCGACGACGACGGCTTCAGCGAGGCTGCCTGCCGCGCCGGCTTCGAGCGGGCTCGCTTCGGCGCCGGCATGACCATCCACCGCGTCCTGAAGCAGATCGCCGCCTTCCTCTCCGGCCGCTACGAGCAGGCGTACCGGGCCGCGGTCGAGGAAGCATCCGCACCCGCCCCCGTGTCGGCGTTCCTCTACGACGCCACGCACCACTTCTTCCGCGGGCTGGCCGCGGCCGCGCTCCACGGACGCGTCAGCGCCCCGGAGCAGGAGGCCCTCGGGCGCGTCATCGCGGAGGAGCTGGAACGGCACCGGCGCTGGGCCGAAAGCTGCCCGGAGAACTTTCTGGCCCGCCACGCTCTGCTCTGCGCGGCGGCGGCCCGGATCGAGGGCCGGGAGCTCGAGGCGGAGGCGCGCTACGAGCAGGCGATCCGGTCTGCTCGCGAGAACGGCTTCGTCCAGACCGAGGCGCTCGCGAACGAGCTCGCGTCGAGGTTCCACCGGGAACGCGGCCTCGACTTCGTCGCGGACGCGTACCTCGGCGAGGCGCGCGCCTGCTACGCCCGCTGGGGCGCCGCCGGGAAGGTGAAGCAGCTCGACGAGGAATACCCGCGGCTGCGGGAGCCGCGACCCGTGGCGCCCACCGCGACGTTCGCCGCGCGCGCCGAGCAGCTCGACCTGCTCTCCGTCGCAAAGGGCGTGCAGACGATCTCGGGCGAGATCGTCCGCGACAAGCTCGTGTGCACGCTCCTCGAGACCGTGGTCGAGCAGGGCGGAGCACAGCGAGGCTGCCTGCTCCTCGCGCACGAGGGCAGCCTGTCCGTCGAGGCGGAGGCGATCGTCGCCGATAGCGGCGTCGAGGCGACGGTGCTGCAGTCGATCCCGGTGGGAGCGGCCTCGACGCTCGTGCCCGCCTCGCTCGTCGACTACGTGCATCGGACGGGGGAGCGCGTGATCCTCGACGCCACGGCCGGGGCCGGCAGGTTCTCCGCGGACGACTACCTGGCGCAGAGGAGGCCGCGGTCGGTCCTCGGCCTGCCCGTCGTCCAGCAGCGGGCCGTGGTCGGGGTCCTGTACCTCGAGAACGACCTCGTGAGCGGCGCGTTCACGCCCGAGCGCCTCATCGCGCTCGAGCTGCTCGCCACGCAGGCGGCGATCTCGGTCGAGAACGCCGCGCTCCTCGCGAAGGAGCAGGCAGCCCGCGAGGCCGCCGAGGAGGCGAAGCGTCGCGCCGCGTTCCTCGCGGAGGCCGGCGCGCTCCTGTCCGAGTCCCTCGACCTCGACGAGACGCTCGGGCGCGTCGCGCGGCTCTGCGTGCAATCCCTCGCGCAGTGGTGCGTCATCGATCTTCTGAGCGGATGGGAGATCCGGCGCATCGGCGGGGCGCACGCGGATCCTGCGAAGGAGCCGCTCCTCCGCGCGCTCCAGCGCCGCCACCCGCCGCGCTGGGACTCGGCGCACCCGTCCGCCGCGGTCCTCCGCACCGGTGAGCCGGTCCTTTCCCCGGAGCTGACGGACGACGATCTCCGGCGCTCGACGGACGACGACGAGCACGCACGTCTCGTGCGAGAGCTCGGGACCCGGACGATGCTGGCGGTGCCCCTCGTCGCGCGCGGCTCGACCCTCGGGGCGATCACCCTGTGCTCGGCCGCTCCGGGGCGCCGCTACGGGCGCGCGGACCTCGACCTCGCACGGGAGCTCGCGCGCCGTGCCGCGACCGCGGTGGACAACGCGCGCCTGTACCGGGAGGCACGCGACGCCATCCGGCTGCGGGACGAATTCCTCTCGGTGGCCTCCCACGAGCTCTACACGCCCATCACGTCCCTCATGCTGTCGCTCGAGGCGATGCGCCCCTCGCGCGGGGCCGCGAGGGTGCTCGACTCCGTCGCCATGAACCGGCTCCTCGAGCTCGTCTCGCGGCAGGGGCGGCGGCTCATCCGGCTCGTGGGAGATCTCCTCGACGTGTCGCGGATCGAGACGGGGCGGCTCGCGCTCGAGACCACGGAGGTGGAGCTCGGGTCGCTCGTCCGCGACGTGGTCGAGCGGCTCGAGCCGGACCTGGCGCGAGTGGGTTGTTCCGTCGCGGTCCGCGCGAGCGCCCCCGTCACGGGGGAGTGGGATGGCTCCCGCCTCGACCAGGTCGTGACGAACCTCCTCTCGAACGCGCTGAAGTTCGCGCCGGGCAAGCCGATCGAGATCGCGGTCGCCGCCGAGCACGGCGTCGCACGCCTGGAGGTGAGCGACCGTGGAATCGGCATCGCGGCGGCGCGCCAGGGTCGCATCTTCGACCGGTTCGAGCGCGCCGCACCGCCGGAGAACTACGGCGGGCTCGGGCTCGGCCTCTACATCAGCCGGTGGATCGTCGAGGCCCACGGCGGCTCGATCCGGGTCGAGAGCGCGCCGGACGCCGGCGCCAGATTCACGGTCGAGCTGCCGCGCGCCGGCCCGCCCGACGTCGCACCGCGGCGCCAACGGCGGTCGAGCTGATGGGCGAGGGTCCGGAACGGTGCGTGCTCGTCGTCGACGACGACCGCGACATCTGCGAGGCGATGCAGACCGTCCTCGAGCTCGAGGGGTACGCCGTCGTCACCGCCGCAGACGGGGCGGAGGCCCTCGCGTGGCTGCGGGCCGGCGTGCGTCCCTGCATGATCGTCCTCGACCTGATGATGCCGAAGATGAACGGGGTCCAGTTCCGGGAGGCGCAGCAGCAGGACCCCGCGATCCGTGCCATCCCGGTGGTCGTGCTCTCCGGCGACGGCAGGGTCCCGACCAAGGCGGCGAACCTGGGCGTCGAGGGGCTGCGCAAACCCGTCGAGCTCGAAGTCCTGCTCGAAGCGGTCCGGCGATCGTGCATGCTCGGGGGGGCATCCGCGCCGGGCCCGACGCCCGATCAGCTCGCCTGAGAGCTGCCGGTGCGGCTGTCCGCTCGAGACGACCGCGTGCGGCGACGTCTGCGCCGACCTGCAGACGAGCGAGGCCCACTGCGGTGGCTGCGGCACGGCTTGCCCGGAGGGCGCGGCGTGCACCGGCGGCGCGTGCCTCGCGATCTGCACTCCCCCCGAGGTCGCGTGCGGCCTCGTGTGCAGGGACCTCGCGACGGCGGTGGCCGCGTGCGGGCGCTGCGGCCGCACCTGCGCCGCGGCCGCGGGCTGCGCCGGTGGAGCGTGCACCGCGAGCGCCTGCACCGGGTTCCTCGATCTGCCGGGCGCACCGCTCCACGCGCGGAGCTTCACCGTGCTCGTCGCCCGCGATCTGGACGGTGATCTCCTCCCAGATCTCGTGGGCGCGTGGAACGACACGGTCACCGTCGAGCGCTCGCTCGGGGGCGGTCGGTTCGCGGTCGCACAGACGATCGTGATCCCGGGCGCGTACGTCGGCGCGCTCGTGCTCGCGCGCCTCGACGGAGACGCCCACCTCGACCTCGCCGTGGCGGATCGCTGGGGCTGGGTCCACGTCGCCAAGGGGAACGGGGACGGGACGTTCGGCCCCGTCACGTCCGTCCCCGTCGGGGTCGGCGCGGACGGGATCGCGGCGGCGGACCTCGACGGCGACGGCGATCTCGATCTCGCGGTGTCCGCCGAGGGCATGTTCACGCAGGGGAGCGCGGCGGTCCTGTGGAACGACGGCGCCGGGGTCTTCTCGACGCAGCTCTCGCTCACGTCCACCGGGCGACCCTCCGACGTGGCGGCGGGCGACGTGAACGGCGACGGGCGAGCCGACCTCGTCACGCGCGACGCCCCGGTCATCGGGGACGAGGGCGGCGCGGTACGGGTGCGCCTCGGCAGCGGCGACGGGACGTTCGGCGCGCCCGCGACCCTCGCCGGGGCCGCGACGGCGCTCGCCGTGGTGGATCTCGACGGAGACGGCGTGGCCGACGTGCTGGTCGGAGACCGGAACAGCCTCTCGGTGAAGGTGTTCTTCGGCGCGGGCGACGGGACCTTTGCGGAGCCGGCCGCGAGCGCGATCGTAGCGATCGGGAACGTCGTGACCGGGATCGCGGCAGGCGATCTCGACGGCGACGGGGTCGGCGACCTCGTCGTCACCGCCGGCCAGACGTTCGACCGGCCAGCGTCGTTTGCTGCGCGCGTGCCAGGGCTCGGGGGCGGCGCGCTCGGCCTCCCCGTTCGCTTCCTCGAGGGGGTCGGGCCGGTGGGGCCGGTGCTCGTCGATCTCGACGGCGACCATCGCCCGGAGCTCCTCGTCACCCCGGAAGGGAGCGCGCAGCTGACGCTGCTCCGGAACGTGGGTGACGGCTCGTTCGGCCCTCCGGACGAGGAGCCGATCTTCGGGGAAACCCGGACGCTCGCCGCGGCGGACGTGGACCGAGACGGCCGGGCGGACGTGCTCGTCAGCGGGCCCGGCGTGCAGGGGGTCCGCCTGCTGCGGACCGGCTGCCGCCCGTGATGCCGCTCAGATGGAGATGACCTTCGTGGCGGCGGTCATGCGCTGCACGATCTCGCGCATGTTGCTCACCTGGCCCACCGCGATCTTGTCGGTGAGCGCGAAGAACTCGAGGCAGGTGATGCACGCGAGCAGGTCGACGCCGTCGGCGTCGAGAGCCCGGAGCGACTCGAGGTGCGGCGCGCCGGGCGCGAGCAGCTTCACGGCCGCGTTGTAGAACACGATCGCGCCGGGCTTCGCGCCGGTCGAGCTCAGCGTCCGGAGGAAGCTCCCCATGAGCTTCGCGCCGATCGCGTCGTCTCCGCGCCCCATCCCCTCCGCCTGAAGGACGATCATCGTCCCGTCCCCTAGTACTACTCGGTCACTTCGTACGCCTGCTGCGAGCGCCGATGCTCTCGCTGCGGCGGGCGGGCTCCTCACTGCGCTGCTCGACGTACCTATCGGTACGCCTCCGCTGCTCGTTCGTCGCGCGCCCGCCTCGCTTCTGCTCCTCACGGCGGGAGCGTATCACTCGCCGGGAAGCTCGACCCCGGCGCCGAGGCGACAGCGCCAGCCCGACCGACCGTCCCGACGTCGTGACTCAGGGCGCGGTCCGCGCGAGCCGCTCGATGGCGGTCCGGGTCTCCGCCACGAGATCCTGCACCAGCTTGCCTGCGGGGCGCTCGGTCGCGAGCGCCACAGCCTGTCCGGCCCAGAGCGATAGGAACTCCGACCGACCCGCGCGCGCGGCCGCGGCGCGGAGCTCGCCGGTGAGCGCGTTCTGCTCCGGGTAGGGCAGGATCGGCGCGCCGGCGGCCTCGTCGCTGAACCGGTTCGCGATGGCGCGCGCGAGCCGCCCCGAGAAGGCGCGGGTGAGGACGGTCGGGTCCCCGCCGCCGCGCGCGGCGAGCACCGCCGCCTTGTATGCGGGGCTGGCGCCGCTCTCGGGGCACGCGAGGAACGCGGTGCCGAGCTGGACGCCGCTCGCGCCGAGCGCGAGCGCGGCCGCGATGCCGCGCCCGTCCATGATCGCGCCCGCCGCCACGACCGGCACCTGCACCGCGTCCGCCACGCGCGGGAGGAGCGCCATCATCCCGACGAGCGCCTTCTCGGGAGAGGACGTGAACGTCGCGCGGTGTCCCGCCGCCTCGCTGCTCTGGATGACGACGGCCTGCGCGCCGGCGGCGGCGAGAGCGCCGGCTCTCCCGCGAGGCCCAGCTCCGCGCGGAACGGCGCGACGAAGGCGCGTGCCCGTGCGATCGCCTCGGGGCGAGGCGGGGCCGGAGGAGCGCCGGCGTGCGCGAACAGGTTCACGAGGAAGGGGCGCGAGGTCAGGGCGCGCACCTTGCGGATCTCCGCGCGCAGCGCGTCGGGCGCGAGGTACCCCCCGCCGAGCGACCCGAGCGCGCCCGCCTCCGACACGGCCGCGGCGAGCTCGGGCGTGCCGGGCCCGCCGGCGAGCGGGGCGAGGATGATGGGATGCTCGATCCGGCACAGCTCTCGAAGCGCCCGAGGCCACATGGCGGAACCTCCAGGAGGACGTGGCACGGCCGATAGCTGAGCAGCTCCGAGCCCGCAAGATCCGGCCACGGGCCGACCCGTATAGGGGGGCGCCGCGGGCGCGGCAGCTTGACGCGGGTGGGCGGTTGCTTTATCAACCATTGATGGTCAAAGGGTATCCGCCGGACGAGGAGCCGCTCGGGCTTCTCGTCGCGGCCATCCGCAGGAGCGTCCGCCAGCTCCTCATGAGCCGCATCGGCGCGCGCGGTCTCTCGATGCAGCAGTTCTGGCTCCTCGTCGGCATCGCCGAGCACCCCTGCCACTCGCAGGCGGAGCTCGCGGCCCGATTCCGCGTGGACGAGGCCACCGCCTGCCGCGTCATCCGGACGCTCTGCGCCCGCCGCTGGATCCGGACGAGCCGGGACGAGCGCGATCGGCGCCGGGTGCAGCTCGCCCTGACGGCGGAGGGCCTGCGGCTCGCGCAGACCCTGCTCCCCGTCGCTCGCGAGGTACGCTCGGCCGTGGAATCCGCGCTCGCCCCCGAGGAGCGCGCGGCGATTCGCGCCGGCCTCGTGAAGGTCCTCGGGGCGCTCGAGCGGCTCTCGGTCGTGAAGCCGGCGCCGAGGGCCCGACGTACGAGCCGCGCACGGCGCACTCCCGAGCGGGCGCTTCCATGAGATCCCCAACCACGAATCGGCACCCGACGAGGTTCCCCGTGAAGAAGACCCTTCCGACCGCGCTCGCCGCTGCCTTGCTCCTCCTCGCGGGCTGTAGCAAGGGCGCCCCGCCGTCGCGCACGCGGCCGCCCCCCGCCGTGACCACCGCGCCGGTGAAGATCAGGGACGTTCCGGTGGAGGTACGCTCGCCGGTGGATCTGCGTCCGCTCGTGCAGGCCGACGTCGGCGCGAAGACGCTCGGGTACCTCGACGCCGTGATGGTGGACCGCGGCGACCGCGTGCGCCGCGGACAGCTCCTCGCGGTGGTCCGGCCCTCGGATCTCCCGGACCAGCTCAGCGCGGCGCGCGGCACGCTCGCCCAGGCGCAGGCGTCCGCGGCGCTCGCGCGGGCGAACAAGGAGCGCGCCGACCGGCTCGCGCCCACCGGGTTCGTCTCCCAGCAGGAGCTGCAGCAGGCCGAGGCGAACCTCGCCGCCTCGGAGGCGAGCCTCACCGCCACGCGCGCGAACGTGGACGCCCTGGCGACCCGCCTGGGCGAGATGCGGATCGAGTCGCCGCTCGACGGCGTCGTCTCCGCCCGGCGGCTCGACCCCGGCGCCCTCGTCGGCCCGACGGCCGGCTCCGGCACGATCCTCACCGTCCAGAAGCTCGACGTGCTGCGCGTCTTCGTCCCGGTGAACGAGCGCGACGTGACCCGGCTCCGCGTCGGCCAGGAGGCTCGCCTCGAGCTCGACGCGATCGATTCCCGCTCCATCGCCGGGCGCGTCGTGCGGATCTCCCCGTCATTCGACCCGGTGGCGCGCACCCTCGACGCCGAGGTCCAGGTGGCGAACCCGGGCGGCCAGCTCCGGCCCGGAATGTACGGCCGCGCCGCCATCGTGACCGACGTCCATCGCGACGCGGTGGTGGTGCCGGCCTCGGCGATCCAGATCTCGAACGGCAGGAGCTACGTGTTCGTCCTGAAAGGCGAGAAGGTCGCCCGCACCGTCATCCAGACGGGCGTGGACGGGGGCGAGTGGCTCGAGGTCGTCTCCGGCCTCGCGCGCGGAGACGAGATCGTCACCGCCGGCATGGACGTCCTCTCGGACGGCGCGACGGTGCGCGCCCAGCGCAACGTGGACCCGTTCTCCGGCGCGCCCCTCGCCGCCACCTCCAAGGACTAGGACACCCGCACCATGTGGCTCACGCGCCTCGCGCTCCGCAACCCGGTCTTCATCCTGATGATGTCGCTCATGGTGCTCGCCCTCGGGTGGGTGTCCCTGACGCGGCTGTCGGTCGACCTGTTCCCCCAGATCGACATCCCGATCATCCAGGTCGCGACCTTCTACACGGGGGCGGGGCCCGTCGACATCGAGAAGTCGATCACCATGCCGATCGAGCGCGCCGTCTCGGCCTCTCCCGGCGTGGACCGCGTCGAGAGCACCTCGAAGCAGGGCGTGTCCGTCGTGAGGGTGTGGTTCCAGTTCGGCACGAACCTCGACAACGCGCAGTTCGAGGTGTCGCAGCGCGTGGCGCAGATCCTGAACACGCTCCCGCCCGGAATCCAGCAGCCGTTCGTGATCAAGTTCGACGTGACGAACATCCCGGTCGTCCAGATCGCGATGAGCGCCGAGGGGCTCGACGAGAAGCAGCTCTACGATCTCGGCTACAACATCATCGAGCCTCAGCTCGAGCGCATCCCAGGCGTGGCGAGCGCGAGCGTCGGCGGCGGCAGGATCCGCGAGATCGAGGTGATGGTCCACCGCGACGCGCTCCGCGCGCGCGGACTGGGCGTGCTCGACGTGGTGAACGCGGTCCGCGGCTCGAACCTGCTCTTCCCTTCCGGGAACCTCCGCACCGCGAGCACCGACTACAACGTCTTCTCGAACACCTCCTTCGGCGAGGCGCGGCCGGTGCGGGACGTGATCGTCCGCGCCGCCGACGCGACCTCGGCCTCCCCGGTCCGGATCTCCGACGTGGCGCGGGTGGAGGACGCCACCGCCGACCAGACCGAGATCGTCCGCATCAACGGCGAGCGGGGCGTGTTCTTCCGCGTCCTCAAGCAGCCGGGGGCGAACACGGTGAAGGTGGTGGACTCGCTCCAGAAGGCGATCGGGACGCTGCGTGGCGTCCCTCCCAACGTGAAGCTCGCCATCTCCTTCGATCAGTCGAAGTACATCCGCGCCGCCATCGCGTCGCTGGAGCACGAGGCGGTCACCGGCGGCCTCCTCGCCGTCGCCGTGATCCTGGTCTTCCTCGTGTCCTTCTCCGCGACCGGGATCATCGCGATCGCGATCCCGCTCTCGATCGTCGCCACTTTCGTGCTGCTCTTCTTCACCGGGCAGACCCTGAACGTCTTCACGCTGGGCGGCCTCGCCCTCGGCGTGGGGCGGCTCGTCGACGACTCCATCGTGGAGCTCGAGAACATCCACCGCCACCTCGCGCTCGGGCAGGACCGGCGCTCCGCGGTGCTGAACGCGGCGCAGGAGGTGGCGATGCCGATCTTCGTCTCCACCGTCACGACCATCGTGGTGTTCTTCCCGGTCGTGTTCCTCGCGGGCGTGGCCCGAAACCTCTTCATGCCGCTCGCCCTCACCATCGCGTTCGCGCTCATCATGAGCTTCTTCGTCTCGCGCACGGTTACGCCCATCCTCTGCCTCAAGTACCTGAAGGCGGTGCCCGCGGGGCAGGGGCACCCCTTCGCGGCCTGGGTGACGCGCCACTTCGACGCGCTCGACGAGGCCTACGCGCGGGCGCTCCGCTGGGTGCTCGTCCGCCGCTGGAAGGTCATCCTCGGGATCCTGCTCGCCTTCGTTGGCTCGCTCGCCCTGAAGAGCCGGATCGGGTCCGAGTTCTTCCCGGAGAGCGACGAGAGCCAGTTCCAGATCAACTACAAGACGCCGATCGGGACGCGCGTCGAGCGGACCGAAAAGGTGACCGCTCGCCTCGAGGAGACGGTGCTGCGCACCCTCAAGGGCGATCGGGCCGACGACGGCTCGCCGGCGGTCACCACCATGATCTCCGACACCGGCCTGCCGCTCGGGCGGAGCGCCCTCTTCACGAACAACTCCGGGCCGCACTCCGGCAACCTGAACGTGAACCTCGTTCCGCATGTCCGCCGCAAGCTCAACGACCAGGCGCTCGCGGACAAGGTGCGCCAGGTGGTCGGCAAGGAGTTCCCGGGGACGCAGGTGTACTTCTTCGTCGGCGGCATCGTGAAGCGCATCCTCAACTTCGGCTCGGCCGCGCCCATCGACGTCGAGGTGGTGGGCTACGATCTCGACGCCGGAGGCGAGTACGCGAAGCGCCTCCAGGAGCGGCTGCACGCCCTCGTCGGCAAGGACGGGAAGCCGCTCCTCACCGACCTGCAGATCTCGCGCGAGGAGAACTACCCGGAGCTCGACGTGGTCGTGGACCGCGAGAAGGCGGGCCGCCTCGGGCTCAGCGAGACGCAGGTCGCGCAGACGGTGCTGACGAGCCTCGCCGGCTCGAACCAGTTCTCGCCCATCCCGTACATCGACGCGAAGACCGGCAACCAGTACTACATCAACGTCCGCCTCGACGACCGCTTCCGCAACGAGGTGCAGGACCTCTCCGACGTGTTCGTGAAGTCGCCGGCGGGTCCGGTGGTGAGCCTCGCGAACATCGCCACGGTGAAGCGCGGCTCGGGGCCGGTGCTCGTCAACCGGAAGTACCTGCAGCGGATCATCGACGTCACCGCCAACGTCGGGCCGGGGAAGGACCTCGGCACGGTGAGCGCGGCGGTGCAGCAGGTGATCTACGACCTGCCGCCGCCCGACGGCTTCACCGCCCAGCTCGGCGGGCAGAGCGCCGCGCAGAAGGAGGCGTTCAGCGGGCTCATCTTCGCCGCCATCCTGGCGATCGCGCTCGTCTACATGATCCTCGCCTCGCAGTTCAAGTCGCTCCTCGACCCGCTCGTCATCATGTTCTCGGTCCCGCTCGGCATCACCGGCGTGTTCGCCATCCTCTTCCTCACCGGGACGACGCTCTCCGTGAACAGCTTCATGGGGATCATCATGATGGTCGGGATCGTGGTCTCGAACGGCGTCTTGCTCGTGGACTTCGCGCGCGTGCTCCAGTCCCGCGGCATGCCGCTGTTCGAGGCGACCGTGCTGGCGGGCAAGACGCGGCTGCGCCCCATCCTCATGACGACGATCGCGACGATCGTGGGGCTCGTTCCCATGGCGCTCGGGATCGGCGAGGGGAGCGAGGCGAACCTCCCCCTCGCCCGCGCCGTGATCGGGGGCCTCGCCGTCTCCACGTTCTTCACGCTGTTCCTCATCCCGGCGCTGTACACCCTCCTCGAGCGCTTCTCGAAGAAGCAGCACCGCGAGGACGACGGCGCCGGCGCGCCGCTCGATCCGGCCCCGACCCACGGGTGAGCCCAATGAGAAGGACGACCCTGATCTCGCTCGCTGCGCTCGTCGCGGCCCCGCTCCTCGCCGCGGCCCAGCAAGCTGGGTCTCCCCTCTCCCCCTCCCGGGGAGAGGGCACGGTGAGGGGGCCTCAGCCAGCCGGTGCCCCCGAAGAACCGGCCCCCGAGGCGATCGAGTTCGACGAGGCGATCCGGCGCGCCGCCGGGCAGTCGCCGACGGCCGTCATCGCGGCCGAGGAGGTGCGCCGCGCCGAGGGGCTCCTCGCCGAGGCGCGCTCGGGAGCGCTCCCGCTCCTCGCCGCCACCGGCACCGCCTCGCGCGTCTCCTGGACCCAGGTGGGCGGCCGGGCCATCGACAGCCAGGACCAGCGGAACGCGAACGTCACGCTCACCGTGCCGCTCGTCGCGCCGGCGCGCTGGTTCCAGTGGTCCCACGCGTCGGATGCGGTCTCGGCGGCGCGCGCGGGGCAGCAGGACGCGCGCCGCGCGGTGACGGTGCTCGCGGCCCGCTCCTACCTCGCCATCCTGGCGCAGAAGCGCGCGGTGGACGTCTCCCGCCGCGCGGTCGCGACCTCGGCGGCGCACTTCGACTTCGCGCGCACGCGGCGGCAGGGCGGGGTGGGGAATGCGCTCGACGAGGCGCGCTCCGAGCAGCAGCTCGCCACCGCGCAGGTGCAGCTCGAGAACGCCCTGAACGGCCTCGCCCGCGCCCAGGAGGCGCTCGGGATCGCCGCCGGCGCCGATCGGCCGCTCGACGCACGGGGCGAGCCCGACCTGAGCTTCGCTGGCGCGTCCGCCGAGGACGCGCTCCGCGAGGCGGAGGCGAACCGCGCCGATCTGCGGGCCGCGCGCGAGCGGGCCCTCGCCGCGCACCGCGTGGCCCGCGACAGCTGGGCGGACTGGCTCCCCACCCTGTCCGCGGTCGGCCAGGCCTTCGTGCAGGATCCCGCCACGCTCGTCACGCCGGACCGCGGCGCCCAGGTGCAGCTCGTCCTCTCCCTGCCGCTCTTCGAGGGTGGGCTGCGCCTCGGCCAGCGGCGCGAGCGCGACGCGCTCAACGCCGAGGCATCGGCCCAGCTCAGCGGGCTCTCCCAGCAGGCGCGCTCCGAGGTGCGCTCCGCCTTCACGACGCAGCGGCACGCGGAGGCGGCGCTCGAGCAGGCGCGCCGCGGGGCGGAGCGGGCGCAGGCCGCGCTCGCCCTCGTCACCGAGGCGTACCGCGCCGGGGCGACGACGAGCCTCGACGTCGTCGACGCGGAGCAGCGGGCGCGAGACGCCGACACCGCGGCGGTGGTGGCGGAGGACGCCGCCCGCCAGGCGCGGCTCGACCTGCTCGCCGCCACCGGCCGCTTTCCGTAGAAGCGAAGCAGCGCGCGGCACCGGCTAGCCGCGCGCGGCGAGCTCCTTCTTCAGCACCTTGCCCATTGCGTTCCGCGGCAGGGCGTCCACGATCCGCACGTCCCTGGGCCGCTTGTGCGGCGCGAGCAGGCGCGCGACGTGGTCGGAGAGCTCCTCCGGCCGCGGGGCCGGCCCGGCGCGCGGTACGACGAACGCCACGATCCGCTCGCCGAGATCCTCGTCCGGCACGCCGACCACGGCCGCCTCGCCGACGGCCGGGTGCTCGAGCAGCGCCGCCTCGACCTCGCCGGCGCCGACCTTGTAGCCGCCGGTCTTGATGAGATCGGTCGCGCGCCGCCCCACGATCCGCACCTCGCCCGCGTCCGTCACCGAGGCGATGTCCCCGGTGTAGAAGAAGCCCTCCTCGTCCATCGCCGCGCGCGTCGCGTCGGCGCGGTCGAGGTAGCCGGGGAAGACGCAGGGCCCCTTCACCGCGATCTCGCCGAGCACGTCCGGCCCCGGCGCGAGCGGGCGGCGCCCGTCGTCGACGAGGCGGAGCGTCACGCCGCCCAGCGGCGGGCCCACCGTGCCCGGCGTGCGCGGCCCGTCGTGTCTCGCGGCGCACACGATGAGGGTCTCGGTGAGGCCGTAGCGCTCCACCGGGCGCTGCCCGAGGAGCCGGAAGAGCCGCTCGTTCTCGCGCACCGGCAGCGCGGCGGAGCCGGAGACGAGGAGCCGCGCGCGGGAGAGACGCGCCGCGTCCGCGGGGGTCGCCTCGCAGTGCTCGGCGATCCGGTGGTACATCGTCGGCACGGCGAAGAGCATCGTCCCGCCCGCCTCCATCGCGGCGCAGATCGCGTCCGGCGCGAAGCGCGGCAGCATGCGGAGCTGGGCGCCGACGCGGAGCGAGCCCAGGACGCCGAGGATGAGCCCGTGGACGTGGAAGAGCGGGAGGGCGTGGACGAGGACGTCCCGCTCCGACCAGCCCCACGCCGCCGCCAGCGCGTCGAGATCGAAGGCGGCGTTGCGGTGGGTGATGACCGCGCCCTTCGGGGGGCCGGTCGTTCCGGAGGTATAGAGGACGAGGAGCGGATCCTCCGGCGCGGGGAACGCCGCGAGCGGCGGCGCCGGCCCGTCGAGCGCGACCGCGGCAGCCTGCGGCGTACGCTCGCGGAACGGAGCGGGATCGGCGGCGAGCACCATGCGGGGGGAAGCATCCCGGAGAACGTGGGCGAGCTCGCCCGCTCCGACGGCGGGGTTGAGCGGGACGGTCGCGGCTCCGAGCAAGGCGTTCCCGAGTACCGCCGCGACGGTGCCGAGCTCCGGTGTCGCCCACAGCGCGACGCGGTCGCCGGGCCGGACCCCGTCGGCGCGCATTCGCGCGGCATGGGCGCGGGCAGCGCGCTCGAGGTCGCCGTAGGTGGCAAGGTCGCCATCCCCGACGCGCAGCGCCGGCCGGGCGCCTCGCGCGCCGAGCACGAGAAGAGGATGCATCCACAGGAGTCTAACGGCGCTGACGTCCCGAACGGGAGAGGCCGCCGGGCAGGGGGCCCCCCGTGGGCCGCTCTCTCGAAGGGTCGCGCCACGGCACGGCGCGCGCGCTAGCGTTCGTCGCTCGTAATCCATAATTACGGAGCATCCCCTTCACGCGGAGTGCCCTCCACGCCTCGGGAGAAGCCATGAGCCGTTCCTTCGCACGTTTCCTCGCGACCGTGACTGCGGCCGCCGCAACGCTCGCCCTCTCGCTGCCGGCCCGCGCCGCGGGCGACAAGGTCCTCATCGGGGCGACGCTTCCCCTCACCGGCGCCGAGGCCCGCGTCGGCGGCTTCTTCAAGGAGGGCTACGACCTCGCCTTCGAGGAGGTGAACAAGAAGGGAGGGCTCGAGGTCGGCGGGAAGAAGCTGCCGGTGCAGCTCATCCTCCAGGACGACACGAGCACCCAGGCGACCGCGGTGAGCCTCGCCGATCGCCTCGTGAACAGCGACAAGGTCGACTTCCTGCTCGGCACGTACGCGAGCCACCTCGTGGAGGCGCAGAGCACCGTCGCCGAGGAGAACCGCGTGCCCTACGTGAACGGCGGCGGAGGGGCGACGAAGATCTACAAGCGCGGGTTCAAGTACCTCTTCGGCCTCATCTCGCCGGTCGAGCTGCTCGGCACGACGCTGATGCAGTGGATCGACGAGCAGCAGAAGGGGGGCAAGATCCCGCGCCCCGCGAAGATCGCCCTCGTCTGGGAGAACACCGCCCACGGGAAGGACTTCCGCAAGGGAGTCTCCGACTTCGCCCAGAAGAGCGGCGGCGGGTACCAGGTGCTCGTGGACGAGTCGTTCGAGCTGAATGGGAAGGACTTCGGCGCGCTCCTCGGGAAGGTGAAGGCGGCGAGCGTCGATCTGTTCCTCGTCGACGCCCATCTGCCCGACTACATCACCATGCACCGGCAATACGTGGCGGCCGGGATGTGCCACAAGGTCGTGACGTACGGCGCGCGCGGCGCCGAGAAGGACGCGATCCAGGCGCTCGGCAAGGAGAACACCGCCTACGTCCTCTCCGGCGTGTGGTGGAGCCCGCAGCTCGCCGCGAAGCCCGGACCCTCGAGGGACTTCGTCGCCGCGTTCAAGGCCAAGTACGGGAACCGCGAGCCCGAGTGGTTCCAGGCGCTCGGGTACGAGAGCGCGCGCGTGCTGTTCGCCGCGATCCAGCAGGCGGGCAAGATCGATCGGGAGGCGGTGCGGGCGAAGCTCGCGGCGATGAAGACGCCCTCGCTCCTCCCCGGCGGCACCGCGGAGTTCAAGGCGGAAGTCGGGCAGCAGGTGCAGAACTCGTTCGTCGTCCAGCAGAACCAGCCCGACGGGACCTCGCCCATCATCTTCCCGAAGGACGTCGCGACCGGCACCGGCATCGGCGCGAACCCGCGCTGCGCCAGGTAACGGCAGCCGTGGCGCGCTTCATCGACCTCGCGCTCTCCGCGGTGCTCCTGGCCGGGCTGTACGCCACCATGGCGTACGGCCTCGGCCTCATCTACGGCGTCCTGCGCGTCGTGAACCTCGCCCACGGCGGCGTCATCATGGCGGGCGCCTACCTCGGCTGGGTGCTGCACGGCTGGCTCGGACTCGATCCGTACCTCGCGATCCCGCTCGTCGTCGCGGCGAGCTTTCTCCTCGGCGTCGTCATGTACCGGCTCCTCGTGCGCCACCTGCCGCGCGGCGCCGCGGGAGGACCGGCCTCGCTCCTGCTCCTGTTCGGCGTCTGGCTCGTCCTCAGGAACGTCGCCTACGTCCTCTTCACGGGGAACGACCAGGTGATCCGCACCTCCTATTCGACGCGCGCCCTTCCGTTCCTCGGCACGTGGGTGTCGGTGAACCGGCTCGCGGTGCTCGCCATCGCGGTCGTCACCCCCGCGGCGCTGCACCTCCTCCTGCGGCGCACCTACCTCGGGCGCGCCATCCGGGCGGTCGCACAGAACGCCGAGAGCTGCACCCTCGTCGGCATCGACGTGGACCGCGTCTACACCATCACGTTCGGGCTCGGCACCGCGCTCGCCGGCCTCGCCGGCCTCCTCTCCGCCACCCTCTTCGCCTTCAACCCCGGGTTCGGCTCGAGCGAGCTCCTCAAGTCCTTCGTGGTGGTGGTGCTGGGCGGCCTCGGCAGCGTCTTGGGCACGGGCCTCGCCGCGCTCATCCTCGCCGTCGTCGAGGTGTACGCGATCTACTGGCTCCCCTCCTACCTCACCGCGGCGGTCGGCTTCGTCATGCTGGTGCTCGTCCTCGTGTTCCGTCCTGGCGGCCTCTTCGGCCAGCGGGTGCTCGGGTGAAGGTCCGCTTCCCCGCGCTCATCCCCGCGCCGTTCGCCGCGGCGTTCGCGGCCGCGATCGTCGCGCTCGCCGTCCTGCCGCTCGCGATCGACCTCCCGCCCTACGAGCGGAACCTCTTCACCGTCACCTTCCTCATGGTGTCCGGGGCGCTCGCCTGGAACTGGCTCGGCGGCTACCTCGGCCAGGTGAGCTTCGGCCATGCGGCGATGTTCGGCGTCGGCGGGTTCGTCGCGGCCCGTCTCATGCTCCAGGCGAATCCGACCCCGGCGCCGATCACGTGGCTCCTCGGCGGGATCGCGGCCGGCGTCTACTCCCTCGGCGCGCACCCGATGCTGCGCCTCCGTGGGCCGTACTTCTCGATCGCGACCATCGGGATCGGCGAGGCGTCGCGCCTCTTCTTCACGTACTGGGAGGGGTTCACCGGAGGCTCCTCCGGGCTCTCGCTGCCCATCGAGCCCGGCGGCAAGGCCCGCCTGTATTTCTGGGCGCTCGGCCTCATGGCGCTCGTCGTCGCGCTCTCCTTCGTCGTCCGGCGCTCGATGCTCGGGCTGCAGCTCCTCGCGATCAAGGCGGACGTGGACGCCGCCGCCGACGTGGGCGTGAACGCCACCTTCTACCAGGACGTGATGGTGGTCCTCTCCGGCGCGGTGGTGGGCGTCACCGGTGGAATGTACGCGTCGTTCTTCTCCTTCATCGAGCCCGCCGACATGTTCGGCTTCGACCGCTCGATCGCGTTCGTCCTCATGTCGGTCATCGGCGGGGTCGGGACGATCCTCGGTCCGGTGCTCGGCGCGATCGTGTTCGTCCTCCTCCGCCAGTTCCTCCTCGCCTCGTACCCGCAGCTGTACCTCGGGCTCTACGGGCTTCTCCTCATCTTCATCATCCTCTTCGAGCCGCTCGGCCTCACCGGCCTCGCCCACCGCCTCCTGCGTGCGGTGCGCCGCCGCCATCGCCGCGCCACGCAGGGCTCCCTGGCTCGACTCCCGTGACCGCGATCGCGCCCCCGCTCCTCGCCACGCGCGGTCTCTCGAAGACCTTCGGCGGCCTCCGCGCGCTCGACGGCATCGATCTCGAGCTCCGGCAAGGCGAGATCCTCGGCGTCATCGGCCCGAACGGAGCGGGGAAGACCACCCTCTTCACGCTCATCGCCGGCTCGCTCGTGCCGAGCGGAGGCGAGGTGTTCCTCGTGGACTGGAAGGCGAGCGGCCGCCCCGCCCATCAGGTGGTGCGCGCCGGGATCGTGCGCACCCACCAGATCGTCCGTCCTTTCCCGAACCTCACCGTCGCGGAGAACGTCGCGGTGGGAGCGATCCACGGTTCGTCGCGCGCGAGCGGCTCGCCGCGCGCGCGCGCCGCCGAGATCCTCGAGTTCGTCGGCCTCGCCGAGCGGGCCGGCGATCCGCCCGCGACGCTGACGCTCGCGGGACGGAAGCGGCTCGAGCTCGCGCGCGCCCTCGCCACCACGCCGCGGGTGCTCATGCTCGACGAGGTCATCGCCGGGGTGAACCCCGCCGAGGCGATGAAGCTCGCCACCCTGATCCGCCGCATCCGCGACGAGCGGAAGGTCTCGGTGATCATGATCGAGCACGTGATGCCGGCGGTGATGTCGCTCTCCGACCGCGTCGCGGTCCTCGACCACGGGAAGAAGATCGCGGAGGGGACGCCAGCCGAGGTCGTGGCCGACCCGCTCGTCGTGGAGGCGTACCTCGGCAAGGCGCACGGGCAGGAAGGAGCGACGCCATGACCGTTCGACTCCGGTCGCACTCGACGCGGCAAAGGCCGGGGGCGGGCGAACATGTCTGAGCCGCTCCTCCGCGTGGACGGCATCGACGTCTTCTACGGCGACGTCCAGGTCCTCCACGGCCTCTCCTTCGAGGTGCGCGAGGGAGAGATCGTGACGCTCCTCGGCTCGAACGGTGCCGGGAAGACGACCACCCTCCGCGCCATCTCGGGCATCCGGCCGCCGCGCAAAGGCGACATTCGCTACCGCGGCCGCTCGCTCGTCGGCGTGCCCGCCGCCGCCCGCGCCGAGCTCGGCATCTCGCTCGTGCCGGAGGGGCGGGAGCTCTGGCCGCAGCTCACCGTCCGCGAGAACCTCGACCTCGGCGCCTACTCCCCACGCGTCCGCAAGAACGCCCCGCGGAACCTCGAGAAGGTCTTCGCGACGTTCCCCCGCCTCGCGGAGCGGAGCGGGCAGCTCGCAGGCAGCCTCTCCGGCGGCGAGCAGCAGATGTGCGCCATCGGGCGGGCGCTCATGGGGGAGCCCACGCTGCTCATGCTCGACGAGCCGAGCCTCGGCCTGTCGCCGCTCCTCGTCGAGCAGGTGATGCGCACGATCGCGGAGCTCCACCGCACGGGCATCACCGTTCTCCTCGTCGAGCAGAACCTGCACAAGGCGCTCGAGATCGCGCAGCGCGGGACGGTGATCGAGACCGGGCACGTCCGGCTCGAGGGAACGAGCGGCGAGCTCGCGGCGAACCCCGAGATCCGGGCCGCATATCTCGGGATCTGAGCGCGCGGAGATGACCCGACCGATCGCCCATCGCCCGCTGTACGAGGACGTCGCCGAGCGGGTGCGCCGGCTCATCTATCGCGGCGAGCTCCCGCCCGGAGCGTGGATCGACGAGCGCGCGCTCGTCCTCCGATTCGGGATCAGCCGCACGCCGCTGCGCGAGGCGCTGAAGGTGCTCCACGCGGAGGGGCTCGTGCGACTCACGCCGCGCCGGGGCTCGTTCGTGGCGGCAGAGCTGACGCCCCGCGACCTCGACGAGCTCTTCCCGCTCATGGCGCTGCTCGAGGGGCTGTGCGCGCTCGAGGCGGTGCGCAAGGCCACCCGCGCGGACGTGCGGCGGCTCGAGGGGCTCCACGCGAGGCTCGAGCGGCACGGCGCGGCCGGCGAGGTGGACCGCTACTACGAGCAGAACTACGCGTTCCACGAGGCGGTGCAGGAGGTGGCCGCGAACCCGTGGCTCTCCCGCGCGCTGTCGGAGCTGCGCCGCTTCCTGCGCCTCCTCCGCGGGCGGCAGCTCCGCGTTCCGGGGCGGCTCGAGGCGTCGCTCGAGGAGCACCGGCGCTTCATGGTCGCGCTGCGGAGGCGCGACGGAGAGGAGGCAGAGCGGGCGATGCGCGCGCACCTCATGTCCCAGCGGGCGGCCCTCGCCGTCCAGGACGCGGGCGCGCTCGCGCGGCCCGGGAAGACGAGCGAGCGCGGGCGGGCCCCGCGTGCCCGGCGTGGGAGGAGCGCGTGACGCGGAACTGGGACCACAGGCGGCGGGCCCGGCGCGCCCGTCTCGAGCGGGCGCGCGCCGCCGGCCATGAGCGCTGGGTGGAGGCGGGGCGCGCCACCGCGCTCCTCGAGGCCCTCCTCGAGCCGGGGGACCGCCTCTGCCTCGAGGGGGACAACCAGAAGCAGGCGGACTTCCTCGCCCGCTCCCTGGCGCGCGTCGATCCGGCGCGGATCCACGACCTCCACCTCGTGCTGTCGGTCCTCGCGCTCCCCGAGCACGTCGCGCTGTTCGAGCGCGGCATCGCCCGGCGGCTCGATTTCTCCTTCTCCGGCCCACAGTCGGTGCGGCTCGCCCAGCTCGTGAAGGAGGGGCGGATCGAGATCGGCGCGATCCACACCTACCTCGAGCTCTACGCCCGCTACTTCGTGGACCTCACGCCGCAGGTGGCCCTCGTCGCGGCGCTCTCCGCGGATCGCGAGGGGAACCTCTACACCGGCCCGAACACCGAGGACACGCCTGCCATCGTGGAGGCGACCGCGTTCCGCGACGGGATCGTCGTCGCCCAGGTGAACGAGCGCGTCGAGCGCGTGCCGCGGGTGGACGTGCCGGCGGGATGGGTGGACTTCCTCACCGTGGCGCCGTCCCCGAGCGTCATCGAGCCGCTCTTCACGCGCGACCCGATGCTCGTCGGCGAGGTGCAGATCCTCATGGCGATGATGGTGGTGAAGGGGATCTACGCGGAGTACGGCGTCGAGCGCCTCAACCACGGGATCGGCTTCGACTCGGCCGCCATCGAGCTCATCCTGCCCACCTACGGCGAGGAGCTGGGGCTGCGCGGCAAGATCTGCCGCCACTGGGCGCTCAACCCGCACCCGACGCTCATCCCGGCCGTCGAGTCGGGCTTCGTCGAGTCGGTCCACGCCTTCGGCTCCGAGCTCGGGATGGAGCGCTACGTGGCGGAGCGCCCGGACGTGTTCTTCACGGGCCGCGACGGCAGCCTGCGATCGAACCGGGCGTTCGCGCAGATCGCCGGCCACTATGCCTGCGATCTCTTCATCGGCTCGACGCTCCAGCTCGACCTCGCCGGGAACAGCTCGACCGCGACCGCGAGCCGGATCACCGGGTTCGGCGGAGCGCCCAACATGGGCGCCGACGCGCGCGGGCGCCGCCACGCGAGCGCGGCCTGGCTCCGCGCCGGGCGGGAGGGGCGCGCCGACCCGGGCGCGATGCCGCGCGGGCGGAAGCTCGTCGTGCAGCTCCTCGAGACGTTCCGCGAGCACATGGAGCCCGCCTTCGTCGAGCGGCTGGACGCCTGGGACCTCGCCACGGCGATGGGGATGGAGCTGCCGCCCGTGATGATCTACGGCGACGACGTGACCCACGTGGTGACCGAGGAAGGGATCGCAAACCTGCTCCTCTGCCGCGGCGCCGAGGAGCGCGCCGAGGCGATCCGCGGCGTCGCGGGTTACACCCCGGTCGGCCGGGCGCGCTCGCGGGCCGCCGTCGAGGCGCTGCGCGCCCGCGGCGTCGTGCGGCGTCCGGAGGACCTCGGCATCGACGTGCGCCGGGCGACGCGGGACCTCCTCGCCGCGCGGTCCGTGAAGGACCTCGTCCGCTGGTCGGGAGGGCTCTACGACCCTCCGCCGCGCTTCCGGAGCTGGTGAGGGAAAGGGGGAACGGCATGGAGCGCCTCATCTTCGATCTCGAGTCCGCCGGTCGTCCGGCGCCGCGGCGCCGTCCGGTCGTCGTGGGCGTCGTCGCGTCGGGGAACCTCGAGGTGCTCGTCGAGCCGGGCGCGAACCCCGGCCGCTGCCACGTCGAGATCGCCACGTCCGTCCTGGGGTTCGACGAGATCTGGGGCGCGGTGCTGGGGGACTTCGCCGCGCGGCACCCGGTGGCGGGGCTCTCGCTGTCCGTGAACGACGCCGGCGCGACCCCCGCCGTCGTGATGCTCCGGCTCGGGCAGGCGGTGGAGGAGTACCTGGCGCAGCCATGAGCGGGAGCGGCGAGCGGATCGCGCGGGCGAGCTACCGCGAGGCGAGCGCGCGGCGCCGGCTGTGGGGCGTCCTGGATCCCGGCTCGTTCACCGAGCTCCTCGCCCCCGAGGAGCGCGTGACGAGCCCTCATCTCGCCGACCTCGGGCTGCCCGCCGCCTTCGACGACGGGGTGGTGGTGGGCGCAGGGCTCCTCGCCGGCGAGGAGGTCCTCGCCGCGAGCCAGGAGGGCGGGTTCCTCGGAGGCTCGGTCGGGGAGGTGCACGGCGCGAAGCTCGTCGGCCTCCTGCGCCTCGCGGAGCGGGAGAAGCCCCGCGCGGTCGTCCTCCTCCTCGACTCGGGAGGGGTCCGGCTCCAGGAGGCGAACGCCGGGCTCGTCGCGGTCTCGGAGGTGATGCGGGCGGTCCTCGCCGCGCGCGCCGCGGGCGTCCCGGTCCTCGGGCTCGTCGGCGGGGGCTGGGGATGCTTCGGAGGGATGGGGATCGTGGCGCGCTGCTGCGACGCGCTCGCGATGAGCGAGGAGGGGCGGCTCGGCCTCTCCGGGCCCGACGTCATCGAGGCGACGCAGGGGGTCGAGGAGCTCGACGCCAGGGATCGCGCGCTCGTCTGGCGGACGTACGGCGGAAAGCACCGCCACCTCCTCGGCGAGGCCGACCTGCTCGTCGACGACGACCTCCCCGCGTTCCGCGCCGCGGCGCGCGCGCTCATCGGGTGCGCGCGTCCGATCGACCACGGCGCGCTCGTCCGCGAGCACGGGATGCTCGCGCGGCGGCTCGAGCTCGCCGGCGCGTGTGCGGACGCGGCCGACGTCTGGCGGGCCGCGGGCGCGCCGGACCCGGAGCGGCTGCCGCTCATGTCGGCGGAGGAGTTCGTGGCGGCCGTCGCGCCGGCCCGCGCGCGCCTCACCTCGTCGGCGCGGGATCCCGTCTCCTCGCTCTCCCCACGCACGACCGGAGGAGAGCGTCGGGACGAGGGCGAGATCGCGGTGGAGGAGACCGCCCCCGCCGGCGGCACCGCCGCGCTCCTTTCGGACCTCTTCCCCGCCGGTCACACGGTGCGCGATCGTGGTGGCCTCCTCGTCGGCGCCGGCCGCGCCCGCTCCGGAGAAGTCGCGGTCCTGGGCAGCGCCGGCGGTCTCGAGCTCGGGGTCGAGGGGGCGCTCGCGCTGGCGGCGGAGCTCCTCCGCCTCGTCGATCTTCACCCCGGGCGGCCGCTCCTCGTCCTCGTCGACTCGCGCGGCCAGCGCATCCGCCGCCGCGACGAGGTGCTCGGACTGAACGGCTACCTCGGCCATCTCGCCGCCACGGTCGAGCTGGCGCGCCGGCGCGGCCACCACATCGTCGCGCTCGTCCACGGGGACGCGGTGAGCGGCGGCGTCCTCCCCCTCGGCTTCATGGCCGACGAGATCCACGCCACCGAGGGGGCGAATCCATGGGTGATGAGCCTGCCGGCCATGTCACGGGTGACGAAGATCCCGCTCGAGCGGCTCGAGGAGCTGTCGCGCGCCTCTCCGGTCCTCTCCCCGGGGCTCGACGGCTTCCTCCGCCTCGGCGCGATCGAGTCCGTCTGGCGCGCGCCGCTCCACGTGCCGCTCGCCGCCGCCCTCTCGCGCGCGCCGGTTCCGGACCGGCGCGCCGAGCGCGGCCTCGAGCGCGGCGGCCGGATCCTCGCTGCGCCGGTCGCCGCCCGGGTGGCAGGAGGGCGAGATGCTTCCTGAACCGCCCGCGCCGGAGCGGCACGATCTCGTCTGGCTCGCGCCGGGCTGGCGGCACGCGCTCGCGAGGTCCATCGAGGGCGCCGCGCTCGCGGCGATCGACGCCTGGATCTCCGCGGGCCGCCCTGCGGTGGCGTGCCGCCGCCCCGAGTGTCCCCACGTCGAGACTGCGGGAGTCGTCGCGCTCGGGATCGCGTTCCCGGCCGGCGCTCCGGTCCGGCGGGCGGCGCTCCTCGTCGGACGCGAGGCGGTCTCGCGGGTCGCTCGGCCGCTCGCGCTCGCCGAGGCGCTCGCGAGCGCTCCGGCGCGGTGGCGAGGCCGGCTCGGCGCGCTCGAGCGCGAGGCGCGCCTGGTAGGCCTCACGCTGCGCGTGTACGGATCGCTCGCCTGGCAGCACCTCTCAGGCACCTCGTACCTTACCGAGCGCTCGGACGTGGACCTCGCGGTCGCGCCGCGCGGGCCCGGGGAGCTGCGCCACGCGCTCCGGCTCCTCGCGGCGCACGAGGCGGAGGGCGCGCCGCCCCTCGATGGCGAGATCCTCCTCCCGGCAGGCGGCGGGGTCGCGTGGCGCGAGCTCGCCGCGAGGCCCGAGCGCGTCCTCGTGAAGTCGCTGGATGGGGTCGCGCTCGCGCGGACGCGCGACGCCCTCGGGCCGCTCGCGGAGGGGCTGTCGTGAGCGCGGTCGTCCTCCTCGCACCGCCGCGCTCCGCCCGCGCAGGAGCGACGGAGCGCCGGCTCATCGCATCCACGGCGGCGGGGAGTCCGGCGCCAGGGGCGGCGGCGCGCGCGATCGGCCGCGCGGCGACGGCGGCCCTGCGGGAGGAGCTCCGCACGTTCCCGAAGCCCGGCCTCGTGACGCCCGGCGATCCGGGCGCGCACCGCGACATGGACGCCGCGACGTTCGAGGCGAGCCTGCGCGCGCTCCGCGGCACGTTTCGGGCGGTCGCGCGGGCGGGGATGGCGCGGGCGTCCTTCCCGGTGCTCCGCGCGCTGGGGATCCGCGCGGAGGCGCGGATGCTCGCGGCCACGGGCGGGGTGAACACCCACCGCGGCGCGATCTTCACGCTCGGCCTCCTCGCCGCCGCGGCGGGGCGGCTCGCCCGCGAAAACGCGCCCTGCAAGCCCGACGCGCTGCGCGCGGTCCTCCGTCGCGCGTACGGGCAGGCGGTGCTTCGCGAGCGGCCGCAGGGGGCGTGGAGCCACGGCGCGATCGTGGAAGGGCGCCATGGGGCGGGCGGCGCGCGCGCCGAGGCGGCGGGCGGGTTTCCGCATCTGTTCGAGGTCGCGCTGCCCGCGCTCGAGACGAGCCTCGCGCGGGGGGCACCGCGCCGCGCGGCCGCCGTCCAGTGCCTCATGAGCGCGATCGCGGTCCTCCCCGACACGAACCTCCTGTACCGGGGCGGCGAGCGCGGGCTCGCCTTCGCGCGCGCGGCCGCGGGCGAGTTCCTCCTCGCGGGCGGAGTCCACCGGCCCGGATGGGAGGAGCACGCTCGAGAGGTTCACGCCGCGTTCGTCGCGCGGCGGCTCTCGCCGGGCGGGAGCGCGGACCTCCTCGCCGCGGCGCTGTTCGTGCACCTGCTCGCGAGCCGGCGCGAGCCCGGGACCGGAAGCGCGTGAGCGGGCTCGCGATCCTCTGTCCCGGGCAGGGAGGGCAGCACCCAGCCATGCTCGACCTCGCCCTCGGGAGCGAGCGGGGCGAGGAGGTCGTCCGCCGCGCCGCCGCCGCGCTCGGCGAAGACCCGATCGCGCGAGTCCGCGGCGCCGGCGCGGGCCTCTTCGCGAATTCCGTCCAGCCGCTCGTGTGCCTCGCCGAGCTCGCCACCTGGGCGGCGCTCCGCGAGGCGCTCCCGGTCCCCCTGGTCTTCGCGGGCTACAGCCTGGGCGAGCTCGCCGCGTACGGCTGCGCGGGAGCGCTCGCGCCCGAGGAGACGGTCGCCCTCGCCGTGCGCCGGGCGGAGCTCATGGACGCCGCCACCCCGCCCGGCTCGGGCCTCCTCGCCCTGCGCGGGCTGCCCCTCGCGCGCGCCGCGGCGCTCGCCACCGAGGCGGGCGCCGAGATCGCCATCGTGAACGGGCCGGACCACTGGGTCGCAGGCGGCACGGGGGCCGCGCTCGACCTGCTCGAACGGCGCGCGCCGGGGGCAGGCGGGATCGCCATCCGGCTGCCGGTCTGCGTCCCGGCCCACACCCGCTTCCTCGCTGCGGCGGTGGCGCCCTTCGCCGACGCGCTCGCCCGCTCCCGCCTCGCCGACCCGCCCATCCCCGTGCTCGCCGGCGTGAGCGGCGCGCTGGTCCGGAGGCGAGCGGAGGCGATCGCGGCGCTCTCCGCTCAGATCGGGCAGCGGCTCGAGTGGGCCCGGTGCCTCGCCGCCGCCGCGGAGATGGGGTGCACGGTCTTCCTCGAGCTCGGGCCGGGGAGCGCCCTCGCCAAGATGGCGTCGGAGACCCTGCCGGAGGGAGCGGCGCGCTCGGTCGCCGAGTTCCGCACGCTCGCAGGCGTCGCGCGCTGGGTGGCGTCGGCGCTCCGCCGGTGATCTCCACGGGGGGACACTCGGTCCGCCCTTCGCTTCGCGGGGCGGACCTCGCGCCCCCCCGAGCCCCCCGCTCGCTCCGGGGCAGGCTCAGCCGCCTGCCCCTGCGCTCGCATCTAGCTGCGCCGGCCGCCGAAGAGCCGCAGCAGCGCGAGGAAAAGGTTCACGAAGTCGAGATAGAGCGCGAGCGCGCCGTTCACGGCCACGCCGCCCGTGCCGCCGCCGGCGCGCGCGAACGCGCGGAGCTTCTGCGTGTCGTAAGCGGTGAGGCCGGTGAAGACCACCACCGACGCGCACGAGACGACGAACGTGATCATGCTCGAGCCGAGGAACACGTTCACGACGCTCGCGACGACGATCCCGACGAGCCCCATGAAGAGGAAGCTCCCCCACGACGCGAGATCGCGCCGGGTGACGGTGCCGTAGACGCTCATCGCACCGAAGGTGGCGGCGGTGCTCACGAACGCGAGCGCGACCGACGCCCCGGTGTAGACGAGGAGCACGACCGACAGCGTCGCCCCGTTGAGCGCGGAGTAGAGGAGGAATAGCCCGCCCGCCGTCGCCGCCGACATGCGCGCCGCCGCGGCCGAGAGGGCGACGACGAGCGCGAGCTCGCCGACGACGAGGCCGAAGAAGACGAGGCGGTTGCCGATGACGAGCCGGAGCGCGGTCTCCGAGGTCGCGACGGACCAGGCAACGAGGGCGGTCACGGCGAGACCGAGCGTCATCCAGCGGTAGACGGCGGCCATGAACCGGCGCTCGACGTCGGTCGCGCCGTGGATCAGCACCTGGGCGCGGGCGGGGACCTGCAACGGGCTGTCGAAGGGCATGGCGGGAGAATAGCCCAGGAGGCGGCCGGAGCGGGTGAGGCGTTGCTCGCTCGCCACGTGCGAGACCTCGCCCGGGTGGCGGCGGACGGGCGATCGGGGCCCCCCTGCGCGGCGCGGCGAGCGCGTTCCCCGCCGCGTGCGCAGCGTGTGGCGGCGGAGGTGCGCGTGCGCAGGGGCGACATCCTGTTCTTCGCCGGCCTCGCCGTGGGGGGCGCCTGGGCGCTCGCCCGGCGGCTCGGTGGCATGCGGCTCGAGGGGAAGGTCTGCCTCATCACCGGCGGGTCGCGCGGGCTCGGGCTCGTGCTGGCGCGCGATCTCGGCGGCCATGGCATGCGCGTCGTTATCTGCGCCCGCGACGAGGAGGAGCTCGAGCGGGCGCGCGCCTCCCTCGTGGCGCAAGGGATCGACGCGACGGCGCTCCCCTGCGACGTCACCGACGAGGAGGGGATCGCCGGTCTCGTCGCGGACGTCGAGGAGAACATCGGCCCGATCGACCTCCTCGTGAACAACGCCGGGATAATCCAGGTCGGCCCGGCCGAGGCGTTCCGGCTCGACGACTACCGGCGCGCGATGGACGTCATGTTCTGGGGGGCGCTGAACGCCGCCGAGGCGGTGCTGCCGCGGATGCGGGCGCGGCGCCGCGGCACGCTCGTGAACGTCACCTCGATCGGCGCCGCGGTGGGCATCCCGCACCTCGCTCCGTACGACGCCGCCAAGTTCGCGCTGCGCGGGTGGTCGGAGGCGCTCGGCGCGGAGATGGCGCGTTACGGCATCTCGGTCGTCACCGTGGTGCCCGGCCTCATGCGCACGGGATCGTTCGGCCACGCGCTCGTGAAGGGGCGCCGCTACGCCGAGGCGAGCCTGTTCTCGCTCGCGGCGTCGCTGCCGCTCCTCACCGAGAGCGCCGAGCGCGCGTCGCACCGCATCGTCCGCGCCGTCCAGCGCGGCGAGCGCTTCGTCGTCGTCGGCGCGCCCGCGAAGCTGCTCCGCCTCGCGCACGCCCTGTTCCCCGGCGGCGTCGTGCGCGCCCTCGGGGTCGTGAACCGGCTCCTGCCGCCGCTCGAGGAGGGCGCCCGCGATGCGATGCCGCTCCCGAGCGAGATCTTCCGGCGCGGCATCGCCCGCTCGATCCTCACCGCGCTCGGGGACCGCGCCGCGAAGAAGTACAACGAGGAGCCCGAGCCGGAGTCGGCCTGACCAAGGTGAGCGCGATTCGCGATCACGAGGAATCCGTTCGCGCTGAGCGTAGCGCCCGCGCAGCGGGCGCTGAGTCGAAGCGCGCCCTCGGACGCAAGGCGCCCTTCGACTTCGGGGCGCTGCGCGCCCCTACGCTCAGGGCGAACGGGATGTCTTCGGCCGTCTAGACCACGTCGCCGCCGAGGTAGGCGGCCTGGACGCGGGGATCCTGGGCGAGGACGCGGGCGTCGCCCTCGAGCACGACCTGCCCGCGCTCGAGCACGTAGGCGCGATCCGCGACGGACAGCGCGATCCGCGCGTTCTGCTCGACGAGGAGGATGGTCGCGCCCTCGCGGTGGATCGCCCGGACGATCTCGAACACCTGCTGCACGAGCAGCGGCGAGAGGCCCATCGACGGTTCGTCGAGGAGCAGGACGCGCGGCCGCGCCACGAGCGCCCGCGCGAAGGCGAGCATCTGCTGCTGGCCGCCGGAGAGCGTGCCTGCCGGGGAGCGGCGCCGCTCCGCCAGGATCGGGAAGCGGAGGTACTGCTCCTCGAGGGCGGCCCGGATCTCTGACCGCGGGCGGCGGAGTTCGCCCGCGAGCCGGAGGTTCTCCTCGACCGTCATCCGGCCGAGGATGGCGCGCCCCTCCGGGACGAGAGAGAGGCCGGCGGCCACCGCCTGGTGCGCGGGGACGCCCGTCACGTCGCGCCCCTCGAGCCTCACCTCCCCGCCCGCGGGGCGGACGAGGCCGGCGAGGGCGGAGAGGAGGCTCGTCTTCCCGGCGCCGTTCGGGCCGATGAGCGTGACGATGCGCCCCTCCTCGACCGCGAGCGACACGCCTCGGACCGCCTCGACGTGCCCGTAGGCGACGCGGAGGTCGCGCACCTCGAGGAGCGGCTCAGACATCTCCGATCACCTTGAGCGTAGGTCGCGCGGAGCGCGGCCGGTGTCGAAGGGTCACGGGGCGCTCCCCAGGTACGCGGCGACGACCGCGGGATCCTTCGCCACCTCCGCGGGCGAGCCCGCCGCGATGACCTTGCCGAAGTCGAGGACGGTGATCCGGTCGCACACGTCCATCACGAGCTTCACGTTGTGCTCGATGAGGAGCACGGAGCGGCCCTCGCGCGCGACGTGGCGGATGAGGGCGGCCACCCCCTGCACCTCGACCGGGTTCATCCCGGCGGTCGGCTCGTCGAGGAGCAGGACGCGCGGCTCGGCGGCGAGGGCGCGGGCGATCTCGACGCGCCGCTGCTCGCCGTAGGAGAGGTTCCTCGCGCGCTCCTCGGCGCGGTCCGCGAGCCCGATCCGCTCGAGGAGGGCGCGCGCCCGCTCTCTCGCGCGGCGTTCCTCGGCGCCCGCGGCGGGGAGCATGAGGAGCCGCGCGCCGAGGGAGGCGCGCCGGACGTGGTGCTCGCCGACGAGCACGTTCGCGAGCGCGGACAGGTCCGGGAAGAGCCGGATGTTCTGGAACGTGCGCGCGACGCCGCGCATCGCGATCCGGTGCGGCGCGAGGCCGTGGATGGGACGGCCCCCGAGCCGGATGGCGCCGCCGCTGGGGCGGAGCAGCCCGGACACGAGGTTGATGACGGTGGTCTTCCCGGCGCCGTTCGGGCCGATGAGGCCGTGGACCTCGCCCGCACGCACCTCGAAGGTCACGCCGTCGACCGCGCGGACGCCGCCGAAGGCGCGCTCGAGGCCCTCCACGGCGAGGAGCGCCGCGCTCACGGCGCCCTCCGCGCTCGCAGCCGGCCAGGCAAGGAGACGATCCCGTTCGGCAGGAACAGGATCACCGCGAGGAGCACGATGCCATTCACCATGAGGCGCAGCGGCCCTGGGTCCACGCCGACGAGCGGCGCGAGCTCCCGCAGGATCTCGGGGAGGATCGTGAGGAAGGCCGCCCCGACGACGGGGCCCCAGAACACGCGCGCGCCGCCCACCACCGCGAACACGAGCATGTCGACGACGCGGCCGAAGGTGAACCCGTTCGGCGCAACCATGAAGGTATGGTGCGCCTCGAGCGCGCCGGCGAGGCCGGCGAGCGCCGCGCCGAGGACGAGCATCGCGAGCTTGTAGGCGGTGGTCGGGATGCCCATCGTCCGCGCGGCGGGCTCGTCCTCGCGGATCGCCTCGAGCGCGAGCCCCCAGCGCGATCCGCCGAGCTGCCGGAACAGGTACAGCGCGCCGGCGACGGCCAGGGCGATCATCCAGAGCGCGGTCTTCTGCGGGATGGCGACGATCCCCTGGGCGCCGTTCACGCGATCCCAGTTCACGAGGCAGAGCCGCACCACCTCGCCGAAGCCGATGGTGGCGATCGCGAGGAAGACGCCCCGGAGCCGAAGCGCGGGCAGCCCGAGCGGCACCGCGACGAGCGCCGGGAGCAGGACCGCCGCCGCGAGCGCCACCGGGAACGGCGCGCCCCGCTCCATCGTGAGGAGGGTCGCTGCGTACGCCCCGATCGCCATGAACCCCGCGCTCCCGAGGGCGAGCTGGCCGCAGGAGAGCGTCGCGTAGACGGAGAGGGCGAGGAGCGAGTTCAGCCCGATGTACGCGAGCGTCGACTGGTACGTCGCGTAGAGATCCGCGAGCTGCTCCATCACGCCTCGCGCAGCGCCGCGGCCCCGAGGAGCCCGCGCGGGCGCACGACGAGGATGACGAACAGCGCCGCGAACGACGCGGTGTCGCGCCACGACGCGCCTACGTTCGCGACCACGAAGACCTCGATGAGCCCGAGCGCGAACCCGGCGATCACCGCGCCGGTCATGGAGCCCATCCCGCCGAGGATGATGACCGCGAGCCCCTTCAGCTCCACGCTCCGACCCATGTCCGGCGAGATGGAGTTGTACGCGAGGCCGTAGAGGACCCCGGCCGCCCCGCCCAGCGCGGAGGAGATGAAGAAGGAGGCGGCGATGACGCGGTCCACGTCGACGCCGAGGACGCGCGCGGCGCGCGGGCTCTCCGCCACGGCCCGGATCTCCCTCCCGAGCCGGCTCGCCGACACGAGCCAGGTGAGCACGGCGAACAGGAGCAGCGCCACTCCCAGCGTCGTGAGCTGGAGCCGCGTGATCCCGGTGCCGAGGAAGGAGATCGGGCGCCCCTCGGGGATCGTGCCGAACGGGAAGCGGGTGACGTTCGGTCCCCAGAGCTCGAGCGCCACCGCCTCGAACACCGTCGCCAGGGCGAGCGAGCTGATGAGCCCGGAGATGTTCGAGTCCGAGCGCCCACGCAGCGGGCGGAACGCCACCCGCTCGAGGACGAGCCCGAGAACGCCCGCGAACGCGACGGCGAGCGGCAGCGCGAGGAGGACGTGGAGGTGGGTCGTCCCGACGAGCGCGAGCGCCACGAAGGACGCGAGCATGAAGACCGCCGCGTGCGCGAGGTTCAGGATGTCGAGGACGCCGAACACGAGCGTGTAGCCGAGCGCGAAGAGCGCGTAGATGCTCCCCACGAACAGCCCGTTCACGATCTGCTGGCCCACGCCCGCCTCCGGCCGCGCCGATTACTGGACGATCTGGAACTTCCCGTCCTTCACCACCTGCAGCGCAGGCGCGTGGCTTCCGTCGCGGCTCTCGAGGAACGAGAACTTCCCGAGGGGCGTCGGGAGATCCTTCACCTTCGCGAACCCCGCCTTGATCTCTTCGCGTCCGGCCTTCATCCCGGCGTTCTTGATCGCCTCGGCGACGACGAGGACCCCGGTGTAGGCCTGTGCGCAGAACTGGTCCGGGTCCATGCCGCGGCCCTTCATGACCTCGATGAACCGCTGGTTCGCGGAGTCCGCGCTCACCTTGTTCCAGGCGGTGCCGACGTAGACGCCCTCCGCGGCGGGGCCGGCGTTCTTGACGAAGGCCGGGCTGTTGAAGCCGTTTCCGCCCATGATCGTGACGTTCCAGCCGAGCTGGCGCGCCTGGGCGACGATGCCCGCCGCGTTCTCGGCGAGCGCGGAGACCATGAGGACGTCGGGGGCGAGGGCCCGGAGCGCCGTGAGCTGGGCGTTGTAGTCGCGGTCCGGCTTCGCGAACGTCTGCGTGCCCACGATCGCGATGCCCTGCGCCTCGAGCGCCGCCTTCATGACGTTGTAGCCAGCCTGGGTGAAGGCGTCGTCGTTGCCGTACAGCATGCCTGCCTTCTTGAAGCCGAGCTTCTGCTGGATGCGCTTCAGCGCGGGGGTGATCACGTGGAGCTCGGTGAGCGAGACGCGCCAGATGCAGTCGCCGATGTCGGTGATCCCCTTCGTCGCGGTGTTCGAGATTGCGACGACCGGAACCTTCGCGGCCTGCGCGAGGGGATCGGCGGCGGTGGCGGTGTTCGAGAGGGTCGGCCCGATGATGGCGCTCACCTTGTCCTTGTTGATGAAGCGCTGGAAGACGGCGATGCCCTGCTCCTTCGTGGAGGCGTCGTCCTCGATGATCGCCTGGAGCGTGATGCCCGTGAGCGCCCCGCCCTTGTTCACCTCCTCGACCGCCGCCTGGACGCAGGCCTTCTGGGACGCGCCGTAGGCGGCGGCGGGGCCGGTCATGCTGAACGAGGCGCCGATCTTGACGGTCTGGGCGGCGCGGGCGGACGGGGCCGCGGCGACGAGGGCTGCGGCGACGAACAGTGAACTGCGGATCGTGCAGGTCATGGACATCCTCCGATAGACCCGTTCGATACGACAGCGCGCCGGAGGTGGCAAGCGCGCTCCACCCGCCCCGCGCGGCCGGCGCGACGCGCCCCGACCCGGGATTGCCGGGCAGGGGCCGGCGCCGCAGGTTGGCAGCGCGACCGCGACGCGTTCAGGACAGACCTCCGAGCGCCCTTCCTAAAGCGTCCCGCGCCGGTCGTCTCCTTCCCAGCCGGGGTGCCCGATGCGGTCGTTCTCCGTCTCCGTTCTATGGGTCGTCGCCGTGCTCGCCGTGCTCGCGTCGTGCGGCCAGCCGCAGACGGACCTCACCGCGACGGTCGTCGCGACGCAGGACCTCGGGATCGGGGCGGACCTCGAAGCGGTGCTCGTGGCCGCGCCGGCGGACGTCCCCGCGCTCGTGGACACGATGTGGGCGGAGAAGGACCTGTCGAGCTTCGCGACGCGCGCCGGGGCGATCGCGGACGGCATCAAGCTGTACTACCCCGATCTCGTCGGCCTCCAGTCGGTCATCCAGTGGCGACGGCAGGCGCCCGCCTCCAGCGCGCCCGCGGAGGAGGTCGTGAGCGACTACCTCGAGCTCCTCCTCGCCGCCCTCGCGGATCGCGGGCTCGCCTATGACCCCGTCTCGGTCACGACCACCGCCGACATCGAGCTGACGGGCGCGAGCGGCAACGACTATCGCCTCATCGACCGCGAGGTGATCCTCGCCTGGCACGGCCTCACGGTGAAGAACGCGACGGGCGGAACGTACGCCGCGCAGCGGACGGTCTCGATCGGCGGGATCTCGATCGAGGACCGTCGCGGGTGGGCCTCGGTCTCCGCGGAGCGGGAGGGGAAGTCGTACCGGTTCGTGAGCACGCGCCTTGATGCCGCCGATGCCGCCGTCGCGCGCGGCCAGGCGACGGAGCTCGCGCGAATGCTCTCGACCGACACGCCGACGCTCGTCGTCGGCAACTTCGGCTCCGACCTGTGGGCTTCCTCGTCCCCCGGATACAAGCTCTTCGTGGACGGTGGCCTCTCGTACACCGACTTGCCGGGAATCGCGGGCGCGGGGTTCCCGAGCTGCTGCCGCGACGTCGTGTGCGTCGATCCGGCGGCGCGGCTCGATCGCCGCACGGACTTCGTGCTCGGCTCGCATCACTTCAAGCCGTCGTGGGGCTCGTGGACCGGCGGGAACGGCGCCGCGATGACGACCGGTCTGTGGCCGTCGGACCACGCCGAGATCGTCGCCGGGATGTGGATCGAGTAGATCGCGGCCGCAGGCCCGCTCCTCGAGCGAAAGCTTCCACGCACGCCAGTGGCCTGAGGCGGTGAGTCGCGTGCCGAGGTTCGACCCTGATCAGGGCGGCGGATACACCCGGATCTTGTCCGGCATCAAGCGACTCGGTCCCAAAATGCACGGATTGCGACCCCGGTCCTTGAATTTGCGCGGCCCGGCCCGGTACCATCCGGCCCTCGTAAGCCCGCTCGACCGACGCACGTGCAGCCGATGGATTGCCCACGCACCCGCCACCACAGCAGGAGAACTCGATGAAGCACCTCAAAGTGATGCTCGTCGCAGCACTCTTTGCCGCACCCTTCCTGAGCCGAGCCGACGAACCACAGAAGGTCACCTTCGACGCCGGCGGCACGCTCATCATGAACGGCTTCGGGGACCGCGGCGACCTCGACGCCCGCGAGCTTCCCCGCTGGGCGCTCCTGAACAGCGTCCAGGACCAGCGCTCCTTCGGGATGTCCGCCCGGCAGAGCCGCTTGCGCGCCACCGTCGGACTTCCCGCGGACGGATTCCTCGCCGGCGCGACCTTGAAGGGCTTCGTCGAGGGTGACTTCGCGTACGACGCGTCGACCTCGGACAGCGTCGCTCCGCGGCTCCGCCACTACTACATCCAGTCGACCTGGAAGAACCTCTCGAACCTGTCGCTCACCATCGGCCAGACCTGGGGCGTCGCGGGCGGCGCGTACTTCTCCGAGAGCCTCGCGCACTGGGTGCTCCCGCGGTTCGCCGGCGCCGGCTTCGCCTTCCGCCGCTCGCCGCAGGTCCGCCTCTCCTCCGACGTTCCCGTCCCCGGGCCGGTCACGTTCAACGTGATGGCGGCGGCGCTCACCCCCGGCGACACAGGGTCGGCGAAGTCGAACGGCCCCGGCAACACCTCCGCGTTCCCGAACCTCGAGGGGCGCGTCTCCGCCGCGTACAAGCAGGAGGGCAAGCCCCTCGCCGAGGTCGGCCTCTGGACGCACTACGGCCGCGAGAAGTACGAGATCCCGGTCGGCGGCGCGGTGACGTACGCGCAGGACTCGGTGGCGCAGAGCCAGGCGTTCGGCGTCGACGTGCGGCTCACGCTCCCTTACGTGACGGTCACCGGCCACGCGTTCCAGGGCAAGAACCTCGACGTGCTCGCCTCGATCGCGGGCGTCTCCGCGGTGGCCGGCTCGACCACCCAGGGCGTGATCCCCGACGTGACCGACCCCGCGCACCCGAAGTACACCGGGATGAAGACGAAGGGCGGGTTCGCCCAGGCGCAGATCACGCCGGTGAAGGGGCTCACGCTCCTCGCCGGCATGGGCGTCGAGAATCCCGACGACAGCACCCTCAAGCTCTCGACGGACACCATCGTCCCGGCGAACATGATCACGCGGAACACGCAGTACTCCGCGGGCACGATCGTGAGCCTCACGAGCAAGTGGCGGGTCTCCCTCGAGGCGACGCGCTACCTCACGCAGGTGTCGAGGAACGACCCGGCGCACCAGAACCGCGACGTGATTCCCGCGACCCAGTTCGAGATGGGCTCGGTGGTCAACTTCTAGGTCGTAGACCACCCTCACTGCGCGGGTGGACCGGGGCGTCGGCGCGAGAGCGCCGGCGCCCTTTCCCTTTCCGCGCCGCGCGGGCTACGTGACGACCGGGTTCCGCCGGTCGAGCACCCGCCGCGCCTTGCCGGCGGACCGCTCGAGCGTGTTCGGCGCGACGAGCTCGACCGTCATGCGCACGCCGGTGACCGCGTGGATCTCGCGGTCGATCCGGTCGCGCAGCTCGATCATCCCGCGCATCTCGTCGCGGAAGTCGCCGGGCCGGAGCTCCACCTTCACGACCGCCTCGTCGAGCGTCCCCGGCCGCGAGAGCTCGATGAGGTAGTGCGGGGCGGTCCCCTCGACGCGCAGCAGCGCCTCCTCGATCTGCGAAGGGAAGACGTTCACGCCGCGGATGATGAGCATGTCGTCCGAGCGGCCGACGACCCGGCTCATGCGCACGCCGGTGCGGCCGCACGGGCACGGGCGGCGGTCGAGCGCGGCGAGGTCGCGCGTCCGATAGCGCAGGACCGGCAGCGCCTCCTTCGTGAGTGTGGTGAAGACGAGCTCGCCCGTCTCGCCGTCCGGGACGGGCTCGAGCGTCTCCGGGTCCACGCACTCGACGATGAAGTGGTCCTCCTGCACGTGCATGCCGGCGCGCGCGCCGCACTCGCCCGAGACGCCCGGCCCGATCACCTCGGAGAGCCCGTAGTTGTTGAAGGCGAGGATGCCGAGGCCGCGCTCGATCTGGATCCGCATCTCGTCGGTCCAGGGCTCGCCGCCGAAGTGGCCGAAGCGGAGCGGCAGCATGCCCGGCGGGAACCCCTCCGCCAGCGCGACCTCCGCGATGTGCAGCGCGTACGAGGGCGTGCAGACGAGCACCTCCGCGCCCAGGTCGCGGATGAGCAGCACCTGGCGCGGCGTGTTCCCGCCCGCCGCCGGCACGATCCCCGCGCCGACCTTCTCGATGCCGTAGTGGAGGCCGAAGCCCCCCGTGAAGAGCCCGTAGCCGAAGGCGACGTGGACGAGGTGCTCGGAGCGGAGCCCCCCCGCGACGAGGAAGCGCGCCACGAGGCCGGACCAGGTCTCGAGGTCCCGCCGCGTGTAGGCGACGAAGGTCGGCCTTCCGGTCGTGCCGGAGGAGCCGTGGATCCGGGCGATCTCCGCGCGCGGCACGGCGAGCAGGCCGAGCGGGTAGTTCCGGCGCAGGTCGTCCTTCACCGTGAACGGGAGGCGCCGCACGTCGTCCGCCGAGCGGATCGCTTCCGGGCCGACCCCCGCGGCGCGGAGCGCGTCGCGGTAGAAGGGCACCGCCGCCACGCGCCGCACGGTCTCGGCGAGCCGCCGTCCCTGGAGGACGCGCAGCTCCTCGCGCGGCAGGGACTCGGCCGGATCCCAGATCCGGTTCTCGAGGGCGAGCTTGTTCACTCGGAATCTCTCGTCGAGGTCGAGGTCCAGGTCCAGGTCCAGGTCCACGACCACGTCCACGTCCACGACCACGACCACGAGGGTCGGGTCATGCTCCGGCCCGCTGGAACAGGTCGTCGGGAGAGAGGAGCTTCACCCCGGCTTCACCGAGGAGCCGCGCGGCGCGGTCCGGGTCCTCGAGCCGGAACACGAGGGTCGCGAACTTGCCGCGCTCGCGCGCCGCCGCGAGCGCGTACATGTACTCGATCCCGAGCCCCACCTTCTCGAACGCCTCGAGCACCGAGGCGAGCCCCCCGGGCCGGTCCGGCACGTCGATGGCGAGGACGTCGGTCACGTTCACGACGATCCCCGCGGCCTCGAGCGCCTTCTTCGCCTTCTCCCAGTCCTTCACGATGAGGCGCAGGATGCCGAACTGCTGGGTGTCGGCGAGCGACATCGTGAGGATGTCGATGCCGGCGTCGCCGAGCACCTGGCAGGGGACCCGGAGCTGGCCCTTGCGGTTCTCGAGGAAGAGCGAGAGCTGACGGATGTTCATCGGAGGTCCTCCTCCCTAGATGTTCCGCTTGTCGAGGACGCGCTTCGCCTTGCCCTCGCTGCGCGCGATGGTGCGCGGCGCGACGAGGTGCACCTTCACCCGGATCCCCACCACGTGGTCGATGGCGTTCTCGAGCTTCTTGCGGAGCGCCTCGAGCGCGCCGATCGTGTCGGAGAAGACCTCGGGGGTGACCTCGACCTGCACCTCCATCTCGTCGAGCCCCTTCTCCCTGGAGAGGACGATCTGGTAGTGCGGCAAGGTCCCCTCGACCTCGAGGAGCGCCGCCTCGACCTGCGACGGGAAGACGTTCACGCCGCGGATGATGAACATGTCGTCCGAGCGGCGGCCGATGCGGCGGATGCGGCGGATGGTGCGGCCGCAGGCGCACGGCTCGGGGTGGATGGCGGTGATGTCCCGTGTCCGGTAGCGGATCATGGGCATCGCCTGCTTGGAGAGCGTGGTGAGGACGAGCTCGCCCTCCCTTCCGTCGGGCAGCACCGCGCCCGAGACCGGGTCGACGATCTCCGGGTAGAAGTGGTCCTCGAAGAGGTGCAGCCCGTCCTGGCGGGCGCACTCGATGCCGACGCCCGGGCCGATGATCTCCGAGAGGCCGTAGATGTCGTAGGCCTTGATGCCCGCTTCGGCCTCGATGTGCTTGCGCATCGACTCCGACCACGGCTCGGCGCCGAAGACGCCCACCTTGAGCCGGCCGAAGCCGATCTTCGCGTCCTTGGCGCGCTCGATGAGGTGGACCATGTACGACGGCGTGCAGCAGATGGCGGTGACGTTGAAGTCCTGGAGCACCATGAGCTGCCGCTCGGTGTTGCCGCCGGAGATGGGGATCACCGTCGCCCCGAGCGCCTCACCGCCGTAGTGCGCGCCGAGGCCGCCGGTGAAGAGCCCGTAGCCGTAGGCGTTCTGGATGACGTCGCCCTTGTGCAGCCCGCAGGCGGCGAAGGTCCTGACCATCACGCTCGTCCACACCTGGAGGTCCGCCTCGGTGTAGGCGACGACGATGGGCTTCCCGGTCGTGCCGGAGGAGGCGTGCAGCCGGACGATCTCCTCCATCGGCGACGCGAAGAGGCCGAAGGGGTAGGTGTCGCGCAGATCGGTCTTCACCGTGAACGGGAGCTTAGCGAGATCGGCGAGGCCCCGGATCGCGTCCGGCCGGAGGCTTCGCTCCTCCATGCGGCGACGGAACAGCGGCACCTTCTCGTGGGCGCGGGCGACCACCGCCTGCAGCCGGCCGAGCTGGAGCCGCTCGAGCTCGCGCCGCGGCAGGAAGTCGGGCGCGCTCGCCGGGTGGAAGCCGCCGGGTGCGTCGTTCCACTGGGTCATCATTCCTCCATGGGGGAGCGCTCGGCTCCCCTGTCGCTTGCGCCAGGGGAACCTCCGCTCCCCCAAACCCCCTGCTCGCTCCGGGGCAGCCTCATCCGGCTGCCCCTGCGCTCGCTACGAGCATTTCGCGCTCTCGCGACCGATCTGGAACGCCTTCTCGTTGACGGCGTGGAGCTGGGGCGGAAGCGCAGCCCTGAGCGCCTCGAGCCAGAGCGCCTCGGAGAACTCGAGGTGGCGCGCGAGCGCTCCGAGGAGCGCGACGTTGACGCTCCGGCGGTTCGGGAGCGCCTTCTCGTCGACGAGGTCGGGCGGGATGAGCAGCCCTCGCGCGCGCAGGAGCGGCCGCGTCACCTCCACCTCGGACGGCGCGAGCACGATGAGGAAGTCGGCCTCGCCCACCGTGATCATGGGCGAGAGCACCCTCTCCCCGAATCGCACGTCGGAGGTGACCGAGCCGCCCCGCTGGCTCATGCCGTGGACCTCGGCCTTCTTCACGTCCTTCCCGGCGCGGAACGCCACGTCGGCGAGGATGTCGGAGGCCTTGATGACCCCCTGTCCGCCGAGCCCGGCGACGACCACGTTCAGGATGCGCGCGCTAGACATTCGAGCTCTCCACGCACGCGCCGCACCGGTCGGCGGCCGCCTTCTCCCACTTGCGGATGTCGGCGGCGGCGAGGATGCACGGCCGGCGCGACACGATCATCGAGAGCTCGGACCGCGCGAGGCGGTCGCGCAGGAGCTTCTCGAATCCAGCCGGATCGGCGACGGGGTCCACCACGTCCACGTTCGTGACGCCGACGGCGCGGCCGAGCCCCTCGATCGAGACCTTGCCGGTCTGCTCGTGCGCGAGGGTGCGGCCGGTGCCGGGGTGCTCCTGCTGGCCGGTCATGGCCGTCGTGCCGTTGTCGAGCACGATGAGGACGTGTCCGGTCTTGGGCGGGTTGTAGACCATCTCGATGAGGCCGTTCACGCCGGTGTGGATGAAGGTCGAGTCCCCGATGATCGAGACCACCCGGCGCGCGTCCCTCTCCGGCAGCACGTGGCGGAGCCCGAGGCCGACGCCCAGCGAGGCGCCCATCGCCACGCAGGTGTCCATCCCCTGGTACGGCGGGAGGACCCCGAGCGTGTAGCAGCCGATGTCGCCCGCCACGATGCAGTCGAGCTTGCGGAGCGTCGCGTACACCGGGTGATAGGGACACGCCTCGCAGAGCTCGGGCGGCTTCCCCTTCGGCGGCTCCGGCTCCGGGGAGGAGTCCCGCGCGAGGATGCGCCGGACCCGGTCCACGTTCAGCTCGCCGAAGCGGAACGGCTCCGGCTTCGACTCGACGCCGATCCCGGCGGCGCGGATCGCGTCGGCGAGGAACGCGTCGCCCTCCTCGACGACGACGCAGCGCTCGACCGAGGCGGCGAAGGCGCGGATCGCCTCGAGGGGCAGCGGGTAGATGGTCTTCAGCTCGAGGAAGCTCGCGGCGGGCGCCGCCTCGCGGGCGTGGCGCGCGGTGACGCCGGCGGTGACGATGCCGAGCTTGCGGTCGGCGCCGCTCCGGAAGTTGAGCGGCGTCGTCTCCGCCCAGGTCGCGATGGCCTCGAGCTTCGTGCGGAGCTTCTTGTGGGCGGGGCGGGCATAGGCCGGGATCATGACCCGGCCGGCGATGTCCCGCTGGAAGGCGGGCGCTCTCGCCGGGACCGGGCCTTTGCGCGCCACGATCGACTTCCCGTGGCAGACCCGGGTCGTCATCCGGAGGAGGACGGGGAGCTGCCACTTCTCCGAGAGCGCGAAGGCGGCGAGGGTGAGGTCGTAGGCCTCCTGCGAGTCGGACGGCTCCAGCATGGGGAGCCCGGCCGCCGCCGCGTAGTGGCGGTTGTCCTGCTCGTTCTGCGAGGAGGCCATGCCCGGATCGTCCGCGGAGACGACGACGAGCGCGCCCGAGACGCCGGTGTAGGCGGCCGTGAAGAGCGGGTCGGCCGCGACGTTCAGGCCGACGTGCTTCATCGTCACGAGCGCGCGCGCGCCGCCGAAGGCCGCGCCCAGGCCGACCTCGAGCGCAACCTTCTCGTTCGGCGCCCACTGCGCGCGCCCGCCGAGGCGGTCGAAGGCCTCGAGGATCTCGGTCGAGGGAGTGCCCGGGTACCCCGTACCGAGGTGGATGCCGCCGTCGCGCGCCGCTGCCGCGACCGCCTCGTCGCCGGAGAGAAGCCGTCTTTCCATTCGGATGCGCGCTCCGCCAAAGGCCAAAGGGCGCGGCATGATAGCGCGAGGCCAGCGGCGATGCCCATCCCCACGGATGCCCCGAGAGCTCCCTAAAACGGGCGAGCACGATTCGCGATCACCAGAAACCGTTCGTGCTGAGCGTAGCGCCCGCGTAGCGGGCGCGAAGTCGAAGCACGCGCCTTGGGACGCATGGCGCCCTTCGACTTCGCCTGCCCTGAGCGTAGGGGCCGCACCGCGGCCCCGCCTCGTCGGCGGAAGGCGTGCGCCGGCCCTCGAGGGCGAGCGAGAGGTCTCGCGCCACGTGGACGCGCAGCGTGCCGCGGAGCTCGAACGTCTCGCGGGGGGAGGCGCCGGGCAGCCAGCGCCAGCGTCCGTCGGCGAGGAGCGTCGCTCGTCCGAGCCGGAGCCGCGCCAGCGCGCCCGGGCCGACGCCGGCGCGGAACGCTCCCCCGTCGATCCCGGCGAGGCGGGGCGACGCCTCGGCGAGGAGGTCCGCCCCGGCGTACAGGTCGAGCAGCCCGACGGATCTCGCGAAGCCCGCTCCGAATTCGCCCTGCGCGGCGAGGCAGGAGGCGCAGCCCGCGTCGCGCACGGTAGCGGCGCCGAAGCGGACGCGCCAGGAGGGGCGGTGCTCGAACCGCGACACGTCGTTCAGCGAAACGATGCGGACCACCCACGCCTCGTCGAGCTCGGCGCGCGCGTCGCGCGGCGCGAGCCGGAGCCGGACGGGCAGGAACTCGAGCTGGGCGAAGGGCGGGTAGCCGTCGAGCGGATCTCCGAGATCGTGGAGGGCGAGCCGGAAGTCGAGGACGGCGAGCGCCCCCTCGCGGCTCGACATCCCTCCGCCCACGCCGATGCGGGCGGAGCCGTGGCCGAGCTCCGGGGCGCGGCGGAGCGGCGGCTCGATCTCGAGGGGAGGCGAGACCACCGCGAGGGCGCTCCGGCGCTCGAGCAGCGTCTGCCGGGCGCGCGCCGCGGCGGGAGCCTGGCCGACGACGAGCTCGCGCCCGAAGCGCAGGTCGAGGTGGTCCACCGCGGCGTCGAGCACCGCGGCCCGTCCGGCCGGGTCGAGCGCGGCCGGCAGCGGCGCCGCCGCGTCCGCCGCGAGCGCCTCCACCGCGTCGCGCTCCGCCGGGCCGAGCGGGGCGAGCCGCGCCAGGAACTGGGTGCGGATCGACGCGCGGTAGTGGACGGCGCGGACGAGCCCCGGGTTCCGGAACAGCGCCTTCACGGTGTCGGCGGGGATGACGACCGCCTTCCCGACATGGTCGACGAGGGAGAGGCGCGGCGCCGCTGCCTCGAGGGCGCCGAGCAGGTGGTAGCTGCAGTTCTCGTCGAGGTACCAGTAGTCGAAGAAGGTGCCGCCGAGCTCCCAGATGTGCCCGGCCAGCATCGCGACCTCCCCGGGCTCGAGCGCGAGCTCGTACTCCCACAGGTCGCGCGACTCCGCGTCCGCGTACTTCCGGACCTTGTAGTAGTAGGCGTAGTGGTTGAAGTGCCCCTCGAAGAACCCGAGCAGGCCCGCGAGCGCGTAGAGGAGGGCGTTCGAGGTGGTGACCGTCGCGGAGTAGTCGACGCCGTAGTCGAGGAGCTCGCGCTCCCGCCCTGCGCGCGCCCCGTCCTCCTTGTTGAGCCGGAGCAGCGTGTGGCCGAACGCGGAGGCCGGGTTGTTCAGGTAGTAGGACGAGAAGACGAGCGTGGCCGAGCGGGCCCGGACCCGCTCGAGGAACGCCTCGAGCTTCGGGCAGCGCCGCGGCGGCAGCCGGGCGAGGTCGACCCCGAGCCGCGAGGCGAGGAAGGCAAACCGGGCCGGGAACCGGCACTGCGCGTCCGACAGCTCGTCCGCCACGGGCCGGTCGTCGAAGAAGGCGCGGAGCGTCGCCTCGAGCTCGGCGCGCGGGTTCGTCTTCCCGAAGAGCGCCCGGAAGAACGCGGTGCCGTCGACCTGGCTCTCGAACCCGCCCATGCGGGTGCGCTGCCAGTGGCCGAGCCGGAGCCAGGCGGGGTCCTCCGCGAGCTTGAGCTGCCGCGCACGGAGGACCAGCTCGTCGAGGTGGGCGCGATCGGGCGCCGGCGCCGGCGCCGGGCCGGCCGCCGCCACAGACACGAGGAGCGCGACGAGCGAAGGGCCCATCGCGCTCCCGTTTACCACCGATCGGCGGTCGGACTAAATGCGGCCGCAGCCGAGCGACGGGTCCGCGTGGAGCGTCGTCAATATCGCCGCGGTGACGTCCTCGTTGCTCACGCTGTCGCTCGGGAAGATCGTCGCGAAGCTCTTCTGGAGCGCCGCGCCCACCGCGCGCGAGTCGCTGCAGGCGTTGATCACCGCGAGGGCGCCGATCGCCTCGCCCTGCCCGCGGGAGATGTCCTTCGCGACGACCTCGCGGTTCGCCTCGACGAAGTTCTTCGTCCCCATCGCGAGCAGGCCGGGGCCACAGTTCGACGTGCCGCTGGTGATGCCGAACATCTGGTTTAAGAGCAGGCCGTTCGTGGTCGCCGCGAGGATCTGCACCCCGCCCGCCTGGTTTCCGAAGGCGAGCGAGCCGAGGCCGCAGCCGGCGGTGCCGTAGGTGCCGGTCCCCTTGATGCCACCCGAGCTGGCGGCAAAGGCGGGGACGGCGGTGACGAGCGTGGCGAGAGCGATCGCGAAGCGCATCGAATCCTCCTCGTACGAGTGGCCCGGGAAGAATCCCGGCGCGGTTGCGTTCTGCGTGCACGATAGCCGAAACGAACTGGTCGGGTGGCCCAAACGCAGTCCCGGCGGGGGGCTCGCGCGATAGCGCGAGGCGCGGCGTTTTGTCGTTGCCCCGGGTTGGCGCGCTGCGTAGTCTTCCGGAGTCCCGGGATTGACTGGGAAATCAGGTGCATGCATGGCCCTCAAGATCCTCGTGACCGCGAAGCGCGTGGAAGACCCAGAGTCGAAGATCAAGGTGAAGCCGGACGGCAGCGGCATCGTGACGGAGGGCGTGAACTACAAGATGAACCCCTTCGACGAGATCGCCGTCGAGGAGGCGCTCCGGCTTCGTGACAAGCACGGCGGCGAGGTGGTCGTCACCTCGATCGGGGGCGACAAGTCGGTCACCGAGATCCGCGCCGCCCTCGCGATGGGCGCGGACCGCGGCGTCCTCGTCAAGCACGACGGTCCGCTCGACCCGGTGGTCGTGTCGGCCCTCCTCGCGAAGGTGTTCGAGCTGGAGAAGCCGGACCTCGTCATTCTCGGCAAGCAGTCGATCGACGACGACCAGAACCAGGCCGGCCAGTACCTCGCCGCGCGCCTGGGGCTGCCCCAGGCCACCTTCGCCTCGAAGAAGGAGAGCCTCGAGAGCGAGGCGGAGCAGAAGAAGGAGCCGGGGCTCCGGCTCTCGGAGGACGGCAAGGCGCTCGCGGTGGTCCGCGAGGTGGACGGGGGCGTCGAGACGCTCGAGGTCCGGCTCCCCGCCGTCGTGACGACCGACCTGCGGCTCAACAAGCCGCGCTTCGCCTCGCTCCCCGGGATCATGAAGGCGAAGAAGAAGGAGGTGAAGGAGCTCCCGGCCGCCTCCCTCGGCGTGGACCTCTCGCCGAAGGTCGTCGTGAAGCGGCTCACCGAGCCCCCCGTGCGCAAGGGCGGGTTGAAGGTGCAGGACGTGGAGGAGCTCTGGAAGAAGCTCCACGAGGAGTCGAAGGTCCTCTAGGTCCTTCGGGAGGTCATATGGCGAACGTCCTCATCGTGGCCGAGCAGGCGGGCGGCGCGCTCCGCAAGGCGACGCTCCACGCCGTCGCCGCCGGGCGCGGGGTGGCGCGCCGGACCGGCGGGAAGCTCCACGTCGCGCTCCTCGGCAGCGCGGTCCGGCCGCTCGCGGACGCGCTCGCGAAGCACGGCGCGGAGGTCCACGTCGCCGACGCCGCCGCGCTCGCGCAGCCGCTCGCGGAGGCCCACGCGCCGGTCATCGTCGCGCTCGCCCGCGCGGCGGGGGCGGTCTACGTCGGTGCCGCCGCGACCGCCTTCGGGAAGGACCTCCTCCCGCGCGTCGCGGCCCTTCTCGACGCGGGGATGGCGACCGAGGTGCTCGGCTTCGGAGGTGAGGGAGCGTCGATCACGTTCCGCCGCCCGATGTGGGCGGGGAATGTCCTCGCCGAGGTCGAGATCGCGACGGCGACGAAGGTGTTCACCGTCCGGGCGACCGAGTTCGCCCCGTCGCTGCCCGACGCGAGCGGGACGGTCCACGAGGTCGCCGCTGCGATCTCCCCGGACGCTCTCAAGACCCGCTACGTCGGCTTCGAGGAGGTGAAGAGCACCCGCCCCGAGCTGACGGAGGCGCGCGCGGTGGTGGCGGGTGGGCGCGGCACGAAGGGGGACTTCAAGCCAGTGGAGGCGCTCGCCGACGAGATCGGCGCGGCGGTCGGGGCGAGCCGCGCGGCCGTGGACGCCGGCTGGGTCCCGAACGACTGGCAGGTGGGGCAGACCGGGAAGGTGGTCGCCCCGGAGCTGTACGTCGCGGCCGGGATCTCGGGGGCGATCCAGCACCTCGCGGGCATGAAGGGCTCGAAGGTCATCGTCGCCGTGAACAAGGATCCGGACGCGCCGATCTTCCAGATCGCCGACTACGGGGTGGTCGGCGACCTCTTCAAGGTCCTCCCCGAGCTGGTCGCGAAGGTGAAGGCGAGCCGTTGACGCCTTCGACTCCGCCCGCCCTGAGCGTAGCGGCGCGGAGCGCCGCGGAGTCGAAGGGCTCAGGGTGAACGGAATCGAAATGACTGAGCTCCAGCTCGCTGACCTCGGGATCTTCCGGATCCCGGTGCCGGTCCCGTTTCCCCAGGCGGGCGGCCCGGTCAACGTCTACCTCGTCGAGGAGGCCGACGGCGGGCTCCTCCTGTGGGACTCGGGGCTCGGCTCGCCGGAGGGGGAGGCGGCGCTCGAGGAGGGGTTCCGGCGGCTCGGACGGCGCTTCGACGAGGTGAGGCGGATCCTCATCTCGCACGGGCACGTCGATCACTACGGCGCGGCGCGCTTCGTCCAAGAACAGCACGGCGGGCCGGTGCCGGTGCGCGCGCATCCCGCCGACGTCGCGAAGATCGCCGAGAGCGGCTGGCGCTGGCGGGATCGCGCCCCGCAGTACGCCGCGCATCTCGCGCGGCTCGGCATGCCGCCGGAGGCGCTCGAGCGGACCGCGCGCGAGGGCGAGAAGGGGTTCCGCCTCGCGCGCCGCCTGGCGGAGGTGCTCCCCCTCGAGGAGGGAGAGGTGATCGTGACGCGCCACCTCGCGCTCCGGGTCCTCCACATGCCCGGCCACACGCCCGGGCTCGTCTGCCTCCACGAGCCTTCCAGGCGGCTCCTCTTCTCGGGCGACCACCTCCTCGAGAAGGTGTCACCGAACCCGCTCATCGAGCTCGGACCGAACGGCGAGGAGGGCTTCTTCCGCCCGCTCGTCGCGTACCTCGCGAGCCTCGCGCGGGCGCGCGCACTCGAGCTCGACCTAGTCCTGCCCGGGCACGGCCCGCCCTTCTCCGGCCACCGCCGCGTCATCGACGCTCTGCTCTCGTTCTACGTCCGGCGGATGGGGCGCATCCGCGACCTCCTCGCCGCCGGCCCGCTCACCCCTTACGAGCTGTCACGGGCGCTCTTCCCGTCCGCGCGCGAGGGCGATGTCTTCCTCACCGTCTCCGAGACGATCGCGAACCTCGAGGTGATGGAGGATCGCGGTGAGGTCCGGCGGACGTTCGTGGACGGCGCGTATCGCTTTCGGTAGAAGGCGCGTCGATGCCGCTCGCGCTCCATCACCGCTTCGAGGCGGACGAGGACTGAGCCGCACCGATGGCGGACCTCGCGCTCCTCGTCCTCACCCTGCTCTGGGGCACCACCTTCCACTTCGTGAAGGCGGTGCTCGCGGTGGCCTCCCCCGCCCTGTTCCTCGCGGCGCGCTTCGGGATCGCCGTCGCGGTCCTCGCCCCCGCCTGGATCCTCCGGAAGGAGCGGCCCGGCCCGCGGCTCATCCGCGACGGGCTCCTCCTCGGCCTGTTCATGCTCGCCGGGTTCGCGCTCCAGACGCTCGGGCTGCGCCACACGACGCCGGCGCGCTCCGGCTTCCTCACCGGGCTCTCCGTCCTCGTCGTCCCGTTCATCGCCCGCTTCGCGCTCGGCCGCCGCGTGCGGAGCGCGGCGTGGGCCGGCGTTGCGCTCGCGGTGGCGGGGCTCGCGCTGCTCGCCCGGCCGGCCGGCGGCGCGCTCGTCCCGGCGACGTGGCTCGGCGACGCGCTCACGGCCCTTTGCGCCGTCTCCTTCGCGCTCCAGATCGTCTTCACCTCGGAGTGGTCGCCGCGCCATCCGCTCGTCCCGTTCGTGCTCGCGCAGGTGCTCGTCGCGTTCGTCGGGGCGCTCCTGCTCGTCCCGCTCGAGGGGCCGTTCCTGCGGGCAGCCGGCGCGCCGCGCTTCGCCGGGACGGTCGCCTTCACCGGCGTCGCCATGACCGGCGCCGCCTTCCTCGTCATGAACTGGGCGCAGCGGCGGACGAGCGCGGTCCGCGCCGCGCTCATCTTCTCGCTGGAGCCGGTCGCGGCCGCGCTCTTCAGCCACCTCTACGGCGGCGATCCGCTCGCCCCCGCGGAGTGGGCGGGCGGCGCCCTCATCGTCCTCGGCGTCGTCATGGGCGAGGTGGGCTCCGCGCTCGAAGCGGCATAGGCTCGGCCGGTCCCGCGTTCGGAGTCTCGAGGCCCACCGAACCCATGCGCCGTCACGCCGCCGCCGTCTTCCTCGTCCTGCTCGCGGCCGCCTGCCGCACGCCGATCCATGCACCGGGGCCGGCGCGCACCCCGGAGCGCGCGCTCGTCGAGGTGCCGGTGGAGGAGCTGCCCGCCTTCGCGGACGACCTCGACTTCGCCGGCCTGGAGGAGGCGATCGCGCGCTCCACCGCCTGGCTCGCGCGGCTCGCCGCCGCCGACCCCGGGCGGACCTTCGCGTTCGGGAAGGAGCGTGTCCCGATCGCGCGCGTGCAGGCGACCCTCGCGCGCTTTCGCGATGTCGCCCTCGCCCGTCCCGCGCCGGCGGCGCTCGGCGAGACGATCCGCCGCGAGTTCCGCGTGTTCCGCTCGACCGGCGACGGCCGAGGTACGGTCCTCTTCACCGGGTACTACCTGCCCGAGCTGCGCGGCTCGCTCACGCGCGCGGGGCCGCACCAGGTGCCGCTCCACGCCGCGCCCGACGATCTCGTCGTCGTCCGCTCGAAGGACTTCCCGCAGGTCTCCGAGGACCTCGTCGGCCGGGTCGAGGACGGGCGGCTCGTGCCCTACCCGACCCGCGCCGAGATCGCGGGAGGCGCGCTCGACCGTCGCAGGTCGGAGCTGTGCTTCGTGGACTCGGCGGTGGACGCGTTCTTCGTCGAGATCCAGGGGAGCGGGATCGTGCGCCTTCCGGACGGCACCTCGCGCGTCGTCACCTACGCAGGCAAGAACGGCCACCGCTACGAGGCGATAGGCGCGGAGCTGGTGCGGCGCGGCGCTCTCGCGAGGGAGGACGTGTCGATGCAGGCGATCCGCGCCTGGCTCAGGGCGAACCCGTCCGAGCAGCCGGCCCTGCTCGCCCGGAACCCCTCCTACGTGTTCTTCCGGTTCGCGGAGGCACCGACCGGCGCGCTGGGCGTCCCGGTCACGCCGGACCGCAGCATCGCCGCCGACGCGCGCGTCTTCCCGAAGGGCGCGCTCGCCTTCGTCGAGACCGAGCGGCCGGCCGACGCCGCGGGCGCGGCGATGCGGCCCTTCTCGCGCTTCGTCCTCGATCAGGATGCGGGCGGCGCGATCCGCACCGCGGCGCACGTCGACCTCTACCTCGGCAGCGGCGCCTACGCCGAGAACGCGGCCGGGCGGATGAAGCAGCCGGGGAAGCTCTATTACCTCCTGCTGAAGTAGCGGGTGGGCGAGCGGCGCTCGCGTCGGTCGGGCGCCGGGCTCACGTCCTGTCGGTCGGCCGGTGTAGAACCGGTCGATGCGCCGGGCGCCTTTCGAGATCTGCCGCGGGGAGCTCAGGGTGGCGGGCTCGCTCCTCCACCTGGACGCGCGCCGCCGCGTCGAGTGCGCCTTCGTCTCGCACGCGCACGGCGACCACATCGGACGGCACGACCGGACCATCGCCACCGCCGCGACCATCGCGCTCATGCGCCACCGGCTCGGCGAGCCGAAGCGCCGCCCGACGGAGGCGCTTCCCGCGGCGTTCCGCGCCCCGTTCGGCCTCGGCGAGCTCACCCTCGAGCTCTACCCCGCCGGCCACGTGCTCGGCTCGGCGCAGATCCGGGTGGTCCGGAACGGTGTCGCGCTCGGCTACACGGGAGACTTCTGCACCGAGCCGACCCATGCCGCGGAACCGGCCGAGGTGATGCCCTGCGACGTGCTCGTCGTCGAGTCGACGTTCGGCGACCCGCGCTACGTCTTCCCTCCCAAGGAGGAGACGCTCCGCGCCGTGCGCGCGTTCGTGGACGGCGCGCTCTCCGACGGCGCGACTCCTGTGCTCCTCGGGTACGCGCTCGGGAAGGCGCAGGAGATCCTGAAGTACCTCTCGGAGGCGGGCTATCGCTGCGCCGCCCATCCGGTGGTGCACGCGGTGAACCGCGTGTACGAGGCACACGGCGTCTCGTTTCCGAACGTGCGGGCGCTCCCGCCCGAGGGCCCCGAGCCGCTCGAGGTGGTGGTCGCGCCGCCGCATCTCTCTCGCAGCCCCGCCATGCGCGGGGTGAGGCGGCGACGCACCGCGGTCCTCACCGGCTGGGCGGTCGACGGCGCGCGCCACTTCCGGGCGGACGCCGCCTTCCCGCTCTCGGACCACGCCGACTTCCCCTCCCTCGTGCGCTACGTGAAGGCGACCGGCGCGACGCGGGTCTTCACCGTTCACGGCTTCGCCGACGTCCTCGCGGCCGCGTTGTGCAAGGAAGGCATCCGCTCCGAGCCGCTCAAGGAGCAGCGGCAGCTCGAGCTGATCTGATCCGTTCCTGGATCGTGGTCTGCCGGAGGGTACCGCCCATTCGCGCGCGAGGCCCCGGGGGCGAGCCCCCGGAGGCGCCCTCCGCAGGCGCGCACTCGCGCGCAACACAGTCGCGCGCGACGATCGGGCCGTGCCCGCGCCGGAGGTAGCGGACCCGGGACGCCCGCTCGCGCGGATCCGCAGCTGGCCGCGAACACCGCCGGCGCGTTCCGGGTCGGCGTTCGTCCGCGCGCGGCCATCCGGCATGCCCCGCGCCGAGGACCTCGGCGCCGGAGGGGGCTCGCCCCGGGGCACGCGCGCGGCTTTCCGGCACTGCCTCTCGACGGTAGCTCGGTCGGTCGAGGTCGAAGACCACGACCACGACCACGTCCACGAAGGAGGCGCGCCCCGGCACGTTCCCGGCACCTCGGCTACACTCCGCCCGCGTGATCACCTTGACCATCTCGGCCGACGCGGCCGGCCAGCGGCTCGACAAGCTCGTCCGCAAGGCGCTGCGCGACGTGCCGCTCTCGCACGTCTACAAGATGTTCCGCACCCGCAAGGTGCGCGTGAACGGGGCGCGCGGCCGGCCGGAGCAGCTCGTCGCCGAGGGGGACGCGATCGTGATCCGCGGCGACGAGGAGCGGCTCCTCGCCCGCGCCGAGCCGGGGAAGCCCGGGCGCGCCGCGGAGCCGACCTTCCGCGTTCTGCACGAGGACGAGGACGTCCTCGCCGTCGACAAGCCGGCGGGGCTCGCCGCACACCCCGGCACGGGGATCGAGGGCGCGACGCTCGTCGAGATGTCCCGCTCCTACCTGCACGTGCCGGACGACCTTCCGCCCACCGAGTTCCGGCCGTCGCCGGCCCACCGGCTCGACCGGGACACGTCCGGGATCGTCCTCGTCGCGAAGACCCGCCGGGCGATGGTGCGGCTCGGCGAGATCTTCACGAGCGGCGAGGGGCTGAAGAAGAGCTATCTCGCCCTCGCCAAGGGGAAGATGTCCCGCGAGGTGGGAACGATCGACCTGCCGCTCTCGGAGCACGAGCAGACGGCTCGCTCGAAGGAGAAGCGCGGCGTGAACTTCCAGCAGGCGCTCACGCGCTGGAAGGTGGTCTCCGCGATGAAGGAGGCCTCGCTCCTCACGGTCTCGATCGAGACGGGGCGCACCCATCAGATCCGCCGCCACCTCGAGGCGGCGGGCCACCCCGTCGCGGGCGATAGGCGCTACGGCGACTTCGCCTTCAACCGCGCCGCGAAGCAGCGCTGGGGGCTCTCGCGGATGTTCCTCCACGCCTGGCGGCTCGAGCTGCCGCATCCGGTGACCGACGCACCCCTCCGTCTCGAGGCGGAGCTTCCCCCGGCGCTCCAGGCGGTGCTCTCCAGGATGAACCTCGCGTTCCCGAGCGGGGGAGCGGCCACCCGGAGGGATGCTCCCGCGCGCCGCGATCGTTGAACTCCCCCGGACATGGAGCATAGATTCGCCCGCCGATGAGCGAGACCGGCCAGAGGGATCCAGATGCGCCGCCCGCCGAGGCGGGGGACCGTGCCACGGGCGGTGCCTCCCCCGCGGTCCGGGTGGTGGTGGATGGGCTCCCCGCGAGGCGGCCGCTCACGCAGCTCGCGCTGCGCTGGGCGCTCTTCCTCGCCATCGCGGCGGCGAATCTCGTCGCCGTCGCGCTCGTCGCCGCCTACTTCTGGTTCTCGCGCGGCCTGCCGGAGATCCCGACGCTGGCCGAGTACCGCCCCCCCATCATCAGCGAGGTGATCTCGTCCGACGGCCAGATCGCGGGCGAGTTCTTCGAGGAGCGGCGCAAGGTCGTCCCGTACGAGCGAATCCCGAGACGGATCGTGCAGGCGTTCATCGCCTCCGAGGACAAGAAGTTCTTCGAGCACGGCGGCATCGACGTCCTCGGCACGCTGCGCGCCGCGCTCAACACCTACATGCTCCGCCGCAAGGTCCAGGGCGGCTCGACCATCACGCAGCAGACCGCCAAGGCGATCCTCATCAGCAGCGAGGGGTTCGAGGCGGGGACGAAGCGGAACCTCGCCCGCAAGATCCGCGAGCTCATCCTCGCGAAGCGGCTCGAGCGCGCCTTCACGAAGGAGCAGATCCTCTGGATGTACCTGAACGGCGTCTACCTCGGGCACCACAGCTACGGGGTCCAGGCCGCCGCCGAGAACTACTACCGGAAGAACGTCGAGGACCTGACGCTCGAGGAGGCGGCGCTCATCGCGGGGCTGCCGCAGGCGCCGTCCCGCTACTCGCCCTTCTCGCGCCCTGAGTCGGCGAAGGACCGGCGCCGCTACGTGCTCCGCCGGATGTTCGAGGAGGGGTTCATCACCGCCGAGCAGCGCGCCCGCGCCACCGACGCCGAGGTGAGGGTGTTCGGCGTGGACGACATGTTCCGCGAGACCGCTCCCTTCTATGTCGAGCACGTCCGGCGCTACGTGGTGGACCGCTACGGCAATGATCGGCTCCTCCACGCCGGGCTGCGCGTCGAGACCGCCATGGATCTCGAGAAGCAGCGCGCCGCCCAGGGCGCGATGCTGCGCGGCCTCATGGAGGTGGACCACCGGCAGGGGTTCCCCGGTCCCCTCGCTCGCGTCGCGGGGGAGGAGCGGAAGGCGCTCATCGCACGCCTCGCGCGGGCCTGGCCGGTGGGCGCCATCGCGGTGGGCAGCTACGTCGTCGGCGTCGTCGCCCGGGTCGACGACAAGGCCGGCCAGGTCGACGTGGAGGTGGGCGAGAACCGCGGGGTCCTCCCCATCTCCGGCATGCGCTGGGCGCGCAGGCCGAACCCGGAGGTCTCCTATCCGGACGCGCTCATCTCGCGCCCGTCCACCGCGCTCAAGGCGGGAGACGTCGTGCTGCTCCGCCGCGTCACCCGCGCCGAGCTGGCGAAGCGCGAGGGCGAGCTCGGGGTCGGCAAGCCGAAGGAGGTGCCGGAGAAGGACCTGCTCTTCACCCTCGAGCAGGATCCCACGCTCCAGGGGGCGCTCGTCTCGGTGGACCCGTGGAGCGGCTACGTGCTCGCCATGGTGGGGGGCTACGACTTCGACGCCTCCGAGTTCAACCGGGCCTTCCAGGCCTGCCGCCAGCCCGGCTCCGCCTTCAAGCCGATCGTGTACTCCGCCGCGATCGAGAAGCTCGACTACACGCCCGCGACGATCCTCACCGACGCGCCGCTCGTGTTCCGTGACGACGAGAACGCCTGGAAGCCGCAGAACTACGGCGAGGACTTCAAGGGCGACGTGACGCTCCGCACCGCGCTCGTGAACTCCATGAACATCCCCGCGGTGAAGACCGCGGAGGCGCTCGCGAACAAGTTCGGCATGCAGAGCCTCGCCGACTGGGCGAAGGGTCTCGGCCTCACCACCCCGGTGAAGCTCGAGCTCGGCACCGCCCTCGGCAGCTCCTGCGTGAACCTGTGGGAGCTCACGAACGTGTACGCCCTCTTCGCGCGCTACGGGGAGAAGCGCTCCTCCGGGTTCGTGAAGCGCGTGCTCGATCGCGACGGCAACGTCCTCGAGGACCACTCCGACTGGCGCGACCCGTGGGTGCCCCTCGAGGCGCGGCTCGCGGGCGGTTTCGTCGAGGTCTCCCGGCCGCGCGAGCGGGCGATGGACGAGCGGACCGCCTACATCCTGGTGCGCCTCCTGCGCGAGGTCGCCACCGTGGGGACCGGCGCCCGCGCCGCGGCGCTCGGCAAGCCCGCCGCCGGCAAGACCGGCACCACCAACGACTCGTTCGACACCTGGTTCATGGGGTTCACCCACGACCTCGCCACCGGCGTCTGGCTCGGCTACGACGTGAACGTGACGCCGCTCGGGCGCTACGAGACGGGCGGCCACGCCGCGCTCCCCGTCTGGCTCGACTACATGAAGGCCGCCCTCGCCCATCGCGAGCAGCCGGAGTTCGTCGCGCCGCAGGGGATCGTCGAGGTGCGGATCGACCCCGCCACCGGGAAGGCGGTGGCGGAGGAGGCGCGCGGGGTGAAGGAGCCGTTCAAGCTCGGAACCGAGCCGATCCTGCGCGCGGAGGGCGACAAGAAGGTCGAGGTGAAGGACCTGTTCATGCAGTGAGCGAGTCGTTCCTACGGGACCGGCGGGCCGCGCGTGTGTGCCTCCCGCGCACGCGGCGGGCCGGACGCCGGCTTGCGTCCCCCCCGACGCGCCGGTAGCATCGAAGACCCGGAAAATCGGGCCTTTTACGCACGTCTGCGGGTCCCTCGATGCTCAAGAAGATCGCCACGCTCGGAGTGAAGCGCACGCTGCTGCTGTCGATCGCGGTCGCGCTCTCGCTCGCCGGTCCCCTCACGGCGTTCTTCGTGAACCGCGAGGTCCGGCAGGCGCTCGAGCAGTCGATGCGCCACCGCGGGGAGTCCGATGCCCGCGTGATCGCGGCGGAGCTGGCGGAGGCGCTCGCGGACAAGCGCGACGAGAAGGTCGCCGAGAAGGTGGAGGGCGGCTGGGACGACGCCTTCTCGTACGTGATCGTGCTCCGCGCCGACCGCACGATGGCGGCGAAGCGGCTCGCGCGCAGCTTCCGGGGCACCGCCGAGGAGACGATCTCGGCCCACGCGGCCGGGGCGATGCAGCCGGCCCTGCGGAACGGCGAGGACCTCGCGTTCACCCGGCCGATCACCGCGACGTGGGAGCGCCCCTCCGGCGGCCGGGAGGAGCGGATCGTCGGCTACGTCCTCCTCGGGATCTCCGGCGCCGAGCTGCAGGAGCGGATCGACGCGGTGCGGAACGTCATCCTCGTGCTCCTCGCGTTCGGCGGCCTGCTGCTCGCCGCGCTCGTCTACACGTTCGTGTCGCAGCTCCTCTTGCGGCCCCTCGACGCGATGAGCGCGGTGGCGCGGCGCGTGTCGGACTGCGACCTCACCGCGCGGGCAGAGAAGCTCGGCGACGACGAGCTCGGGACGCTCGCCGGGTCGCTCAACCGCATCGGCGAGAACCTCACCGTCACGCTCTCCCGCGTCCAGAACGTCACGGGCGGGGTGGCGGCGGTCATCGACCGCATCAGCAAGACGGGCGCGGCGGTCTCCTCCGGCGCGGGGACGGTGACGGCGCGCGTGGTGGACACCTCGTCCTCTATGGGCGACATGATCGCCTCGCTCAAGGGGATCGCCGACAACGTCGAGGTGCTCGCGCAGAGCGCGGAGGAGTCGTCCTCCTCCATCCTCCAGATGGCGGCGACGAACGACGAGGTCGCGGAGAACATCCAGGCGCTCGCGGCGAGCGTCGAGGAGACGACCGCCGCCATCGAGCAGATGACCTACTCGATCAAGGAGGTCGCGAAGAACATCGAGGACCTCTCCGCCACGACCGAGGAGACGAGCTCGTCCATGAACGAGATGGACGTCTCCATCAGCCAGGTCGAGACGAACGCCAACGAGACCGCGAAGCTCTCCGAGCAGGCCCAGCGCGACGCCGAGATGGGCGCGCAGGCGCTCTCGCGCACCCTCGCCGGCATCGACAAGATCAAGGAGTCCTCGCGCGAGGCGGCGGACGTCATCGAGGCGCTCGGCAAGAAGATCGCCGCGATCGGCAACATCCTGAACGTGATCGACGACGTCGCGGAGCAGACGAACCTGCTCGCCCTGAACGCCGCCATCCTCGCGGCGCAGTCGGGCGAGCACGGCAAGGGCTTCGCGGTCGTGGCCGACGAGATCAAGGATCTCGCCGAGCGGACCGGCGCGTCCACGAAGGAGATCTCGGACCTCATCCGCTCGGTGCAGGACCAGTCGAAGAACGCCATCACCGCGATGGACCGCGGCGTGCGCAACGTCGAGGAGGGCGTCCGCCTCGGCCAGGAGGCCGAGACGGCGCTGAAGAAGATCCAGGAGTCCTCGCAGAAGTCGACCCAGATGGTGAAGGCGATCGCCCGCGCCACCATCGAGCAGGCGCGCGGCTCGAAGGAGGTGACGATGGCGATCAACCGGATCGCCGAGACCGTCCAGCAGATCGCCACCGCGACCGCGGAGCAGGCGCGCGGCTCCGAGCAGATCATGAAGAGCGCCGAGAAGATGAAGGCGATCACGAAGCACGTCGAGCGCTCGTCGCAGGAGCAGGCGCGCGGCTCGAAGCAGATCACCCGCGCCATCGAGTCGATCTCCGAGATGGTCCACCACCTGAACCGCGCCCAGAAGGAGCAGACGAAGGGCTCGGAGCAGGTGATGACGGCGGTCGTGCAGATCAA